>Ga0070679_100001604_pt1 | contig 20306 bp, 15 predicted proteins | sample KBSC63BmetaG_FD_65652 | JGI IMG/M metagenome (GOLD analysis project Ga0070679, IMG submission 65652) | Corn rhizosphere microbial communities from Kellogg Biological Station, Michigan, USA - KBS C6-3B metaG | ecosystem: Host-associated > Plants > Roots > Rhizosphere | place: USA: Michigan... | reverse complement strand
ACTGCAGCTGCGAGTTGCGGCCGCGCACGTAGTCGCCGAGGTCCGACACGTTGCGCCCCGGTCCGCCCACGTTCTCCGCGTGGATCACGCTCGGCGGCGCAACCTTCACCGTCGCGAAACCGACGCCGCCACCACCGCCCACCCCTCCCAGCCCGCCGCTCTCGCCGGTGCCGAGCCCCGTCCCCAGGCCACCGCGCCCCGGCGTGCGCGAGCTCTGACCTCCGTTTCCGTAGCCGATCACCGCCTTCCCCTGCGCGCCGGGCGTCGCGCCAGTTCCCGTCGCGACCTCGGTGCCGCGCAGCGCGTTCGACACATCGCCCACCATTCCGCCCGTGTTGTTCGCGGGTCCGCCGCCGAACGCGTCGTTGATCGCGCGCGTGTCGTTCTTCTGAGAGTTGCCGCCGCGTCCACCTGCGGGCTTGGGCGTTGGCGCTGCGACCTTCGGACTTCCGCCCACCGCAGCAACCGGCGCCGGCGTCGGGATCGGCAAGTCTTCCGACTTCACCTCGATCTGCACCGGCTCCTCGTCCTTGAGCAGATTGATCGAGTTTGGAGGAGCGGGGAAAAAGAGCACGAGCAGAATCCAGATGATCCCGAGCGCCGCCGCGAGCAGATACGAATACAGAATTGCGCGCCCCTCGGCGTCGGCGAACTCGTAGCGGAGCTGCCGCGTGAAAGACGCATCATCCATGGCCGCCCGCGCGCGTCGCGGCGCATTCTCGGCGGCCATCAAGGAGCTCCGGGGCCGGAGGGGGCGGTCGTGACCGTGGTCGGCGACCCCGTTCTGTTCACCTGCAGCGAGATGTTCTTGAATCCGGCCATTCGCGCCGTTTGCATCACGCGTGCGAGCAGGTCGTAGTGCATGCTGCTATCGCCCTGAATCGCGAGCGGAGTATCGAGCGACGAATCCCTCGCGACGCGCTTCGCGCTCCGCATCGAGTCGGCGGCGGTCTTGAGAGCGGTGAAGAGCTGCGGAATGACGAGCGGCTGCCGCGGATCGGTTGCCCGCGCGCGGGCCGCGTCCACGGTGCTCATGAGCGGATGGCCGCCGAGTGTGACCTGGGCACCGATGCCGAGCGTGAGCTGTGAGAGCGCCACCGCCCCAACGCTCGTGGTCGGAAGCCTGACACCGGGCACCACGGGCGAGAGCTCACCCACCGTGGCCGTGGTGAGCGCGAAGAACACGATCGACACGAAGGTATCCACGAGCGGAATAAGATTCAGCTCGGTGAGCCTGAATTTCGCGAACTGTGCAGCGCGTCGCGCGCTGCGCGCATCTCTGCCGCGGCTCATCGCTACGCTCCCGTCGCGGCGCCGCGCGCCTTTGTAGTGAGCGAGATGCCCGTGTAGTGCGAGAGCTTCAGCCGCTCGAGCACGTGCACGATGTTGGCGTAGCTCACCTCGTCCGCCGGAATCACCGTGACATCGGCGTTCTGCGGATACTTGGAGCGAATACCGGTCATGAGCGTCTGCAGCTGGTCGAGCGACTGCGCATTCAACCCTTCGATCACCTGGTGGAATCCTCCCTCTTCGGAGTGCTCCACGGTGAGCTTGTCGTTGTCCACGCGCACGGCGAGGAGCAGGTTCAGCACGTCCTTCTCGGACTTGATCTTCGAGAGCTGTTCCGGCGTGTTGACCACTACTGGCGGCAGCGTCAGATCGAAGGACGTCAGCGCGGCCATCGTCGCCCCCTGATAGGTCAGGAGGCTGAAGAAGACGATGGACGTGAGGATGTCCACGAGCGGAACGAGATTGATGTTCCCGCTCGCAAGCACCGGCGCGCGTTCGGCGCGTCGCTGCTTGGCTCGATGAAAGACTGATGCCATTTACCGGTGGCCGAGTCGGACGTCGGGACGATCGATGAGCGCGTTGATGAGACGCACCTGGAACTCATCGACCTGCTCGATGATGCCTTCCGCCTGGCTCACGAGATACGAGTGCGCCACCGTGAGCGGAATCGCGGTGAACAAACCGAAGCCCGTGGCGTTCAGCGCGATCGCAATGCCCGACGCCAGCGCCGACGACCGCTCGGCTGCCGCCGCCACGCCCACCGCGGAGAACGCGGCGCGCAAGCCATAGATGGTACCCAACAGACCGATGAGCGTCGCGACGTTTGCGAGCATCGGCAGATAGTGGAGTCGTCGCGTGAGGCGCGGGAGCACGCTCAGCGCGGCCGCGTCGGCGACGTTCTGCAGATCCGCCTCATCGCGGCTTCGGCTGCGCAGAATGAGGAGTCCCATGTCCGGGAGCACCGCGTCCGACTGACCGCACAGCTTGATCGCGTCCTCGATTCGCCCGGCACGCACGAGCTGGATCACTCGCTCGATGAACGTGCGTCCGTTGATCTTCGAGCGGATCACGATCATGTAGAACCGCTCGATGAACACGGCAAGCCCGATCAGCGCCACGAGAAGAATGGGCCACATGATGGGGCCGCCACTGCGGAAATACTCGATCATATTGCTCATGGAGCTGTGTCCTCGGCGAAAGTTCTAGCTGACATGGTTCAGTGGTGCCCGCGCGGTGTGGCCGGCGGTGCGGCGGTCGAATCCGGTGTGGTACGCTTCGGTGGTGCGGGCCTGCGTCCCCTTCCCATTGCTCTCACTTCGCGCTGCAGTGAATCCAGCCGCTGGCGCCGGTACTCCAGCTCGCGCCTGATCGATTCGATCTCCTGCGCTCGCGCCGCCGAATCGGCGGCACTCATCCGTCGCGGCGCCGGCGCGGGCGATTTCCCGACTGGCACCGGCGTCTGCATGCTCTCGTTCAACGCGCGACGCAGCGAATCGAGTCGCGCGCGCCTCATCGCGAGCTCGCGTCGCATCGCTTCGATCTCCGCCGCGCTCGCGCCGGCACGAGCAACCGCCGCCGCCTGCGCATTGCGCGTGGAATCCGCTTTCACCTGCAGCGGCGCGAGTCCGGTTGCAGTGCCGGGGGCGCCGCCCTCGCGTGCGATTCCCGCAGGCAGTGTATCGAGCGCAGTGGTACCCCTCACCTGACTCTCGGGCACCAGCTGCACGCCGCCGGCGGACGCGGTGGCTCCCGTGCCGTTGTAGAACGCGGGAGAGAGAATCTGCCGGTCGTACGCAGGAACCTCACGTGGACGTACGGTCACCACTTGCGGTGTGGGCACCTGTCCGCGAATCTCGATCGCCTGTCCGCGTTTGGGCGGAGGCGCCTTCTGCTGCGCGTGCAAGCGCGCCGGCGCCAGCAGCGCCGCGCCACCAATAAGGACGCCGCATCCCAGGCTCACGAAACGCCTCATCGGGCACCTCGCGACGTAGCCGCATCACCATCGAGCGACGCTGCAGGCGGCGAAGCGTCGACCTTGCCTCCAATCGCGTCCCTCGCGCGCTGCACCCATGCATTATCGAACTTGTCTGCGGTCGCTTTGTCCACGAGCGTCTGCCACAATTTGTTCGCCGCCTGGTAATACTGCTCCGCCTGGCGCGCCGATCCGGCCTGCGCCGCTGCGCGCTGGTCGTCGGTGAGATCCTTTGGCAGCGTGAGATTCGCGAGATAGTTCCCGTATTCCCACTGCGCGAGGCCGATGTAGTACGATGACGCCGAAAGCCAGGTGGGATCGCCGCTCGCGATCGCCTTCGTGAAGTGGCCCGACATCTCCGTGAGCAGCTTGCGCTTAGGCGCGGAGAGACGCTCGACGCCAGCGCGCGTGAGGTTCACGCGAAGCGGAATGTTGAGCTTGAGCGCCTGGTAGCGCGGGAACAGAGCGCGCCCTTGCGCGAACTCGCTCTCGCCCATGCGCGCCGCGCACTCCGTTCGCAGCTCGGCTGACGGTCGCACACAGAGTCGCGTGAGCTCGACGTTGGCCGCGGCCGCGTTGCCACCCGCCTTGATGAGCGCCACCCGCGTTGCCTGCGCACCGCCCACTCGCTGGTCGCGCGGATAGCGCGTGGCGAAGGTGCCGTACGCACGGATCGCGCTCGCCGTATCCGCACCCTGCAGATACGCGACGGCGGCGTTGTACTGCGCGTCCACCGCGCGCGCATCCTTGGGATACGCGGTCGCGAATCGCTCGTACGCCGCCGCTTCATCCTTCGGCTTGGCGAGCGAATCGTAGTCCACCGCCAGGCGAACCATCGCGTCCGCGCGGCCGGGCCACTTGGGATTCTGGTTGATGAGCGTCTCGAGCGCCGCCGCCGCTTCGTCGCGCTTTCCGAGATCGGCGAGCAGTTGCGTCTGGAGTGCCTGATACTGCACGCGATACTTGTAGGTGGGATACTGAGTCACGAGGCGCTGCGACAGCTCGAGCGCGCGCTGCTTAGCGGCGCTCGACGCGCTGCCATCGCCCTTCACGCGCGCGACGCTGTCAGCGAGCACGTACGTCTCGATGGCATTGCGCAGAGCATCCGGCGCGCGATCCGACGTTGGATTCCTGTCCGCGAACGCGACGTACACGGCCTCGGCCGCCTCGCGATAGTTCCCCGCCTTCACGAGCGAGTCGCCGTACGTGACGGCCGCCGCGTTGCGAACGAGCGTGATCGAATCGGCGAGCGCGCGCTTGCCCGACTTGGTCGCAATCGCCTGCGCATTCTCCCACTGCCCCTGCGCCTCGGTGTATAGCCCCTGCTTGTAGAGCGCGTCGCCAATGAGCTTCTGCGCCGTGGGCGTGTACGCGTCGCCAGGATAGTTGTCGGCGTACGTCTTGAACGTCGCCGCCATCACGTCCCACCGCTGCGCCTCGGAGGCTCGCTTCCCCTTCTCGATGAGCGCGTGGTGCGCCACATCGGTGGACGGGAACGCTGCCACGTAGCGATCGACGACGGCGAACAGCGAGTCCTGCGCCGCGCGATCGCCCTTGGCGCGCACAGTCGCCGAGTCGAATGCGACGATGGCGTCCTGGCCGGCCTGCGCGGAGATCTTGGGATCGGTGGTGTACGAGTAAGCCGCGCGCGAGTACTCGGTACCCGCCTTGAAGTAGTCGCCCTCAGCGAACAGCGCCTCACCGTACAGCAGATCCACGGCCTGCGCGCTGTCGCTCTTCGAGAACTCGCCCATGTAGCGGCCGTATAGATCGGCCGCGTCGGCGAACTTCGCGCGATCCTTCTTGTCCTGCGCGCGCGACAAGCTGTACTGGCCGCTCTGCCGCAACGCGGACTCACGTGCTTTCAACGCGCTGTCGCGCAGCGGCTCGTTCGCGTTCCACCATACGGAGTTGGGCGCGAAGCGGTCCACGAGCTCGAGCCGCGCCTGCTGCGCCTTGTCCGGCTCGAGCACGCGATTCTGATATATGTCGACGATCTCCCGCTGCGAAGCGAGCGCGCTGGAGTCAGCCGGCGCTTCGGCGAGCAGCGCGCGATAGGCATCCACGGCGCGAACGAAATCGCCCTGGTCGCGGAGCCCCGAGGCGACGCGGCGCAACACCGGTAGCTTGAAATCCGACGCGGCGTGCGTGCCGAAGTAGCGGCGCGCCGCATCGGCGCCGCCGGTTTGCGTGAGCGCGACGGCCATGTACTCGATTGCCTCGCCGCGCAGCCCGAGCCGCGCCTGCTGCTCCGGCGAGAGCTTGTCGTATTCCGCCACCAGCCGGCCGAACACCTCCACTGCCTCCTGGTACTCCGGCTGATTGGCCTGCGTCGCCTGATTGTAGTAGCTCCAGCCGAGCTTGTAGAGCGAGAGGAAATAGATGTCGCCGCCGGGCGGCGCGATCTTGGTCGCGCTCTCGTACGCCTGCGCAGCGCGCACGAACATCGCCTTGCGCGGCTCGCCGCGCAGCTTCGCCGCGAGCTCGAAGTCCGCATCGCCCAGGCGGAAGTAGGCCTCCGGGCGGAAGTGCGACTGCTCCTTCGCCGCCACGAGATCGAACATCTTCGCCGCTTCGGCGTTGCGCTGATCGGCAAAGTAGAGCGTGCCCAGTGTGTAGGCCGCAGCGTCGACGCGCGGATACGCCGGGAATTTCCGGATCAGCTCCTCGTAGCGCAAAATCGCAGGCGCGTAGTCAGGGCGGTCGGGTACGTCGCCGCCCGCGCGCTGCGCGGAGGCGAAATTCTCGTCCGCGCGGCGTACGAGCAGCTCACCGAGCTGAAATAGCGCGCCCGAGCGCAGCGTGCTTTGCGGATAGCGCGTGAGGAACGAGGTGAGCTTCTCGATCGCGTCGTCGCGCGCGTCGTTGGCCGTGGCGGGGCGCGCGGACGCGACGAGCTGCGCAGTCGGCTGCGGCGCCGCCGGCGCCTGCGCGCGCGCGGGGCTGGCGCAGAGCGACAGCACGATGAGCGCGACGAGTACGCGGCTAAGGCTCATCATCGCCTGGGGGGCGTCGAGGTGCCGCCACTCGCCCTCCCGGTGCCAGGGGCAGCCGTGCTCGCGCCGCCCGGCGCGCTCGCCGATGCATCCATCGCCTTGAAGAACGCCGCGCTCGCGGTTGCGTAGTCCGCCGCCTCGCGATCGTGGCCGAGCTGCGCGATGAGTCCCGCCGCGCGCGCGCGGAGCTCTTCATCCACGAGCGCCACCAGCGCGCCCTCGGCTGCGGTTCGCTGCGTTCCGGCCGTCGCGACCTCCGCGCGCATCGCGATCACCGCGTTCGACTCCTTGCCGCGCTGCACCGCCAGCTCCGTCGCGACGATAGCCGAGTCGTCGCCGAGAACCGCCGCCGTGCTATCGTGCAGCGCGTGCGCGTGCACCAGTCGCGCAACGAGCGAGTCGCGCAGCACGAACGCCGGATTCCGGTCGAGCGCCTGCTCCAGCCCGCGCTCGATCATGTCCGCGATGCCGCTGTAGATCGATGCCGTCTGCTGCTCCATCGTGAGCGCATCGAGCTCGGGTCCCTTGGCATTCGTGCCTAGTGATGCCTTCGTGCTGTCGAGCAAGCGGACGTTCTCAGCGGCGATCTGGCGTGTGGCCGTGATCTGCGAGCGGAGCGCGGTGCGGACCTTCTCGCGCGTTCCCTCCAGCACGCCTTTCATCTTCTCGAGCGAGTCCTGCGTCGCAGCGATCTGTCGCGCATTCTCGGCCAGCCCGCTGTCGCCCTGCACGATGAGCAGCTGCAGATTCTCGAGCGCAGCGATCTTGGTCTTCTGCGCGTCGATCTCCTCCTGCAGACGGTACGACGCGAGCGCGAGCCGAATGTCCGTCGCGAGCACGGCCTGGGTGCGATCGGCGTAAGCGCCTGGCGTAGGCGCGTCCACGCGCGGCGCGAACACCACCCGCACCGGGAATCCTCCACTCGTGACCGAGTCGACGCGCTGCACGATGCCGTTTTCGTTCAGAATCTGCGGTGCGGCGCTCATCTGCGCCGAATCGGGAGTGCCCGAAAACGCGGCGGCAATGCGCCCCTTCTCGGCGCCCGCATCGTCGGCGAGCGAGATAACCTTGCCGGCACCCGCGTTCGCGATGAACACCGTGCCCGCGATACGTGCGCCAACCAGCGCGCGGCTCGCATCGGTCATCGCCGTGCTCGCGCGCGACTGGAGCGCAGCGAGCTCGCCGCCGATCGAGTCCGCGATGCCCTGGAAGTACTGCTCGGCGGAGTCGCTCTTGCCGCCCTCGAGCATGATCTGTCCGGCCATCAGCCGCGCCTGATCGCGCTCCGGCAACTGCGGGTAGAGCCGCGCGAAATCGCGGAACGCGGTTGCCGCGCCTCCCGCGTTACCGCCGCGGTACAGCGCCCACGCTTTGGTGAGCAGCGCCTGAGCGCCGGCGCCGCTCGTTGCGGGCACCCCGTCGGCGAGCGACGCAGCCGCGGCGTACTGGCCGATACCGAGCGCGGTCTGCGCGGCACTCAGGCGCACTTGCTCCGAGAACGCTCCCCGCGACCCCTCGCTCAGCGACTGCAGCGCGTTCAGCGCGACGACACCCTTCGTGCTGTCGCCGGCGGCGGTAGCCAACGCGTCCATGTACTGCGCGTACTGGGCGAACTCTCCACCGGCCAGCGATGCCTGCAGAAACGCATTGTGCGCCGCGTTGTAGTCCCTGTTCTGCACCTCCGCCAGCCCGGCGACGAGCGAGATCAGCCCGCGGTCGCCACTGCTCTTCGCGGACGCGAGAGCGCGCACGCGAGCGTAGTCGCCGCGCGAGTACGCGTCGAGCATGCGCTGCGCCGCGATCACTCCGGCGTAGCGTCCCTCGGGCGCCGCCGAATCGAGCGACGTCGCCGTCTTTCGAAACGCGTCGCGCATGCCGAGCCGGTAGTACGATTCTGCGAGGAGAAAGAGCAGATCCTCCTGCGCGCGCATCCCCGGCTCCGCTGCGCCGGAACCAGCGAGTGGGGAGGAGCGCAGCCACTCGAGGCGATCGAGCGCACTCAGTGGATGGTCCATCGTGACGTCGAAGAGCGCCATGCGCAGCTCGGCGTCCATCCCGCGCGCCTGGTCTGGCGATGGTTGCACGAGCATCAACGGCGCAGCTGCCGGCGCCGCGGGAGCGGGTGGCGCGGCTGCGGGCTGCTGCGCCAGCACGGGCGACACCAGGATCACCGCGGCAAGCGCCGCGAGTGCGCGCATCGAGCTCGATTGAATCAGAACGGCGTTGTCCCGCGGCTCGTCCACGTGGTGGGAACGAGCTGCCCATTGCGAACCGTGAACTCAACGTACGTCACCGTCTCGGCCACCGCGTTGACGTTTATGCCCTGCACCAGCTGCTGGCCCGCGAGCGTGAGATGAAGCTCCACGGTGTGCGTGCTCGGCAGCACTTCGGACCGGTAGAGCGGATCCACCGCGCCCGTCTGGAGCGCCTGCGCCGCGGCCTGCGTGTAGGTGCGAGTGGTAGCCACCATGTTGTCGATCTGAAGCGACGCGTCGCCGAGCGAACCGGGGGCCGCCGAGTCGGCACGCAGCGTGACGACGAGCACGGCGCCGGCCCGGCGTCTCACCGCATCCCCGAGCGCGCGCATGCGATCGCGCTGCGCCACCATGTTGTCCTGCGCGGAGGCGAGCACGCCATCCAGCTGCAGGAGCGCCGTCTGCTCCTTGCTCACGAGCAGCTGCTGCGTGCGCCGCTGCATGGTTTCGGCGAGCACGTTCTCGATGCGCGCCTCGAGCTGCACGCGCTGGCTGCGCAGATCGCTCAGTTTGTCCTGCGTGTCCTGCAGCTCCTTTACGAGCGCGCCGCGCCGGTTCTCGTACGCCTGCTGCTGCGCCGCGCTGTCCGCCTGAATCGAATCGGTCTGTTGTGCAATCGCGACTGCCGGGAGGAGCAACCCGACCGTCATCACCAGCAGGGAGGAGCGAAGACTCTGTGCTCGCATCAGATGATCCCGGTCGTGGGCAATTACGGAGTGGTGCTGGGCGGCGCGTCCTGCTCGAGGCGGTGCAGACGCTCCTCCAAGCGCTGGAGCGCCTCGCGCTCCGAGCGTAACTCCTGTTCCGCCTGCGCGCGTCGCTGCTCGAGCTCGAGCAGATTCTGCGCCTGATACCGATTGATCTCGAGCTCGAGCGACGAGATGCGCTGCTGGCGCGCCGCGATCTCACCGGTGAGCAGTTTGCGCTCGCGCTCGAGCTCCGCCACGCGCCGGTCAAGCGCATGGCCGCGCACTAGTGCGAGGACGTTATTCTGCCAGCCGAGCGTGAAGGCAAACTTGCTGTAGCCGTACAGCCTGGACGCGGCGGACGTCGTGTCGGCGCGCGAGGCGCCGAGCTCCGTCCAGTACGCTCCAGCGCGAAGGCCGTGCCACTCGTACGCGGCGCCAACATCGTAGTCCCACGCGTTGTTCTCGGCCATGAACGAGAGCGTGCTGTGCGCCGACGGATAGAGATCCACCTTCACGCCGCCGAATGCCCCGCCCCACGAGTTGGCGGCGTACGCCTTCCCGAGGCCGCCGTCATTCTTGAATAGTCCATTGCCGTAGCCGAACGTCAGGCTGACCGTCGTCTTTCCCCATCCTGGATTCAGCTCCTCGAGCGCGAACGACTTAGTCGCGACGCCGTACACCGTATTTCCGGTTTTGAAGTTCGCGTGCAGCGAGTCCGCGATGTGCTGCTTCCCCGGATTGGCCACCGTTCCGGGAAAGAGCGAGTAGCCGGCGGTGAAGCGATCGATGTGATCGTACGGTCCGATGTTGCGCATCCCAACGGCGATGCTCGGAATCCATCGTATGGCGCCCGAGCGCGGCCGAAAGTTTTCCTCGTTTACCAGCAGTCCCTGCGCGAACAGCCCCCATTCCGGATTGTCGGAATAGATCGACAGCCCCGCTTCGAGTCGCCCCGCGAAGGAAAAGGAGATCGCGCCGTTCGTGTTCAGCCCATTCAGCACCGAGAGATCGGGCGAGGCCTTGGCACCGTGGAACGTCTTGCCGGAGAAGTTGAGCGAGAAGTCGCCGGTCACCGGCGATACCCAAGCCACCGGAATGTCGATCAGCCCGGCGCCCCAATACATCGTTTGCGGATACGTCTCTTGCGCGCTCGCGACTCGAGGGATCATGCCGGCGGCCGTCGAGACGGCGAGCAGCAGCGCGATGCGCACGGATCGGTTGACGGAGAAAATCATCGTTGACCTGGGTCGAGTTAGCGCGGAGGCGTGGTGGTGCTGGGCGGAGGCGTAGGCGCCGGTTGTGGTGGCGCTCCGCCCTGCAACGCGTTCAGCCGCTCTTCGGCGCGCTTGATCGCTTCCTGCTCTTCCTGAATCTGCGCGTCGAGCTGCTCGCGGCGCTTAGCCACCTCGGCGAGCTCGCCGCCCTGTGCCTTGGAGAGTGCGACCTGCAGCTCTTCGATCTTGTGCTGGCGTTGCGCGATCTGCGCGCGCAGACGCAGCTGCTCCTGCTGCAGCTCGCCGATGCGCGCGCGGAGAATCGTGCCGTGCGCGATGTCGTGCAGGTTGCCGCTGTAGCCGATGGACGCGTTGAACTTGGCGTAATTGTAGATGGTGTAGAGGGGGCCCTTGCTCGGATTCTTGCCGCCTTCCTCGAGCTCGGTGCCGTACACGCCCACCGACAGTCCGCGCCAGTTGCCCACGACGCCCGCGTTCCAGTCGAAGCCGTTGTTCTCACCGAGGATCGTGACGCTGCTGTTCTCCGAGGTGCGCAGTGCGTAGCGCGCTCCGAGGAAGAGACCTTTCGCGATCGTGCCCTTGTCGTTGTAGGCACTGCCCAGTCCACCATCATCGTGGAAGATGCCGCTACCGTAGCCGAGGCTGAAGCTCGCCGAACTATTGCCGAAGGTCGCTTCTTTGGTGGCGACGGCGTACACGGTGGGCGACGTGTGAAAGTCGCGCGCGAAGCCAGGTGTTATGCCGGTGATCCCGCCGGTGGGCGAGACGAATATGTCGTGGCCGATGAGGAATCGCTCCTCGTGGTTGTACGGGCCGAGATTGCGGAAGCCGAACGCGATCGACGGCCATGCCTTGCTCGGCTGCTGTTTGAGCACGAGCGCCTGGCCAAAGAATCCCCACTCGGGATTCTGACTGTACACCGAGAGACCCACGGAGAAACGCTGCATCCAGTGGGTGTCGATGGAGAAGTTGGAATTGAGCTTGTCGGCGAAGTCGATGGTGCACGGCGTCGCGCAGTACGACACGATTTTCCCGGCGGCCTGCATCCAGACGTCGCCTGAAGTCGGCGAGACCCAGGCGACGGGGATGTCGATTAGTCCGGTGCCGTAGTCGAGTGTGGAGGGATAGAGAATTTGCCCTGCGGCAGCGGGCGGCGACGCATCGGGCGCCGCGTCCTGCGCTGCGATTGCGGGGGCGCTCGCGTGCGCACCGATCAGCGCGCTGGATACGAGTGCGATCTTCCACCGCGTCGTGCGCATAAACCTCCGACCTTGTAATTGGAGACGTGTTGCGTACTCGCGCGGTATCACGAAGCGCGCAAAAAGTGACACGGAGCGGGTGCATCCATAGACGCGCGTACCACTTAAGACGTTACGGCGCCGGCGAACTAGAAGGGCGTGCGACGTAATATTACACGGTCGCGGTCGCAAGCGTTATGGCAGATTCCCGGCCGGCTGAAAGTGATGCGTCGGAGAAGCCGACAGGTGGCGTTAAGATGCCTTGACGAGAGGGAGCCGGGACGCCTGATTAGGCGCATCGAGAGGACGCCACGCGTCCGGAGGCTTCAATGCGGAACTGGCTTGCTCTGCTAATGGTCGTAGGCTTTGTGGCAGGCTGTGCTCACAACAAACGCGTCTCGAACGATTACCAGGGCGCGGTCGATTCCAGCGTCCACATAGAGAATCATCACTGGGGCGATGTCAACATTTATCTGCTCCACGACGGCCAGCGCACCAGACTCGGCACGGTTACCGCCGCGAGCGATGCGACGTTCACGATCCCGTGGCGCACGATAGGCAGCGGAGGCCAACTGCAGCTCGAGGCGCATGCAATTGCATTGCCGGGGGCGCTGGACAGCGAGACCATGTCGTACCGTCCGGGGATGCAGATCAACTGGACGCTGGAGACGAACCTCGCGCGGGCCACGCTGTCGGTATACTGAGCGACGCTCGGCTTACTTCGGCCCGCCCCCGCCGTGCGAAGCGGGTGCGCCACTGCTCCCTCCAACTCCCGAAAGCTTGACGCTTGCAAGCGCCGCGATGATAGCGCCGGCGAGCAGGAATGTGCGCGGCTTTGACAGCCTGCGCTCCAGGACCGTGGCAACCGAGTACTTCGGGAGCACGACGGACTCGCCCTTCCAATACTGATCGATTCCCGACCGCATCGAGATCTGCGTGACGCCGAGGGAGAGGTCGGTGTCCGAACTGTGTAGCAGCTTTCCATCGACGCTTTCGACTCCGGGGCCAAGATATCTGGCAAGACTGTCGGATCCCGCGTCCGTCAGACCGACGCGGAGCTTGGTGCCCGGCTTCGCGTCCCCCACGTTGATCGGGAACGACGAGTAGCATCCGCACAGCAGGAGAGCGGCCGAACAGAGCGAGAGCCGAACGCGCATGTAGTCCTCGATCAGTGGATACGCACAATATACCGCCGCGAGACGCCGAACCGTCAAGAGCGAAGGGGCGGGGGGAATGAAGAAACGACCCGGCACGCCGTAAAGGCATACCGGGCCGCTTCTTTTTGCCGCGAAAACTCGGGGACGCAGCCAGGACCAGCTACGGTCCTGGCTACGTCTCAACCGATCGTCATGGAGTCTGTCCCTTGCAAGCAACTCCGAAGTCATCCGTTACGTTGGCCGGATCGTTTGCATTCCGGGTGGGCTGAGCGCCCGGGACCGGGATGTTCGTGTCCGTCTGACGCTCCGACGTGTCGTAGAAGAACCGCGCCGGGATAATCAGCCCCGTGACAGTCGGCGTGAGATTCGGGAAGCAAGTGCGCTTGTAATCGTTCCACGCTTCGATGTTCTGGAACATGGCGATGTACTTCTCAGTCAGGATCGCCTTGAGAAGTGCGCTTCCGGCGGCCGCCACCGGGGGGACTCCCTCGATAGCGCGCTCCTGATTGAGCGCGGTGAGCGCCGGCCCGGTGGCGCCGGTGCGATACGCGGCCTCCGACTGGATAAGCAGATTCTCGGCAGCGGTAACGAGCGGCTGCGAGAAGGTAGGGGCAAGCCGAGTAGCGCTGATGTCGGTTTGACCAGGGGTGAAATACTGGCCTAGCCGCGGATCACCCGTCGTCTGGAGCAAATTCACGAGAAACGGCCCCGGGACGATATAACCGGCTCTCTGATTCACGAAGAACTGGAACCAGAAGTTCTGCTCGTTGAGCGATCCGGACCAGATCGACGTGTAGTCATCCGCCGGATCCGTGATACCGGACTGCGACTCCGTCAGCGCTTGGGCGTATGCTGCGGGACGCACTTCCGCGGTGTGCAGATAGAAGCGCGCCTTGAGCGTATGCGCCAAGGTGATCCACTTCGCCGGATCGCCGCCGTAGACGAGATCCGACGAGCCCGCACCAAAGTTCGTGGGGCCGGTCGCGGGCAAATTGTTGGTAATCGCGTCGGTCAGCAACGCCTGGATGGCGTCGTAGACGTCGAGCTGATTATCAAGCGTCGGATTCGGCGTGTTCGTGAGCGCCTGTGAATAGACCAGGTCACCGAACAGATCCGCACCCGTGCCCATCATGAACGCTTCCACGACCTGTGCCTGACCGAGCATGAGCGAATCGCCCGAAGTGCGGGACTCGCTTTCGATCTCGCGAAGATCCACGAGGCCGCCACCAGTATACAGGCCCGCCTGCAGGCCACCGGTGGTGGATTCGTCGTGCACGTAAATGTTCACCGACGTGTACTGGAAGTTGATCCCTTCCAGTTGCTGTGTCCAAACGCTCGTCACGCGCGCCAGGTCGCTCGAGAGCAGCGCCCAGAGCGACGGCTGCGTGGCCTCGAAACGTGACTGTGGCGTGGCGGACGTCGGACGATTCGGATCGGTGCTGAGCTCGCCACCGGTCAGAAAGTTGTTGCACGCTCCTGTCGTTCCGGCAAGGGCCAGTACGCCGAGGAGCGCAAACCTCTTGGCAGTATTCACCTTAGGTCTCCTCGATTATTTGTTGAGCCCAATCGAAACAACGATCGAGCGAGTTTGCGGACCATTGAAATAGTCGATTCCCTGCGTCAGGAACTCGGCACCGCCGAGGTTGGACTCGGGATCGAGGCCCTTGTAATTGGACCACGTGTGGAGATTGCGCCCCGCCACGCGGAAATCGATCGAGGAGAATCCGATGGACTGCACCCACTTCTGATCCGCGGAGTACGCGACACTGATTTCGCGAAGCTTCACGAAGCTCGCGGACTCGACGAACTGTGTCTGCACTTCACCGGCGCTTCCGCCGGGGCCCGTGAACCAGTTCTGCCAATCTGCTTCCGAAGCGAAGGCGACCACTCCTACGCCCGGACCGCCGCAGACCGGATTGATGTCCTGCTGGAAGTTCTTGCAGAAGGTGCCGTCGGTTACCGTGCGAATCTCGGTGTCCTTGTGCGTGCCGAAGGCATAGAGCGCACCACGCGTTCCGTTCCAAATGCTTCCACCGTGACGAACGTCGAGCAGTCCGCCAATCTGGAAGCGCTTGTAGATACGGAAGTTCGTGTGAAAGCTGCCGCTCCAATCCGGCGTCGCGTCCGCGATCACGCGCTGCGTAGGATCGGTAACCGGATAGCCACTCGCGTCGAGATAGAGAGCACCCTTGGGAGCGCTGCCGCACTCGGCGTCGAAGTCGACGACGGAGCCAGTGCCTGGATCGAACTTCAGGCCCCGACCGCAACGAACGAAGTCCTCACCAAGTACGACACCGGTGCCGGCGCCGGCCACTGCGGCGCCGATCGCGCCCGTGAAGCCTTCATTGTTGAAGGTGATGAACTCCGCGCCCTGAAGACTGACGACGTGGTTCGTGTTCTTTCCCCACTGGAGGCCGAAGTCCCACGAGAAATTGGCTCCGGTCACCGGGCGGGCGTTTAGCGTCGCCTCCCAGCCCTTGTTCGTGATCACCGCACCATTGGCCAGCTTCGCGCTAAAGCCCGTGGAGGCGCCGTTGGTAGGAATCTGCAGAATGGCATCAGTGGACTTGTCGTTGTAGTACGTAATTCCTGCGTCGACCTTCTGATCGAGGAATCCGAAGTCGAGTCCACCCTCGTACTCTTTCGTGCGCTCGGGCTTCAGGTTGCTGTTGCCCGCCGCGAACGCGGTGATGACGCCCGGCAAACCACTCTGCGATTCGTTCACGAGGTCGCCGAAGCCTGAACCGAACTGCGACGTGAGCGAGAGCGCCGTGATCGTCTGATAGACATCCGGCTCCTTGCCCGTCTCTCCGTAACCGCCGCGGAGCTTTCCGTAGCTCAGGAATCCCTTCTGGTCCTTGTTGCCGAGCGCGTTCGTGAAGATCCACGAGGCACCTACCTTCGGGAACCATGCCCGGCGATCGCTGACGCCGAACGTGGAGAAGCCGTCGTTGCGAACGGCGCCGGTGAGGTAGAGCTGGTCGAACAGGTCCGCCGTCGCTTGAGCGAAGTACGACTCCGTGTGCTCGAGCGAACGTACCTCATTCGGCGAATAGCTGACGGTGTTCTGAATCGCCAGCGGTGTGGCTGTCTTGAGCTGTTCTCCCTGAATGAACGTGTCGCGACGACGACGGGAGTCCAGGTTCTGGCCGAGCGTGAGCGTGCCCGCAAAGCTGGGTGAAAACGTGTGAGAGGCAGTCGCCGTGAGGTTGTGATCGAGCGCGAGATTGTTGATGTCCTCGCGTGTCACCAAGCCCACGGGATCGCCGGAAGAACTCTGCGGAAGTGCCTCGAGACGCCAGTCGTTGTAGTAGTCGGCGCCAAGAGTCTCGTTCACCTTGAGCCAGTCGAGAGGCGACCACTCGCCGGTGAGGTTTCCGATGAATCGACCCAACTCGCTCTTGTTGCCATCGCTGTTAAGCGTGAAGAACGGGTTGTCATAGCCGCGACTCGAGGTGACGCTCGCAGGCGTTGGGTTCCGGAAGCGATACGATTGCTGAAGACCCGTGATCGGGTTGAGATACGGGAGGTTGTTGAAATCCGGCGGCGTGCGAAGCGCGCCGAGGAGCAGACCATCCGTATTCGAGCCCTTCTGCACGTAGTTACCACGGCCGTCGGCGTAGGAAAGATTGCCGCCGAGGTTGAGCGAGCTCAGAATTTGATGCGTTGCCTTGAGGCGAACGGTCGTACGGTCATAGCTGTTGTTCGGTCCTACGATCACGCCGTTCTGGTTGGTAGAGCCGGCGGAAAGGTAGAACGTCGTCCGGTCGCTGCCGCCCGACATCGTCAGGTTGTTGTCGAAGGTCAACCCGGTGTCGTAGATCTCGGTGGCGTGGTTGTAGACCGGCGTGCTCGCATCGAGCAGCGGACCCCACGAGCGTGTCGACGAGCCCGAACCGGTTCCATCAGAATGCGTGGGCGCCTTAGGTGTGCAGTCCGGCGCCGAGTCATCGGGCACGCAATGCGCCGCGAAGCCATAGGAACCCTGGCCGTACTGACGCTGGAGCGGGTACTCCTTGGATTCCTTGTCGAACGAAGTCTTCGAGCTGAGCGAGTAGCGGGTGGCGCCCGGGTGACCGGACTTGGTGGTGATGAGCACCACACCGTTCGCTGCGCGCGCGCCGTAGATCGCGCCAGCGGCCGAGCCCTTCAGGATCTGGACCGACTCGACGTCGTTCGGATTGATGTCAGCCGCGCGATTCTGCGTGACCGTGCTCGCATCACCGCCCATCGTGGACTCGGTGGTGTTGTCGATTGGCGTACCATCGACGACGAACAGCGGCTGGTTGGTTCCCTGCAGCGACTTGGCGCCGCGAATCAGGATGTACGCGGACGAACCCGGGTCACCACCTTGCGTGTTGACGACGACGTTCGGAGCCTGCGCCGAGAGTGCGGAGACGATGTTCTGCGACTCGTTGGACCGCGAGATCGCGCTCGAGTCGACGGAGTTGATCGCCGTCGGGATCTTCTCCGCGGTACTGGCGGTACCTGCGCCCGTGACGATAACCACGCCGAGCTGCAGCGGGTTGGACTCGAGCACGAAGTCCTGCGTGATCGTACCCGCGAGTGTGATCGGGACGGTCTTCGCCTTGTAGCCGATCAACTTGGCCGTGAGTTGCGCCTGCTGCCCTTGAGCGCGGGCGGCCGGCACGACAAACGAATAGCGGCCGTCGTCACGTGTTATCGTGCCGACGCCCATTCCTTCTACGAGCACACTGGCCGAACTAAGCGGAGCACCAGCATCGCTGGTGACTCGTCCGCTGATCGTGACTGCCGCTTGCGCTGCCGCGAATGCCGGGAGCGCGAAGAGTGCGAGCACGACGGCTATAACTGACCTAACAGAACGTCCCATGCTTCCTCCTTGCCACCTCTTCCAAAAGGTGTGTGGACGACGATCATGCCTGTCTGGTTGGCTTTCGAGCGCACGCGAAGATCGCGTGGCGCCTCGGACTCGTTCCGCTCTGGGTCTTCCCTCCTCTTGGCGGTAACACTGCATGCGGCGGCACGACACGCATGAGAACATGCCGGCGCAATCGCACCGTGCATGTTCAACGAAGTATCCGAGTTCGACGATGACGCCGATGGATCAGCTTGATGACGTCACCGAACAGTCACGAACATAAAGTGTGACAGCGCACAGTGCAAGAATCCTGTAAAGTGTGCTGCGGCATGGATTATGGTCGAAGTCGGTCCCCGAATCCCGGGCGTGGCGTTAGCCCCCTCTCATACCATATGTTGGGGCGTGCGACGCCACCCTTTTTCCCGTCCGGCGGCCTTCCTGCTAGTGCCCCTGGCGCTAGGAGGGACGGCCCCGTCGCTCCGCTCCCAGCGATCCGGCGACAGCACCGCGGTGGGGAAAGTGACCCACCCCAAACCCCGGTCGCTCGTGCTGGGAATAGCCGGGGCGATCATCGGCGGGCTCGCTGGTTTCGGCTTCAGCCGCGGCGGGAAGCAGCCCGGTGCCGGGATGACCATCATCGGAGCGGCGGCTGGCGGGCTGGCGGGATTCTTCATCGGCCGCCAGTTCGACGAGCGCCGCGCCGTCACCTACCGTGGGGCGCCGTCGCTTCGCATCCCGAACGTCGCCATCGAGCTCGAAGGTGAGCCGAGCGCGCTCGCCGTGCGCGACAGCGAGGCCGCGGTGGGCGGAAGTACCGGCGTCCAGCTTTTTTCCGCCACGGACCCCCGCCTCATGCCGCTCGGCCACCGCGCCGCGGGGCTTCACGGCGTCGACGCGCTGGCGCTGGCACCGGGAACCGGATGGCTTGCGATCGGGTCGCGGAGCGGACTCTACCTTTACCCGCCCATTCGAGGTCCGGGAATACTCGTCGGCCGCGCCGGAGTGAGCTCCATCGCCGCCGCGGACACTCGAATCTTCGTCGCCGTCGATGATCGAGTGGAGATCGTTCCCGTGAGCGCGGACTCTGCGCGCAGCTGGCCCGGCACGTCGCTCGGCGCGCCGGTGCGCGACGTCGCACTGGATGAGGCGCGAGCGATCGTGTGGGCGTCCACCGACCGCGAGCTCGTCGCGCTCCGCATCTCCGGCGACTCTCTGGTGAAAATCGGATCACTCCCGCTCCCGGGCATCGGGCTGCGTATGGTAATCGACCAGGCCGTAGCCGCGGTCGCGATGGGTGAGAAGGGCGTCGCGATCTTCGACATCACGGATGCAACTCAGCCAAAGCAGCGCGCCGTGTGGACAGGTGCGCGGTTCGCTTACGACGTGTCGATCGACGGCTCGCGGATGTTCGTCGCCGCAGGTCCGGAGGGGGTGTATCTGGTAGACCTCGGCGCCGAGGCGCCGCGAACCATCGGACTCGCACGCTCGCTCGGATTCGCATCCGTACTCGTCTCGCACGACCACCATACATTCATCCTCGACCGCCGCACCAACGCGCTTCGGCGCATCATCTCCACCTATTAGTTACGAGGAGCACGTGCAGAGCAGATATCCACTCATCGCCGCCGTAGCCGCATTCGCCGTAGTTCTCGCGTGCAGCAAGAGCTCGAGCGCGAGCTCGACCACCGCAAACCCCGCGGACAGCGTGCTCGCAAAGCGCGCGGACCGGGGGCGGATACTGGGTAGCGCGACCGCGCCGGTGTGGATCGTGGAGGTGAGCGACTTCCAGTGTCCGTACTGCAAGCAGTGGCACGATCAGAGCTACGAGGAGATCAAGCGCGCGTACGTGGACTCGGGGAAGGTGCGGCTTGCGTACGTGAACTTTCCGCTCTCGATGCACGTCAACGCGATGCCGGCGGCGGAGACCGCGATGTGCGCCGCCGCGCAGGACAAGTTCTGGCCGCTCCACGACGCACTGTTCTCCACGCAGCAGCAATGGGAGAAGCTCGCGGCGCCGCAGCAGATGTTCGATTCGCTGGCCTCCGCGGCCGGCGTCGACATGGGCGCCTTTCACAAGTGCGTGTCCGGACATCTGATGAGGGCGACGATCGACGCCGACATCGACCGCGCGACAAAGGCCGGCGTGGAGTCGACGCCGACTTTTCTCATCGCCGGAACGATGGTGACGGGCGCGCAGCCGCTCGCGGTGTTCCGCCAGGTGCTCGATTCCGCACTCGTGCTGGCGCGCGCTGGCAAGCACTAACGAATGTGGGGTCCACCGCGAGCTCGAATCGAGCCGTGATGAACCCCACACTATTTTTTTTCGACCGAGCGGCGAGGACCACCGGTCAAACAAACCTTCCGAGCCTTAACGGCTTCGAGCGATCCTCGCCGCTTGCTGGTCACTAGACAATGGATCACCTCCTCGTTGCAGGGTTCGACATCGGGCTGGAACGTACACCCGACACCGCGCTGCGCGAACGCGCGCGATGTTCGGCGAAAAGACTAACCGTGCGACGCTGCATGCGCAATATTCCCCGCGAGTGAACGCTCTCGTCAGTGGCGCGTACGAGGTTGCGATGCAGCTCGCGCGCGGTGCGGCCGCGCTCGCGCCTGCCGGCGGCGGAAAGCTGC
>Ga0070679_100001603_pt1 | contig 20308 bp, 15 predicted proteins | sample KBSC63BmetaG_FD_65652 | JGI IMG/M metagenome (GOLD analysis project Ga0070679, IMG submission 65652) | Corn rhizosphere microbial communities from Kellogg Biological Station, Michigan, USA - KBS C6-3B metaG | ecosystem: Host-associated > Plants > Roots > Rhizosphere | place: USA: Michigan... | reverse complement strand
TTAGGTTGGGTCTTTGACTACCTTCCGCGAGCGGGTGCGCAACGCCGCGCGGCATGAAGTGTGATATTTTTCACATACCTGCCCTCTCTTGGAGGTATGCAACGACTCTAAACGACTCTAGGAGAAGGACGACCAAGGATGAAAGGTACGGCCCACGATGCAGCGAGGCGAGAGTCGCCGGGTTGGCCAGACGGCGCCGGTGCGGTGATCCGCCCCTCGGCAGCCTTCGGGCGCACGCTGCATCGACCAGCGCCTGATTTCCTGGACGTCGCGGCCCAGACCGCCGCCCGGCGGGCCGAACATGCGGCGGTGGAAGGGCCCGACGCCCGCCTGACTTACGCCGAGGTCGACCAGCTCTCCAATCAGCTGGCGCACCGCCTGGTGGCGCTGGGCGTGGGGCGCGATCAGTGCGTCGGCATCTCGATGCCGCGCGGTGCCGCCGAACTGGTCGCCATGCTGGCGGTCAGCAAGGCCGGCGGCGCCTACGTCCCCCTCGATCCGTCACACCCCATCGATCGCCTGCGCCTGATCCTGGAGGACGCGGCCCCGCGCGCGTTGATCGTGCATTCCAGCTCGCCCATGGCGGCCGCGCCGGCGGGGGCGCGCAACGTGATCGTCCTCGACGACTTGCGGGCGGCCACCGCGGGCCAGCCCCTGTCCGCGCCGCTGGTGACGCGCGATCCCGCGCAGCTGGCCTACGTGCTGTTCACGTCGGGGTCGACCGGCCGTCCCAAGGGGGTCGAGATCTCCCGGGGCGCGTTCGCGAACTTCCTGCGCTCGATGGCACACCAGCCCGGCCTGCACGAGCGGGATCGGCTGCTGGCCGTCTCGACCACCTCGTTCGACATCGCCGGGCTGGAGCTGTTCCTGCCCCTGTACGTGGGCGCCACCGTCGTCATCGCCGACCGCCCCACCGTCATGGATCCCCGTCGCCTGCGCGCCCGCCTCGAGTCGGACCAGATCACGATGATGCAGGCGACGCCGGCCACCTGGCGCATGCTGCTGGAGGCCGGCTGGCAAGGACACGCCGGCTTGCGGATGCTGTGCGGCGGCGAGGCGATGAACCGCACCCTCGCCGATCGGTTGCTGGCTGGCGGCGGCGAGCTGTGGAACATGTACGGGCCCACCGAGACGACGGTGTGGTCGACCCTGCACCGCATCCGCGGCGGCCAGGACCGCATCAGCATCGGCGAACCGGTCGACGGTACCCAGGTCTACGTGCTGGACGGCGACCGCCGGCAGGTCGCGACGGGCGAGGTCGGCGAGCTGTACATCGGCGGCGACGGTCTGGCCCGCGGCTACCGCGGGCGGCCGGACCTGACCGCCGAGCGATTCGTGCAGAACCCCGCTGGTCCCCCCGGCGATCGGATCTATCGCACGGGCGATCTGGGACGGATGGCGGAGGACGGGACATTGGAGTGCCTGGGCCGCATCGATCACCAGGTGAAGATCCGCGGTTTCCGGATCGAGCTGGGCGAGATCGAGACCGCGCTGCGGAAGGTGTCCGGGGTGAAGGAGGTGCTGGTGGTCGCCGAGGAGACGGAAGGCGATCCCAGACTGTGCGCCTACTGGACCGGACCGGCCGGCGGGACCGCGCTGATCGAGGCGGCCCGGCGGTCGCTACCCGCCTACATGGTCCCCTCGAGCTACGTGCCGCTTCCGGCGTTCCCGTTGAATCCGAACGGCAAGATCGACCGCGCCAAGCTCCCCCGCTCGGGCGATTTGTCCGATCTGGACATGCAGACGTTGAAGCTGCCGCGGAACGACGCGGAGACGCGGCTGGCGGCCATCTGGTCTTCGGTGCTGGGACGCGAGCGGATCGGAATCGATCAGGACTTCTTCGCGATCGGCGGCACTTCGGTGCTGGCCGTGGAGACGTGCGTGCGAATCGAGCAGGAGACCACCGTCGAGGTTCCGCTGGCCACGTTCTTCGAATCACCGACCATCGAGGGCCTGGCGCTGTACCTGAGCCGGGCCCGCGGCGAGGTGTCGCCCAACCGCCCCATCGTCGTCGACCTGCGCCGGACCGACAACCAGCGCGAGCCGCTGTTCTGCCTGCTGGGCGTTCACCTGTACCAGAAGCTGGCCTTCGCGCTGCCGACCGATCGGCCAGTGGTGGGGATGCACCTGCCCTTCCGTTACGTGCCGGGCAGCGGCGAGCGCCCGTCGGTGGCGCAGATGGCGCGTGGCTACATCGAGCTCATCCGGGCGCGCCAGCCCCATGGCCCCTACTACCTGGCGGGCCTGTGCTTCGGCGGCATCGTCGCCTTCGAGGTGGCCCGCCAGCTGGAGGCGCATGGCGAGAAGGTGGCGCTGGTGACGATCTTCGACGGCATGCTGCCGAGCGGCGCGCGCACGGCGCACGTGAAGCGGCTGCTGGCCTACGCGCGCATCGGCCTGACGGAGCCGCGCCGGGTGCCGACGGCGCTGCGGCGACGGCTGGCGCCGGTGATGAAGCGTCTGCCCCGCACGCCATCGCCCCGGCCCACCGTCATGCAGGACGTCGACATCGAAGGTCCCGAGGCGGACGCCGAGGTGGTTCGGTTCGCCGCCTCCATCACCGGCATCGCCGGGCGCCTGCTGGTCATCCGGGCGCTGGAGAACGACTATCCCAGCTGGGTCCGGGTCCAGCCGCACCTGGGCTGGGAAGGGCTGGCCGACGATCTGTGGACGTACGACGTGCCGGCGACCCACCTGGGCCTGCTGCGCGACCCGCACGTCGAGGTGGTGGCCCGCGCTGTCGCGGACGCGATCGCCGCCGACATGACACGGGCGCCCGACGGCGCGGCGGGCGAATAGTCGCCCGGCTACTTGCCGGTCATCCGTTCCAGGCTGTGGGTGAAGAACGCGCTGTAGCGCTCGAGCACCCAGCCGCCCAGCAGCCAGACGGCCAGGACGGCGACGGCGAAGCGGGGCAGGAAGCCGACCGCCGGATCGTTGATCTGCGTGGCCGCCTGGAAGATGCCCACGCACAGCCCGATCACCAGCAACGCGCCGATGATGGGCCCGGCGGTGGTCGACAGCAGCATGAACCCTTCGCGGGTCAGGGTGGCGGGCAGCTCGCCCATCAGAAGCTCCTCACCAGCGACGACACCACCAGGTGCCAGCCACCAGCCAGCAGGAACACGCCGATCTTCAGGGGCAGCGACAGCATCTGCGGGGGCACCATCATCATGCCCAGCGACATCAACACCGAGGCGACCAGGATGTCGATCAGCAGCATGGGGATGAAGATGTAGAGGCCCATCCGGAAGGCGGTCCCCAGCTCGCTGACCATGAACGCGGGCACGACCACCGTCATGGGCACCGCCTCGCCGCGCGCCGGGCGGGCCTGGCCCGAGATCTCGAAAAAGAGCCGTACGTCCTCTTCCTTCGTCTGCTTCAACATCCATTCGCGCAGCGGCCCCTCACCGCGCTCCAGCGCCTCGGTGGCGCTGATCTTGTCGTCCATGTACGGGCCCAGCGCGTCGTGGTGCACCCGCGTCGCCACCGGCGACATGATGAACATGGTCAGGAACAGCGACAGCCCCATCAGCACCGGGTTCGGCGGCAGCTGCGGCGTGCCCAGCGCCTGGCGCAGGAAGGACAGCACGATGATGATGCGGGTGAAGCAGGTCACCGACATCACCAGCGCCGACGCGAACGACAGCGCGGTGATCAGCAGGAAGATCTTCACCGCGCTGGAGCCGCCCTGCGCGCCGGTGGCCAGCTGGCCGCCCAGATCGGCGCCCGCCTGAACGACACCGGCCAGGCCGGCGCTGCTGGCGTGGGGAGCGGCCGAGACCGCCAGGGACAGCAGGCTCAACGCGTCCTCGCGGACATGCCGGCGGCCAGCTTGCGGCGCAGCTCTTGATCCTCGACGCTGTCCTCCAGGATGTCGTCGAAGGTCGCGGCGGGCCCAGCCTTGGGCTCGACGCGGGCGGCCGCGGTCGCGGCGGCCTTACGGCCGAACAGCGACGCCAGCCCGCCCTCGATCGAGCGGAACGAGCCGCGCGTGGTGCCGTCGGCGCGCGGCGCGATGCCTTCGGGCTCGGGGACGTCGGCCAGCGCGTCGATCAACGATTGATCCATCTCGTTCGCCGGCTCGGCCTGGTTGGCCGGAGCGGCGCTCTCGACGGGGGCGGCGGCCGGCAGCGTCACCTTCGCGGCGGCGCCATTGCCCTCCCCCGACTGCAGCAGCGTGATACCCGCCTCGCTGGCGCCCAGCACCAGCGTCTCGTCGCCGACGCGCGCGATCACCAGCGAGCGCTTTTGCCCCAGGCTGGCGGTCTCGAGGATCTGGATGCGGCGGGTGTTCCCCAGCCCGCGCTTCTTGCGCGCGAAGACGTAGGCGGCGATGGCCAGACCGGCCAGGAACAGCGCGGGCATGCCCACGGCGCGGAAGCCGGAGGGCGCCACGGAGGAGGTCTTCGTGGGCTCCGCCGCGGGTGCGTCGAACGACGGGGCCGGCGCCTTCATCGCGCCGTCATCGGCCTTCGCCTCGACGCGCGCGGGAGCGGCCTTCTCGGCGGGCGCCTTGACCGGCTCGGCGGCGACCTTCTCGACGGTCGTCGTGTCCTTGGCCGTGGTCTTCTGGTCGGCTTCCTCGTCCTCGGCCGGGGGCAGCGCGACCAGGTTCTTCAGGGCCGCCGCCTCGGTGGCGGGTGCGGCCTTGGGGGCTTCCTTGTCAGCTGCCTTGGCAGCCTCCTTGATCGCTTCCTTCACCGTCAGGGGCGCGGCGGGCTTCGCCAGCGGCTCCTCGATAGCCGCGGGCGCCTGGTCCTTGACGGTCGGGCGAAGGGCGCGCGCTGGAGCGGTGGCCGCCCCCTCGCAGCCGACCAGCGCGGTCAGCCCCGTCGGCGTGCCCTGCAGCTCGACCGGCCCCGAGCAGCCGTTCCCCAGCAACGGGACATCGAGCTCGGTCTCGGTGTGGTGCCGGTGGGCGCGGATCTCGCCGGCGCCTCCCTCCAGCTTCCAGGCCCGATTGTCGGCCCGCACCCGCGCGCCGCCCAGGAACAGGTACAGACTCCCCTGATCGATGCGGGTCCGAGCGGCCTCGGGATCGATGCCTCCGTCGCCCCGCACCTCGACGCGTAGATGACCGGCCTCGCGGGTCGCCTTCACCTCGGAAACGATGACCGGTGATGCGACCACACTGGCAGACAACAACAGCAGGCTCGGGATCATGACGTCTTACCTTTCTTGCGTGTCAACGGATTGACTCGAACGGCCCTTCAGCCGCTGAATCAGCACCTTCCGTGCCACGCCCCCGTCACGCCCCCGACAGTCGCCTTCTCCCCCGTCGTCGGACAGGCGCACAAAAGCAAACGTCCCCGATCCGTCGCCGCCGCCTGTGTGACGAGGACGGCGACGAGGACGAGGACGTGAAAAGTGCGAGCGTGCGAGAGTCGGCCTACCTGAGGCGCGCCACGCGCTCCGACTGGCTGACGATGTCGGTGATGCGCACACCGAACTTGTCATTGACCACCACCGCCTCCCCCCGCGCCACCAGTCGATCGTTCACCAGGATGTCGAGGGCCTCGCCCGCGACCTTGTCCAGCTCGATGACGGAACCGGGCCCCAGGCCCAGCAGATCCTGGATCGTCATGCGCGCCCGCCCCAGCTCGACCGACAGTTCGAGGGGAACGTCCATCAGGAGGTCCATGCGGCGCTCTCCGGAGGGGGGGGATTCGGCTTCGGTCGACATGCGCGTTTGCTCCTTTTCGAAAATGCGAGATCTGGGGAAGGAATCAGCGGGAAGCGTTGGGGACGGAGAAGGACTTGGCGCCCGCGCCCTTGGCGGCGGGTGGCGCCGGCGCGGTCAACCCTTTGTCGAGGGCGACGGCCAGGCTGCCGCCAGCGACGCGCGGCGAGCCGCTCAGCTTGCGGCGCCCCTCCACGTAGATCGGCAGCGGCGACGCCTCGCTGGACTCGAGGACCAGCAGATCACCGACCTTCAGATCCAGCAAGCGCGAGAAGCTGACGCTGGCGCGGCCCATCTCGACGCGCAGCTCGACCGACACGTTCTCCAGGTCCTTGGCCAGCGCCGCCGAGAAACGCGCGTCGACGCTGCTGCCGGGACGAGGCGGCGACGTGAGCAGCTTCTTCACCGGCTCGACGGTCGCGTACGGAATCGCGATTTGTAGCCGGCCGTTGACCGCGCCGCTGACCTCGTAGCTGCACAGGATGGCCAGATCCGACGGCGGCGCGACCATGGCCATGCGTGGATCCGAGACGAAGCGCAACACCTCGGGGCGGAAGGGCAGGATCTCGACCCAGGCGTCGCCCATGGCCGACGTGAAGATCCCCAGCAGGTGCTTCAGCACGCCGCGTTCGACGCTGGTCAACTCGGTGGGCGTATCGCCCGCCGGCGCGTCCGGACGCGCCTCGGCGCGGACCTTGCGGTCGCCCAGCGCCCCTGACAGCAGCGCGCGCCCCAGGGCGCCGTCCAGCAGCAGCACGCCCAGGCCATGTCCGGCACCCAACGACACCACCCACACCGTGGTCGGCGGTGAGAACATGGCGCCCACGTCGACGAACTTCATCAGTGTCGACGGCGCGGGGGCCACCCGCACGTCGATGCGCGTACGGCCCGACAGATTGGAGCCGAAGATGGAAGCGACGCGCTCGTTGATCGAGTCCAGCGTCGGCATCTGACCGCGGATGATGCGGTCCTGGCTGGTCAGGTCATACGGGACGACCGGCGCGTCGGGATCCTTGCCGGATTCCCCCGCGACGCGGCCATCCTGGATGGCCGCCATGAGCGCATCGACTTCACTTTGATCAAGGGGCGAAGACATGCGGGCGGCTCCCTTACTGGATGATGAACTCGGTGGTGAACAGGCCCCGCACGCGGTGGCCGGGCACGATCTCGTCGATCTTCTTGACCAGCGCGTCCTTCATCTGGGTCAGCCCTTCGCTGCCGCGCAGCTCGTCCTCGGTGCGATCCGACAGATAGCCGATGACGGCGTCGCGGATGCGGGGCATGCGCGACTCGAACGCCTTCTTGTCGCCCTCGGAGCCGACCTCCACCTCGACCGTCAGGTGGGCGTAGCGGTCACCATCGGCGGAACGGACCTGCACGATGAAGCCGTCCAGGCGCATGGTGGGGCCAGGACCGTCGGGATCGTGCTCGCCCTCCCCCTTCTCGCCGTGCTCGCTCTTCTCGCCGTGCTCGCTCTTCTCGCCGTGCTCGCTCTTCTCGGCCTTGTCGGCCTTCTCGCCGTGCTCGGCCTTGCCGCCCGCGGCCTGGGCGGACGGGCGCTTCATGACGAACACCAGCACCCCCGTCAGAAGAAGCGTGTTCACCACCAAGATGATGGGAAGAACCTTGCTGCCACTCTTGGCTGGTGCCACGTCCGCCGGGGTCTCTGCTGCCGCTTCGCTCATCGATTTCCTCCGGCTGACCGACGTAGCAAGGCCCATACCGCTCCGACGCGTGCGCTCGACCGCTTGAAACCGGGCGTCTTCTGACGCCCGACCGTCAGCTGCGTGACGCCCGCGGCCGCCGCGTCAGCCGATTGACGGCGCCGATCCGCGCCGCGAGATTTCGCGGACATCTTCTCAGGTTCGGCGGACCTTCCGTCGAAGAGCCACCTGAAATGCCTCTGGACGAGACGCAGCGGGGAAGCACCGTCATGAACGCGACGCGAACGGATCCGCCGCCGCAAGAGCAGCGCCAAAGCGGAACCTACGCGCCGCCGGTCGCGCCGCGCATGAGCGGTGTCTACGGCCGGGTGACGATGGCCGTGTCGATCGGACAGACGATCGCCGTGCGCATCGATCACCTGGCCGAGGAGATCATCGCCGATCCGAAGGCGCTGCGCCGGACCTTGCCCGATGTGGCCGCCGAGGTGATCGAGCTGTGTGGTCGATCGAACGCCAGCGCCGAGGCGATGGAGCGCACCCTGACCCGCGATCCTTTCATCAGCGCCCAGGTGGTGTCGGTGGCGAACTCGGCGATGTTCGCGCCGCGCATGCCGATCCTGGGCGTGCGCGACGCCGTCGTGCGCATCGGCCTCGACGCCGTGCGGGATGTCGTGATGATGGTGGTGGCGAACTCGACCATGTTCCGCGTGCCCGGTCTGGCCACCGAGGTCGAGTCGATGCGCAAGCGCATGCTGGCGTCGGCGTCGGTGGCGCGCCTGCTGGCGCGCGCGCTGGGCGCGGAGTCCGAGTACGGCTTTCTGGCCGGCCTGCTGCACGACATCGGCACGCTGGTGCTGCTGGAGCGGGCGGTTCACGAGGGGATCGTGACGCCCGCGATCTGGAGCGCCCCCGAGGGCGATCTGGTCCGCGAGCGCATCCACGCGCATCACACCGCGGCCGGCGGCGCGATCTGCCGGTCGTGGAAGCTGCCCTCGGGCGTGGTCGATGCCGCGCTCTTTCATCATGACTATCGCAGCGGCGGCAAGACGCACCTGGCCGCCCATCTGGTGGCCGCGGCAGACGTGGGCGCCCAGTACATCCTGCCGGACGTCGACCCGCCGGGGATCCTGCTCAGCGAGCAGCCGGTCCTGATCGAGCTGGGCCTGCAACCCGGGGTGATCGAGAACCTGATCGAGCGGGCTCGCCCGGCCGCCCTGGCCCTGATCAGCTCACGCTGAGATAACGCGGCCAGGCATCGCGCCTACCTGCAACGCCAGGGACATACACGGTCGCGCCACTTCGCGCTGATGGCCGGCGAATTTTTGATGTATTCGCGTGGGCCATCACACAATCAGGCTGCCCAACACCCGTGACGAGGTGAAGGGATTCCCCCCGGACCGGTTTCTTCGGTCGCTTCTTCTTCGGTCGCTTCGTGCGCGACGCAGGACCAGAAAGGGCACGGCCATGATGAGGCGTTTGGTTGCGTTAGTTCTCCTGGGACTTGGCGGGGCCACGTTCGCGTCGTGCACCGGCTCGCCAGGGTCTGACCAGAGCGGATCCGGCAGCGGCAATGGCAACGGCTCGGGCGGCGGCAAGGGCACCGGAGGCAGCGGACCGGCCAGCGGCTCGGGCGGCGGTAAGGGCACCGGCGGCAGCGGACCGGCCAGCGGCTCGGGCGGCTCCGGCGCGCCCTATGGCAGCGGGGGCACCTCGATGATCGATGGCGGCCCCATCACGCAGCCGCCCATGCCGTTCGAGGCCGCCTCGGCGCAGACGGCCGTGCGCAAGGTGAAGAACCTGCTCACCGGCATGGCGCCCACGGACGACGATGTCTCGCTGGTGACGGCGATGGGCGCCGCGGGCCTGCAGCAGCTGATCGACACCTGGATGACCGACAAGACCTATCAGCCCCACTTCCAGGACAAGATGGTCTTCTTCTTCCGCAACGCCTTCCAGCAGACGTCGTTCAGTCCCCTGGACGACTTCAAACCTCAGCTGCTGGAGAACGGCGGCTTCGACTTCGGCCCGATCGGCGCGGGGGCCGTCGGTGACGACGCGTTCGCCCGTCTGGTGCAGAACCTTCAGGACAGCTTCGCGCTGACGGCCTGGCAGATCGTCGCCAGCGGCCAGCCGTTCACGAACGTGTTGACGACCAACAAGTTCATGATGACGACGGCGCTGAAGAGCCTGTACCTGCAGATCGAGATGCCGAACGATCAGCCCTACGCGTTCACCGGCGGCACCAAGACCACGAAGCTGGCCTGGCGCGTGGACTACAGCGGCGCGGCTCCCATCCCCATCGAGGACATCGTCAACCCGCAGAGCCCGAACTACCTGACGTTCGACGACATGCCGCCCGCGAACGCCACCAGCGGGTTCCCTGGTGGCGGCGGCGGCGGCTTCAACACCTGCCACGGCGGCACGAACGGCGCGGGCGCCGCAGTGCCCTACGCCATGAACAGCGGCTACGCGATGCTGTTCCAGCGCCTGCTGGGCATGACGCCGCGCTACCCGTTCGAGGCGGTGCAGACGACGACCTGCTTCGAGCACCCTTCGAAGCCCTACTTCACCACTTCGGACGTGTCGGACTGGACGCTGGTCACCGTCAACCCCATGCAGAGCGGTGACAGCTACATCCAGCCCTACGACCTGCCCACGCTGCGCAAGGCGACCACGCTGCCGCTGAAGCTGCCCCGCTTCGGCTACTACACCACGCCTGCGTTTCTGGCCCTGTGGAACACGAACGACAGCAACCAGCACCGCGTGACGGCGAACCAGACGCTGCTGGTCGCTTTCGGACAGTCGTTCAGCCCCGCGAACGCGATCGTGCCGCTGACCTCGGCCGGCCTGGACTCGGCCCACTCGGTCGCCGGCACCGAGTGCGTGGGGTGCCACAAGAGCCTGGATCCGCTGCGGCAGTTCTGGGCCACCCAGTTCGACTACAACGACCGCAACGACTTCCCGGCCAAGGCCAGCTTCACGGGCGCCGCGGCGAACCCGCGCCCCTCCAGCACGGGCGGCCTGCTGGCGTTCGGCAGCGTCAACGCCATGGGGGCCAGCATGGCCGACCTGGGCATGCTGCTGCAGCAGAACGTCGACAACACCGACTCGAAGCAGCCCATCAGCCGGTTCGCGCTGGGGATGACCCAGAAGCTGTGCTACTTCGCGAACGCCACCAGCTGCCTGGAGACCGACGCCGAGTTCCGGCGCGTGGCGCACGACTTCGAGGCGAGCAACTTCAACTTCCCGGCGCTGGTGAAGGATCTGTTCTCGTCGCCGCTGGTGACCGGGGCGGCGCAGACCGACACCTTCACGGACGGCGGCGTGCTGGTCAGCATCGCCCGCAAGGACCAGCTGTGCGCCTCGCTGGGGAACCGGCTGGGCCTGGACGTCTGCTCGCTGTCGGCGCCGCTGCCCACCTCGGCGCAGAAGACCACCATCACCATCGCCACCGCCTTGCCGGCCGACGCCTTCTCGCGCGGCTCGGAGATCCCGGTGACGGCGTCGGATCCCACGTTGTTCTTCCGCGCCGCCACCGAGATGCTGTGCGAGAACGTGGCCACGCAGGTGGTGGACGCCAGCAGCGGCACCAGCGTCTTTGCCAGCGCCGACGCCCAGGGGGCCATGGCCAAGATGGTCACCGACATCATGGGCTACCCACCGTCGGCCAGTCACTACGGCGACGCGCTGGCGATCCTGAAGGAACACTACAGCGCCGTCATGGGCGCGAAGAACACGGCGACGAATGCGCTGCGCTCGACCTTCGTGCTGGCGTGCGAATCACCGACGTCGCTTTCGTTCGGACTCTGAGGAAGGGGCAGACGACCATGATGAAACGACGTGATGCGCTCCTGTCCGGACTGTTCGGCTCCGGCTATCTGGGCCTGCGGGCCCTGGCCACCGGCCTGCCGGCCTGGTTCCTGGTGAACCCACGCCGCGCCAACGCCCAGACCCTGCAGTGCATGATCGACGCGAAGGACAAGATGCAGTTCCTGGTGGTCAGCACCTCGTTCAACGGCGACCCGGTGAACTGCAACTGCCCCGGCACCTACGAGAACACGGACGCGATCCACCCGCAGCAGACCGAGGTCGAGCAGACGACCGTCATGCTGGGCAGCAAGAGCTACGGCGCCGCCCTGCCCTGGGCCGACCCCGCGGTGACCAGCAAGGATGGCTCGGCCAAGGGGCAGCTGAAGGCGGCCACGCTGGCGCGCACGTCCTTCTTCCACCACATGACCCTGTCCACCACGCACGGCGATCAGCCGAAGGTCATGAAGCTGCAGGGCGCGACCACCGGCGGCGAGATGGTGATCTCGGCCTACGCGAAGCACCTGGCCCCCTGCCTGGGGACCATCCAGGCCGAGCCGGTGGCGCTGGGCGCGCACGGCAACTCGGCCGAGCTGGTCAGCTATGGCGGCCGCACCCTCCCCTCGATCTCGCCCACGCAGCTGAAGACGCTGCTGACCGGGTCCAAGAACGACGCCCTGGTGAAGCTGCGCTCGATGCGCGACATGGAGCTGGACAAGCTGAACGCGCTGGCGAAGCAGGACGCCACGTCGGTGCAGTCGCAGTTCCTGGACGCGCTGGCCAACAGCCAGACACAGGTGCGGGCCCTGGCCGACGCGCTCAGCACCACCCTGAACTCGATCACGGCCGACGACATCAAGGGGCAGGCGCTGGCGGCGGCGGCGCTGTTCTCTGCCAAGGTGACGCCCGTGGCGACGATCCACATCGGCTTCGGCGGCGACAACCACAGCGATCAGAACCTGCAGGCAGAGGCGGACCAGCACGTGAGCGGCATCGCCGCCATCCAGACGGTGATGGACGCGATGACCTCGCTGAACATCGGCGACAACGTGACGTTCGCCACCATGAACGTCTTCGGACGGAACCTGAACGGCATCTCGAAGGTCACCTCGCGCGCCGGCCGCGACCACTACGGCAATCACAACGTGGGCGTGCTGATCGGCAAGAACGTCGCGCCCTCCGTGATCGGCGGTATCAGCGCCACGTCGAGCGGCTACGTCGCCTCCGACATCAACTCGGCGGATGGCTCGGCGGCGTCCGGGGGCGACATCCCGGCCTCCCAGTCGATGGTGGCGATGGCCCGGACGCTGGGGGTGGCCCTGGGCATTCCCTCCAGCATGCTGGATGCCGACTTCACGGCGTCGGCCGGCGGCAAGGTCGTGCCGGCCGCGTTGAACGGTGTGAGCTGACGGCCGCCTTCCGCTGAGCGGCAAGGCCCCCCCGGCCCCTCGGGTCGGTCGGACCGGCAGCCCTTCGGGCAACCTGGCGCACGTACGGCGGGTCTCCCCTTCGCGTCTGTGCGAAGCTGGGCGGATAGCGTGCGTGCCGTTGCCATCGGACTGGTGCTGGTTGGACTGGTGGGCGGTGTCGCGCGCGCCCAGGATCTGGGACAGGGCCCGGGGGCGCCCACGGCGACACCCGCGGCGACGCCCTCGCTGACGAAGCCGCCCGTCGTCTTGAACGCCGTCGAGCCGGCGTATCCGGCGGCCGCTCTGGCCGGGAAGATGGCCGCCGCCGTGACCATGTCGGTCGACCTGGACGCGACCGGACGGGTGACCGCGGTCGAGGTGCCGCGCCCGGTGGGAAATGGCTTCGACGAAGCGGCCAAGGCGGCCATGCGGCTGTACCGGTTCTCGCCGGCCGAGATCGACGGCAAGCCCGCGCCGATCCGCATCGAGTACACGCTGCGCTTCGTACCGAAAACGGTTCCGGTCCCCGCCCAGGGGGCCGCCCCCCCGCCGGTGCCCCCGCCCGTGGTCGTGGCCAGGGGCCGCATCCGCGAGAAGGGGACGCGCGATCCGCTGGCCGGCGTCGAGCTGTCGGTGATCCCGCGGACCGCCGACGGTGTCCAGCTGCCCGCCGTGGCGGGCGGGGCCACCGATCAGGACGGCCGCTTCACCATCAACGGGCAGCCCGGCGTCGGCTTCCGCATCGTTGCCACCGAGCCGCGCCATCAGGCCTGCGTGCGGGACGTCGGCCCCGCCGACGCCCGCGCCGACGAGCCGGCGACCATCGAGTGTTTGGTGGCGCGCCAGCTGGGCACCAGCTACGAGACGACCGTGAAGACGACGCCCCCCGGCCAGGCCGTCACCCGTTACACGCTGGCGCAGCCCGAGCTGACGACCGTGCCCGGCACGTTCGGCGATCCCCTGCGCGTGGTGCAAAGCCTGCCCGGGGTGGCGCGCACACCCTACGGCCTGGGCCTGCTGGTGATCCGCGGGGCCTCCCCGCTCGACTCGGGCGTGTTCGTCGAGGGTCACCCGGTGCCGGTGCTGTATCACTTCCTGGCGGGCCCTTCGGTGCTGGCCCCCCAGCTGATCGATCACATCGACTTCTACCCCGGCAACTTCGGCGTGAAATACGGGCGCGCCACGGCGGGCGTCGTCGACGTGGGCGTGAAGACGGACGCCACCCCGCGCCTGCACGCGCAGGCCGATCTGAACCTGCTCGACTCGTCGGCGTACGTCGAGGGACCGTTGAGCGGCGGCTGGAGCGGTTCGCTGTCGGCGCGCCGGTCGTACATCGACGCCGTGCTGGCGGCCGCCACGCCCAGCGACGCCACGGCCTCGGTGGCGCCCGTCTTCTGGGACTACCAGGCCGCCGTGCACCGCGATCTCGGGTCGGGGAAGCTGGCGCTGTTCGCGTTCGGCAGCAACGACAGCCTGCGTGTCATCTCGAAAGATCCGGTCGAAGGCGATCTGAACCTGAACTCCGAGACCGGGTTCCACAAGGTCATCGGGGCCTGGACGGCCGCGGCGCACGGCTGGGCCAACCGTCTGTCGCCCGCCTACGGTCACGAACGGAACCGCCTGACCGCGGGCGGCGTCGACATCGACGAGTCGGCCAACACCTTCGCGCTGCGCGACGAGCTGTCCCACGCGTTCGGCGCGCGCTTCACCTGGCGCCTGGGTTTCGACGGCGAGCTCCGCAAGGACACGCTGTTCTTTCACCTTCCCGTCGCGCCCGACACGCGTCTTTACGGCGACACCATCCCCATGTACCAGCGGCGCGACATCCCCCTCGACACGCTGGGGGGCGCGCTGTACACGGACGCGGTGTGGGAGCCCGGCGGCGGCGTCACGCTGATCCCGGGGCTGCGCGGCGACTACGCCCGCGCCTCGGGGCAGGATCGGTTCACGTTCGATCCCCGGTTGACCGTCCGCTGGAAGATGACGCCCGCCCACGTCTGGAAAGGTGGCGCGGGCATCTTCCACCAGATGCAGCTGCCGCAGCTGCTGAACCCCGAGTTCGGCAACCCCACCTTGCCCCCGGTCGTCGCGGATCAATATTCCCTGGGCTTCGTGCACCAGTTCACGCCCAAGATCTCGCTGGACACCACCTTCTATTACGTCAGCCGGCAAAATCAGGCGGTCCCCGTGGCGGGACCGGCCGCCTTCGACGCCAGCGGCAAGGGGCGATCGTACGGCATGGAGCTGATCCTGAAGCACGAGTTCACCGAGCGGTTCTACGGCTGGTTGGCCTACACGCTGTCCCGCTCGGAGCAGACCGCGTACGCCGTGGATAGCGCCACGCAGAGCAACGCCGGCGTGGGCACGCTGCAGACCGGCGCGACCGCGTCGCGCTGGTCGCCGACCGACTTCGACCAGACCCACAACCTGATCGCCGTGGGCAGCTACGCCTGGCGGGCGTGGCGCTTCGGCTCGCGCTTTCGCCTGGTGACAGGCGCGCCGGACACCGCCCTCACCGAGGGGGCGTTCGACGCGGACAGCGGCCAGTACGCCTGTCAGGCCGGCCCGACGAACGGAATCCGCAAGCCGACCTTCATGCAGCTGGACGTGCGGGTCGAGCGGACCTGGACCTTCAGCGCCTGGCAGCTCGGCGCCTACGTCGACGTCCAGAACGTCACCAACGCCCAGAACCCGGAAGCCACGCTGCACGACTACCGCTGCCGCGGCTCGGCCCCGGTGCGCGGCTTGCCTCTGCTGCCCATCATCGGCGTGCGAGGGACGTTGTGATGCGCGCCGTATGCAAGCACGGCGCGATGCCAAGCGCGGTCAAGGCCGCGCTGCTGGCGACGCTGGCGATCGCCGGCTGCGGCAACCTGGACGACGTCACGACCGTGAAAGATCTGCGTGTCCTGGCGGTGCAATCCGAGCCGGCCGGCTTCCTGGTGCCGCTGGACGCGCCCGGCGGCGCCCTTCCGCAGGCCACGCTGACGGCGCTGGTCGTCGATCCGCAGGGACAGGGGATGACGCTGACCTTCACGGGCGTCGGCTGCCCCGACTACCTGAGCACGCTGCAGCCGCTCCAGGGTGAGGCGAGCCGCGTCTGCCCCGACGCGGCGACGACGGCCGCGTTGCCGCCCCCGCTCGATACGACGCTGGGCGCGACCACGCTCGCCTCCACCGACATGCCCGGGCAGGCCGCCCCCGTCTCGGCCATCGAGTACCACCCGCAGGTGTCGTTCGGCCTGACCCCCGCGCAGCTGGGGCTGTTCTTCTCACCCACCGCCAGCGGCGATCCCGACCTGGACGGCGCCATCGCGTACGACCGCGACTTCGGCATGGACGCCATCGTGGATCTGACATTCCAGCTGGGCAGCGAGCGCGCGCGTGTGCTGAAGCGGGTCGTCTACTGGCCGCTGCTGCCGCCCGCGGAGGTGCCGGCGACGTTCACGCAGCCCCAGCTGCCCAACCAGAACCCGCGCCTGGTCGACGTGCAGCTGTTCCGTCATCGCGACAAGACGACCGGCGCCCCGATGGATCCCTATCCCGATGGCGCCCCCACGCTGTCGCTGTCGGCGAAGGATCATCTGTATGTGCTGCCGGTGCCGGCGCCGGACGCCCCCGAGCGCTACCTGCTGCGGGTGCGCAACACGCAGACGAACGTCGTCGAGACGCAGGACGTGGCGCGCGAGCTGCTGACGTACCAGTTCTACGCCACGGCGGGCACCTTCTCCCCCGACACCCGGCAGAGCGAGCTGTCGCCGATCTTGACGTCGATCGGCGGGCGGGTACCCATCGACAGCGAATACATCCCGCCCAAGGCGACAGAGCTGCCCGCCGACGGGCGGGTGACGGTGTGGGTCGTGATCCGCGACGAGCGCGCCGGAACGTCGTGGGACAACCGAACCTTCTCCATTGCTCCCTGAGCTCCCGCCATCACGCATGAGAAGACTGACAGCCGTCGTCATCGCCCTTGTTTCCCTGACCACGCTCGCGGCGTGCGGGGTCGACTTCGTCGAGGTTCACCCCACCCGGCCGCTGGTCGTCGAGGCGCCGGGCGCGCTGAAGGTCGAGGCGCGCCGGATCCTTCTGACCGAGGACGTACCTTGGGGAGGACTCCGGGAGGACACCGCGCTGGTCGTCGAGCTGGACGTCACCAACAGCTCCAGCGCCGCCCGCGAGTTCAACATCTCGTCGCTGAGCTGCCTGCTGGAACTGGACGCGACGGCCCCCGAGACGACGCTCTCGTTGCCACTCGGCGCCGGTGACGCGGGGACGTTCCCCGGCGAGGTGGGCGAGGACATCCTGAACGTGAAGCCCCAGGCCGTGTCAGCGGGCGCGACGCTGCACCTGTGGGCGCTGTTCCGCGGCTACAAGTACCCGGGCAGCGACATCCAGCGGCGCGTGGTGCTGACATTCCCGGGCGCCGACGGCCGCCCCACGCGCCTGGTGCTGGCCGATCCGGCGCGCGGCACGCTGCGGTGGACCCTGCCCGCGCAAAAGGGGAGCGTGATGCTGGGCGCGGATAGCATCTCTTTGCTGGGCGGCACCACGAAGATGACGGGCGTGGCCACGAAGATCACGTTCTTCCGGCGGAGGGGCCCGGTGCTGCTGGATGTGGAGCTGACGTCGCCCATCATGGTGCAGACAAAGGGCAGCCTGCAGTCGCAGACCTCGGCGTTCGCGGGCAGTGGCGTGGCGGCGCACCTGGCCTACCCGCTGCTGGAGTGGGGACCCGACCACGATATGCGGCGCCTGGGCGTGTACGGGGGCGGCCAGGGCCTGGCGCTGGTGTCCATGGATCCCCCGCCGCCGTCCGGCGAGATGCCCATGCCGCATCTGTACGGCGTGCTGTCGCTGGAGGCGGGCCTGGACATCCAGGTCGGCGGACTGGCGCCCGCGCCGGGACCGTTCCCCATCACCACGAAGGGAACGCCGCTCCCGCGCTGGTTCATCCGCCTCGGCTACACCCACTGGTTCGTGAACGGCGGCGGTGCCGATGGCTACACGTCCAGCTTCCGTCTGGCGTGGTGATTGATTTGCAAGTTTAGGCCAGGCAATATGCGCCGCATGAACGCACTCCTCTGTCGTGGGATTCTGGGTCAGCTTGGTTCGTTCGCACCGCGCCTGGCGCTGGCCGCCGGGCTGACGGCCCTGGCCCTGACCGGCTGCGGGCCGTCCATCGACGCGGCCGCCAAGGCCGACATCGACGGTCGCGTGGCCGCGCTGCACGCCTCCGGCGCCTCGTTCCCGGCGCCGAGCGGCTTCGTCCCCATGCCGCTGGCGGCGGGCCAGTGGACCCAGCACAAGCTGGTCAACGAGAAGGGCGAGCCGTCGTTCATCACGTACAAGGTGCTGCGCCAGGACGGCGACGCCTTCGTGATCGAGACGGTGCACGAGTCGTACACCGGCAAGATGATGCAGCAGATGGTGGCCGCCTTCGGCAACCGGATGGACCCCTCGCAGATCCAGATCCGCGCTTTCAAGATGAAGGACGCCAAGGGGCGCGTGAACGAGCTGCCGCCCGGCGTGATGCCGATGATGCAGTCGATGTACAAGAACGCCGTCGCGATGCTGGTGGTGAACTGGCAGGGCATGCCCCAGGAAGACGCCACGGTGCCCGCCGGCCAGTTCGCCGGCTGCTACAAGGTCCGCACCGACGCGCAGTGGGCCGGCTTCCGCAGCGTCTCCGACTCGTGGTCGCACCCGTCGGTGCCGCTGTCGGGCATGGTCAGATCGAAGGGCGTCGACAAGGCGACCACCATGGAGCTGGTGGCGTTCGGCACCTCCGGCGCCGTGAGCGAGTTCTGAGCCCCGCGGGCCGACTTCGCTACAGCAGGTCGGGCGCGTCGAGCTGGGCGTAGCAGGCGGACAGCCAGACGTTGACGCGCTGGCGATCCATGCGGGTGAACGTATCGGCGCCGTAGTCGCGGTTGTTGACGGCGGCCCAGAAGCTGCTGTCCAGGCGGTCGATCTTCTGCATGGCCGCCGCGTGCAGTTCGGGCAGCTCGATGATGGTCGCGCCCAGCTCGCGGGCGCGGGCGCGCGTCTCGGACTCCTCGAACAGCGAAAAGTCCTTGCCGCCGCGACCGGCGTTCTTCACCACGCAGTACTGGACCGAGCGACCGAGCTGCGCGAACAGCCGGTCCAGCGTGATCAAGGAATCCTTGCCGTCGTCGATGACGTGCCAGAAGGCCATGCGAACCCCGTTCTCGGCCGCCAGCGCCACCGCGCCGGTGGCGGCCATCCAGGCGAACAGCGGGCGCTGGCTCTGCGCCGGCAGGTCGACGATCACCCGATGATCCGCCTCGCCCGCGGCGGTCAAGATCTGGTCGGCGCTCTCGAACCGGGCCAGATCGACGGGGCGGCTGTAGTCGGCGTAGTGACGGCTCAGCGTGCCGTGCGAGCCGTCGGCGTCGATGGCCGCGAAGGGCAGCTTCTTGTCGATGCAGTACTGACACAGCAGCCGGGCGACGACGGACTTGCCGACGCCGCCCTTCTCGCCGCCCACGAAGTGAACCTTGCTCATCAGCGGGGACATTAACGAACCGTGATCGATTCGGCTGCGCTTTTCGCGCGGCCGCCGCGCCATTTCGGCCGTCTTGACATGATCGACACAGACCCCGAGCCTTCCCGCTGGAGGTTCGTGCCCGATGAATGATGGCGACGGCAAGTCCAAGTCGGTGGGGCGACGCGTGGGACGCGGCCTGGCGTACCTGTTCGGCGCGTGGAGTCCGCCCCCCTGGGCACGGGCCGTCGGCCGCGGCGTCGGCCGCGGGGGCGCCTGGGCGCGTGCGGAGAAGCCGAAGGCGCTCGCGCTGCTGCTCACGATGGTCGCCACCGTGGGCGGCGGCGTGGCGGCGATGCGCTGGTGGCACCACCGGCCGAAGCCCCTGACGGTGGCCTGGCACCTCGTCGCGCCCGAGCCGACGCGTCTCGAGGAGAAGCTGCACCCGCGGCCGCTGCGCCTGGAGTTCGAGGACTCCGTCGCGCCGCTCGACAAGATCGACAAGCCGGTCACGGCGGGCGTCGCGTTCGAGCCGGCGCACACCGGCCTGCTGGGCGGCGTCAGGGGCGGCGGCCCGGTCAAGCTGGAGGGGACCTGGCGCTGGGTCTCGGACCGCGAGCTGACGTTCACCCCCAAGGTCGACTGGCCCATCGGCGAGGCGCTGATGGTGACGCTGGCCAAGAAGGGGCTGGTGGCCCCCCACGTGAAGCTGGAGACCTACCAGGCCCCCTTCACGACGCCGCCTTTCGAGGCCCGCATCGCCGAGGCGCAGTTCTATCAGGATCCCCTGAATCCGACGCTGAAGAAGGTGATCGCCACGTTCGCGTTCACCCACCCTGTCGACCCGGCGTCCTTCGAAGGGCGGATCAAGATGCGCCTGGTCCCCAGCGACAAGGAAGATCCGCCGGCCGACTACGAGGCTCACGTCTCCTACGATCGCTTCAAGGGGACGGCCTACGCCCACTCGTCGCCCATCGCCATCCCACGCCACGACGCCGTCCTGTGGATCACGCTGGCCCCCGGGGCGAAGGCGGCGCGCGGCGGCCCGCCCGAGGCGCGCGAACTGACCGAGAAGGTGGTCGTACCGAGCCTGTACAATTTCCTGAAGGTCGGCAGCGCACAGCTCACGCTGGTCGACAACGAACGCTACGAGCCCGAGCAGGCGCTGATCGTCGAGACCAGCATCGGCGTGGCCAACAAGGACGTGGCGCGCGCGCTGAAGGCGACGCTGCTGCCGCAG
>Ga0070679_100001602_pt1 | contig 20309 bp, 19 predicted proteins | sample KBSC63BmetaG_FD_65652 | JGI IMG/M metagenome (GOLD analysis project Ga0070679, IMG submission 65652) | Corn rhizosphere microbial communities from Kellogg Biological Station, Michigan, USA - KBS C6-3B metaG | ecosystem: Host-associated > Plants > Roots > Rhizosphere | place: USA: Michigan... | reverse complement strand
GGGTGTTTGGCATAGCCCGATTCGATGATGAGCTTGCCGCCGGAACGCTTGATACGCGCATCGCGAAGCCGAATGATGTCGTTGTTGTTGCGGTCTTTTTCTCCGCCCATGGCCTGTAAAAATCGAACAAACTGCTCGTTCGTGACAGCGTGAACATCGAGTGCAAAGCTCGAGAGCGTCACGGCATGCCGGGGCATCTCATCGCGAGCGCCGCCTTGGCTTCCTCGGAAGTAGGTTCCGCCGGGAATCACGACCATGTCGGTGAGGAGCGGTTCGACTTCTTGGATCTCCGCTTTTTTGGGCTCGTAGTGGGAAACCATCAGCTCGCGCTGGAAGATCGCGCCGGGATCGGGCTCAAACTCGGGCCGCGCAATCTCGGCGGGCTGCAAGATCGGTTTGGGAGCAAACTCAAAGGCCATCTGCATGGTGCTCTCGAGCTTGGGCTCGACTTCGGCGAGCGTGTGGGTTTGTGCAGGCACTGACTTGGGAGCTTGGAGGTATTCGTTCAGTGCGGTGACGAGTGTGTGCGGCCGGACATTCGGGTTGGGCTGCAGACAGCGAGTCACCAGTAAGTCCCAATTGAGCTTGTGATTCGGGAGCCCTTTCGAGGGGAGATCAAAGGCCCCCTCGGGCATTTTTTGCAGGAGTGTGTAGTAAACCAGCATCCCGAATGCATAGACGTCACATTTTGCGTGAGAAATTTCGGGTTCGACCTGTTTTTGTTCGGGAGCTAAAAACTGAAAACTATTGGTGAACGAGCGGGCTGTTTTCGAGGAGAATGCTTTGGCCACAGCCTCGGCCAGTTTAACAAAAGTCGTTCCTTCGCCGAGCAGTCTGTTGATGCCGAAATCAGAGAGGATGAACTTGACTTTGCGGCCATCAGGTGCCACGAGCACATTCGACAGCTTGATGCCGCCGTGAGCAACCTTGGCCTCGTGCGCATAGTCGATTGCTGAAGCCAAACCGGTCAATAGTTCGAGTTGGTCTTCTTCGGTCAGGGCTTTTCCCTTCAGCCGCAAAAACCGCTCGAGATCCATCGTCTCGCCCAACGAATCCACCACCGGATCGGTGACCAAATAGGCATGAGGCCCCTGGATCGAAACGTTGTGGATTTTGGCAATGTGCGGGTGATCTAACGCTGCAATCTCGGCGACCTGCATCTCGAAGCGGCGGTAAAAGTGGGGGTCGGCAGAAACGTCTTCCGGCAGCACTTTCAGCACAAACGGCCGTTTGATGAACCGGTGTTCGGCCAAATAGACTGCGCCGTACGGCCCAGCCCCTAATTTTTTCTGAATGAGGTAATCGCCCAGCTGTTCAAGATCCATAGATTTTCACAATACTGACATCAGAATTTAAAACCAACCGAGGGCTTTTCCCAAGAACCACCCGACCACGACGAACAGCACGACGGCTGAGCCCCACAGCAAATTGGGCATCCACTGGCTGCCGCCCTGCTGCGGAGTGCGAGCCTCGAGCGTTCCGATGCCGTAGGCAAACTCTTGTTTTTCCGGAGCGAGCCGGAAGGCCTCGGGGTGTTCTTTCGTGAGCTTGTCGAGATCGAAGCCGAGGAATGTGGCATACTGCCGAATGAAGCCGAGAGCGTAGACCGTCGAGAGGAAATGATTCACGCGTCCCTCCTCGATGGCTTGCAGGTATAACGTACGGATGGACGTTGCATTTTCAATTTCTTTGAGACTCAAACTCATCTCTTCCCGTTTTTTTCGCAACAGTTCTCCAACCTCGTTCATTCTGTCCTCCGTCGTTTCGTTGCATCATAACGTGTAAGCACATATACTGCCAGTGTATGAACTGCTTCACAGCCACCATCGATCTCGCTCTCACCGACAAACTCCGGGAAGATCTCACTGCGCAAGAGTTTACTTTCACCCAGCCGCCCTACACGATCTTTTCTGCGAAAAAGAAGGGCGTCTCGTGCACGCTCTACGAATCGGGAAAACTCACCGTCCAGGGCAAAGAGATGGGCCCGTTCCTCGAGTTTTACCTCGAGCCAGAAATCCTCAAGACGTTCAAGTTTTCCCATCCAGAAGCCGACATGAACTGGACCCCGCGCATCGGGATGGACGAGGCGGGCAAGGGCGATTACTTCGGGCCGCTCTGCGTCGCGTCGCTCTTCGCGGGCGAAGAGGGCATCCGGCAGCTCGTCGAGTGGGGCGTGCGCGACAGCAAGCGGTTCAGTGACGATGCCATTTTGAAACTGGCGAAAAAAATCCGTCCGGCATTTCCGTACGTGGTGATTCGGCTCTTCCCGACTAAGTACAATGAGCTGCACGCGAAGTTCAAAAACTTGAATCGGCTTTTGGCTTGGGCGCACACAGCCGCTCTGGCAGATTTGAGTCAGAAAACCGGATGCAAGGAAGCCATTCTCGACCAATTTGCCGACCCGAGTGTGGTCGAAAAAATGCTGGAGCAAAAGAAATTGGAACTGCATTTGGTGCAACGGGTGCGGGGCGAGGAAGACATTGTGGTGGCTGGGGCTTCGATTCTGGCCCGAGCGGCATTTTTGGAAGGAATGGAAAGCTTGGGACAAGAGGTGGGTGCTGTGCTCCCGAAAGGGGCTTCGAGCGCCGTGAAAACCACGGCACAAACCCTCATTGCCAAACACGGCCGGGAGATCTTGAACAAAGTGGCCAAAACTCATTTCAAAACCACGGCCGAGCTGTGATTGAGCGTCTCTACATTGAGAACTTAGTCTTGGTCGAAAAAGCCGAAATTCATTTCGGCTGCGGACTCAACATCTTGACCGGAGAAACCGGTGCCGGAAAGTCTGCCGTGCTCTCGGCGATTCGTCTCTTGCTCGGCATGCGTGCCGAAACCGATCTCATCCGAAAAGGGGCCGATCGGGCCATCGTCGAAGCCCACATGAGCGAGCACATCGTGCGGCGAGAGCTGTATGCCTCGGGCAAAAGCCGCGCGTTTGTCGATGGCGGGCAAGTGTCGTTGCAAGAGCTTCGGGAACTGCAACGGATGGAGCTCGTTGACCAGAATAGTTCTTTGGGCGAACAGCGGGTGTTACTCGATGCGTTCGGTTCAGTGGATACGTCTCGAATGCAACAAGCATTTGAGGCCCTGACTACCGCCCAAACACACCTCGCATCCCTGCAAACTTCCGGCAACCTGTCTGCAGTGCAAGAAGACCTCGCCCGGATTGTCGAAACTCGCTGGCTCGAGGGAGAAGAAGATCAACTCGCCCAAGAACACGACCTCCTCACCCATGCGCAAGAGCTCCTCGAAAAAATCGCCGCTGCCACCGACTTTCTCACCGAAGGGCAGCAGCCTGTCGTCCCCACGCTCAAACGGTTTTCCCACCACCTCGAAAAACTTGCGCCCCAAGCAGCCGCCCTGAAAAGTGCCGCTCTCGAGCTCGAAGAGGCCAGCCGCACGCTCGTCGCCATGAGCGATCGGCTCGAGGCCAACCCGCAAAAGCTCGCTGCCATCGAAGAGCGCCTCGCCCAAATCGAGAGCTTGAAACGCCGTTTCGGCCCCACGAGAGCCCAGGTCGAGCAAATGCGGGAGCAATTGTCGGCGAAAGTCGAACAGCTCCTCAACCTCGATGCCGAAATCGAAACCGCCCGAAAGCTCATAGAGAAACTCACTGCAGAAACCACGACTTTAGCCCACGAACTCACCACCGCACGCAAACGAACCATCCCATCGTTCGAAAAAACCATCCTCCACCAACTGCACGAACTCAACCTTCCCCATGCACGGCTGACCGTTTCTTTAGAACCCAAACCCCTCTCCCCCACTGGGGCCGACTCAGTGCGTTTCTTGTTCAGCGCAAACCCCGGCACCGAAATGCTCCCGGTCGAGCAATGCGCGAGCGGCGGCGAGCTCTCGAGATTATTGTTCGCGGTGAAAGTGGCTCTCGCAGACAAAGAGCAAAGCGAGTGTCTGATCTTCGACGAGATCGACAGCAACGTCGGCGGAAAAACGGCTGCCATGCTCGGTGAAAAATTGCGGTGCCTTGCCCAAAAACGGCAAATTCTGTGTGTCACCCACTTCGTGCAAGTGGCCCGATGTGCAACAGATCATTTCTTAGTGGCGAAAGAGAGCGACGGCCAGGCAGCTGTCACGCGGATCAAGAAGCTGGAGGGGCTGTCACAACAGCAGGAGTTTTCACGGATGCTGGGACATTGTGAAACCGTTGCAGAACCTTAGATGCTTTCTCTTTGAGGGAGCTTTGGTCGTTGGGATCTTTGTGGCGCAAGCAAACCACTAAATTCAGCCCGCTTCTTTCTGTGTCCACCGTGCCTGGAGCAAACGAAGCTTCCTCCGTCTCATGCTCGATGTTTCCCTCAAAAATACGAATGCCGCCGTGTCTGCACGGCACCGAGATCACCTCTTTCGTCATGGGCAGTGCTCACGGATCAATTCTAATACCGACAGATACTTTTCATAGGCCGGATCGAATGATTCCACGCCGTGATTCATCGGATCGAAATCGACCAAATCGACTAAATTCATGCTTTTCCCCTTCTATTGGTAAAATATTTTATCACAAAAACTATTTTTCGGCAACTCTAAAACCCTCTTTCATAACCCCCCTTGAATAAAAACCTTAGCCCCCATACACTCCCCCTCATGAAATATCTTCTCCCCCTGTTTCTCCTCTCCACCGCCTTCGCTGACGAAATTTGCGATGCCTCCGAAGATCCTCCTTTCACCTACGAAACCCCAGCTCCCACCCCCGAACCTGTCTCCACCGAACCCTCCCACTCTCTCTGGGATTACCATCCCATTCACGTCGGCGGCAACTTCATCACTTTGTCTCCCGCCAACGTCAAGATCAAGGACGGCCCCGAAGACGGAACATTGCGTTTCAATAAAGCCAATGCGTTTTTGTATATGCTGCTGCCCATCAGCGAAAAATCGTACTTCTTCCCGCGCGTTGAGTGGAATACGTTCGCTCTCGACTGGGACAAAAACCCGAAATTCCGTGAGAGCCGCTTTTACTACATGCAGTTTGCTCTCACGTTTTACACCACGGCCATCGAGCAGTGGCGCTGGATCATGCGAGCCAATTACAATCTCGATCTCAAGCACATGCAAAGCCCGAAAAAGTATGGTCTCTTTGAAGCGCTCCTCTGGGGCGCATACCAACCACACCGCAAGTGGCACGTCCACGTCGGCGCGTTTGGTTACACCGGGATGGAAGGGCAACAAGTCTACCCCATCATCGGTGCCGACTACTCGCCGGACAAAGAGTGGACCTTTTTGGCCATCTTCCCGATCGATTACGCCGTGCAATACAAGCTGAACAAAGAGTGGCGCTTCTCGGCGAAAATTCGCCCGCTCAAAGAGCGCTTCCGCGCAGGACGTCAGCAGCCGCAACCGAGATCGGTGTTTTCGTATTCAAGCACCGGTGCAGAGCTGAATGTGCACTACGAAAAGTTCATGCGCTTTGAATTGGAAGCGTTTGGTGGATATAATTTCGGCGGGAAGTTTTACATCAAAGATTCTCACGGCCACAACGCACTATATACCACCGTCGATGGATCCATCTACGGTGGTGTGAATGCGGACTATGCCTTCTGATTAAGCACTCTTCTGCACCTGCAATTCCTTCTTCAGCAGCTGCATCAGCACATCGTGCATGTGTTTTTCCTCGTTGAGCGAAGACCTCAGCAAGCTCAGCACCTCCTGCATCCCACACTCTTCCGCCACCAAACACAGCGCCTCATACGCAGCCATCTCTCCCATCTCGATTGCCTGTCCGCCGCACAGCAAAATCGTGTCCAGCACCGGCGAACTCTCGAAATGCTTCGCCATTTCCTGAGCTTCCTCAATCGCCCCCTCCATCGCCTTACTCTTTCCCACAAAGGCCATCGTTGCCAAACTCTTGATCGCCTCCTTCCCCTTCTCCAACAGCCCTTCCGCCTCCCCCACCTTTGTCTTCGCCAAATCATAGTTCAGCATCTCGAACACCTTCTTCAGTCGGTCCACCTGCAATGCCGTCTCCTTCCGGTGATGCACCAGCAGCCCCTTCAATTGCTGCAGCGTCGCCTTCTCCGCCGCCACATTCAGAAAATCGTACACCTGATTCTCCGCGCTATACAGCCTGCGCAAGCTCATCTCGAAAAACCGTTGCAAATCTTTTTCCATACAAACCCCCTGGTTTACGTTTTACGAAGTGTCGACGGATTTTATAGATTTCGTTAATTTTTGGAAGACATTTTTTAAGCGGATGAGGGAGAGAAGGATGGAATTGTTTTTTGCCGACAAACGTAAACTTCCAGTTAACATTTTGTTTAATTGAGATAATTCCCCCACTTCCAGTAACCTCGTCTCATCGGAAAAACCCAAAACACGAGGTACCTATGAAATCTGTCCTCTTTGCACTCCTCTCTCTCACCACCTTTGCTACAGCGCAAGAAGCGCCCGCGCAACCCACCTCCGCTCCCGTCGAGCAATCGATGGGCTACGTCGGTCTCGGCCTCGGCCCCTTCCCCCTCCCGCTCCCCAACTTCAGCCTCGGCTTTCGCACCCAACACAACCACCACGGCTTCGACCTCTCTCTCCAAGCAGCCACCGTCGTCGAACTCACCGCCGTCAAACTCAATCCCGTTTATCTCCACTACTTCAAACCCAACCTCAGCTCCCAATTCTACGTCGGCGGCGGCCTCGGCGTGGGCGCCCTCTTCCACCACAGAACTGCAGGATTCATCTCCCCCGAACTCGTCCTCGGCAAACAGTACCAAAACGAATCCCAAGACACCCGCTTCTTCCAAGCCCAAATCAGCTTCCCCACCATCGGCTCCCACCACCTCGGCACGCGAGGCCTCTCCAAGCACAATGTGACGTGGTTCCCGCTGGTCGTGCTGAGCTACGGCCTCGGGTTTTAAGAGTTGCATCTCAAAGCCGTGACGATCTCGCCACGGCTTTTTTTGTTGGCAAAAGATTGCCATTTACATACGATGCTTTGTCAACTGAGGCCTCGTATGAAGTCCGTCTTCGTGTTCTTGTGTTTTCTCACCTTCTCTGCGCATGCAGCAGAGGACAAATTCCAGATGTTTCCTTCCACGTTCGAACAAATTGCAGACTTAAGCACTGATGAACATGATCTCGTGGGAGATGTAGTCAGCCCATTGTCCGGACAATTGTCCCTCCGAAAAACAGATCTGGTGGCCAAAGGTGCGCAAAACGTGACGCTCGATTGGGTGTACATTCCATCGCTGTTAGCACCCCCACCCGGAAACCCGTCTGACAGTGAAGATGCCTATTACAAGCACTGCAACTATTACGGACAACTTTTTAACTCATACAGAGGCTGGGTCACTTTTCCCCAGTGTTTTCTCAAGGTCGAGGGTTCCACTGCATTGGTCACCACTCCGAGCGGAGCCGTTCTTCCCTTCAATGTCTGTCAGGACTTTTGTTCCCTGCAAGGAGATCCCCATGGCATGAGCAATGCCGCCGGAGAAATCTGCAGCGGCAAAAACGATCCCCGCAACATGAAGATTTCGATCAACGGCGACGTGGCTATTTTAGTCGACTCCAACGGAACGAAGAAAACCTATCGCCGAGTGAACTATGTGTACTTCCACTTAGTGCACGAAGTTCTTCCCAATGGAAAAGTGCTTAAATATCACTATTCGAAAGATCCGTTTCTATTGTCCCGAGTCGAAAGCCTCGACCCTAAAGAACGGCATGTCTATGCAACGATTTCATTCGACGGTGCCTCGTACACCACGTCGAGCGGTGACTCAGCCTCGTACCACCGACAACCCAGAGAAAAATCCGGCAAGTTCAAAAGCAAAAAAATACAAGCCGACTTTTGCTTCACATTCCCCAACCTCATTCATGCCATCAGCAGCCCCACATACCGAGACGAAACGATCGAGTACACAGACCAACTAGCTCTCACCTCGTATTCGGGAAAAGACCTCATCTTCCATTGCACCTACAACACATTTGGAGACCAAAATCTCCGAGTGAACACCCTTTCATTTCCCAGTGGCACGCCCTACACCTTTTCTTATGATCCCCCTGTAGCTGGACAAAAGCCGGGCTCTGCCACCGTGCATCGTGCAGACGGCGTGAAAATCGTCTACCGCTTTTCGAAAAACATGCTCCTCAATGCAGTCGAGTGGTTTGACGTGCACGGCAAGCTGCAGAAAACCAAGCATCTTGCATGGGACGAAAATCAGCGGCTGCAAAGCGTCGAGTGGAAAGACGGCAATGGAAAGCTGTTTTACCGAAAGACATATGAATGCGACAAATCGGGAAATCCGGTAGTCGAAACAATTTCCGGCGAAAACCATTCGAAAACCACACGGCGTAAGTTTACTGCTGACGGAAGAAATCTGCTCATCTGGGAACAAGATCCCGCTGGGAAAATCACACAGATCGACTACGTCGATGGAACTAACCTTCCCAAAACTAAGTACACCCTCGATGGAGACAAAATTCTGATTCGGGAGTTTTGGACCTACGACGATTGCCTCAACCTCATCGAACACAGCACCGAAGACGCGGAAGTCTCTCAACGCACCATCACCCGCTACCGCCTGCGCCAAGCACAACCCTTCCTCCATATGCCCGAATGGAAAGAAGAGCTCTACTGGGACGGCTCTCAAGAAGTGTTGCTGAAAAAAACCAAGTTCAGCTACGACAAACGGGGCAATATTGCATCGGAAGAAATCTATGATGCAAACAGCATTCTCGCATACACCATTTCCCGACAGTTTGACGAACAAGGAAACCTCCTCTCGGAAACCAATCCCCTCGGACACAAAAGCACCTCTACCTACGACGCCCGCGGCAACCTCAAAACCCACACCAATTTCTCAGGCCGTCTCGAGAAAAAACTCGACTACGATGCGCAAAGCCGTCTCAGAAAAATCGCCGAAAACACCCACACAACCACCTTCGACTACGACCTCCTCGACCGTTGCACTGCCAAAACCGACTACCTCGGCAACACCACCCGCTACGCATACGACCCCATCACCTCCGAACTCTGCAAAAGCGTGGGCCCCTCTCACACCACCACCTCCACCTACGACCCCTTCGGAAGAAAAATTTCCTCCACCGACCCCAACGGCAATGCGACCACCTATCAATACAACATCTTCGGCTCTCCCACCCAAATCACCTATGCCGACGGCTCGCAAGAACACTTCGACTACACACCCATCGGCTCCCTCGCCGCGCACACAAATCTCGACGGCCTCACCACTCATTACGAACGAGATCTTTTCGACCGAGTGACCCACAAAAAACAACTCGACGCCCACGAAACCTTCACCTACAGCCCCTTTCAACTCCTCTCCCATCGCGATAAAGAAGGCCACGAAACCCTCTTCACCTACGACGGCGCAGGCCGCAAAACCTCCCAATCCACCGCTGACCGAACTGTTTCCTGGAAGTACGATCCCCTCGGCCGCATCTGCCTCACCAACCACTCCAACCTCCTCCACATCCGCCGCACCCACGACCACCTCGGCCAATTGCTTGAAGAGCAAAAAACCGCCCCCTCCGGCGAAATCCTGTGGCAACAAACCTACGCGTACGACCCCGACGGCAACCAAACAGAAATCACCACTTATCCCCACAACCTCCCCGCCACCACCCGCAAAGAGTTCGACCCCTTCGGCCGCCTCATTCGCACCGTAGATCCCCTCGGAAATACCACCACAACGTCCTACGACGACACCCACCACACCCAACAAATCGTCGACCCCAATCACATCACCACCCTCATCACCTACGACCCGTACGATCGAGAAACCTCCCGCAAAATTGGAGACCAGTTCCTCACCACCAAAACCTACGACCCCGCCGGAAACCTCCTATCTCTCATTGAGGGAAACTCTCTAACCAATTACACCTACGATTCCCGCAACCGACTCAAAACCCTCACCCGAGCCAATGAGCGAACCACCACCCACACCTACACCCCCTCCGGCCTCCTCTCCACCAAAACCTCAGCCGACGGAACATCCCTCCACTACACCTACTCCCCCTTCGGTTACCTCCAAAACCTCACCTCCTCCGACAACTCCATCCACCAAACATTCACCCACACTTTGAACGGCCATCTTTCTTCTGCCACCAACCAACACCACACCCTTACCCGAACCATCGACCCCTTCGGCAACATCCTCAACGAAGCCATCGACGGGAAAACCGTGTTCACCAAAACCTACGACTCCCTCGACCGAGTGCTCACCATCACTCTCCCCGACCAAAGCTCCATTCAGTACGACTACCAATCTTTGCTGCTCAGAGCTGTCACCCGAATGTCTGCTGACGGAACCCCCCAATACACCCATGCATACAACTCCTATGACCTCGCCGCCCGTCCCCTCTCGGAAATTCTCCCCCACAACCTCGGTAAGTTGGAACGAACTTACGACAATGTGGGCCGAGTGATCTCAATCAAAAGCCCCCACTTTGCTCAAAGCATCACCTACGAACCCAATGGCCGTGTGGCAGCAGTGTCCAGCGACGGAGTGTTTGCGTATGATGACCTCTCTCAAATCACCAGCGAAAATTCGTTCATTTACAACTACGACCTCCACCGAAACCGTGTGCAGAAAAATGATGAAACAGTGCATGTCAATGCACTCGACGAGATCGAAGACGGAAAAACCGAATACGACCTACGAGGAAACCTCATTCATCACAGCACTGCAATGTACCAATACGATGCTCTCAACCAATTGGTCAGTGCGAAAACAGACGAGAGCGTTGTTGAGATGACCTACGATGCCCTCGGACGTAGACGCACTAAAACTGTGGATGGCGTGCGAGAATTGTATGTTCATGACGGAACCGACGAACTCTTCTCCTCCGACGAAAACGGTGTACTGAAAGAGCTCAAAGTTTGCGGCATGGGTGGGCACCCCGTTGCTCTCGAAGTGGGCTGGTTCACGTATGTGCCGTCGGTAGATTTCCGAGGCAACATGCGCAAGCTCGTGAACAAATGGGGCTGGGAGCGGGAAACTTGCAACTACAGCGCGTTTGGGGAGAGACTGAAGTCTTCGAGTGCAGTGTTAAGCCCGTGGGGCTACTCCGGGAAGAGGTTTGATTCGGAATTGGGACTGTACTATTTCGGGAAGAGATACTACAGTCCGGCATTGGGACGATGGCTGACGACCGACCCGCTGGGAGACATCGACAGCACGAATCTGTATCAGTATGCGCTGAACAATCCGCTGCTGTACTCAGATTTGACTGGACAAAGCATTGGTGGGTATCTTCTCGGCTTAGGGGAAATCGTATTGGGTGGAGCAATAATGCTAGGAGGAGTAGCTCTTGAAATTTGCACTGTTGGTGGATTTACAATCGGTTTTATGGCCGTCGAGGGTGCTGGTGCTACACTGATCGGACATGGACTGCACCTCACCACACAGCATGCTCAAGATATGTCGTGGGGGAAGGGGTATTCTTCTACTCGTAGCCCAAATTACACACCTAGCTATCAACATGCCCCAACAACATTGAGCAGAAAAAAGAAAGGCGAGGTAGATGAAAGGCTTCCCGAAGATCCTTTTAATGACCCAAATCTCGAAGATGTAAGCCACCCAGAAGCAAAAGAAAAAGGGCACTACCAGTTCAAAGATAAAAAAACCGGCGAAATTGTTAATTATGACAAAGGAAAACCTGGAGCACCTGGACACGAAGCTCATGATCATTATCATCGACTCAACCCAAATACAACAGGAAAATTCGATCAATATTTAGATGCGCAAGGAAACCCTGTACCTAAAGGTAGTGAAGCTTCTCACCTCTACCCTCCTACACGGGTTGGGTGGAATTTGCATTGAGTGAAACTATGAACATTGAAAAATTCTCCGCTTTCTTTCACGACGGATCTATCACTGCGATCAATCATCTGAAAAAGTCGATAGTTATTTTCATGGAAAGTGCAGAAATAGACGAGGACGACCTTCCCGATAAAATCGCTCTTTCATCAAACGACAGAATCTGCGGAAAGCTGCACTTAGAAGGAATAAAAGGGATTTACGAAAACGGAACCCCCCTTTCTGAACCACTAAAAATGAAATACGAAGACGCAGAAATAGCCCACATGGAGTTTGCAAATAATAAGGTGGAAATTCAAATTAAATGGAATTTCAATCCACCGAAGCCATTGATCGCAGACTTTTCCACAATCGATATCGAGGCAACAAAAATCTGGTGGGAAAATATTCCGGATGGAAAATTCGACTAGATACACAAAAAACTTGTTCAAAATAATCACTTCTTTTGCTAAAATTTCCCCCCAGCAACACGAGGTAGGTCATGTCTTGTAATTGTGCCTGTAACAGAGTAACTTTAACCACTGTCATCGTTGGCTCGTTCAGGAAACACCTATCCCACATCTTAGATCTTAAAAAACAGCTCGAAAGACATCAAGTTACTGTTCTTTCTCCGATCGAGGACAATGTGATTAACCCAAACGCTGATTTTGTCATCTTTCAATCGGATCCAACAAACAATTTAAAATTTTTACAAGACGCCGTGTTTCATAAAATAAAAAATTCAACGTTTGTAGTAATTGCTAATATTAATGGGTACATAGGCAGAGCAGCTTTACTAGAAATGGGGTACGCGTTGGCTGTTGGGGTGAGTATCTATACTGTTGAACCAATAAATGACCCTCATTTTTCACCTTATTGCAAAGAATTAAAGGAAATATTTCCGAACATCTCTATTCCAGTTGAAAATATTGGCAAAAAGAGCTTACAATTTATGGCAAATAAAATTGAGAGGCAGCCATGACAACTAAAACGTCTAAAACTCAATACAATTCCGTTGCTGAAAAGTATTCAGACAGCTTTTTGTTGTACAACCAAGAAAGCATTGAGTCCTATTTTCGATGTTTTGAGGGAATTAATCTCAAAGAGAAGAAGGTGTTAGATCTTGGGTGTGGCACGGGATATGATCTTTCTCGAATCAAAGAACTGGGTGCTGACATTTATGGAATTGACGGATCAAAAGAAATGGTAAAGCTGGCTCGGCAAAAAAATCCAACAAGCATCGTTGAAATCGGTCACTTCGATGAAATTCCTTTCCCAGATCAAACATTCGACTTTGTGATTAGCAAATGGGCTTTACAAACTTCTTCGACGATTGATCCTATTTATGAAGAAATAGTCCGAATATTGAAACCTCACGGAAAATTGATTTATCTCGCCTGTCATCCAATTCGTCAATTTTTAGAAAAGAAAAAGAGAGAGAAAAACTACTTCACCAAAGAAATCGTGAGATCAACATTTTTCGATGGTCAAATCACAGCTCTGGAACCTTCCCATACGTTTAATGAATATCTGAGTCCTTATTTTTTCCATCACTTTACACTTGAACATTACGAAGAGGGGTTTGATTCAGCTGCAGAAATGATTCATGGGGACATTTATCCCAGTTTTTTTATCATAAAAGCCTCGCTTAAGAAGACAACTCATATACGATGAAGGCTTCGTTCTTTGATGAAAAAAAAGGCTGTCAAGGAAACTACAGCTCCAAAGGAAATAAGCGTCACAAAAGCACCTACGTCTCCGATATAATGTGTAAGCAAAAGAGCTAATAGCGGTGTAACTCCACCAACAATGCTGTCGCACAAATTAAAGCTCATCCCTATGCCCGTGTATCGTGTTGAAGTAGGAAAAAGCTCTGCAATAAAACACGGCAAAATAGCATACTGAACATTCAACAGAAGCATTAACACCAACTGAAAAACTGTTGTGAAAAAGAAGGATGAATAACCAGCAGAAGCTAGATAAAATGGATACAGAAATACCAGCATCCCGATCGCGCTCATCGCGAGCAAACGCTTAATCTTGTACCTATCGCCAAGCATCCCTAGAAAAGGGAGCGTTAGTGTTGATATACTCATCGAAAAAGCAGTTATTAACAAGTTTTCAGATTCACTGATGTTTATCACCCTGTGAAAATAGATCCCTAAGAAAATTGAAAACAAATAGAAACCAATAACATCTAAAAAGGAAGAGAAAAAGCCAGCAGCGATTTCCTTTTTGTGGCGAAGAATCGATTCAACTATCGGCTTGTGGAAAACTTTTCGCTCTTTTTCCAATTTTTCAAAAGCCGGACTTTCCTTTAGTTTGTGACGAATGTAGTAACCCGCAAATCCTAATAATCCTCCTATAACGAACGAAAGTCGCCATCCCCAATTCACTAAGTTTTCATGGGACATGTATTTTTCTAGAAAATAACACTCGAGCATACTTACGATTACCCCAATCTGAGGACCGAAAAAAGAAAAACTACAAGCCCATGCTCTTTTGTTTTCAGGAGCACACTCCGATAAATAACACATCGCCCCAGGAAGTTCTCCTCCAGCGGGCAATGCTTGAAAAAAGCGTAAAATACAAAGGAGAACCGGTGCAAAAGCTCCAAGTGTTAAAGACGGAAGAATCCCCATCGCTATACTCGGAAGAATCATTAGCGTAATCGATCTAACGAACGAAACTTTTCTCCCATATTTATCTCCTATGTGACCGAAGAAAAGTCCGCCGATTGGACGAGCGATAAATCCTATGGCGAAAACAAACAACGTTTTGAGTGAAGCCACATATGCTGAATCTGAACTAAAAAAGAGCTTCGAAATTAGCGGAGTCCAATAAACGTACAAGAAAAGCTCATACCATTCCACTGCTCCTCCGGCAGCAGTAGAAAGAAGAACAATAAACCGATCTTTCTTCGATAAAGTCAACTTTCGCCTCTTTATCTGAACTATGGCTTGTTTTTTCTTGAAAAGTCAACTTCGAAACTTCAACTTTTCGATCATTTTAGACAAATATTCGTCGGCATCCCTCTGGCTTTTGAAAATCAGAAACTCAAGCTGCGGATACTTTTTTCTGAGCTCTTCAATTCTTTCTCGTTTTTCCCGATCGAAATTCCAGACGTATTTCAAAATCCCCCACGTGACAACCCTCAAGCCGCTTAATTCTTTGTCGTGGTTGAACAGCCGCTTGAAAAGCCTCCAGATGCACACAGATCTCGGGAGCAGAAAGTAGATTATGACATCTACTCGTGCAAAGCGCATTTCGAAGGTGGAAAAAGAACATCCCTCGATGATCCATGCATCTTCGTCAACCATGGCTTTCTGAACGGCAATGAATTCTTGCTTATCTCGCTTTTTCCCGTCTGGCTCGAACATGTGCTTGTCCAGGTGATGGACGGGGATGTGTAGGAGTTTGCCGAGCTTAGCAGCGAACGTTGATTTTCCACTTCCTGGAAGTCCGATGAGGGCAAACCGTTTGGGCATTGATTGTTTCATGATGGCCTTTTTTCGCAAGGAGTGCAGTATTTCACGAAGAGGCATTTTGAGGCGAGAATTCTCTCATCACTCTTGCCCCAAACCCCTCACCCATGGCATCATCCATCCACATACCACAACCCAAAGGACTTCCATATGGCCGCCACCACTCCCCTCTCTTCCCCTCCCAAATCTGCATTCTCCATCGTCTCCGCCCTCCTCTCTCTCTACCCCAAAACTCCCGAGCCTCGCCCCGCCACCGCAATCTCCCCTTCCACAACCATTTCCTCCTCTCCCACCACCGGCCAAATCACCTTCCAGCGTCTCACCAACGGCTCCTATTCCCTCGCCTATTCCGATCTCGCCCTTCCCCCAACCTCCGCTGATCAGTGGACCGCATTCTGCCGACTCAAGAACGTCCAGGTTTATTCGAGCCGCAACGTCCTCACCGATCTATTTCCCGAAGCATTTCTCCAAACCCTCGACCACATCGAGAACGCACCCCTCAAAATCCCTGCTCTGCAAAAGCACTTGGACGGGCCGGTGCTCGGCTGGATGCCTGGTTACCCGAAGAAGAACATCATCACGAGCTTGGCGCAGGATGTGATTCATGGGCAGACGAAGCTGGAGGTGTTGGAGAATGCGTTGCAACTGGGGGCCAATCCGAGCAATGCGAAGGGCAACGAGTTTTTCCCGGGGGCGGATGAGCCGCTGAAGGTGATTTTGCTGCAATATGCGAGCGGGTTCACTAATCCCCAGGGGGATGAGGGGATCAAGCTTCGGTACCGGAAGGTGATCGCTCTATTCTTGCGCCACAATGCGGCTTGCTGCGTTTCCGAAGGACAAAAAGACGTGCTTTTAACTAAGGCTTTTCCGACTTGACAGTCGCCCCGCTCCTCGCTATGTTGCGCTTTGATGGCCCGCAAGTGCTCGACGAGCTCCCGCATTCTCACGCAGCTGTACCGCAAGTTTCAGCGGGCGGCGAAGGAGATGGCGGGATATCCGCTGTCGCAGTGCTTTGACTATTCGCAGCTGTTCCGGTTTCTGAAGTTTCACATCAATAATCTGGGCGATCCGTTTGCAAAGCATTGGTATTACCGGATCAATACGCTGAAAATTGAGCGGAAGGTGATCGACCGGTTTGCAAAGCTGTTCCATGCGCCGAAGGGCGGATATTGGGGATATGTGACCAACGGCGGAACGGAGGGGAATTTGTATGGGCTGTATGCGGCGCGGGAGCTGCATCCGGAGGGGGTGGTTTTCTATTCAGATCAGACGCACTACAGCGTGCCAAAATGCTTGCGGCTGCTGCGGATGGAAGGGGTGAAGGTGAAGTCGCTTCCGAATGGAGAGGTGGATTGCAAGGCATTGCAAGATGCGATTGTGGCAGATGGAAGAACGCCCATCATTTTTGCGAACATTGGGACGACGATGAAGGGGGCGGTGGACAATGTGGTGCGAATTCGGGAAATCCTCACGGATCTCAAAGTGAAGAAGTTTTACATCCACTGCGATGCGGCGTTTTTTGGGATGATTTTGCCGTTTTTGCCGCAGCTGGAGGCGGAGCCATTTGATTTTCGGATGGGGATTGATAGCATTGCGATCAGCGGGCACAAGATGATCGGGACGCCGTTTCCGTGCGGGGTGGTGCTCGCTCGGAAAAGCAATGTGCAGGAGCTCGGAGCGCATGTGAAGTACGTGGATGTGCGGGACAACACGATCACGGGGTCGAGAAACGGTCTGACGCCCTTGTTTTTGTGGCAAGAGTTGATCTGCGCCGGTCATGGGAAAATGAAAAAACTCGTCGAAGACTGCATGGAGCTTGCTGGCTATGCGGTGAAGAAGTTCAGCGAAGCGGGCATCGGGGCGTGGCGGAATAAGAATTCGATGATCGTGGTGTTTCCGAGACCGTCTGAAAAAACGGTTCTGAAGTGGCAGCTTGCGGTGGAAGACGGCATTGCTCATCTGATCACGCTCCCGCACATGTCGCACCGAGTCATCGATTGCATCGTCAAGCAGGTTGTCTCCGATGTGAAAAGAGGCATTCACGGACGCAAGGCACATCTCCCATGAGCATCGACTTTTCTAGGAAACAAGAACGAACGGTGATTTTTGCCGTCACGCTCGGCAACTTGCTCGAATGGTACGAAATTTACCTCTATATCTACTGGTCTCCGATTTTAGCGAAGCTGTTCTTCAACTCGGGTTCTGATCTAGTGAACATGACCAACACGTTTTTGGTGTTTGCTCTCGGATTTTTAGCCCGGCCGCTGGGAGGGCTCTTTTTTGGCCGTTTGGGAGACCGGGTGGGGAGAAAAAAATCGCTCATCCTTTCCATCATGATGATGATCGTGCCCACATTTGTCACGGGCCTTCTGCCGACGCATGCGCAAATTGGGATTTTCGCTCCGATCATTTTGGGGATCATGCGTGTCTTCCAGTCGTTTCCTGCAGGAGGAGAACTGCCCGGCGCGTTTTGCTATTTGTACGAAAGCTCTCATCCATACAACAAGCGGTACATGTGCAGCTGGGGCGCCTTTGGCTTCCAGGTGGGCATTTTGATCAGCACGGTCGAATGCTTTTTTCTGGAGCGATTTTTGTCTGCGGAAGACCTGATCACTTGGGGCTGGAGGGTGTCGTTTTTGGTGGGAGGGGTGATCGGGCTCTTTGGGCTGTATCTCCGATCGAAGCTGCATGAAACCCATGTGTACAAAGAGATGCTCACCCATGAGAAAGTGGTGAAAGAGCCGCTCATGAAAGTCTTGAAACAGTACAAAGGAAAAATCTTCAAAGGGATTTTGTTTTGCGCACTGAACTCATCGGCTTTCTATTTGTTGACGGTGAATTTTTCGGTCTATTTGGGACAGTTATTGGGAGAAAGTTACTCGAACAATTTGCTGAGTGCGATTGCATTGTTGGTGTTGATCACCGTGCCACTGCCGTATTTCGGACGACTTGCAGATAAATTTGACAACCGGAAATTGCTGGTGTACTCGATGATCGGGATCATTGCTTTGTTGTTTCCCCTCTACGTAGCTGTGGCAAATGACTACGTGGTGCTCTTAGCTGTGGCCCTGTTTCTCTTTTGCATTCTGTTCACCATGCTCTCGACGTTGATCCCATTTTTGCTGCCCGACTTATTCCCAACCCGGGTCCGTTTTACGTGTGTGGGTGTCAGCTTCAACCTCGCCGATGCCACGCTCGGCAGCTTCACTCCGGTGATCTCCATGTACTTGGTGCATTTCACCGGCAGACAAGAATCTTTCTGCTGGTACCTGCTCTTTTGCTCTCTTCTTTCTTTGGCCGCTTACCTTTGCTTGCCGAAACCATCTCGCTCGCAATAGTTTATAAAAAATACGATTTCTCTTTGCATAAATTTTACCGATTTACCTAGAATGCCGCACGTTTAAAGAGCCAGGGGGTTAACAAAGTCAACGGCAGCAAAAGACTTTGGCTTCTGGTTCTTGAGGAACCATCAACCCATGGAGGATACGATGGCACAAAACGTCGACTTGGTGAGTGGTGCAAGACCACCCACACAACACAATGCATTGCACGATCATTTGGGCTGGCAGGTAGCTCAGATGATTTCGAGAGAACCAGAACGGTTCAAGGCATGGCAGATCACGACCCCGCCGCCGATCAAATTGAGCAGCGATGAGGATCAGATTGGGAAGCTCATGAAGCAGTTTTTAGCTCTTGTGAAGCCCGCAACAGACGAAGGCTGCATGGCCTACCTCGTCGGATGCGTCATCTTCACGGCCACTTTATCTGCCCCCTACCTTCTGCTCTTCAACGCAGCTTTGGGGCCTATGATTAAACTCATTGAACAACAAGCGAGGTAATTTATGAGCATCATCACTGCACCTACATTGAAAACATACATTGGAAACGGCGTGCTGGAAAAGAGTGAGAGGGCGCTTCGGTTTTCAACTGATAAAGCGCATTTGTCGCTCATCATCCGCGTGCCATTGAATGCAGCTACGGCGGCTTTCGTCTCCGCCGGATTTGGTTGGGGCGTGGGTACGCTCGCTGGATGCGTGCACCCTCCTGTGGCGCCCGTGGGGTGGAAAGTGGGCGTGGCTGTCGGAGCGGCGCTCGGAGCGTATTACGGGGCCGAAGAACAAATGGTCTCGATCGAGAAGAGCCCTGAATACACGGCGTGGCTTTCGAAAGGGATTGACGAGACGGCCTACAAGCCGCTCGGAGAGCTGGCGAAGGATGATCGGCTGAAAGAGTTTCACTGCCCGATCAATAAGAAACTCATCTGCATCCCGGTGAAAGACAAGCTGGGACACCGGTGGGAGCACGGGACGATCATGAAGCACCTGGAGGATCAGGGTGGCAGCGCCCCTCACCCGCTGAATCCGGGCAAGACGCTCTCCCGCGACGAGCTCGTGTACGACATGGACTACCACAACGAAGTCCAGACGGCGATGGCTCAGCTGCAGCGGGGAAGCCCCAATGCCGCTCTGACATCCGGCGTGAATGCATACACCGAAGCGGTGATCAAAAGCCGCTCGCAAATTGGCAGTGCCAGCTGCCAGCCGCTGTTTGAAGCTCTCTCGAAGGGAGAAATCACCCAAGAGGAATTCCAAAAGCGCATCGGTGAAGTGGGCAAGCACTTTGCTCTGAAGCAATCGTAGATAAAAAAGGGGCCGGCTGCGCGAGCAGTCGGCCTTTTTTTATTTTTTTGTCTCGAATAATTTCTTGATTTTTTGGAAGACGGGAGCATGGTAGTCGGACACATACACCAGAGAGTCTAGTGGTTTCCGGCAAACCGGACATTCGGCCCCGTTTTTCTCGATGTGCTTGTTGAGCTCTACCGCTTCAAACACGTGCTTTTCACACCTGTCTCCGCGCACGGGCACCTCGATGAGCTCCGACGAAATCGGACACTCGTAGTCCCCCATGTCGATTTCGGGAAACTGTTCTTTCAGCTGTTGGTAGACCTTTTTTGCCTCATCCCCTTTGTACTGCCAAAACTTCTCGGAAGCCTGCACCTGCTGCAGCTGGTAGCGAACCGCTAGCCCGCCCACTAGTAGACCTCCCGCAAGCGCACCCA
>Ga0070679_100001595_pt1 | contig 20330 bp, 18 predicted proteins | sample KBSC63BmetaG_FD_65652 | JGI IMG/M metagenome (GOLD analysis project Ga0070679, IMG submission 65652) | Corn rhizosphere microbial communities from Kellogg Biological Station, Michigan, USA - KBS C6-3B metaG | ecosystem: Host-associated > Plants > Roots > Rhizosphere | place: USA: Michigan... | reverse complement strand
ATAACTCGATCGTATGATTTCGATCTTCAATCTAACCTTCGGAGAACTCTCCATGAAACGTCGTTCATTTCTGAAGCTTGCCGCAGCCTCAACCGCGACCTTCGTCGCGCCTGCCGTTGTTCGTGCGCAGTCAAAACGATTTGACGGCGTTACACTCAATATCAACGGATATGGCGGTGACTACGATCGCCTCACGATGGAATATATCGCCAAGCCCCTTGAGCAACGAAGCGGTCTCAAGGTCAATATCCAGGCGAGTGAAAGTACGTCCGCGGTTGCTCAGGCGTTAGCGTCGAGAAACAATCCACCGTTCGACATCTTGTTGACGGACAGCCCAATCATGCCGCAACTGATAAAGGCAGATCTTATCGATCCCATTTCGCCGAAGGACCTACCGAGCCTCGCCAAACTTCTCCCGAACGTGCGGGAATTCGGCGACTATGGTATTCCGTTCCTGACCAATGCCATCATTCTTACCTACAATTCGAAGCTGGTGAAAGAGCCTGTTACGTCTTACGCGGATCTGAAGAGTCCCGACCTCAAGGGACATGTCGGGATGCTGAGCCCGGCAAATTCCGGCGGTGTGCTGGCGCTTATTGCCTTGGCGGAGTCCAATGGCGGAAGCTTGGACAACATAGAGCCGGGCCTCAAGGCGCTGACATCGATGCGCGAAAGCATCGCGACGATTTCGCCGGCAACTGTTACGATCCAGCAACTGCTCGAACAGGAGGAAATTTGGGCGGCACCATTTTTCGATGGGCGAATTTATGCATCCCGCAATCGCGGAAAGCCGCTGGCTTCTGTTATCCCGAAAGAAGGCATCTACGCGGTCAACAACTACTGGAATCCGGTCAAGGGCAGCAAAAAGCGCGACGCAGTTTTCGCTTACATCGAACAGGCCGTTTCAGACGAAGCGATCGGGCATATGGTGGAATTCTTCCGCTATGCTCCCTGCACCGACGTCAAGGTGTCGCCGGACGTTGCAAAAGACGTCGTGGTATATGGCGATAATCGCAAATATGTGAAACCGGTCGATTGGAGCAAAGTCGCCCAGTTCAGGGGCGACTGGATCGAGCGTTTCGATAAAGCGATGCGGTAACCTGGGGGCCGCGGCGATGTCTATGCGGGAATTTTTGCATGCAGCAAGCTAAAGTTCCACCGCTCGGGAAAAGAGCCGCGGAAAATCGGCTTCTTCTCGGGTTGCTTCTCGCGCCCGCCGCGATATTCCTGTTCGTTTTTCTTGTCGTCCCGATGTTCGGGCTGTTTCGCGCGAGCTTCTATGAGGGCAACCAGCCGCTCGGAGGCGTCGGCTTTAGCCTTCAGCACTACGAAAAATTTCTGCTGGATGGATATTACCTAAGCGTTCTGGCCGAGACCATTGGGTTCGGTCTTGCCTCTGCTTTCGTCAGCTTGGTGATCGGATTTCCGGTTGGATATTCGTTGGCGAGGCTGCCGCCAGAGAAGCGGCGATGGCGCCTCATTGCCGTTATTCTTCCGCTGACGCTCAGTCTGGTTGTCGTGGTATTCGGCTGGCTCGTCGTTCTCGGAAGGAACGGACTGCTCAACTCCTTGCTGATCGGGTTCGGTCTTATTGATCGGCCGCATCAGTTGCTGTTCAATCGGACTGCTGTGCTCGTTGTCCTTGTGCAGCAATTTCTTCCCTTCATGATTCTTTCCGTGATGAGCGTCGTCGCTCAGATAAATCCCGTCCTTGAGCAGGCGGCTGCGAACCTGCGAGCCAATCGGTTCACAACGTTCCGCCGCGTGGTGCTACCATTGGCGATGCCGGGCATCCTGTCCGGACTGACCCTTGTTTTCATTCTGACGGCATCGGCCTTCATTACGCCCCGGCTGATCGGAGGCCCGCGCATCCAGATGATTGGCAGCCTGATCTATCAACAGGTCCTGACGATACTGAATTGGCCATTCGCCGCGGCGATGGCATTCATATTGCTCATCATCACGCTTGCCGTGACCTGGGTGGCCAACGCCACGCTCGCCGTACGCCTCGATTCCGAAAAGAGTGGCCATGCGAATTGATGCGATCGATGTGGGCCTGAAAATCGCAGGTGCCATTGTCAGGCCCCTTGTCTACCTGACGTTATGCCTGCCGGCAGCGATTGTAGTCGTAACCTCCTTCACCGCGGGGGAAAGTCTACGGTTTCCTCCCGAAGGATTTTCGTTGCGATGGTATCAAGCGGCGATCAACAGCGAGCCGTTCATGGACTCGCTTTGGGCGAGTACCAAACTTGCTTTCATTGCTACCATCCTGTCGCTGGCAATCGGGCTCGCGTCTTCCTTCGCAATCGACAGATTCCGTTTCCGGGGACGCGAAGCGTTTCGTACTCTGACCCTGTCGCCACTTGTCGTTCCGATGGTGGTGCTCGGGCTCGGCTTACTGCAATTCTTGTCGTGGATGCAGCTCAATCAGACCTTCGCAGGATTGCTGATCGGACATGTGTTGATCACTTTGCCCTACGTGGTGCGAACACTTACCGCGAGCCTCGTTCTTTTCGATCGGACGCTTGAGCAAGCGGCCATGAATCTCAGGGCGCCGCCGTGGCGGATACTGTGGCGCATAACCCTTCCGCTGATCGGGCCAGCCCTGGTGTCGGCCAGCGTTTTTGCGTTTGTCACCTCGTTCGGAAACATCACGCTGTCGATCTTTCTCGGGTTTGCCGGCGAGACCACGCTCCCGGTCCAGATTTTCACCTATGTCGAGCATAGTTACGATCCGATCCTTGCCGCCGTGTCGACGATCGTCATTCTGGTGACGCTGATCGTTATCGCAATCGTGGAAAAATTGGTAGGAATGGAGACCGTCGCTTGAAAGCCGCCAATCAGAAAGTTGAGCAGACCGCTTTCGACGAGAAGCGCACGCTGTCGGCAGGTGCGGATGCATCAGCACCGGTGGTTTCGCTCCGGGGAATCAGCAAGACCTACGGGGATTTTCTCGCCGTAGAGAATCTGTCGCTTGATGTGAAGAGAGGCGAATTGCTCTGTCTGCTCGGTCCCTCAGGCTGCGGCAAGACAACGACGTTGCGCATGGTAGCAGGCTTTGTCGAACCGACAGCGGGCTCGGTCTATATCTCCGGGCAAGATGTGACCGCTTTGCCGCCGTACCGTCGTGACACCGGGATGGTATTCCAGAGCTACGCCTTGTTTCCGCACATGACGATAGGCGCAAACATTGCGTTCGGACTTGAAAATATCGGCGTTCCAAAAACCGAACGTGCGCGCCGCGTCGAAGAGATGCTCACGCTCGTCGAACTGACGGAACTCACTCACCGTTATCCGCGCGAACTATCCGGTGGTCAACAACAACGCGTCGCGCTGGCACGCGCGCTCGCCTTGCGCCCGGCCGTGCTACTGCTCGATGAGCCATTTTCGAACCTCGACGCGCAATTGCGCGTACGGCTACGCGAGGAGCTTCGGCTTCTGATCGACCGGGTCGATATCACGACCTTGTTCGTCACCCATGATCAGGAGGAGGCGCTGATGCTTTCAGACCGGATTGTGGTGATCAACCGTGGTAAAATCGAACAGATCGGAACGCCAGAAGATATTTATGAGCGGCCGGCTACCCGTTTCGTCGCTGAATTTATCGGCTGGTGTTCGATCCTCGAGGGTGTGGTGAGTAACGGCACCTTCGTGTCGAGTGGCGGTCTGACGCTGCCGGTCAACGCCGCCGCCGGGCCAACGACCATTGTCGTGCGTCCCGAATATATCAAGCCCGTAACGGCTTCCTCTGGCCGAAGCCGGCTGAGTGGCCGCGTCGAAAGCTCCAACTATTACGGGGCGATGTCGCGGCTGAGCATCGCCATAGACGGCGAGAAGCTTTTGATGGAGACGCATTTCCCGCCCGGCGCACGGCCAGCCGTCGATGATGCGATTGAGATCGAGATCGATCCGGTCGGCATTCGCGCTATTCCAGCACCACCGAAAAATTCATGAAAAGCCGTTTGCAGGCGAAGATTCAGGATAGCCCACGATGAGGATGGTCTTCAAATCAGACCCCGTCCGTGGCGAGGAGTGGAAGCAAATCATCGCGCAACGCGCGCCGGATCTTGGCTTCCACATCTGGCCTGACATCGGCAAGCCTCTCGAAGTTCGATATCTCGTTGCATGGGATATTCCTGACAACGTAAGGACGGTTTTTCCCGGTCTCCAGGTTATATTTGCAACGGGAGCGGGCATCGATCATATCGACTTTTCTCGAATACCGGCCGATATCCCCGTGGTCCGGATGGTCGAGCCCGGTATTTCAGCGGGCATGATTGAATACGTTGTGATGTCGGTATTGGGCGCTCATCGGCATTTGATCGACTACATTTCGCAACAGCGAGACGGCAAATGGCGAGAATTGCGGGTGTTGTCCGCCAGCCGGCGGACCGTTGGCATCATGGGAACGGGAGTGCTCGGAACGCGGGTGCTCGAAGCGCTCGCTCCGTTCCGGTTCAAGTTACGCGCGTGGAGCAGAACGTCGCACCGGCTCGGTGATGACGTTACTTCCTTCGCAGGGCCCGCTCAGCTCGCCGACTTCCTTAGCGGCTGTGAAATCCTGGTCTGTCTTTTGCCCCTGACCTCTGAGACACGAGGAATCCTGAACGCTCATTGTTTTGCCGCCATGCCGCCGGGCGCGATTGTCATCAATGCCAGTCGCGGCGGGAATCTCGTGGAAGCAGATTTGATCGCAGCACTCGATAGCGGGCATCTCTCAGGGGCGGTTCTCGACGTCGCCGAAAAGGAACCGTTGCCTGCCGGCCATCCGTTCTGGACCCATCGTCGAATTCTTTTGACGCCGCACATTGCAACTATGACGCAGCCCGAAACCGCGGCGGAAGTGGTGCTACAAAACATCGATCGACATCGGCAAGGTTTGGCTTTGCTCAACGTGATCGATCGCCAGCGCGGCTACTGAGTGGCCTTCCCCGGAGGGTGAAACGGAATGACGGAGCAGGAGTGATGATGCGTACCGAGTTGTTCAAGCAAATCGAACAGGACCGCGAACGTATCGTCGCCTTCATACGAGGCTTTGTTCGGGCTCCGACGCCCAATCCGCCAGGCGATACATTGGTAGCGATGCAGCATGTCCGGACTTTGCTTGATGGCGAGAGCGTGAGTTACGATATCCATGCGCGCGACGCGACAATGCCGAACCTCGTTGCGAGCACTGCTTTCGATGCGGGCTCGAAGCATCTCGTTCTGAACGGCCATATTGACGTGTTTCCGGTGGAAAACGCTTCCCAGTGGACCTTCGACCCCTGGGCCGCGGAAGTCTCGAACGGCGCGATATACGGTCGAGGCGTTGCCGATATGAAGGTCGGAACAACGGCGTCCCTGTTCACCTATCTTTATCTGAGGCGTTTCAGGAAGTCCCTGACAGGAAAGTTGACCCTGACCGTGGTTTCGGATGAAGAAACGTTCGGTCCGAACGGCGCACGTCATCTGTTCAATACCTGCCCAGAGGCCGTGACCGGCACGGCTTGTTTGAATGGTGAGCCCAGCAGTCCATATACGGTCCGATTCGGTGAAAAGGGTGCACTCTGGTTGCGCTTCACCGTCACCACGCCGGGCGGCCACGGTGCCTATGCCCATCTCAGTAAGAACGCGATCGAAGCGGCGTTCGCGCTCATCCAGGACTTGAAAGCGTTCAAAACCTTCGAGTTTCAGGAGCCGCCTGCGGTGGTCGCGGCTCTGGAGGCATCGCAGCCAGCGTTTGACAAGGCCAACGGCCCCGGCGCTTCGAAGCTCGCTCGCGCCATCACAATGAACATTGGGACGATGGTTGCTGGTCCCAAGGTCAACATGATCGCGTCCCGATGCGAATTCGAGATCGATATCCGCATTCCCAACGGCGTGACAAAAGCTGACGTTCTCGATCACGTCGAGAGTTTGCGCGGCCGTCATGACTTCAGCTTTGAGGTGTTAATGTCGAACGATTCAAACTGGTGCGAGCCCGATAGCGAACTTGCTCAAATCGTTCGGCGCAACGCTCGGGACCTCACCGGTATTGAGCCGCTCAATGTTATCGGGCTTGGCAACACGGACGCACGTCTCTGGCGCTATCGTGGAACACCGGCTGTCGTCTACGGCCCCACGCCGCGCGGCATGGGCAGCACCGACGAAAACGTTCCGATCGACGAGGCATTCGACGTCATCCGGTGTCACGTCCTGTCCGCGTTCGAATATCTCAGCGCTTAAACTCTTGAGCGCTGTTTTGAACGGCGGTCAAACACGCCCTGGATCGTGATCCGGAAAGGGGAAGCCGGTTTTCCGAAAGGATCATGCTCGAACAAAGAGATGAGATCATGATCCGATTCAATCTAATCGGATCATGATCTAGGGCTGCGATCGCCAGAGCAGGAGAGTCCCCCCGAGAGGAATGTTCTTGTACGCATCCGCGGTCCACATTGTCATCTGGCCTGTCGATCGGCATGCAATTTTGACCCCGCATCGGCCGAGAAGCTGAGCTTCAAAAAAACTGTAGTAGCTGGCGAGCGAGACCGACCTGACGTCGCGCGGCAGACTTACCGGCCGGGGCCGCGGCTCAGAGCCTGGATATGGAGTTCACCAGACCGGAGAGACGGCATTGGCAGCGTAGTTGGCGTGCCTGCGAAGTCGTAACTGCGTGCACGCCTCCGGGTTTTGGCGGCTTGCGCTTAAAAACTTTGCGGCGTGTTGATCCAAACAATCTGCGCTTCTTTTTTTCCCGTGTTGCGATATCCGTGCTTGAGGTGCGACTGAAAGAAGAACGTGTCACCTTTGCTGACGGAGACCTTCTTGCCCTGGACATTCAGCTCTATTTTGCCCTCCAGAACAAATCCCATCTCCTCCCCCTGGTGTTGAATCAGCCCCCTCGATGAGCCGCCAGGCGCAACCCGATGAATATTTGCTTCGAGAAGGACAGCGATAGATGTTGGCACCAACGCTTCGAGTGCGATGCCCTTGCCCGATCGAAGATGTCCAGTTTTAAGGATTGGACGGCTGTCCGCTTTAACAACCGTAACGGTCGAGTCCGCGCCATTCCCCGCAACGAACAGCTTTCCGATGCTGACCCCAAGCGCGCTGACAATGCGGTGCAACATAGCCAGGGAGGGACGAAGCTTGTCGTTCTCGACCTTCGACAGGAAGCTCTCGGAACAGCCCACTTCATCGGAAAGCTGGCGCAAGCTGCGGCGCCGATTTAGCCGAGCGTGTTTGAGATAAGCTCCGATGAGTAAGTTCTCGCCTCGGGGAGCTTTTTCTCTTCGCCGCGAAGGCGAACTTCTGGTCAGCATATATTCTCCTGATGGTATCAACGGGTCGGCAACTTCCTGCAAAAAGACGCCGTCAGATATGCTTGGCGATGTTTCGTCACTTTAAGCCGCGCCGGTGGCCTGCATCATGACTGGCCAATGGAAAGCGGTAGAAAATCAAGACTGCCATGATCATCCATTCCACGGATGAAGCGAACAATCAAACTGACGGCCGCCGCGGCGTCGCCGAGATCAATCATCTCGTGCGGAGAATATGAATACCGCCGTGGCACGCCGACGCTGATCGCCGGAATGCCGTCGCGGCTCATGTGAACCAATCCAGCTTCAGTGCTGCCGCGATTGATGGTGGTTGCAAACTGATAAGGAACCCTATCGCCGGCGGCGGCGAGCAACAGGCGCTTCATCGCAGGATGTGCGATATTGCCCCGAACGTTCACCTCGCCCGTCGACGTCGCCAGCAAGACCACGGCTCCATTCCCCATTGTGCAGGGAATGTCCTTGGTCGTACTCAGATCGGGCGTGTCGCCAGCCGGAACGCCATCGATGGCGATCGCGTAGTCAGGCCTGATCCTGTAGGCGACCATCGACGCGCCTCTGTGACCGACCTGCTCGAGGACGGTTGCCACGGCATAGACGCTTCCATACGGCACTTCATCCCTCAGTTCGGACAACACCTGGATCAGGATCGCAAGCCCGGCGCGATCATCCATACCCTTCCCGCAAACACGATCACCCCCGGCAAATTCGGCAAGCTCGCCGACAAAACTGACGGGATCGCCGATTCGGATACCCATCGCCGAAACCTGCTCCGCGCTGCTGGCCCCGACATCGATGTAAAGCTCCTTGAGCGGTGTCACTCTGCCGAGTTGTTCCGCCGATCCGAGGTGCCCAGACACCGAACCGATCAGGCCGAAACAACCGTTCACATCGACCTTCCGGCAACTGAGCAGAGCGTCGCCAGCGCCACCGATTCGATCGAAACGAAGATAGCCGTTCGGCTCGATGCCCTTCACGATGAACCCGATCTCATCCATGTGGGCGCTAATCATGAGACGGGGTGCGTTTTGGCGCCCTCGTTTTGTGGCCGTTACGTTTCCGTAGCGATCGGTTTCGACGCTCTCTACCAGGTCTTTAAACCGCTGTTGCGTATAACCGACCACGCTCTGCTCGAAGCCAGATATGCCGTGAAGGTGCGAAAGATCGCGCAGCGTCTGCTTCAATTCACCCTTGATCCGCTCAAGGGCATCCGCGCTATTCATCGTTTTCCTCCGGTTTCGGGTTTTCCTGAATTCATTCTCATCCGACGGGGTCCCGCACGAGGGGTGCCGTCGAGCAATGGATCCCGCCGCCGCCCCGATAAACCTTGTCGAATGCAACCGGCAGCACCGAAATCCCCTCGCGATCCAGACGTTCCAGGGTGCGCGGCGAGGCTTCGCTCATGATGACCCGACCGGGCGCAACTGCAAGGCAGTTGATCGTGAAGGCGTGATCCTCCGGATCCAGTTCAATGATCTTGAACTTCATCGCGACGAGCCGTTCGATCAGGCAAAACGGCGTGATGAGCGGATTGAGCAAGACGGTGTCGACGTCAATCATCGTCATCACGCCATCGATATGCTGGCGATAACCGCTCATCGGCACTTGAATCAGTTCGACTCCCGTTACTTTCAACACCTCTTCGACTTGGCGCGCGCCTTCCGCGTTCACTCTGGTGCTGAGACTGAGAACCGCTGTCTTCGAATTCAGCCACGCGAAGCTGCCGCCCTCGACGACGCCGCTGCCGTGGATAGTCCGAAGGATCGGCATGCCCAGCCGCGCGACCGCGCGCGTGGCGGCCAGTTCTTCGCCACGCCGATAACGTGTCCCGAGCCGGCAGATAATTGCGCCGCCCCCGACAGCTATTACGACGTCGCGCGTCGAAATGGATTTATGCTGGCGTGGCGGAACGCCGTCGAGATAAATGACCTCAACCCCTTCGTTACGAAGGGCCAGCCCAAGCGCGTCGTGCTGCGCCTGCATTGACGAAAGATCGGGGGGTTCTTTGCCGCGCCAATACCAGCCCGCGGCTGGATCGCCATGCGCGTCAATTTCGGAAAGGTACGCAGCTCCACTTACCAGGTTCACTTCTTCCCCTGGCCGATGCATGAGAACGACGCGGAGCCGGCCGACATCGTTGGTACAACCCCATTGTCCGTGCCAGACCAGTTCCTGCATTTCCGCGCTCTCGAACGCGGGTTCCGGCAAGGACGGAAACATCTTCATGAGCTGGTTGTAGCTGTAATCGTCGGCAGACATGATCGGCATGTTTTCAATTCCGTGACTTGGATGCTCGGATGCCCGCCGCCAAACTACTACTTGACGGGGTCATCGTTTCGCTGCTTTATCTTTTCGTCAAGGACCTTGACAATAAGTCGTGTGTCTTGAGTTCTCGATCCTAGATTGAGCTTCTCAACAAAAACTATCCAGGGGTGGAACATCCAAGTGAGCGTAAAGCAATCCCTGCTTGCCGCGGTCGAGCAGGACCGGGACGAGATCATCGATTTTTTCCGCGGCTTCGTGCGTGTGAGGAGTCCGAATCCACCGGGCGATACGCGCGAGGCTTTCGCCTATGTCGGCAAGTTCCTTACCGCACAAGGCCTTGAGTTTCGTACCGTCGCTCCTCAAGAAGAATTTCCCAATCTGATTGCCGCCTTTGATGCGGCCCAGCCGGGAAGACATCTCGTGCTCAACGGGCACATCGATGTCTTTCCCGTAGATCCGGTGGGCTGGACCAGGGATCCTTGGGGAGGCGAGCTGATCGACGGCAAGATTTACGGGCGCGGCGCCTGCGACATGAAAGCGGGAACCAGCGCGTCCATTTTCACCTATCGCTACCTGCACCGCATCCGCGACAAGCTGAAGGGCAGATTGACGCTGACTTGCGTCTCTGACGAAGAGACATTCGGTCCGTGGGGAGCCCGATATCTGGTCGAACACTGTCCGGAAGTTCTGGGCGATTGCCTCCTAAACGGCGAGCCAAGCGGCACCAATACCATCCGCTTCGGTGAGAAAGGGCCGTTTTGGATCGCGCTTAACATCGCTAGCCCCGGAGGACATGGCGCCTACACGCATCTCTCTCCGAGTGCCACCAAAATCGCCGCCCAGTTAGTTGCCGAACTCGAAGCAGTCGCCGACATCCCAGCGAATCCACCTGACAATATCGTGCCCGCGCTCGTGCAGGCCGCGTCCGCCGTCGACAAGGCCATGGGCCTCGGTGCCTCCGAAATCGTTCCCAAGGTGACGCTCAATATTGGGATGGTGTCGGGCGGGCTAAAGGTCAACATGATCCCCGGCCAGTGCCGGATCGAGGCCGACATCCGCTTGCCGCTCGGCGTCGAGAAAGAAGCTATCATGAAGGAACTGCACAAGATCCTGGCGCGCCATCCCGAGGTAACCCTCGAGGAGATCAATTTCAATCCACCCTCCTATTGCGATCCGTACGGCGAGATGGTCGAGATCTTACAGAACAACGCCAAACAGCTTTCCGGCGTCGAACCGGTACCGATTGTAAGCCTCGGAGGCACCGATGCCCGGCTCTGGCGGTATCGTAACATCCCCGCCTACGTCTACGGACCGCCGCCCACGGGCATGGGCTCCTATGACGAGCATGTGACGGTGGACGACTTCCTGCAGGTTGTGCGGACACATGTGTTGTCCGCCTACGATTATCTATCGAGGTAGCGAACTGAATATCCGCTAACAATGCGCATGCCTTAAACAGACGAGGTACCTATGTCGGAACGCACTGGACTGCCCCCGCTCGATCCTGCCGACGTCCCCTCCGAGTCCCGGCGAAACATCCTGCGCATGATGGGAGCGCTCGGGCTTGGTTCCGTTGTCGCGCCCGGCGTGCTTGCCGGACTCGATGCCAGTACCCATGCCGCGCGCGCTGCAGTGCAGCCGGGATCGCCGGTCGAACCGCTTCAGTTCTGGATTCCGAACTGGCCCGACATGATCGAAATTGCGCGCCAGCTCGGAGAAAGCTGGAAAAGGCTTGGCATTTCCGTGCAGGTCAAGCAGGGCACGCTCGATACATGGACGGCCGAAATCATCGGCCAGCACCAGATGCCGCATCTGGCCGCGATGTCATGGGGAGGAGCGCCAGACCGGATTGATCCGGATTATTTCCTTACCGAGTTCTACAACTCGTCCCGCCTTGCCAAGGGCGGAATGAACTACGGCCAGTACGACGATGCGAAATTCGACGCCGCTGACAACAAACAACGGGAGGAGATCGACGATAAGAAACGTCAGCAGCTCGTATTCGAGGCGCAAGCTGTGGCGGCTGCCGCCCACCCGTCTCTGGTCCTGTTTTCGCGGAACTACATCCAGGCCTACAACAACAAGCGGTTCGAGGGCATCGTACCGGTGACCGGCAGCGGCATCGCCATGCCGTATATCCCGTGGACCTATTATAAGATGACCGCCAAGACCAGCCGCAAGCTCGTCAAGACCACCTCAATCTACGATATCCATACCCTTAACCCCTTCGCGACGCCTGAAGTCTACAACTCAAGCCTGTTGCGTTGGATCTATCCGACATTCGTGATCCGCAACGAGCAGTGGGATCTGACGCCATGGGCGGCGGAGTCCTTCAAGGTCATCGACCCAACGACGGTCGACGTCGTCATTCGAGACGGAATGAAGTTCCATGACGGCAAGCCCGTGACCATCGAAGATGCCAAATTCACCTTTGACTTTATCGACAAGTGGAAGTTCCCGTCATTTGCGCGGGTCACCAGCACCGTCGGGAGCACCGAGATCATCCCGCCGCGCACACTTCGCTTCCATCTTAAGCAACCCAATGCTCCCTTCGTCGCAAACGTGCTCGGCTTTACCTTCATCGCCCCCAAGCACATCTGGGAGAATGTAGCTAGCGCCGGCAATCTGAAGACACCTGCCGATTATCCCAACGACGATGCGGTCGGCTCTGGGCCCTTCAAACTCGGCGAGTGGAAGCGTGGCGAGTATCTTTTCCTGAAAGCCAACGCCGAATGGTGGATGGCGCCGAAGATCGACGGGGTCTATTGGCTCGTCGTTCCCAACCTGGAAAACCAGATGGGAATGATGGAGCGCGGCGACGCGGACCTGCTCGGATGGTATATCGACCGCAAACAGGGCGATATGCTCGCGAAGAGCCCCGATCTAACGGTGGTCTCCACGCCGAGTCACGGACTGCATGAGATCCGCATGCACGTGACGATGGCTCCGCTCGACGATCCAAATCTGCGCCTTGCACTCCAGCAGGCAACCGATCGACAGATGTTGCTTGATCTGGTGTTCGGCGGCGCCGGCGTGGTTGCGTCCAATTCGCCGATCATGCCGATCAACAAATTCTGGAGCAATCCGAACATCCCTAATCCGGCCTTCAGCATCGACGCGGCCAGAAAGACCCTGGAAAAGGCCGGCTACGGGTGGAACGCGAACGGAGATCTGCTGCATCCGAAAGGATAGGCGTCCCAAGTATCTCCGATAGCCCTGAAACCGCCGGGTTCGGTGATGCCGGACCCGGATTGGCGTTGGGGGCTTCTTTTTGACGGAAAGCTCGAATGGAGTTGTGGCGCTACATCGGCAATCGGCTTCTGCAGACGGTGGTCACGCTGCTTGCGGTGCTCACGCTGATGTGGGGCATGTTTCGTCTTATCCCGGGTGATCCCACGACCATCTTCCTGGGTAGCGGCGAGCTTCCGCCGGACGCGCTCGCTGCCCTGCGCCACTCCTGGGGTCTCGATGCTCCGCTCTATCAGCAGTATCTCGACTATCTCCGCAATTTGCTGACCGGCAATCTCGGGGTGTCCTTTTACTATCGTCGGCCTGTTTTGGACGTTCTGTTGCCGATGCTCTGGAACACCATCCTGCTCATGGGCGTCGCCATGGTGCTCGCCACCGTGATTGGGGTAGTGGTCGGCGCTTATCTCGGATGGAAGCGCGGCCAGCGCATCGAGACGATCGGCAGCCTGTTGGTGCTGATCCCGCGCTCTCTGCCTATCTTCTGGATTGGCATCATGCTCCTAATGGTCTTCGCCTATGGCCTCGGCTGGTTTCCGATCGGCGGCCTGCGAACGCCGGCGTTCATTCCGGAAACCCCGCTCCAGCAATTGCCAGGTTACGACCTGGCGCAGCACATGTTTCTGCCGGTGCTGACGTCCGTGATTTATTTTCTTTCGGATCCGCTGATGATCATGCGTACCAGCATGTTGGAGGTGATCGAAGAGGACTTCATCATGTTTGCACGTGCACGCGGCTTGCACGAGCGGACAGTGCGAAAAATGGCGCGGCGCAACGCCATCGGACCGGTCCTGACCTATCTCGCCATCATGGTCAGCTTTGCTTTCGGCGGCCAGGTGCTGGTGGAAGTACTGTTCTCCTGGCCGGGGATGGGGAGCCTTATGGTCAACTCGGTGGCGCAGCGTGACTATCCGGTCGCCCAGGCGGCGTTCTTCCTGATGGCGATCATCACCATCCTGCTAAATCTCCTGATCGATGTGCTTTACGTCTTCATCGACCCGCGGGTTCATTATGGCTGACGTGATGGGTGCTCTCCCTCGCCGCCGCGGCTGGCAAACGCCGCTCTTCATCATATTGAGATCCCGCATTGGAGCGACCGGGGTTCTGATCCTGGTTATCTTCACCGCGGTCGCGCTCGCCGCGCCGCTGATTGCGCCCTATGATCCATTCCAGATCCACAGACTGCCAGACAACAGCGTCGCTCAGCTCCTGCCCCCGTCCTCGCAATTCTGGCTGGGCACGACCTATTACGGACGCGACGTTCTGAGCCAGTTGATTTTCGGCACGCGCGTGGCCATGATCGTGGGAATCCTATCTGCCTTTTTCATCACCGCCATCGGCACCAATGTTGGACTTTTCGCCGGTTATTTCGGCGGCTGGATCGACAGCCTGCTGATGCGTATCACCGACGTCGTCTTCGGGATTCCTTTCCTGCCATTCGCCGTCGTGCTGGTCGCTTTGCTGCGCCCGTCGCTGTCGAACATCATTCTGACGATTTCATGCCTGCTGTGGCGCACTACCGCGCGGGTGATCCGCGCCCAGGTGCTCAGCCTGCGCGAGCGGCCGTTTATCAAGGCAGCCAGGATGGCCGGCGCGAGCGACCTGCGGGTCATGTATGTGCATATACTGCCGAATGTACTGCCGATGTCGCTACTCTACGTTTCGCTCGGAATCGGCTGGGCGGTACTGGCCGAAGCGAGCCTCAGTTTTCTCGGATTTGGTGATCCCAGCATGCTCAGTTGGGGCGAGATTCTTTATCAAGCCTATCTGACCGGCTCTTTCCGCTCGTCGTGGTGGGTCGTGGTTCCACCAGGCATTTGTATCGCGCTTCTCGTCGCCTCCGCATTCATGATAGGCCGGGAAGCCGAAACCATCGTCAATCCCAGGCTGCGTGATCCATGAGTTTGCTCGATGTCCGCGACCTGACGGTGATCTATCGTACCGGCAACAAGTCCGTGCAGGCCCTCAACCGGGTATCGTTCTCGCTCGAGCGCGGTGAAGCCCTGGGCGTCGTGGGCGAATCCGGCTGCGGCAAGAGCACGCTTGCCAAGGCGATTCTTGCGCTGCTGCCGCGCAACGCGCAGGTGATCAACGGTTCTGCGGTGCTCGACGGCGCCAAGTTATACGAAGCGGGTGCAGAGGAACTGCGACGGCTGCGCTGGACTGCCATGGCTTATGTCACGCAAAGCGCCATGGATTCGCTCAATCCTGTGGCGCGCATTCTGGATCAATTCACGCAGACCGGCCGCGCTCACGGCCACAATGATGTCCGGTCGCGGGCTGAGGCACTGTTCCGCGACGTCGGCCTTGATGCCCGATGGCTCAGGAGCTATCCCCACGAATTGAGCGGCGGCATGCGTCAACGTGTGATCATTGCGTTGGCGCTCTTGTTCGAGCCGCCGCTATTGATCGCGGACGAACCCACCACTGGTCTCGATGTCATCGTACAGCGCCAGGTTCTGGACCTGTTGCGGCGGATCAGAGCCGAACACGGCACCGGTGTGATTTTCATCAGCCACGACATCGCCGTGATCGCCCAACTCTGCAGCAGTGTTGCAGTCATGTATGGCGGGCGCATCGTCGAGAAAGGATCGACCATCGACGTTCTGGAACGGCCTCAGCATCCTTATACCATGGGTTTGAAGCAGGCCTTTCCCGACATGCGTGACGCCCGCCGCGAACTCATACATATTGCTGGTACCCCGCCAACGCCCGATGAGCCCGTCGATGCCTGCCTCTTCGCGGCACGCTGTCCGTTTGCGCAAGACGTGTGTCGGACGCAGGCGCCGCCGTTGCGGCAGATTGCCGGACATCAGGTCGCCTGCCATTTGGCCGAACGGGCGGCCGATTTTCGCCGACGCGCCGTCAGCCCTTCCATATGGGTACGACCTGAATGATTGAAAACGGTAACATGCCGGTCATCGAATTCACCAAGGTCTGCAAGACCTATCGCGGTCACCGCGGCATGGGTGAACTGATACCGGGTGCGAAGGCCGCGAGCGAGGTGCGGGCTCTCGACGACATATCCTTCCGTCTCGAGAAAGGCCGCGTTCTGGGTCTTGTCGGGGAAAGCGGTAGCGGCAAATCGACCCTCGCCAACGTACTGGTGGGTCTTGAGCCACCGAGCAGCGGCCAGATGCTGTTTCAGGGGACCGATCTCGCGACACTTCGTAAGGCCAACAAGCGCGCCTTCCATGGCCAGGTCCAGATGATCTTTCAGGATCCCTACGCGTCGCTCAACCCGCGTTTCACCGTGCGACAGACGGTCGAGGAGCCCTTGATCATTCATCGCTATCCGCGCCAAGACCGTACCCGCCTGGTCATCGACGCCCTCGAGCGGTCTGAACTGCGACCAGCCAGTGCCTTTATCGACAAATACCCGCACGAGATGAGCGGCGGTCAGCGTCAACGCGTGGCTATCGCCCGCGCCATCGTGCTCGGACCTTCGGTACTGGTTGCGGACGAACCGGTCTCGATGCTCGACGTGTCGGTGCGCGCCGGTATTCTCCGCTTGCTGCGCTCTCTGATCGATCGACTGGGAATGACGTTGATCTTCATTACACACGACCTCTCATTGATTGGCCAGATCTGCGATGACTTGATGATCCTCTATCGAGGTAAGGTAGCGGAGTTCGGGCCGGCAATCGCTATCCTCGACCATCCGCGACATCCCTACACCCAACAGCTCATGGCGGCCGTTCCGGTGCCTGATGCGCGCAGCCGTCCGGCGGAGCTGCCTGCTCGGCTGATGAATTCGTTAGCGGTCGTCGATGAAGGGCCGAAGTGCAGCTTTGAGCCCCGTTGTATCTACGCCGTCGACATCTGCCGCAGTGTTGTACCTGCGGCGAGGTCCATCGATAAGACTGAGGTAGCCTGCCATCGAGCGCAGGAGCTCGAGAAGAGCGCTACAAGCAAGGAGATATGACTATGGCCGGATACCCCGAATGGGACGAATTCCGTAACTCGCACTTCGTGCGGCACAAATTCTATCCGAGAATAGCGGAAGATACCCCCACGTTTCTCGGCCTGCCCCAGGCGCATTCTCCGGCAGATCTCAAAGGCGCCGACGTTGTGATCATCGGCGCTCCTTTTGCGGCGGGCTGGGGACGGCAATATGCCGGCGTGGATAAAGAACAATGGCTGGCGGGCCCGAAACGCGTCCGCCAGCAATCGATCCGCTACGGAACTTATGTGCAGGATTTTGACATCGACCTCACCGAAGTCCTGAACATCGTAGATTATGGCGACGCCGAGATCGACCCGGAGGCCAGCGTGGTCGCGACGGTCAGCAACATTCTCGCCGCCCAGGCCGCGGTCGAGAAGAAGGTCGGTGAAGTAATCGATGCTGGCGCGATTCCAATCGTGATTGGGCAGAATTCGCCGTGCGGATCATACGCGATCGGCAAGGCCATCGCCGATCGCGCTTCAGGCAAGGTCGGCGTGGTGAGCCTCGACACCCATTGGGATGCGGCGCCGCTCGATCGCGGCTCGATGGATCCGCTCATTGCAGGCGCCGCAAGCTGGAAGCACAAATTGTACGAATGGCATTCCAATCTGAGCATTCCGCATCTCATCGAGATCGGAGAACGCGGCATGCTCGAGGACAAAAATGTCGTGCGACGCTTCCTGAAAGAGGGCGCTCACTTCGTACCGATGTGGAAGGTGCGCTCGGAGCTGGGAATCGAAGGCCTTTGCACGTTGCTTGGCCGAGCCTATGAGGGCACCAGCGATGTTTACGTGCATTTCGATATGGACGTGCTGGGCGGCGCAGGTCCAACCGGCGGCGATATTCTCGGAGAGCTCGCCGAACCCATCGGCATGTCCGATTATGAGGTTATCCGGATTGCGCACGAGATAGGATTGCGCGGCCTGACTGGAATGTCATTCATCTGTATCCCGCCGGGATCGCCGGTTATCTACCGGACAATTGTCTATGTCATCACCTATCTGATTGCCGGGCTCGCAAAACGGCGCCTTAAGGCACGCGAAGCGTAGAACGGTTAATATTCGCCTCCGTTACGCCCGCTCGGCAGAAGCTTATCTCTTTTTCGCCAAGCCGAAGCGGAGGTTCATAGCGCTGTGCGCCACGATGCGCCGGTGGCGGAATTGAAACCCAGACAGTCTTTCATGCGTAACCCGGTACCGAAGTCGCTGAAGGCAATACTTATGCCTTAGCTAGGAAGCCCCCCGTTTCAAGCGCTCGTGAAAAATGAAGCCAAGAAAATCGAGCAGCACGCGCGCAGCAAGGAACGCCGTCGTGCCGGTGTGATCGTAGTCGGGCGCCACTTCGACCAGATCAACACCAACAACATCGCCCCGCTTTGCTAAACCCTTTAGGAGTTCGACCACTTCGTAATACGTGAAGCCGCCATGACTTGGAGTCCCAGTACCGGGCGCAATCGATGGGTCAAAACCATCGATATCGATTGTTACATAATACCTTGGGAAGACAGGAATTTCTTCGAGCGTCGCGTCCGTTCCCAGCCGCCGGATCTGACGGACGGAAAGGATTTTTGAGCCGAAAGCACGCGCAGAGTCGTAGTCGCTCTTGTTAGAGGAGGAGACGCCGCGGATTCCAAGATGCGTAATTCCGTGCACATGCTTCATTTCCGATGCACGGCGCAATGGGCTGCCGTGGCCGTAGCGCACGCCATGGCGCTGATCCACGAAATCCAGATGCGCATCGAAATGCACGATGTGAACCGGCGGCTCGGCGTCGAACGCCTTGATGCAAGCCGCATGCACCGAGTGATCCCCACCAAGCGCAACGGGTAAAGCACCGGCTTTTAGGATCGCGCGAACGGCAGCTTCGGCATTGCCGAGGCTCAACATTGTGTCGGTATGAACAATGTCTGCGTCGCCGACATCTACGATACGGACCTTGCCGCCCGATAAATAAACGACGTCGTCCTCGTGGTCATAGGCGCCGTTGTGACCGAATGAAAAAAGCGTCGAAGCCTCGCGGATGGCTCGGGGCCCAAAGCGAGCACCCGCGCGGTATTGCGTGCCCATATCATAGGGGATGCCAACTACGGCCACGTCCGCATTGATGGCATTCCAGTCCAGACATGGGGGCTGTTTCCCAAATGTGCAGTGTCCGACAAAGGGCAAATTCAACCGCCCCGTCTCGTATCCATGCTCCGCTTTTTTTTCTACCACGGCCTGCTCCGACTCCGATTGCCATCGAATTAGTCTAGTTTGAATCATTCGAAAATATCAATGCACAACATCAGGGTGGCGGTCAGCGTAGCTTGGCTCGGCAACGACGGACATGTCGCGGGCCACCGGCAAATTCGTAGATGAAGAGGCCCACAGGATCGTCCGGTTGATTAACGCGGCGCGTCGGATACGCCTGCTCGTCCGCAACTCTTACGTTTCGATCGCTCGTGCGATATGAGGCTTCCTATAGTGACATAATCAAGGATGTGACGAACTGTTTAGATAGCCGTTGTTGGGAGAGTCTGTTGCGGAAGTAACAGCGCCGAAGGAGCAACCGCCCCGGAAACTCTCAGGCAAAAGAACCGCCGACGGACACCAACATCTGGAAAGAGGCACGTATGTGCCCGCCGAAGGCGGTAACACTCTCAGGCATTAGGACAGGTGGGGCGATCGAAACCTGGCTTCAATCGGAGCCGATGGAGACGTCGCCGATGATTTTGACCTCCCAGCGAATATTCGGACAGCCGAACTCAACGTCAGATATAGGTGTCCGCGCGCCCATCGGCGTTTTTGATCTTTTCAAGATCGGCATCGGACCGTCGTCATCTCACACCGTAGGACCGATGAAGGCAGCGGCGGCCTTCGTTGCCGGGCTGCGCGAACGCCTAGCCGAGGTTGACCGCGTCAGAACCACCGTCTTTGGCTCTCTAGCCTGGACCGGCAAAGGACATTCGAGCGACAAGGCGATAGCGCTGGGGCTTTGCGGTCTCGACCCTGAAACGCTCGATCCGGAGTGTTCCGACGCAACTTTCAAGACGATCCATGTCGAAGGAGCGCTCAATCTCGGTGGCCGCCGCCACATAAATTACGATCCAACCACCGATATCGTCTTCGACAAGATCACGCATTGCGATCATCCGAACACCATGTGGTTCGAGGCCCTCGATCGCACCGGTTGTTTGCTCACAAAGGAGGTTTGGCTTTCGCTTGGCGGTGGGTTCATCGTTCGGCAAGACGACGACTCCAGACTCGGCGACAAGTCCATATGCGCGCCTTTTCCATTTAATTCCGGAACCTCGCTCCGTTATCGGCTGCGGAACAGCGAACGCTTGAGAGGATTATCGCCCGTCGGCAAGAGCTTCTAGACCAGCGGCCCGATGGCACGCCAGAAAACTTCCTCAATCGATTTCGGGACGGCCGAGCAATCTGGTGGATTTTTCCTTCTCCACTGTTGGTCTCATGCACATGGATCGAGAAAGTATCCGATATACGACCAGCACGTTCACCGCGCGATGACATTCATCTGCAAAGGAGAACGCGAGGAAATAGAAAACTGGAACGACAAGAAGAAAGTTGACGCGTATT
>Ga0070679_100001594_pt1 | contig 20336 bp, 15 predicted proteins | sample KBSC63BmetaG_FD_65652 | JGI IMG/M metagenome (GOLD analysis project Ga0070679, IMG submission 65652) | Corn rhizosphere microbial communities from Kellogg Biological Station, Michigan, USA - KBS C6-3B metaG | ecosystem: Host-associated > Plants > Roots > Rhizosphere | place: USA: Michigan... | reverse complement strand
GAGCTCGGCGGTATAGAGGCGGTGAAGGAAAACGTGCGCGACGTGCGAGTCGGCGCGACAATCGACGTGCTGTCGCGCGACGTGAAGTTCGCGTCGCGCGGACTGCGAAAGACACCTGCCTTCACCGTTGCCGCTGCGCTGGCGCTCGCCCTCGGAATTGGTGCGACCACCGCGATCCTGAGCGTCGTCCACGCGGTGCTGATCCAGCCGCTGCCCTATGCCGACGCCGACCGGCTCGTCGTGGCGCTCCACCATGGGCGCAATCCGGTAGCTCCAGCAAACTTCGCCGACTGGCGAGCGCAGACGAAAGGCTTCACCGACATGGCGGCGGCCGAGTACTGGACGCCCGATCTCACCGGCGGCGACGATCCGGGAGCGATCAACGCGCTGCACATCACGCCGGGGATGCTACCGATGCTCGGCGTGCAGCCGCTCCTGGGCCGCATGTTCGCCGCCGATGAGGATCAGCCGGGCAACGAGCTGGTGTCGATCATCAGCTACGGCCTGTGGCAGCGGCGTTTCGCCGGTGACCAGAATGTGCTCGGCAAATCGATCTCGCTCGATGGAAAGGTCTATCGAGTCGTTGGCGTCATGCCGAAGACGTTTCAATTCGCGCCCTTCTGGGCAACGCGCGCCGAGCTCTGGGCGCCGCTCGTGCTTGCGCCACGCCTGGCGCAGGCGAACCGCGGAGGTCAGAGTCTGCGCATTTTTGCGCGGCTGAAACCAGGCGTGTCCTTCGAGCAAGCGCGCGCCGATCTCGGTTCTGTCACCGCTCGTCTCGAGCGCGAGTTTCCGGGAACGAACAAGAACGTCGAGCTCGTGCCGCTCAAGGCGAAGGTGGTCGGCAACATTCAGGCGCCGCTCATCATTCTGTTCGTCGCGGTCGTCTTCGTGCTGCTGATCTCCTGCGCCAATGTCGCACACATGTTGCTCGCACGGGCAGGCAGCCGGCAGCGAGAGCTGGCGATTCGCACGGCGATGGGCGCGACGCGCGCGCGGCTCATCGCGCAGATGCTCGTCGAAAGCGCGCTGCTCGCGCTGATTGGCGGCGCGGCAGGTCTCGCGTTCGCCGCGTGGGGCGTGCGCATGCTCGTCGCATCGAGTCCGGCAATCATTCCTCGCGTCGCGTCGGTGACGATCGACGGTTCGGTGCTCGCGATGGCATTTGGCCTCACGGCATTCACCGCGATCGCGTTCGGACTGCTCCCCGCGCTGCGCGGCGCACGCGTCGATCTCGCGGAGACGTTCCGCGACGGCGATCGCGCGTCGAGCGACGGCCGGGGGCGCGGCCGAATGCGCAGCGTGCTCGTCGCGTCGGAGTTCGCGCTCGCGCTCGTGCTGCTGGTCGGCGCCGGGCTGATGATTCGCAGCGTCGTTCAGCTGCAACACATCGACCCTGGCTTCGATCCGCGCAATGTCGTCTCGATGATCGTCTCGACGGCCGGCACTCCCGCGGCAGACTCAGTGCGCCATGAGAGCTTTTACATTGACGCCTTGGCGCGAGTGAAATCGGCGCCCGGCGTCGTGTCAGCGAGCTACATCAACCACTTGCCCATCGGCGGCGACATCTGGGGATTGTCGTTTCGCATCGAAGGGCGACCGACTCCGAAGCCCGGCGAGGCGCCAGCCGCGACGTATCGCGTCGTCTTTCCGGGCTACTTCGCGACGATGCGGATTCCGATATTGCGCGGCCGTGACTTCACCGACGCGGATCGTGTGGGGACGCCCCGCGTCGTCGTGATCAACGACTTCATGGCGAAGACGCATTGGAGAGGCGAGGATCCCATCGGCAAGCGCATCGCGCTCAGCGACTCGACGTGGATCACGGTCGTCGGCATCGCGAAGAACGACGTTCGCTCGGATTGGTCGGCGGCGCCGGAGGAAGAGATTTTCCTGCCATTCGCTCAACAGTCGTCGTATCGGAACGGCACTGGCGCGAGTCGCGCGATGACGCTCGTTGCGCGCGTGGCGTGTCAGCGTTCCGAATGTGATGCGAGCGTGCTTGCTCCACAGATTCGAGCCGCCGTACGCGGTGCGGAGCGGAATGCGCCGATCTCCGCGGTTCAAACGATGCGCGCGCTCGTGAATGACGCGACCGCGGAGTCACGCTTCTATCTCGTCCTGTTGACGGCCTTCGCAACGATCGCTTTGGCGCTCGCGGCAGTCGGGATCTATGGTGTGATGAGCTACTCAGTCTCTCGGCGCACGCACGAAATCGGCATTCGCATCGCACTCGGCGCCGATCCTCGATCGATCGTTGGTATTGTCGTGCGACAAGGTCTGACGCTCGCCGCGCTCGGCGCCGGGGCTGGACTCGTCGTCGCATTTGCGCTCACGCGATTGATGCGCGGCATTCTGTATGGCGTAGCACCGACGGACGCGTGGACATTTCTGTCCGTGACGACGGTGCTCGTCGGAGTCGCCGCGGTCGCGAGCCTCATCCCCGCGCGGCGCGCGACGCGCATCGATCCACTCGAGGCGCTCCGGTCTGACTGAACGGTCGTGCTAAGCTTGTGGCGGCTCGCGAGCCGCCCGAGCGCGCGCGTCCGCGATCCGGTCGATGAAATCCGAGACGGGCTCGCTCTCTCCACGCTTGGGCAGCACAAACGCCTGGTCGTCCGGCTTCAGCGGACGGCCAGAGTCGACTGGCTCGTCGACCATTAGGTCTCCGCCCTTCCGCTGCACGGTTCGCTCGAAGTCTTCGACGGCGTCGAGCAAGCGGGCCAGAGCGTCCGACGAGTCCCGGTCTGACGTCGGCACTCCGGCCCCTCGCAGGCGCGCGGCGATCTCATCCCTCGCGCGACGGGTCTCATCGTCCTGATTGTCTGGCGTCATAGCGGTTGCGGCGGCTTGCTGTGAATTGACTTCGGTGCCGACGCATGCCCGCAAACGTCACACCAGTGGTCGCGTGTCTTGCCTCGGCGTTTAGTTTCGCTGCGCGGTGCCGCGCGCTACCTCCGCCCAGGCTTTGAATGCCCCACTCCGTATCGATCATCTTCGCGATCGCCATCGTCGCGCTGGTTGTTGCTCTCAGTGCGCTGGGCAGGCACCTGCTGGTGCCCACACCGATTCTCCAGGTAGTCGCCGGCTTTCTCGTCGGAATGATTCCCGGCGTCACGCTTCCGGATCTCGACCCGGCGCTCGTGTTCTTCGTGTTCCTGCCGCCCGTCATCTGGTCGGCCGCGATGTTCACGTCGGTGCGGGACTTCAGGCGCAACCTTGGATCGATCGGCGCTCTCGCGATCGGATTGGTACTCGTGACGACGGCAGCCGTCGCGATCGTTGCGCGCCTGCTCTTTCCGGGCCTTCCGTGGCCTGCGGCCGTCGCGCTCGGTGCGATCATCTCGCCGCCCGATGCCGTTGCCGCCACCGCGATCGTTTCGCGATTGCCGGTGCCGCGCCGCGTCATCACGATCCTCGAGGGCGAGAGTCTCGTCAACGATGCGTCCGCCCTCGTCCTGTATCGCACGGCAGTCATCGCGACCGTGACCGGCGTGTTCAGCTGGGGCGAATCGATCGTTCGGTTCTTCATCGATGCCGGCGTGGGGACAATGGTCGGCCTTCTGGTGGCGTGGCTCATCATCCGAGCTGCGCATCTGACGAGAGACTCGCTCGCCGAAGCCCTGCTCACGCTGGCCGGCCCCTATGTGGCGTGGTTGTCCGCTGAGGCGCTCCACGTCTCGTCCGTCCTCGCGTGCGTGGCCGGAGGCGTCTACCTGCAACAGAACCTCTCCACGGCGGTGAGCCCGGTGTCGCGGCTGCAGACGCGCACCATTTGGAGTCTCGTGACGTTCGTCCTCAACGCGTTGATCTTTCTACTATTGGGCGCGCAGGTGGGAACACTTCTGAATGAGGTCCCGCGCGGGTCGGTCGGTCTCGTGCTGCGAAGCGGCGCGATCTTGACTGTCGTTGCGATCATTGCTCGTCTGCTGTGGGTCCCGTTCGTGACGGTGTGCCGGCGGGTGAGCGCGAACACGCGGGCCAAGGAGCCTCGCCCGCGGTGGCGGGCGGTCTTCCTCGTGTCGTGGACAAGCATGCGGGGTGTCGTTTCGCTCGCGACCGCCCTCGCGCTCCCTCGCACGATCGCCGACGGATCTCCCTTCCCGTACCGCACCGAAATCATTCTCGTGGCGATGGGTGTCATCGTGCTGACGCTCGTCGTGCAAGGGCTCTCGCTGACGCCGATCGTGCGCGCGCTTCGGTTCGAACCCGAACAAACCCATCACGCCGAAGAGCGACTCGCCCGCCGGGAGGCCACGCGGCGCGGCGCCGAAGCACTCGAGGATCTGTCGCACGAAGATTGGGTAGATCCGCGCGACGTGGAGGTGCTACGCGCCGAGGTGCGCGAACAGGCCAGGATGGCGGAGGAGCAGGGCGGAAGCTACGCTGGGCGCCGTCGGCTGCGGCTGAGCATGATTGGCGCAGAGCGTCGCATGCTGATCCGTCTGCGCAATGAGGACGCGATTTCCGACGACGTGCTTCGCGCGCTCGAGCAGGAGCTCGACTTGGAGGCGACGCGCGTCGGCGCGGGCGACGTTCGCTAAGTCGGCTGCGTCGAGCGAGGAGTCGCTCGCTCGATCGGCGACGGTGTGCGCGTCGCGCCTTCCTCGGTCGGCTCCGTGCGGCTGAGCCGCTCGACATCGATCGCAATCACATCGTCCGGGCCGTGAGCAAAGATGCTGGCAAACTTCACATCCCACCGCACTTCGTCCCACAGGTACGAGCTACGGGTTGAGACGCGAGTCGAAAATGTCTCCTCGAGCGCGCTGACGAAGATCAGGAATTCCGCCTGCGAGGCCGCCAGCGCCTCTGGCGTAATACCGGCAAGCGGACTATCGGCGGTGATCGGATGCACCACCGTCCAATGCAATGTGAAGAACTCGACCGACGGTCGCTCCAGCGTCAGGTTGTGGAAGTTGCGCTCACGAACTCCACCAATCTCTTCGAACCAGGCGAGATTCACGCGGCACTGTACGTCGCTCAGCTCGCCGGGCTGCAAGTTCACGATGCGGAACATGAGCCCGCGTCCGCCCTCGTACGGCGCGACGATGGCTGATTCACTGAACCCGATTCGCATGCGCGGCCGCGTCAGCCGCGCGATGAGCAATCCGAACGCGACGACGAGCGTGATCGGCCCGACGAACGACTCGAGGTTGGCGAGCCAGTTGGACGTGGTGCCATACGCGTACATCACGCCCGTACCCGTGGTCGTGAACACGCCAATGCTGAACGTGAACGCGCGGAGGAACGGATCAGTGAGTCCAAGCTGCTCGCTGCCGTGCAGCGCGCTGTCGCCGAGCGCCAGATAGGCGAGCGCGAAGCAACCATTCATCAACAGCAGCACGCTGAACATCCAGCCCACGAACGCCGGCCAGGACACGTCGAGCGCGGTGAGATAGAAGCGCGCGGCGCGCTGTGCGCCCAGTCCGTACTTCTTGCTGTTGGGCTTTCCGTCGCGATTCAGGAAGCGCCCTCGAACAGATTGGGCGACAACCCGGCCAAACCCGAGATCGGACGTCTCGTTGTTGTGAGTCACGCGAGAATGATCCTCGCCACGATTACAAGATGCAAGCGCTCAGGGAGGCTCTCCGCCAAGCGGAAAACGCCTCAGTGCGCCTTTGGCCCTCGCGCGACGACGAGCAGCCCCTGAACCGGCATTTGGCATTCATATCGCAGCACCGCTGCCTCGAGCTGCTCTACGGCAAAGCCCGAAGCCCGGAGCGTCGCGTCGACGTATGCTTCGCTGTGCTGGAATCGGCCCGCGGGCGTCACCGAGAACCCGCTATCGTCGTCGCCGAGCTCGAGGGAAAGAAGCATCAGCGCACCTGGCAACAGCGCGCGGCGTGCGCCTTCGAACACCGGCCGTAGGTCGCCGATGTATACCAGAGAGTCGCCGGCAAGCAGCACGTCGAATCGACGCGGACTCTGATCGAGGTAGGCGACGATGTCTGACTCGACCAGCTCGTCGTAGATGCGCCGTTGACGCGCTTGGTCGAGCATGCGCGCAGATAGATCGACGCCACACACCGTTGCGGCGTACGGTCGGGCGACGACGCCGCACAGCCCAGTGCCGCAACCGAGGTCGATCACTGCGCGCGTTCCGTCACGATCGATTCGCTCGGCGAGCAATCGATCGAACTGCTCTGGAACTCGGTAGCCGAGCTCGGCTAGAACGTAGTCGAACGAGTCGGCGAACTCATCGAATTCGTCGATGACGTAGTCCTGCGGCGCGCGGGCGATCGTGTTTTCCTTGAGAAGCGCGGCGCGATGATACGCGATTGCGGGGTTGCCCGGATCCGCACGCTCCCATCGCCGAAAGATGCCTTCGGCGTACTCGCGCTTGCCCTGCGCCACCAGCGCGCGACACAGATTGAGATACGCGCGCGGATCGTATGGTCCGCACGTGGCAATCCACTGCAGTTGTACGATCGACGGCATCGCGCGCGCCGCGCTTCTGTTCTGTTACGGCAACGCCGCGAGACTCGGCGCCCCGCGGGCATTCAGCTGGCTTGGATAGCTCGTCTGAATCCAGAGATTGCCGCCGACATAGCGAACGACTTTCACGAAGATCTGCGTCGCGACCATGAACGGATCATTCTGAGCGGCGCCCGAGCCTTTGGCGCCGATGCGCGTGCTCCGCGAGCCGAAGTACTGGTTGGCCGCGAGCGGCGCGGTGAACGTCGCGTCGATAGCGCCGCCGTCGAGCAACGCGAGTGCAGCCTGCCCGTTCGCGTGGTTCAAGCCTTCCGTCGTCGCGAGGACCATCGTGTCGAAGTCCTTGAACGTGCTCGCCGTCGCTGGCCCGGTATCGACGCGCGTGGACAGATCGTCGGCGGTTTGACCGGAATGCAGGCTGCCCGCGTGAGCAACCGGCGCTTTCGAGAAGACGGCCTTTTTCTTTTTCTTCGCCTGATTGGCGGCGAAGACCTTGAACGAGGTGATGTTCGCGGATCCCTCGGCGATCATCAACATGCCTTTCACTTCAGCAACATCGTAGATCCGAGCGTACGCCATTGGTCATCCTTGGTGCATCGGTTCGGGCGCTGTGCTGCCTCCAGCGGCGGCTACCAGTGACGAGCGCAACGTAAGAAGGGCGCCTCTGAACGCAAGGCTTGATGGTCGAATAGGTCCGCACGACGTGAATCGGTCTGGCCTTTCGCGCCGCCGTGACGGATTTTGGACACTCCTTCTCACGTCTCGATCATGCGCGCCTTCGGCCTTTCACTCGTCGCACTCTTCGCGCCACTACTCCTCACCGCTCAGGAGACGCCAACCGAGCGCGAATCCGCACGCGACGTCGTGCGCCGGCTCGATTCGCTCGAAAAATCGCTCGACGTACCGTCGCTCGTCGCGAAGCTCACGGCGGCCAATCCCGCGCGGGATCAAGTCGTCGCTCGCGCGAAAGAGCTCATGGACACAGAGCTTATCGCGCTTGGCGACGATATCACGCGGCATCCCGAGGTGGGCTTCGAGGAGAAGCGGTCGATTCAACTGCTCGCCGATTATCTGAAGAAGCACGACTTCACCGTCGAGATGGGCGTTGCCGGTCTACCAACGGCGTTCGTCGCTCGGTACAACAAGGGCACGCCTGGTCCTAAGCTCGGCGTCATTCTGGAGTACGACGCATTGCGCGGAACCAAGGGCGCATTCCACGGCGACCAACACAGTACGCAGGGCCCGATCGGCATGGCCGCCGGCATTGCGATTGCCGAGTATCTGACGAAGACACACACACCGGGCACGGTGGTGATGTTTGGAACGCCGGGTGAGGAGCGTATGCCGCCGGTCGCGAAAACGGTGATGTACGACGCACACGTGTTCGACGGCATGGACATCATCGTGCGCAGCCATTCGTCGAGCCAGACGAGCCGTCCTGCTCCAGGCTTCGGCACGTGCTGCATGAATATCGACGGCGTGAAGTACACGTTCTACGGCGCACCCGCCCATCAACTCACCGCATGGAACGGTCGCAACGCGCTGACCGCGGTCATTCATCTGTTCGAAAACATTGACGCCATCCGCAGCAACATCCGACCGGAAGCGCGCGTTCAGGGCGTGATCACCGAGGGCGGCGCGGCGCCGAACGTCGTGCCCGATCGCACACAGGCCGACTTCTACATTCGGTATCCCGACGAGGTGTACCTCGGGCAGCTGTCCCAGATGGTCGACGATGCTGCGCGTGCCGCCGCACTTGCGACGGGCACGAAGGTGAAGATCGATCACTATGGAAAGGATCGTGACGGCATCAGCACCGGCGCGATCTCCGAGCTCGCGTTCGCGTACTTGAAGAAGTACGGCGCGACCGGCGTGAACCCTGATCCGGGCAAACCGCAGGGCTTCGAGGAAACCGGCAGTGTGTCGATCGCGCTTGCGGGCGCCGAGTTTACGGCGAAGACGTCGAACTCACCGAATCACACGTATGAGATGGAGCAGGATGCGTTGGGCCCTATCGGTCACCAAGGCTTCCTCGCTGATGCGCAGGCCATGGCAGCGTTGCTGTTCGACTTCGCGACGCGCCCTGACTATCGCGCGACGGTGAAGCGCGAATTCGATACGATTCGCGGACTCCACGATGCGTATTTGGCGGATCTGCGGAAGACTTATACGCCGGTGAAGGTGTCGGATCCACAGCCTTGAACTGAACTACACGCGGATCACTGACAGGCACGGGCACAGCCGGACGGACACGGATACGGCGTAAAAGCATTGTCTTGTTACAAAAACGCTCGGGAGGCCACTATTGGCCTCCCGACCGTTTTTTCAAAAGAAAGAATCAATCTGTAGTTGCGGTCGCCGTGCCGATCCGTCGGTGTCCGTGACCGTCAGTGATTCGCTTGTAGTTGAAACCTACTTCTTCACAGGCGGCTGAGGAATCGCACTCGGGAACGTAGCCTGAGCAGCCGGCACAGGTTGCGCACCGTCCAGCAAACTCTTTGAGACAAGCTGCGCCGCCAAAACAGTCTGAATGACGCTCGTGATGTTGTTGGTCGTCGTCTCCGGCGCGCCCGTTTCACCGCTCGCGATCGTGACGAGCTTCGCGTCCGACAAGGCATCCGCGATCACCGGCGCGATTTGCGGCAGCATCTCGATTTGCCGGTAGCGGAAGTACGATTCGCCGCCAGCCTGAATCGCTTGATTCACCTTCTGGATGCTCTCGGCGGTTGCGTCGGCAATCTTACGAATGCGAATCGCTTCGGCGTCGGCCGCGGCCTCGGCTTCCAATCGAACCTTCGCGGCATCGGCTCGCGCCTGCGCGATCTGCGTCGCGTCGAGCTCGGCGGTTCGTTGGACGCCCGACGCTTCCTGTCGCTTGGCTTCGGCTTGCGCAATCAGCGCCGCGTTCGAGGCTTTGGTCTGCTCGAGCTCGCGCTGCTTGTCCGAGATCGCGCGCTCGGCCTCGAGCTGTGCTTCCTTCGCACGTCGCGACTGCGTCGCCGACACGATATCCGCGTTCGCCTGCGCCTCGGCCGCCGATTGACGACGTCGCGCCTCGGCGACCTCGGACTGCACGACTTTGATGTTGAGCGAGTTGAACGTCAGGCCGAGATCCGTGAGCTCGCGCGAGCACGCCTTGCGAATGATCACCGCGAGCGGATCGTCCTCATCCTCGATAGACGAAGCGTGCTCGCTCTCCATCAACGCCGTGGATTGCTGCTGCACTCGTACCGGCAGACCCGAACCGCCAGAGCCAGGCGGCAGCGCGCGCGGCGCCGTTTTCGCCGAGAAGAGTTGGTCGTGCGTCAGCAGGTTCATCGCGCGGCGCCCGGAGCTCGAAAGAAGATCCGTGAGCGTGCTGAGTTGATCGGCGTCGCTCTTCGAGAAGAATCGGTTCGCTGCCGTCTTGATCATCGCGTCGCTGTCGCCCACCGAGACGATGGCGCTGGCCAACACGCGCACCTTGATCGGCCGCGGCGTGCCGCTGTCGTCGACGTCCGCCGTCTGGTCGGTGATGTCGAGATCGATGTTGATGACCTTGCTCGAGATCGTCGTGCCGGTCGTGAAGAGCGGGATCTCCTTCGACTTGCCCGGCCCGCGATAGATGACCGTTCCGCCGGCGAGCCAGCTGACGAGCCGAATGGTTCCGGCTTCGACGTTTCTGAGAAAGCTCGCGACGATCATCGGCACGACGATCACCACGAACCCGACGACGAGGGCAACGAGCAGCCCTCCGGAGAAAATACCGCCGTTCATATTAGAGCTCCTGAAAGGAGAGTGATGTCATCCCGACCGGAGGGAGGGATCTGCACTTCCGCCGTTCGGTCAAATGATCGAAACCGTACAACAATTCTTCTCCGCATTCACTTCTTCAATACGTACTTTCTGACCAACACGAACCTTTGTGCCGAGCAGCCGATCGTTCGGCTGCAGCGTCGCGAGGATCTGCACCACCTGCCCATCCACTTCGAGCGACACGATCCCCTCGCCGTTGTGGTCGAACGAGGTGACCGCGGTCGCCTCGTCCAACAACGCGCTCTCGAGCGTCTCCGCGGGCTTCGACGCGAAGCGCATCGCAAAATTCCACAGCGGATTCACGAGGACCCGATCGAACAACACGGCGCCGAGTGCAGCACCGGCGATGAGCAGCGGTTCGCCGACTGCCGGACGCAGCAGCAGGCCGGACGCGCCAAACCCCAGCGCGAGACTGAACAACAGCCGTGGCGACATGATCGCCATGAGGCGTCCTGTTCCGCCGTGTCCCACGTGACTCGTGTGACCGTGGGCGGCGTGGACGTGTCCCGCGTGGCCGTGCGATCCCGACCCGAAGTGGAAATGTCCACCATCGCCATGACCCGCTTGCCCCGCGTGGCCATGTCCAGCGCCGCGGGCGCCGAGGCCCGTGAAGGCCATGGCACCCAGTCCGACGACACCCAGCAACAAACTCGTGATGTACAGATCCATGAAGGCGGGTCAAAAGCGACGCACAGAGACGTCGCCCGGACGAGAGATCAGGCAGTCGCTCCGGCAGGAGCCGTTTCTTGCCCGGCAACTGGCTCGCTGCGCACGCCGCGCGGTCGGAATGCGAGTGCGAACAGAACAAAGACGACGCCGGCTCCAGCCGCGGGCACCAACCAGATCTGATGCCAATCGTGCGTCACCTTGAGACATTGGCCCGCGGCGGCAGTGGCATCGGTGCACGCCGGGTTCGACGTGGCAAATCGATTGACCACCGCGCCCGACACGAACGCGCCCACGAAATATCCAAGCCCGTTCGTGACGAAGTTGATGAGCCCCTGCGCGGCCGCGCGAATGCGCTCGCCGGCCCGCTGATCCGTATAGATCTGCCCGCCGACGAAGAAGAAGTCGTAGCACACGCCATGAAGCAGAATGCCGGTATAGATCAACCACATTCCAGCGCCCGGATTGCCATTCGCAAATGAAAGATATCTGAGGGACCAAGCCAGCATTCCCCCCAGCATGATGGCCTTGATACCCAGCCGCCGAAGCGCGAACGGCAGCAGGAGCATGAAGCCGACTTCCGACATCTGCCCGAACGTCTGAATGAACGCCGGCTCCGGCACCTTGATCTCGTTCAGGAACGGATTCGCGAACGTGTAATAGAACTGCAGCGGGATGCAGAGCAGGAACGATCCGACGACGAACACCAGGAAATCCGAGTTCTTCAGCAGCTCCAGCGCGTCCAATCCGAGCGCGTCACGCACGTTGAACGGCGCGCCCGCCGCCCGCGGCGGCGTGTGCGGCAGCGTCAGCGAGTACGCGCCCATCACGATCGACGCACCAGCCGCGATTTGCATCGGGAGCACGAGTGCGTCCGCATGCAGCCACTTTCCAACGATGATCCCCGCGACGATCCACCCGATCGTGCCGAGCACGCGGATGATGGGGAAGTCGCGTGTCGAATCCGTCACGTGATGGAACGAGACGGAATTCGTGAGCGACAGCGTCGGCATGTAGCAGAGCGCGTATAGCATCAGCAGCGGGTAGAATGTCGAGAACGACGTCTGCATCGACGTGAGCCACATCAGGCCACCGCCGACAAAATGCAACAGCGCCAGCAGCTTTTCGCTCGCGAAGAAGCGGTCGGCGACGATGCCCATGAAGAACGGCGACACGAGGGCCGCGATCGCGGTCGCACCGTAGGCCAGGCCGATCTGCGGATCGGTGAAGTGCAACGTCTGGCCGAGGTACGTGCCCATGGTCACGAACCAGACGCCCCAGATGAAGTACTGGAGGAACATCATCGCCGACAGCTTCGTGCGTGCGCTCATCAGTGCAGCTCCCGAATGCGAATGTTGCGCAACGACAGCAGGCCTGGGTGGTCACCCTGGATGCCGATGTATCCTCGCTTCGCCAATCCGTAGTTCGGCCACGCGCCGAACTTGCTCGCGGCGACTTTCGCCTTCCAGTCGGGGCTACCGATCTCGTATTCGAGCAGCTTGAAGTCGTTCAGCCAATGCTCGACGTGATTGCCGCGCACCACGATTCGCGTCTTGTTCCACTCGCCCGCTGGATTAGCATGGCCGTCCGGCGCGGCATACAGTCCGTAGTCCGCACCGGCGCGCGTGAACTGCGTCTTGTTGTCTTCGGCCTTCAGGTTGTCGAGCAGCTGATACTCGGGCGCGCTCCAGTAGATGTGGTCGTACTCCTCGGTGGCGCGATAAAAGATTCCTGAATTCCCGGCTTCACCGATCTTCCACTCGAGCTCCAGCTCGAAATCGCCAAACTGATCTTTCGTGACGATCTCCCGCGCGCCGCGCTGCTTGCTGATCGTCCCGTCCACGACACTCCAGCCGCTCGGCGGATCCTGAGTCTTATAGCCGCGCCAGCCGTCGAGCGTCTTGCCGTCGAACAACGGGCGCCACGCGCTCTGCAGTATGGCAGACATGTCACGCGCGTAGCCCCTGTCGTCCATGGCCACCGAGCGGGATCGGTGACACGCCGTCGCGCCGATCAGCAACATGCTCGCGGCAACCAACGCGGGTCTCGTCCGCGGCCGAATCAAGCGCGGCATCAAATCGCCCATCCCGCGCGATACTCGCGCGTCAGATACTGATTCGCCTCTGGCGCGTTCGTGAACTCCGACTTCTCTGAATCGTAGAGCACCTTCTTGCCCTGACCCGCGCGAAGCGCCGCGACGCCGAGCAACATCGTTTCCGTCAACATCGCCGAATACTCAAACGGCGAGCTCGCCTTCGCTTCGCCACGAATCGCCTTCGCCCAATTCAGCTCGTGACTCCACGCAATGCGCGGCATCGTCTGCGGCACCTTGAGCGCCGTCTCCATCAGCGCCTGTGGATAGCAGCGCGGATTCGAGCCGTACGTGTCATTGATGAGAATTCCCTTCTCGCCGATGAAGATGACACCGCCCTCCGATACTAGAACAACGTCGTCGGGCAGAACATCAGGACGCGGCGGATAGAGTCCGCCGTCGCTCCAGAACAGCTTCACGGGCGGCTGCGACCCGCGTGCGCCGAACTGATAGTGGACGTTCGTCGCCATCGGATATGAAACAGGTCTGCTTCGGCTGCGCGATGCCGGCGAGCCAGCCGGCGCGTTCGGATCCGGCGGAATCGGCGTCGATCCCCACGGAGTCGACGTCGCCTCGATGCTCTCGGGATACCCAAGGCCGAGCGCCCAGTACGGATGATCGATCAAGTGCGCGCCCATGTCGCCAAGCGCACCCATTCCAAAGTCGATCCACCCGCGCCAGTTGAACGGGTGGTAGATCGGGTGATACGGGATGTCTTCCATCACCGGGCCGAGATACATGTCCCAGCGCAGACCTTCAGGCACCGGATACGACCCCATTCCCTCGGCGAGCGTTCGGTTCACGCGACCCTGATTCCACGACGTGCCGAATGACGTCGTTCCCTGCTGCTGCGCAGCGCCAGGCATAGGCCGCGGAATGCCCTGCGGCCAGTAGCCGAGCGGGCGATTCGTCCAGACATAGACCTGACGCACCGGGCCGATCACGCCGCCCTGAATCCATTCGTTGATCAACCGCGCGCCGTCGCTCGAGTGACCCTGATTTCCCATCTGCGTGACGAGCTTGGGATTCGCCATCGCCGTCTTCCGCAGAATGCGCGCTTCGTGCACCGACCACGTGAGCGGCTTCTGCACGTAGACGTGCTTGCCGAGATCCATCGCCGCCTTCGCGACGACGGCGTGGTTGTGGTCCGGCGTGGCGACCACGATGCCGTCGATGTCCTTCTGCTTCTCGAGCATTTCGCGGAAGTCCGTGAACTTCTGCGCCTTGTCGAACTGCTCTTTGAGCTTGATCGCTGCCGGATTCACGACGCCTTCGCGATTCGGTCGCTGCTTGCTCGCCACGTTCGACGCTGCAAACGTGAGATCCACATCGCAGACCGCGACGAGCTGCTCGGTCTTCGCGAGCTCCTGTGCATTGCCCGACCCCATCCCGCCGAACCCGACGACCGCGAAGTTCACCATATCGCTCGGTGGCACGTATCCGGGTCCGCCCAGCACATGCCTTGGAACGATTGTCGGCAGATGGGGAGCGACGAACGCTCCGAGCGCGAGCTTCCCCGCGTCGGACACGAAGTCGCGTCGAGTGATCTTCTTTCGGGCCATTGCGTTTACTCCATTCGATGAATCGCGAGAAACCGGTCGTGCGCGCTCGGGAGATACAATACCCGTGGGTGGCCACGGGTCAACGTTAAGGTCCCGAAAGTGATGTGGTCGGGCGGGCCTTGCGCTTACGCCAAGCGGCTTGCTGGAGGTCCGGCGCGCGTAGCAAAAAACTGCGCGGCCGAACGGTGCGTCGGGAAAGCCTGGAGGTACGTCTCTCGCCAGCGCTCAACGAAGGTCTCGACATCGGCATCGCGGACAAGAGCCCACACGCTGCCGCCAAATCCGGCGCCGAACGCCGATGCCGCGACGGCACCAAGCTCCCGGGCCGATCGCGCCAACGAGATCGTTTCCGAAATCTGGTTGCCGAGCAGCGATTCGGCACCCTGCTGCGACTGGTCGATGAGCCGGCCGAGCTCGGCAAGATCGCCTCGTGCGAGCGCCGCGGTCACGGCTGGAACAATGACCTCGCTTTCTTCGTGAAACTGGTCAAAGCGGTCCTGCAGCTCCCGCGACGTGTAGCCGTCGACCTTCGCGCGTCCGATCGCAGCGCGGACCGCAGCGCCACCCGCTCGGGCGATCGCATCGGCGAGTGTTTCGTCTGGCTCGCCCGACACTTGGCGCCATCCCTCAGCGGCCGCTCGCGCGCGCCGCGACAGCGCGTTGTACTTCTCGAGCGCGTTCGATGTCTTTTCGGCAACGATCCCGCTGGCCGCAATCACGAAACAATGGTCGCGCGGCACTGATACTCGTGTCTCAAAGCGAACGGGACAAAAAGCATAGCGCACCAATTCGCCCGCGCGGCCACAGATCATCGCGGTTTGATCCTCGCATCCACTCAGCGTGCCAACGCCTTCGTCGCCGGCGAACGATCGAAAGCGATATCCACCCTCGATGCACCCGACGTATTCGGCGAGGTCCTCGCGCGTCTGGATGTTGGCGCGGTACACCTCGCGATCCGAGAGTTCGTTCACGCCGGCGAGGGCCATGTAGACCGCGACCACGAGCGCGCTCGAGCTGCTCATACCAGCGGCGATGGGCAGATCGTTCTCGAACGTGAGATCCGCGCCGACGCGCGCGTCGGAGAAGTCGCGCGCGAGTCGCCGCACGACGGTGAATGGGTAATTCGCCCAGTGTCCTCGCGGTCGCGCCAGATCGCGATCGAACCGGCACTCGACGGTTTCATTCGATCGCGCATCGCGCACTCGAACAATGTCGTCGAGGCGTGGCGCCGCCGAGATGCGAATGCCGCGCTCGACGACACACAGCAAGCTCCGGCCGCCGGCATAGTCGGTGTGTTTGCCGAGGAACTCGATGCGGCCCGGAACCCAGAATTCCATCAGAGCTCGACCCGCGTGCCGCGAAGCCGCGCCGCGACGGACGCGATGTCGTCTCGCTGCGACAGATCCAACACCGGTGCGTCCGCGTGAAACGCACGAAAGCGCATATCGAGATGATCGATCGCGAACTGCACGGCCAGCGGCAGCTCGTGCTCGCCGCGCTTCGACTTGGGAACGCGGCGACACGCCTCGAAGATGCGCTCGTCGAACAACCAGCAGTTCATGCTCACCGCTGCTTGGCCCAGCGCTGCGGCCTCGTCGTCGGTCGGCTTTTCGACGATGCGGCGCAGCGCGCCCGCGGAATCGATGTCCAGCAACGCATAGCGACTGATTCGTTCCGGTGGGATCTGTCCGTCGCGGATCAACCCGTCGCGGCTGAACGCCGGCAGTGCCGGCGCGGGCGGACGTCGTAGCGCCGCGATCACGCCCGTCGGATAGTAGTTGTCCGAGTTCACGACCAGAAAACTGTCGCCGCCGACGAAATCGCGCGCGGAGAGAACGGCGTCCGCGGTTCCGACCGGCTTCTCCTGAATCGCGAAGGCGATACGGAGCCGCGACGTCGCAACGCGAGAGTAGTACTCACGAATCGCGTCGTGCTCCGGCCCAACGACGAGACAGACTTCCCGAAGACCGGCGTCGGCGAACGACGAGAGTGCGTAGTCGAGGAACGGCCGGTCGATCGGGATCATCGCCTTGAGCCCCGCATCGGCGGCGGCGGACTGCGCGGCATCGAGACCGACACTCGCTGCCGCGCGCATGCGCGTTCCAAGTCCACGCGCCAGGATGACGATCTTCGTCGTCATGAACTACCGGAGCTCGGCGCGTGGATCCAGGAATTGGCGCCGCTCCTTCGCGATTGCTTTGCGCGGCGTCGCGCCACCGAGACTCCGATGCGGCGCCCGCTCCCATTTGGCCACTCGTTCGACGAGTGCCGCAACTACGTCCGGCTGACTGGTCATTCCGTCGCGAACGAGCTCATCGCGCCACACCAGCCAGAGACGCTCGAGCTCCGACTCGAGCATCGCTTCCACCGATCCCATCGTCCCTTGCCCGCCGACGCTCTCGGAATCGGCCGGCTGAGGAATGAGAGCGCGCGCCGCGAGCGACGGACCAAGCGCTCCGCGCCATTCGTCGACGCCCGGATCCCAGAAGAACCCGCCGGGAAAAGTCTGGCGCCGGTGGCGGATGGTCGCGCGATCACCGATGACCGCTTGCGCCCAGGGGCAGACGAGGCCCTTGGATTCAGCCAGGAACTCGAAAAAGAGCGTCAACGACTCCGGGATGGTGGCGGCATCCTCGTCGGACATCATCACCTTGCGGTGCATCCAATCATGCAGGAACACGCGCAGGTCGTACTCGTTCACTGCATTTAGGCGAATTCCCTGATACAGAGTCAGGAAGTCGACGAACAAACGCACATCGCTGACCTGGCGCGATGGATCCGTGCGCTTGCCGCGATCGTGCATCCACGCGCCGAATTCTGGCAGTACGCCTCGCTCCCTCTCGGCCTGTTCGTCGATCGAGTCGGGATCGAGCCGTGCCAACGGCTCCGCCGCCGCGCCCTCCGGACCTGCGATCGCAAGCGGCAACGTAACTTGCGACATGACAGCAAATGCGAGCTTGCGACGGTCGAAGAGGAAATTCACGCCGGTCGCGGAGTGGCTCCAGAATCCGGCCGTCCCTTCACCCCGAACCAACTCTGGCAACGACACGCTGAACGCCGCCGTGGCGCGAAGAATCTTCGCCAGACCGTGCAACTGGCGCCTGGTGACTCCACCAGCAGGCGTATTGATGGCGACCAGAACGGGGTAGATGTCGGCCGCCGGAAGTGTCCATCGGTTGCGTTTCACTTCTTCACGAAACTCGCGCGGCACGTCTTTGTTGTCGTCGAACGTGCAGTACAGAGCTGACCCCTGGACTGCAGGCGCTTTGGTTCCGTCAGTCGGCTGGAGTACGCGACGAACGTCGCTGCGTTGCTCGAGAAGCACGAGGCCGAACGTCGCGCCGGCCGAGCCAAGGACGAGCGCCGTCCACTGCGCCTCGCCCGGAAGAACGACGTCGAATGCGTCGTCTGCGGTCAGCATGGACCAGGGGCGAGACCGATAGAACTCACCAGCCGCGTCGAATACCTCCGCGACGAGCGTTCGCGGCGCACCGAACTGGCTCCATCGTCCGATGAACGCAGATATGTCGGCCAGCTCGCCGAGTCCGAGCGCCTTCTGAGCGAAGTCGCGCCGCGCGCGATCGAGGGCTGCGAGCCTGCGCGCCGATCGAACGGAGATGCGCCGCCGAGACAGTCCGGGCGCGAGCAGCGCGCGAATCTGCGGATATCGCACACGGACCGTCGCCGGCCACACTCCGACGCTAGCGGCAGCTTCCTCTACAAGCGCCTCCATCTCTTCGGTGATCGATTCGAGCTCGTTCGGCGCAGCTTCGATTGGCTTTATCAGGAGCACCATGCCGCTCGAGTCCACCACGAGTCCCATAGCGGAGCGGGCGGACGAGTCATGACTGATCGCCATCGGAAGCGGGACGATGTCCACCATCCACGTCGCGCCCGGCTCGATCGCGACCGCCTCGGCTTCGCCAGGGTCGTCCGGTTCGAGCGTGAGCGCAGGTCGTAGCCTGTCGATAGAATCAATGTGACCGGGCACGATAGCCTGGTGGCGCGCACGCTGCAGATCGCCGGCCAAGCAGCACCGTTTGTACTTGCGACCGGACCCGCACGGGCACGGATCGTTTCGTGACGTCGTGGACATGGAGAACTCGGCGACCTCCGCCGGCGAAGACCCTGGCGCCCGGACACGATGCAGTGGAGGATCCGCTGACACAACCCACCGGAGTGCTCGAGCTCAATCTAGAAGCGATCGTCACACCAACGGCAGATAGATGTCCGATCGCAGTTCCGTTGGCGCCGTGTCGCGCGGGCTGTTGAGATACTCCTCGATCGTTGGAATGGCCGCGGGCTCTCGCCCGGACTGCGGAAGCCATTGTCCGTAGAGCCAGTCATATGCGGCTTTCATATCCGCGTACGGACCCTTGTGCCGCAAGAGTGCATAGTCGCCGCCGGCGATCTCAGTCTGCTCGAACGGCGCCTCGACTGGAACGCCGCGTGCCATCACAGCGCCGGCGCGCGACCGCAGCTTTGCCGCGGGCACAGTCGTCACGTCGTCATAAAAGATCGCGAACGACCGAACGTCTGGCCCGAGCAGGTGCCTCGATGCGAGCCAGCCGAACAATCTGTCGAACGCGCGGTTGATCTCCATGTACGGCCCGATGTGCTCGAGCGTGACGGCTCGCATCGGCTGAAGCGTCGTGATCGTGATGTCGTACATTCTCGTCGTCCTCTCCGTGTCGTTGGGGCGGAAATGTGTGTGCGTGCCCCGGCGCCGATACGTGGCCGGTGGCATGCCGTACACCGCCTTGAAGACACGAGTGAACGACTGGACGTTCGGATATCCGCACCGTTTCGAGATCGCGTCGACGCTCAGCATGGTGTTCGCCAAGTCCGTCGCCGCGCGCGTCAACCGAAGGCGCTTGACGGTCGCCGCGATCGTCTCGCCGCGCATCGCCATGTACACGCGATGCCAGTGATGCGGCGACAGGCACGCAATGTCCGCCAGCCGGTTGAGATCCAGCTCGTCGTCGAGATGATCGTGGACGTACGCGATGACCCGCTCGATGCGATCCTCGTAGCTCGTCCTGCTCGCGGCGTTCGTCACCATCTCCTCCCGGTCGTCCGCCTCGTGTCAGGCGGTGGAGAGAACGGTACCGGGAGGGATTTGACGAATCTTGCGCATTTGAAAGCCAACTACTCGGCTCCGCTCACGATCTCCGCACCCCGTCCTCTTCTCACGCCCCTCGAGGCTTCCAGGTGCCCTGCGCCACGGCGGGGACGAACTTGTCCAGCCCGCGCGGCGGAAACTCGAGCGTCTTGCCCTGCTCCGCGCTCTGATATGCCGTCATCAGAACTTTCACAACCTCGAGCCCATCGTCGAACGTGAGCTTGGGTGTCTCTTTGCCGAGAAAGACGCGGACGAAGTGGCGGTCTTCCGCTTCGTAGCCGTACGCGGCTGCCTCGTTCGCCACGACAGGCATTTGTCCGACTTCAGCATTCTGCTTCTCGACGAGATCTTCGCCGGCCTTGCCGCGCACCGCACGAGAGAAGAAGAGCTTGAGCCCGCTGTCGAGCGTATTCCACGACATCGAATACTCCGGACCGAGCAACTCGGCCGACAACCGAAGTCCCGCTCCAACAAAGCTCCACGACGTCGATGCTTCACCAATGACGGTGTGTCCATCCTCGGTCTCGAACTCGATCGTCGTGCTCGCAAAGTCTTCGGCCGGATGCTTGGCGTAGTCGACTTCCTTTCCAAACGTCTTCACGAGCTGCTTGGCGTAGTCGGGTCGCGTCCACTTGAGGCTCGCGATGTGCGCCGTGATGCGCTT
>Ga0070679_100001586_pt1 | contig 20395 bp, 17 predicted proteins | sample KBSC63BmetaG_FD_65652 | JGI IMG/M metagenome (GOLD analysis project Ga0070679, IMG submission 65652) | Corn rhizosphere microbial communities from Kellogg Biological Station, Michigan, USA - KBS C6-3B metaG | ecosystem: Host-associated > Plants > Roots > Rhizosphere | place: USA: Michigan... | reverse complement strand
GGCCGGCTATTCCCTGGGAGCTCTCATCGCGATGGAGCTCGGGCAGAAGTTCCCCACGCATTATGACGGTGTCCTGGCAATGTGCGGGATGGTGGGTGGCACACCGCGAGAGCTGCAGTACGTCGGCGACGTGCGGGCGCTGTTCGACGCCTACTATCCCGGCGTCCTTCCCGGCAACGCCATCTCGGCGCCGAGCATTCCCCCGACGATCGAGGAGGTGCAAGCGGCGGTGGTCGGCGCGATTACTCCAACCGCGGCGAATCCACAGGCACCGCTGGGTCTCTACGCGATTGCGAGCACCGCCCAGACGCCGCTTGCATTTGCCCCGCTCGGAAACGTTGGCGATCCATCCAGCCAGGCGTTCAGGTCGCTGGTGGGCTCGCTCGTAACCGCGCTCTACTACCAGCTCCTCGGAACCCCTGACGTGCTGGACCGCACTCATGGCCACTCGCCATACGACAATCGCAATACGGCGTACACGATGGGAACCCCGGTGGTGCCGGTGCCGCAGCTCGTTCCAGTCATCGCGGCGATGATCGCGGCCTCGAACCAGACCGTCGCGCGCTTCGACATCACACCGGACGCGAGCAACTATCTGGACAGAAACTATGTCCCGACCGGAGATCTTCAGATTCCAGTGGTTAGCGTGCACAACCTCTGGGATCCTCTCGTCCCCTATCCGATCCATGAGCCGCCTTTCGCGCAGGCGGTTACTGACGCCGGGTCGTCATCGATGCTATTGGCGCAAGCTGTGCCGAACTACGGCCACTGCAACTTTTCCACGACAGTCGTCTTGGATGCGTTCAAGACGCTCGTCGCCAGTGTGAATCCGACAAGCTGAGCAACCAGCGCCGTACGGTGCGTGTCGAACCCTTGTGGCTCCGGAAACTTCCACTCGCCACAAGGGTTTTTACATATGCACACCGTCAGCAAACACCGACCGCCTAACGTACTCAGGTTGTGACCCCGAGCGAATCACGCGACGCGCATCTACACCTCACGCCACGGACCTGGCTTCCGCTCGTGTTCGTGGTCGTCGCACTGATTCTTCTTTTCGGCACGCCGCTCGTCGTCAACCATCGCGTGCAGAATCTTCGCAACAATCTGTATGATGTTGCCGATCAGGCGCGGGTTGTCGTAAACGACTTCGAGGCGGCATTCGCGACTGAGGTTCTGGGGCAGCGGAACAGCGTGGGGAATCCGGCGCAGGCGGAAAAGGTCCGTGCGATCGCGGCGTCCATGGAACGCCGACAGGAGCGCGCACTGGATTCGCTTGCTGCGCGTTTGGGCCCCGATGCGGTCGAGCGCGTTGTGATTCTTCGCGCCGCGGAGCAGCGATGGCGTGAGTCGAATGGCGCAGCCGGCGCAGCTGTGGTCCGCGATTCCGCTGATGCCGACGGCCGCGGCGTCCTGTCGTCCGCGGAAGCGCTCGACGACTACCTCTTCAGTGTGACTATCCGGGCCCGCGACCGGGTCGCGCGCCTCGAGCAGATTAACGTATTTTCGGCGGTCGTGCTCGCGCCGATCGCGCTCATAGCGGTGGCGATCGTCTTCATGCTTGACAGACGGATGCGCCGCTTTGCGCACGAAGCGGAAGACAGAGCGCGGGAGCTCGAGCGATCCGTCGAGCTGCGCGCGACGCTCATTCGCGGCGTAACACATGACATCAAGAATCCGCTCGGCGCGGCCTCCGGATACGCCGAGCTGCTGGAAGAAGGTGTTGCGGGAGAGCTGAGCCCGCGGCAGCTCGAGATGGTGCGCCGATTCAAAGTTCTGGTTGGGACCGCACAACACACAGTGACCGAGCTGCTCGACCTCGCGCGCGTCGACGGCGGCGCGCTTTCGATTGACCAGCGCGAGACGGACATCGTCGCGACGGTGAGAGATGTCTTCAATGGCTACGAAGCCGGTGCCGCTCAGAAGGGAATCTCGCTGACCCTGAACGCGCCATCCGCCAACCTTCCCGTCAGGACCGATCCCGCGCACGTCCGGCACGTCCTGGAAAATCTCGTTTCGAACGCGATCAAATACACTCCTCCGGGCGGATCGGTAGCCGTCGGAGTCTCCAAGACGGATGGCGAAGGGCCGGGAGAACCGCACATCGCGATCAGCGTGCGCGACAACGGGCCCGGCATCCCCCCGGCATTTCGCGAGAAGATCTTTGACGAGTTCTTTCGAGCTCCGTCAGCGGACCCGGCCGTGTCGGGCAACGGCCTCGGACTCGCCATCAGTCGACGGATCGCGCACATGCTCGGCGGAGACATCTCCCTCTCCGATGCGCCAGAGCGCGGATCGATATTCACGCTCGCGCTGCCCATCTCGCATAAACCAGGCGACCCCGCGCGCTCCTGACGCGCCTGGGTCGCTCCGAATTCAGCGCCCGCTCTGGCGCAATCCGCCATTCAGAGCGACACTATCGGCTGCCCGCCCTTCCAATCGAACACTCACTTCAGGAGGGCTCGTGAAAGCCATTCAATTCAGCAGCCTCGCGCTCGCGGGGGCCTTGCTCGCGTGCGCGTCAAATCCGACGCCGGTTACAGTGGCCGGCGACCCCGGGGATGTCGCATCGCTTGCGGGCAAATGGAGCGGCGAATACAGCAGTCCCGTCACCGGCCGCAGCGGGAGCATAGTCTTCAATCTCTCCAATTCGGGTACGGCCGCGAGTGGTGACGTCGTAATGGTCCCCAAGGGCTATGGAAAGGCGTTGCAGCGGTACAACACCGGAACAACCACACCGATCCAGAGCTCCGACAATTCGCAGGTATTGACGATAAAGCTCGTTCGCGTGAGTGGCGATGCGGTGAGCGGAGTGCTCGATGCGTATCGCGATCCACAGTGCGACTGCCCTGTCGAGACCACTTTTGTCGGCCGACTCCATGGCGACACCATCGACGGCACATTCACCACTCGAGGGTCGCAATCCGTGGCTCCGCAGACCGGAACCTGGCGAGTCAAGCGCAGTAGTTAAGGCGCGGCCTTGACCGACTCGATCGCCTCCGAGGGAGGGGCGCTCGAGCGCAGGCGTTCGTAGAGGGCGGCACTCAGCGCCGCTATGAATAACCCGGCCGTCCAGCCTCCGAGGACGTCGGTTGTCCAATGCACGTCCAGGTAGAGGCGGGTGAGGCCTACGACCAGGGGCACCAGGCCGCCGATCAGAATGGCGCCGGGCCAGGAAAGGATTTTCTCGCGAGCGAGCACGTAGCAGAGAGTCACCATCACCGCTGCCGCCATCGTGGCGTGCCCGCTGGGAAAAGAAAATGTTCTCTCGTTGAGCAGTGCGGCCCCCGCCGGGCGTGTGCGTCCATACACAAGCTTCACGCCCGTCGACAACACGCCTCCCGCCGCCGGCGCCGCGATCACGACACCAGCTTTTCGGCGACCCCAGCTCCGATAGAACCAGGCCCCAGCCACAATCGCGATCAGGATCATCACCTCTGGTGATCCGATCCACGTGAATGCGTACGAGATTTTATAGACGATCGGATTCTGATGTGCCAGGAACCAGGCGCGCACAGCGTTGTCGAGCGGCCCGGTCGATTTGTGCGCCACGTCCTCGCCCAGATCGGCGAAAAGGGATATGGCGATCACGGTGACGACCACGATCAACGTCCAATACGTGACGAGTTTCTTGAGCCACCCGAACACCCACTGCCGGCGGGAGGGTGCCTCTTCCGGGCTCGTCACAATGCCGTCTCCATCGCTGCCGCCGCGTCGATGAGAGGTCGCCGGGCCCTCGCGCGCCTGCGGGCTCGCCGCCAAACCTGGAGATTCCGCCTTCTGCGCCGCACGCTGATCGAGGGAATCAAAGCCAACCCCCAGCTCCACGCCAACCAGGACAAGCGGTCGCGCGGACTCATCGTTCTGAACATCAATGCTGCAACTACAACGCCGCCCAATGCATTTCCGATTCTTCCCGTCGCCGGCGGTGCCATTCGACGCGAGATGATCTGCGTCGAGCCGGGAACACGCGCGATGATCGTCCGCCGAATCGCCGTGTCCAGCGCGGTAGGAGTCAACGCGCGCCAGCCGGGTATGCGGAGAACGCTCCACGCCGGCGCGGCCGCCGCCCAGCCGTGATTATCGGAGCCGGACACGAGCGCCAAACCCATTCGATTGGCTAGCGCGATGATGCGCTTCCCGTCATTCGTGGTTTGTGCAATTCCGCGCGGCGATCCGTCGGCGCCTTCGATCGCGGCGAGCTTGATCTCTCCCGTGTTTTCGTCAGCCGGAATTCGACCCAGATCGCCGGGCAGGGATAGAATGAGGATCGGTGGCACCGGGGCTCCATCGGCTTTTACCGCCGCTTCCCTCCAATCCGGGGAGTTGATCCGCATCCGCTTCGGATCCACTCCGATCAGGATGGGATGCTCGGGGCCATCGCGAAGCTCCACACCCGGAAGAATCGTCGTTCCATCGCCCGCCGTCGGCGGGTTCAATCTCAGACCATCGAGTGCCCCGTCGAAGGTGCGATGATCTGTGATGTAGACGGCGTTAAATCCGGCGGCGCGGTGCCATTCACGATTTCGTTCCGCGTCGAATCCGGGTCGCCCGTCGTGCGATGCCGACGTGTGACTATGAAAATCGACGACGATGAGATCGGGATCGGACACGCGCAGCGAAGTCATCGGCCTCGAGAGCAGCAGCATGATTCCGAGGATCGCCACTGTGCCGCCGGTGAAGCGGACGCAGGTCCGCGAAGCTTTCCAGACGCAGAAATACCGGGCTCGTCTTACATTGCCGATTATCTCGCCGCCGATGAACAGCAGCGCGCACAGCGCGAACGTCGCCCAGTACTGGGCCGGCGAAAGCATCGTCAACGCATCGAGGATGTTCGATGCCGGTGCCAGCAGGTGGTAGACGAGGGGCGCGTTTAGAGTCGCCGTGACGGCCGCGTCGGGCCGCGCGACATCTACGAGTGGCGACAATGAAAAGGCCGCTGTCACTGCTATGCAGAGCGTGATCAACAGCGGCCACCGATATTCTGAGATCCGTCGCAAGCTTGGAGGTGCCACTTGCCTCATCTAAGAGAAAAAAAGTCGGCGATAAAATCTCCAGAACGATAGGGATGTCAACTGTCGCTACGATGACACCGTGGTGGAACCGCGCGGGAATCGTATGGCGACTCTCGTGCCAGTCCCAGATTCGGACGTCATCGAGATTTCCGCGCCATGCTCCCTGGCGATCCAACTCGCAATTGAGAGCCCCAGACCCGCGCCTTCGGTTCTTCCCCGAGCCGTGTCGCCGCGAAAGAACCGCTGGAACACCCTCGGGAGATCTTCAGGCTTTATTCCGATCCCTGTGTCTTCCACGACGAACGTCGGCACTCCTTGAGGCATTGACACTCGAACGCGGACCTCCCCTCCGGAATCGGTGAACTTCATTGCGTTGTCGAGAAGAATCATCAGTACCTGACGAACGAGCGCCGGGTCGCCGACGATCGGCGCCTCCTCGAATTCCTCCACGGTGACTACTACTCCCTTCTGCCGGCCAACCAACTGTGCCGCCGCCGCCGCGTCTATCGCGACGTCATCGAGAAAGAATCGCTCGTGCTCGATCTGTCTTTCGCCGGAATCTGCGCGCGCGAGGACGAGCAGACTGTCGACGATGCCTCCCAGGCGGCGCGCTTCGGCCTCGATGCCGCGCAACGCTGACACGTAGTTGGCTGCATCGCGGGGCTGCTGGAGCGCAACTTCGGCGTGGGTGCGAAGCACGGTTATTGGAGTTCTCAGCTCGTGGGCGGCGTCGGCCATGAAGCGGCGGATGAACAACACGGAGCGCTCGATCGGCGCCGTCGATTTGCGCACGAGGATGAATCCACCCGCCGCAACAAGCACGAGCGCGGCGAGAGCGACACCACCGAACGCCGCGATAAGATCCGCATAGCGATCCTCGAGCTCGACCTGGTCGGCTACGGCCACCGCCACGAGATGCCGACCTGATGCGAGCTTGAACAGCAGAGCGTGCAACCTCAGCGTCTCGTCATGGCGCGTATCGATCTGAACATTCTTCTCCCCAGTTTTCGCGGCCTCGCGTGCCGCCGCGCGGATCCACCCGGCCGCGGTATCGGGCTTGATCGGGTTGCCCAGGGTATCGAGCAGGTACAGCGCGCGGTCGGGGATGTTGAGCTCGTCGACGGCGTCAACCACGCGTCCACGCGCGCTCTTTGCCTCGGCCTCGCGGATTCTCGCGGCGCGCACGATTTCTTCGGTCGCGCTCGTTAGTGAATTGTCGAGCTGTTGCGAGATCTGGTAGCGGATTACCGCGAAAAGGCTGGTCCCGAGCAGCAGGATGATGAGCCCGAACGTCCCTACATACCAGATTGTGAGGCGCAGGCGAAGGCGGACGAGCCGCTGGATGCCTGTGTGCGAGGAAGTCGCCTCACTCACCAAAGCGGTATCCAGCTCCTCGCAGGGTCTGAATCAGCTTGGTCGGATACTCGTCGTCGATCTTTCTGCGAAGCCGGCGCACCAGCACTTCCAGCACGTTGGTGAACGGATCGTGGTTCTCGTCCCAGACGTGGGCGGTGATCGCCGCCCGGTCGACTACCTGCCCCTTGTGAAGGATGAAGAATTCCAGCAGCGCGAACTCCTTTGCCGTGAGCTCGATGGCCTTGCCGGCCCGGCGCACACGGTGCGCTTCCAGGTCGACCTCGAGATCGCCGGACCGCAACGTCTCTGGAAGCGGCGCGCCTCTTCGCCTCCCGAGCGCACGGACACGGGCCAGAAGCTCCCGAAATGCAAAAGGCTTCGTGAGATAGTCGTCGGCGCCGACCTCGAGGCCGGCGACGCGGTCGTCAACCGTGTCACGCGCGGTGAGCATCAGGATTGGCGTGGCGACTTCGCGCGCCCTCAGCTCGCGACAGAGATCGAAACCATTTCCGCCGGGCAGCATGACGTCGAGGATGACGACATCGAGGCTTCCGAGCACGGCCTTCATCAGGCCGTCGGCGTAGGTCGAAACCGCGACTACCTGAATCCCCTGCTCCGCAAAGCCGGTCCTGATGATCGCCGAGAGGCCGGGGTCGTCTTCAACAAGTAGGACTCGCATGAACGCCAATCTATATCACTTGGCGCGGAAGGGAGTTCCGGTCGCATGGACGCACGCCGTGTAATCATGACGACAGCTTGCACCGGTATCGTTAGTCCACCAACCGCAGAAACAATCCCGCGAGTGTCGCGGGCTGCAAGGTTAAACAACGGAGGAAGTTCATGTTCAAAGTCATCGCCATCGCGGTAGCAATCGCGGCCACCACGAGCGTCGCCGGCGCACAGGCCAGTACGGTCGCCAAGAGCACCGTAAAGACGACCACGAAGACCGGCACGCTTTCGAAGCACCACTCGACGATCAAGAAGGAAGAGAGCCAGGCCGCGCTTCAGAAGGAAGCAAAGATCTCCGAGGAGACCGCTCGCGCAACGGCCCTCAAGGAAGTTCCGAACGGAGCGGTCAAGTCCGAGGAAATCGAGCGCGAGAACGGCAAGCTCATTTACTCCTACGACATCACGGTCCCGGGCAAGACTGGCATCGAAGAAGTGAACGTGAATGCGATGACCGGCGCCGTTGTCGCGAAGTCGCATGAGACTCCGAAGGCGGAGAAGAAGGAAGCCGCCAAGGAAGCGAAAGAAAAGTCGGCGAAGAAGTAACTCGCCGTCGGACCTTCGGGTCCGATCGCGACACGAAGCCGCGACTGGGGTGGCCAAAGGCTGAAACAAGCTTTGGTCCCCCCTACGCGGTTCTTTCGTCTGCGGCGTAAATTTGCTGATGCGTTCTTTTCTCCGAGTGACTGCCCTCGTGTGCCTGTTCACAGCGGTTGCGCGGAGCCAGCAGCCAGTCACGCGGCAACAGGCGATTGAATCCGCCGTTGCGCGTGGAGCGCGAGCCGCCGTTGCGCGCGCCGATACTCTCGTAGGGTCGGCACAGCTTCTCGCCGCAAGGCAACGGGACAATCCGTCGCTCGCGGCGACGTATTCCAAATCGACACCGCATTACCACGCGATCGTAGACCTGCCACTCGACATCACCGGAGCGCGTGGTGCCCGCGTTCGCTCGGCTGAGGCGACGCGATTGGCGAGCCAATACCGGTTCGCCTTCGAGCGCGCCGCCGCGGAGCTCGACGCCGACACGACCTACACGAGGGCACTGGCTGCGCTCGAGAGGATGCGTCTCGCCCACCGCAACGCCAAGGACGCCGACAGTCTGCGCCGAATGGCCGCCATCAGGCGCGACGCAGGCGATGCCAGCGATCTCGATGTCCTCCTTGCGACATTGAACGCCGGTCAGGCTGCGAATCTCGCGGCGACCGATTCACTGACCCTCGTCTCGAGCCTGTTCGATTTGCAAAACGTGATGGGCCTCGACACAAATCGCGTTTTTCTGACGCCCGTGGATTCGCTCACTCTCCCATTGTCGACGACCGCGATGCCGGCGCCAGTGCAGACTCTTCCGGTCGCGGCCGCCGAGCAGGCGCTGACGGCCGCCGAATTGGGCCTGAGTGCGCAGCGCCGAAGCATCTTCACACCGTTCAGCATTCAGGCGGGGATCGAGAATGGCGATCCGAGCGAGCCGGGGATACTTCCTACGTTCGGTCTCTCGATTCCACTCCCGCTGCTCAATCGGAACCGAGGCGCCATCGCACAGGCGGAGGCCGAGCGAGAGAGGGCGCGCGCCGAGCTTGCGCTGACGAGAGTGGAGACCCAGGCCGCGCTTGGTCGGGCGACCCGCGAGCGCAATCTCGCATTCGAGAAAATTCAGCGCGATCGCCTGCTGGTGGAGAGCGCCAACCGAATAGCCGCCATGTCGTTGACGGCATACAGGGAAGGGGCCCAGGGATTGCCAGCGGTGCTCGAAGCGCAACGCAACGCGCGTGAGATTCTTTCGCAGTATGTCGACGATCTCGCCGACGCGTGGATTGCTACGGCCACTCTGCGATTGTACACTCTGCCGGTGCAGGCAAGATGAAACGGGTCGCTATTCTCATTCTGGCGGTTTTTGCGGGCGCGTGCGGAAAATCCAGTGGCAACGAAGCTGGCGATCCGGCTGCACTCGTTCAGGTGAAGACCGCGGTAGCGACCATCGCGCCCTTCGCCGAGACGATCAGCGCGATCGGGAGCGTGAACGCGCGGAGCGGACACATCGCGTCGCTCAGCGCGCCCGCCCCGGCTCGAATCGCTACGGTGTATGTGTCGATGGGATCGAAGGTGAGCGCGGGGACAGCGCTCGTCGCATTCGAGCAGGCGCCTTTCCGCGCGGCGGCGATCAGCGCCGAAGCGGCGCAGACGGCGGCGCAAAAGAACTACGATCGCGCGCGCCGGCTCGCTGATGCTGGAATCGTCCCGCGAAAGGACGCTGATCAGGCGGCGACCGAGCTGGCACAGGCGAATGCCGCGGCGATGATCGCGAGACGCACCGCCCAACTCGCGGTGCTGCACTCTCCGATCTCCGGCGTCGTCACCAAGCTCAATGCGCCTCTTGGCGCATCCGTCGACCTCGGGCAGCCACTTGTAGAGGTCGCCGACCTCGGTGCGCTCGACATCATCTTCAACGTCTCGCCCTCCGATGCGGCGCGAATTGCGTCCGGAGCTTCGGTCACGCTCAGTGCGGGCGAGAACGCCAAAGGCGAGCCGCTCGGCGTTGGGCACGTCATCGACGTCGGTGGCACCGTGGATTCTGCTACGCGGAGCGTGTCCGTCCGCGCCATCGCGCCACCCACCGCGAGACCGCTTCGTATCGGGGAAACGATCTTCGGGCAGATCGCGACGGCGGTGCATCCGCGCGCGATCGTCATTCCCGTGACGGCGCTCGTTCCCGAGGGTGACGGCTACAAGGTGTTCGTCGTGACGCCGGCCAATCTCGCGCGCGAAAGGTCTGTCACCGTGGGGCGGCGTACCGAGACAACCGCAGAGATCACCGACGGACTCGCGGCGGGGGAACGCGTCGTGACCGAGGGTGCTTACGGGTTGGAGGACAGCGTCAAGGTCGCCCAGGCCAGATAGTGGGCAAGCTCTTCGATCTCCTCGCCGCCCAGCGTCGCTTCATCTACCTGCTGGTCGCCCTGCTGAGCGCGGGCGGAATCTACGCCGCGCTCAGGCTTCCGTCGGCGATCTACCCGGAGCTGGCCTTCCCCCGCGTACTCATCGTCGCCGAGGGCTCCGCGCTCGGGGCTCGGCAGATGTTGTTCAGCGTAACGCGCCCGATCGAAGAGGCGGTGAGCATCGTTCCGGGAGTCACTCGCGTAAGGTCGCGGACGATTCGCGGCGGTACCGAGATCAGCGTCACGTTCTCGGACAACACGGACATGACGTACGCGCTGCAGCAGACGCAGGCGCGGGTGAACCAGGTGCGCACGTCGCTCCCGAGCGATCTGAATATCGAAGTGGAGCGGATGACTCCCTCGCTGTTTCCGATCCTTTCCTACAATCTCGAGGGTGGAGACCCGGCAACTCTCTACGACATCGCGCGCTATCAGCTGAAACCGCTCCTGTCGCGCGTTCCCGGGGTCGGCCGCGTGGACGTGCAGGGAAGCGATGTCCGTGAGATCGAGGTCATCGCCGATCCGGCGCGGCTCGCCGACCAGCGCCTCACCTACGACGATCTCGCGAACGCGATCAAGAACGCGACGGGAGTAAGCGCGGTTGGAAGAATCTCCCAGGACTACAAGCAGTATCTGATAGTGAGTGCGCAGGAAGCGCACGCCCCCGAGGACATTGCAGCCGTGGTCGTCGGCCATGGCCTGAGGGTGCGAGACGTCGCGACCGTGACTTTGGGCACCGAAGATCATGTGCGCATCATCGCCGGCGACGGGAGGCCGGCGGCATTGCTCAACATCACGCGACGGCCGGGAGGCAGTACGCTCTTGCTCGTCGACAGCGTCGCCAGCCTCGCCGCGTCAGTCAGCAAGACGCTGCCGCCTGGAGTCACGCTCAAGCCCGTTTACGACCAGGGCGCGCTCGTCCGGGATGCAGTGAAGTCGGTCCGCGACGCGATGATCATCGGCGCGGTGCTGGCGGTGATCATCCTTCTTCTTTTCCTGCACCACGCCCGTATCACCGCGATCAGCGCGTCGTCGATTCCCCTGACGCTCGCCATCAGCGTTTTCGCGATGTACCTCATCGGCCAGACGTTCAACCTGATGACGCTCGGGGCGATGGCGATTGCAATCGGCCTCGTCATCGACGATTCCGTCGTGATCACGGAGAACATCGTCCGGCACCTGCGTCTCAACCCCAATCGGCACGAGGCGATCAGAGAAGCCCTGCACGAATTGATCTGGCCGGTGACCACCTCCACGCTGACGACGGTGGTGGTCTTTCTCCCGCTGCGCCTCCTCACCGGCGTCGTCGGTCAGTTCTTTGCCGCCCTGTCGATAACGCTCACGATCGCCGTCCTTGTGTCGCTCTTTCTTGCCGTCACCATCATCCCGTTGATGGCAGATCAGTTTCTGCGCGAGGAAGACGCAACGGCGGATGATCTCGAGGAGGAGAAAGCGAAGGCCAATCCGCGCGGTCCCAGTGGAATTCTCTTTCGCGTCCACCATGCGCTCGATGCGCTCTCGGTGCGCTACCAGGAATCACTCGATCGCGTGCTGCACCATCCGCGGCGCATGCTGATCGCGGCTGGCCTCCTGATATTGGCCGGAGTGATCGCCCAGCGTTTCGTCGGAACCGGTTTTCTTCCCGAGATGGACGAAGGTGCGTTCGTGCTCGACTACTTCACTCCCGGGGGAACCGCGCTCGCCGAGACCGATCGAGAAGTGCACATCGTGGAGAAGATTCTGGCGGAGACGCCGGAAATCACCGGAACGTCGCGCCGTACCGGGGCCGAGCTGGGACTTTTTGCGACCGAACAGAACACCGGTGACATCGTCGCTCGACTGCGACCACAGGATAAGCGCTCGCGATCGATCTTCGACGTGATCGACGACGTCCGGACCAAAGTCGAGACCGCGGTTCCTCGGCTTCACATCGAGTTCGTCCAGATCCTGTCCGACGTGATCAATGATCTGGCGGGATCGGCGAAGCCGGTCGAGATCAAGCTCTTTGGCCCCGATCTCAACCGGCTCGAGACGTACGCGAAGAGCATCGAGCCGAAGATGACAAACGTTGCGGGAATCGAAGATCTCTTCAGCGGCGTGAGCGAGCCGAGCGCGGAGCTGGATATGCGCGTAAGCGAAGCGGAAGCGAATCGCGTTGGGCTTACCCCACAGAACGTGGCGGATGCGGCGATGGGCGCGCTGCTTGGCGTTCCCGCCGGTGAGGTGCGGCTCGAAGATCGATCCATCGCCGTGCGCGTGAGAGCGCCGGATACCGTGCGCTTCAACAGATCTCAGCTTACCGCGCTGCCGGTTGTCTCAACGCAGACGGGAGCGACGGTTCCTCTTGGCACGCTCGCGACGTTTACGCCGGTGGAGACGCGCGCCGAGCTTCTTCGCGAGGATCAGCAGCAGATGATCGCCATGACGGCAGACGTGAGCGGGCGCTCACTTGGCTCGGTGATGAACGACGTGAAAGCCGTACTGGCAAGGAGCCCGCCGCCGGCGGGAATCCGACTGGAGCTGGGCGGCCAGTACGCGAGCCAACAGGAGGCGTTTCGTGGAATGCTGCTCGTGCTGGCGCTCGCCGCAGCGAGCGTGGTCGCGGTGATGGTGCTTCAGTTCCAGTCGTTCGTCGAAGCGCTCATCGTGCTTCTTGCGGCGCCGCTCTCGTTCGTGGGCGCGATCGGATTGCTGTTGCTGACGGGGACGCCGCTCAACGTTTCCTCTTTCATGGGATTGATTCTACTCGTGGGGCTGATCGTGAAGAACGGAATCATTCTTCTGGACTTCACCCGGCACCGGATGCACACGGACAACCTCCCACTCGCGCAAGCGATATCAGAAGCGGCGCGCGTCAGGCTCCGGCCAATTCTGATGACGACTCTCTGCACGCTTTTCGGACTGCTTCCCCTCGCGCTTGGACTCGGCGCCGGAAGCGAGCTCCAGAAGCCGCTGGCGCTCGCGGTCATCGGTGGTCTGACTCTGTCGACTCCGATAACGCTCTACGTCGTGCCCACGCTTCTGGTTGCGATACGCGGTCGAAGCTACCGTCTGACAGCAGACCACCCGCTTCCTACGTAATCGTACGTATTTTGACGCGCTCATCGTGCGCGTAATCTCCGGCTGCCACCATTACCGGAGGATGAAAGATGAAATGTTTTCGCGCCCTCTCCACTCCGCTCGCCATCGCTTGCCTGGCCGCAACTGCGCAACCGATCGTCGCGCGAGCACAGTCGTCCCTGCTGTCAGAGAAGCCGGCAATCATGGTGATGGGATTCGAGTCTGGGACCGTGACGGCGCAGGTGCGAGACAAGCGTGGGCTCGGATCGATTCTCGCGGGAATGGGAGCTGGTAAAGAGGGCGAGAACTATGAGCCCTCCCAGCTTGGTGTAGGAATCGCCGATATGCTCATCGAAAAGCTTCTCGAAACGGGTCAGTTTCGTCTGCTCGAGCGAACACCTGGGGAACCGGGACAGGGCGCGCAGTACATCGTAACCGGCTCAGTGACGAAATTCGGCTTCGAGGAGCACAACTACGGCGGACTCGCGGCTTCAGTGGCGACGATGGGTCTGCTCAACTACAAGCAGCACAAAACCGAGGTGACGCTCACTGCGCGCGTCATCAACGCGGCGACCGGTGAGATCGTGGCAAGCGTGAGAGGCGAAGGCGTCTCGAAGAAGGGAGGCGGACTTCGCGTCGCCGGGATCGGGAGCAATGGCTTCGGCGGGGGCGACGCCAGCACATCCAACTTTCGCGCGACAGCCATCGGTGAAGCAACGGAGCGCGCGGTCTCTGACCTCGCGGGGAAGCTCGTCGAACGCAGGTCGGCCTTCTAGCTTTATATCATGACCACACCACCCACGGCGCATCCACCTGCCACACTCGAAGGCTGGTATGTGCTGCACCAGATATTTCGCGTCGATCGCCGGCGCATCGCAAAGCGCGGACTTGCGTCACTGCTCAAGAGTGCTCGCGCGACGCTCGACCGTCGTGCGGCAGCGGGTGCCGTACCCCGGACAAAGCGAAAAGCCGCCACCGAGTCGACGATTGGTTGGAGCTGCATCGCTCGCGTGATCGGATCGACCTCCGACCTGATGGTGATCCACTTCCGGGATTCGCTCGACGCGATCGGCGAAGCGCAGGACGCGCTTTCCCGCACTGCATTAGGCGAGATCCTGGATCCGGTCTATTCGTTTCTGAGCATCACCGAAGCGGGACTCTATCACATCACCGCCGAGCTGGCGCGCGACGCGGTTGCGCGGGGCGGAAAAGTGGGCGACGAGGCGTATGCGCGCGCGTTGGCGGATCGATCCGAAGCCGAACGGGCAAGCGCACACATTCGACGACGGCTATATCCGGAGCTTCCGGCTGACATGCCCTACGTGTGCTTCTATCCGATGTCGAAGAGGCGCGATGAATCGCAGAACTGGTATACACTCTCGCTCGACGAGCGGAGTCGGCTCATGCAGGCGCACGGCCTTACGGGACGGCGTTACGCCGGAAAGGTCCAGCAGGTGATCTCGGGAGCCATCGGGCTCGACGCCTGGGAATGGGGCGTAACCCTGTTCGCGAAGGATGCGGTCGAGTTCAAGAAGCTAGTCACCGATATGCGGTTCGACGAAGTGAGCGCGAAGTACGCTGACTTCGGAAATTTCTACGTGGGGAAGATCGTCGCCGACTGAGGATGTGCGGCGATGAGAGAGCTCAGTTTTTTAGCGGAAGCGTCAGCATGAATGTGGATCCCACTCCTGCTGCGCTGACGACCGTCAGGCTTCCGGCCATCGCCTGTGCGAGCTCCCGACTGATGGCGAGTCCCAACCCAGTTCCTTCGTGGGCGCTGCTCAACGAGCGCCCCAGCTGAACAAATGGCTCGAAGATGCTCTCCTGCTTTTCCGGTGGGATGCCGGATCCGGTGTCGCTCACCGAGATGCTGCCGGTGGTTGGGGTCGAGGTGATCGAAATCGTCACTTTGCCGCCGGCATTTGTGAACTTGATCGCGTTCGAAAGAAGGTTGAGCAGAATCTGACCGATCTTCGACGCGTCTCCGAGCACTACCGAGTTTGCGGCGATAGGTCCGCGCTCGAGGATGACTCCCTTCGCAGCCGACTGGGTGAGCGTCATGGGAAAGACCATGTCGACCACCTGCGACAACGGCACGGCCGTGATGTTGTAAGTGAGCTGCCCCGCTTCAATGCGGCTGAAATTGAGCAGGTCGGAGATGATGCTCATCAAGTGCTGCTGGCTCCTCCGAATCCGGTCGAGAAAATCCAGCTGCTCGGGTGTAACCGGTCCGGCAAGCCCGAGGGTGAGCAGGTCGGTGTATCCCCCGATGGCGTTGAGTGGTGTTCGCAGCTCGTGGGACATCGCAGTCAGAAACTCGCTCTTGGCGGTATTGGCAGCCTCCGCCTCCGCGATCCGCCGAGTGTCAGCTAGCGCTCGCTGCTCGTTGGCGCGGCGCTCAGTGAGATCGCGTGTGACTTTCGAGAATCCTAGAAGCGTGCCGTCGGTGTCGCGTACGGCGGTAATGACCACGCTGGCCCAAAAAGGAGTTCCGTCCTTTTTGAGGCGGAAGCCTTCATCCTCGAACGTCCCAACCTTCTCGGCCATCACGAGCTCGTACGCCGGCTTTCCGGCGTCGATATCCTTCTGCGGGTAGAAGACCGAAAAGTGCTGGCCGATTATCTCGTCCGCCGTGTAGCCCTTGATTCGTTGGGCACCTCGGTTCCAGCTCGCGATGTGGCCTTTCGGATCAAGCATGAAGATGGCGTAGTCGCGAACGCTCTCGATCATGAGCTGATAGACGCGACCACCGTGCTTGATGGCGTCGGCAAGACGAGAGTTGCTGATTGGGGTGATCGGAGTAGGAACGTCCGGATCACGGGAATCCGCCGCCTTTAACGGATGCGGATTCTTGTCTGGTCTCTCAGCCATCGATATCCAACGAGCCTGGCAGACCTAGCCGCTCTGGTAGCGAGCGCGGCAGCTGGCAAACGGCGTATAACAGCTTGAGCCTCGTGAGTAATTGGAACCCATAGGCGTGCAAAAAGGAGCAATCCTCCCGCAACCCTGCAAAAATCTCTCCGAAAGCCGCGCGAGTTGAAAGAGAAGGAGGTTGTCGGGTTGTAGAGGCTGCCGCCAGCGACTATACTCCCCAGTCTGTTTCGCTCGGGAAACCCGGCGGAAACGGGACGTAGCGCAGCCCGGTAGCGCACCTGAATGGGGTTCAGGGGGTCGCGGGTTCAAATCCCGCCGTCCCGATTTTGCCTCCCGCGCGAGGCGCGGGGGCAAATCGGTCCGCCGGGCTTTCGCCAACGCCGCTCGCGGGCTCGCGCCTTTTGGTCAAATCCCGCAGCTATCAGCTAACGGGCCACACATAACTCGAAGATAGACAGGAATGATTCGCGCGAACTCTTTTTTTGCTGCGGCGTTCGGACTTCTTCTCGCTGCTAGCCCCGCAACTGGCCAAACGGCCAACTCGGCCCAAGCAACCGTAGACCCGGTCCGGGTCATGGTCGGGCGCCTCAATCTCGAGCGATACAAAGCGACCCTCCGCGGACTTGAAAAGTTCGGCGATCGCCGTCAGGGCACTTCGCGCAATCGAGCGGCGGTCGACTGGATCGAGGCCCAGCTCAAGAGTTACGGGTGCACGAACACCGAGCGCATCACTTATGACTTTCCCGGGCGTCAGATTCAGAATGACTCCACGCGCCGCGTCGACAGTCTGGCGAGAGCCGCGCAGGGGCTCGCGCCGTTGCCACCACGCACCGCTCTCCCGCCGCTTCCATCGCGTGATTCTGGCGGAATTCGATACGACCGCGCGGGAAACATCATCAAGGGGAACACCGCTCCCACGGGCGTGAACATGAATCCGCTTCTCCAGCCCGACACCGCGCTCCGGCGGATCGACGCCGAGCCCGACACCCCCGGCCAGCGCCAGGAGGTGTACTGCACCAAGATCGGGAAGACGCACCCCGAGGAGATGTATATAGTAGGCGGCCACATGGATGGTCATGGATTCGGGGCAGCGCTCAATGACGATGGATCGGGAACCGCGCTCGTGATGGAGCTCGCCCGCATCTTCAGTGCTCCCGACGTCTCCACCGATCGCTCCGTGCGATTCATTCTCTGGAACAACGAAGAGACGGGACTCAATGGCGCGCGCGCATACGTCGCTCAGCGCCAGTCGCTGCAAGGCATTGAGAATCCAAAGGGCTCCGGCAAATATCCCGAGCCCAGGTGGCTCGGCATGATTCAGCACGACATGATGATGTGGGATCACGGGATGCCTGGGCCCGACGGCAAGGTCAGTACGGAGCAGCGCCGAGAGGCGGATGTGAACATCGAGTTCGCCGGGACGTCGAAGTTCGCGGACGACGCGCAGAAGATGGCGTGGTTCTTCCGCCGCTCGAACGACAAATACGCGACCGATTACCCCGCCGCGGTTGGTGACAGAATGAGCAACACGGATTCTGATCCATTCAAGGATGTCGTCGCGGCAATAAGCCTTCGCGAGAACGAGCGCCTCGCGCAAACAGGGACTGGCTGGAATCCCACCTGGCACCAGCCGATCGATGTGTACTCGACGTTCTCCGACAAGGATTTCCGCCTCGGACTGAACGCCGCGCAGACAACGCTCTCGGCCGTCGCGCAGCTGGTCGGCGCCACGCTCAAGTAGTTCCAACAACATTCATCCGTCGAATCCCATGGGCCTCACGTCAAGGCTGATTTTCACGGCCTCAGTTTTCTTGTCAGCATCTGCGGTGAGCGCGACTTTCGCTTCTGCGCAACAGCGGAAAGCCGCGATGCCGCCCATTCGTCACGTCTTCGTGATAGTCCTCGAGAATGAAGGATTCGACACGACGTTCGATGCTCATTCACGCGCGCCATATCTGGCGGATACGCTCCGAATGGCAGGTGCATTCCTTCGCCAGTACCATGGCATCGCGCATTACAGCCTCGGCAACTACCTGGCGATGATCTCGGGCGTCGCACCCACGCCCAAGGTCCAGATAGACTGCCCGCAATTCGATGATTTCGTGCAAACGGGCACCGCACGGGACGGTCAGCCAATCGGTGATGGCTGCGTTTACCCGGCGCACGTTTCGACGATCGTCAATCAGTTGGAGAAGAAGCACCTGACGTGGGGTGCGTTCATGGAGGACATGGGGAAGGATCCCGCTCGCGAATCTTCGACCTGCGCTCATCCGCCGATTGGCACTGCCGATCCGACTGAAGGAGCAACGCCGAACGATCAGTACGCGACCAAGCACAATCCTTTCATGTACTTCCACGCGATCATCGATTCACCCTCCTGCCAACGGAACGTCGTGCCCCTCACCAGGCTGGAGGATGCTCTGGAGTCGCTGGATCGCACGCCGAACTACACCTTCATCGTCCCCAATCTCTGTCACGACGGCCACGATCGGCCTTGCAAGAATGGCGAGCCCGGAAGCCTCGAATCGGCGGACGAGTTTCTCCGCCACTGGGTTCCTCTGATCATGAAATCGCCCGCATATCAAAGAGATGGCCTTCTTGTCATCACCTTCGATGAGGCTTTGAGCATCGACGCATCGGCTTGCTGCAATCAGCCACCGGGACCAAATACGCCGAAGCCCGGGGTGAACGGACCGGGCGGAGGGCGTACCGGCGCGGTAGTTCTATCGCGGTTCATAAAACCGGGCACGGTGACGCGCGTCCCGTATAACCACTATTCGCTTCTACGTACGGTCGAGGATGTTTTCGGCGTGCCTCATCTTCTGTACGCGGGACACAAAGGCGTCGTCAGTTTCGGAAAGGATGTGTTCACTGGCTCCAACGCCAGCCGCTGACTGGCTCACTGACCTGTCAGACTGACTCAGTTGCCGTAGTACTGCTTGATGCACCAGGTTAGAGCGAGCTGGAGCATCTTCTCCGTTTCTTTGAGGTAGGCGGGGTCAGGCGCGGCTTTTACGGTGGCGTCACCGAGCATTGCTGACTTGACGGCGATGACGACCTTCTCGGGTTCGGCGCCTTCGGATTTCATCTGATCCACAAGAGCGCACACGAGTACGCGAACCTCGTCTTCCTCGATCCCGGATCGCGTCACTGCTGCGCTCAGCTGATTCTTGAGCGCATTCGTCTTCCCGCCGTCCAGGGTGTCATCAGTCATCGCGTGAATGTCCGTATCTCCATGTCGAGCGCAAGTGTAATTTTCGTACATAGCGCGCACATGGCACATCCCTTCCAGTCAGCGTGACCACTCTATGACTACAACGCGCAGCGTCGGCGTCTTCGTCGGTAGCCTTCGCAAGGAGTCCTTCACGCGAAAGGTCGCGAACGCGATCGTGACAGTCGCGCCTCCGTCGTTGAGCTTCGAATTCGTCGACATCGGCGCGGTCTCGCACTACAACCAGGATCTCGAGACGTCGCCGCCTGCCGATTGGGTCGCGTTCAGACAAAAGACGAGTGCGGTGGATGCGCTGCTGTTCGTCACGCCCGAGTACAACCGGTCCGTACCTGGCGTTCTCAAGAACGCGATCGACGTCGGCTCGCGGCCGTCGCGAAAGGGCGCGCTGAATGGCAAACCGGGTGCGGTGGTGAGCGTGTCGCCGGGCAGTATTGGCGGGTTCGGCGCAAATCAGCACCTTCGACAGTCGCTTGTATTTCTGGATGTCCCAACGTTGCAACAACCCGAAGCGTACGTCGGCGGAGCGGACAAACTCTTCGATGCCGCCGGCCAGCTCACCAACGACTCAACGCGTGAATTCCTCCGCGCGTTCATCAGCGCGTTTGCCGCATGGATCGAGCTCAACCTGGCGGGGAAAAAGTAGCGAGGATCGAGGCGATTCATGGACCGTAGTTGCCCGATTGGCGTATCATAGAGAGCAGGACTTCGATTCCAACAGGAGCTCATGTGTCGCACACTACAATTGCCGCGCACTTCGACAGACAGCGGGCTGTGATCGTCTCCGGGGGCGTCGCCGCCCTCCTTTGCGTTCTTTCAGCCACGGCCTGCTCCCAGGACGCGAGCGTCAAGGCGGCCCCGATCTCCAATGCGCACAGCACTTTCGTGAAACCGCCCGATAGTGAGCTCAGGAAGAAGCTCACGCCCCTACAGTACGCCGTCACTCAACACGCTGACACCGAGACTCCATTCAACAACGAGTATTGGGACAACCATGAGGCCGGGATTTATGTCGATGTTGTTTCGGGCGAGCCGCTCTTCAGCTCACTCGACAAGTACGACTCGGGGACGGGATGGCCGAGCTTCACACGTCCTCTAGTTCCCGCAAACATCACAACCAATAGCGATCACCTCCTCGGCTACACGCGGACCGAAGTGAGATCCGCGGGCGCGAATTCGCACCTCGGCCACCTCTTCGATGATGG
>Ga0070679_100001584_pt1 | contig 20400 bp, 15 predicted proteins | sample KBSC63BmetaG_FD_65652 | JGI IMG/M metagenome (GOLD analysis project Ga0070679, IMG submission 65652) | Corn rhizosphere microbial communities from Kellogg Biological Station, Michigan, USA - KBS C6-3B metaG | ecosystem: Host-associated > Plants > Roots > Rhizosphere | place: USA: Michigan... | reverse complement strand
GCGATGCGGATGCGCGACGGTCGCGTTCGTGCTGTTCTCGCTCTGCCGCACGTCCATGTCGTTGTCGTTGACGTTCGGCGCGACGAGATCCATATCGCCGGTCACGATGGTGACCTTCTCGGAGTTGCGCAACGTTTCCGAGGGATGGAGCAGAGGATTCGGCTGGACCGCCTCCTTCTCCCAAGTACGCGTGCAGCCCGCTGCCAAAGTCCCGACGACGAGCAACCCCATGGTGAAGAGCCGCATGGGAAGAGCGTGACGCCGCGGGGCAGTCCGCGTCAACACTTTCGAGCTACCGAGGCTGACCGATACTCCGGTACGTGACGTGGGCTTCTCGGTGCTGTCGCACCCGCTCTCAGACGCTTTCGATCTTCTCCCCGCTCTTATCCGCGGGGTCCCTAAGCAAAGCGCGCGCGTGGGCCACGGCTGCATCGGCGTCGCCGGTTCGGGTCGCGAGCTCGGCGAGCGGATGTGCGACATCGGTCCGGTCGATGGATCCATATCGGCGAGTCAGATAGATCGCGCGCAAGGCCTGGTAAGCACGTTCGAGATCGTCGTTGACGATCAGGTGCTGGTACTCGGGGTAGTGACCGAGCTCGTCTTTCGCCTTACGGATCCGCCGTTCGATGACCTCGGGACTGTCGGTCGCGCGCGAGCGCAGCCGGTTCTCGAGGGTCTGCATGTCGGGTGGAAGGATGAAGATCTTCAGAGAATCTTGGGGCCAGCGATTCGACAACGCCTGGCCGCCTTGCCAGTCGACGTCGAAGATCACGTCGCGCCCGGCGCCAAGTGCGTGATCGATCGGCGCTTGCGCGGTGCCGTAGCGGTTGTTGAACACGTAGGCGTGCTCGGCAAACTCGCCGGCTTCCACCATGTTTTGGAACACTTCCGGCGTGACGAACCAGTAGTCCCGGCCGTTAACCTCGCCCGGCCGCATCGGCCGGGTCGTGTAGGACACCGAAAACTCGAGGCCCGGGCCGAACTCGTGGATGAGGCGACGCGTGAGTGTGGTCTTGCCGGCCCCGGAAGGCGACGACACGATCACGAGGACTCCGCGGTCACTCACCCGGGATGCTTAACACGGCCAGATGACAGTGATCACGTGCTCGTGCTCGTGAGACGTGCACGTGCACGTGCTCGTGCTCGGATCGGTCTCGAGAGGGATCGCTCACGACCGCGGGCACGGCGTGACGACGCCCGGAGGCCCCGGACCCAGCTTCCAAGGTTGCGTCGCGGTCGCAGGCGGAGCCCGTTCCGGACCGTGCACGTGCACGTGCACGTGACACGAGTACGAGCACGTGATCACCTACTCGAGTTCCGGAGTCGCACGTGATCACCTACTCGACGTTCTGGACTTGTTCGCGGAGCTTCTCGAGCACGGACTTGGCCTCGACGATGGCCGACGTGATCTCGGTGCGCTGGGACTTCGAGCCGATCGTGTTGAGCTCGCGCCCGATCTCCTGGACCAAAAAGTCGAGCTTGCGGCCGGCCGCGGCCGAGCCCGTCGCGATCGCACGCGCGTGATCGAGGTGCGCGTCGAGCCTGACCAGCTCCTCGGTGACATCGGCGCGCTCGGCGAGCAACGCGACCTCCTGGGCGAGCCGCGCCGGATCGACCGCGGCATCGCCGAGGAGGCGGGCGAGCCGGTCGCTGAGCTTCTGGTGGAGCTGCTCGGCGACGCCGGCGGCCTGGCCTTCGATCGCGGTGCGGATCTTCGCGAGCTCGTCGAGCCGGCTGAGGACCTCACGCTCGAGCGCCTTGCCTTCGACCGCGCGCATCGCCTGGAGCTGGGCGAGTGCCAGATCGAGCGCCGCGAGGATCGCCGCGTCGACGAGCTCCGGGTCTTCGGTCGTGTCGGTGCTCGCGACGACGCCGGGTTGCGCGAGCACGAGCGCGAGATCCGGCGGCGCGAGGCCGAGCTTGGCGGCGAGCGCGGCGAGCGCTTCGTGCGCGCGCTGCGCGGCCGTCTCGTCGATCCGCACGCCGCTGCCGCCGGGCGGGCGCGCGACGTTGACCGCGAGCGAGATGCTGCCGCGCTCGACGCTCGCGCGGATCTTCGTCGCGAGCTGGTCCTCGAGCGACGGTGCGATCTGAGCGCGCAGCTTGAGATCGAGGAAGCGATGGTTGACCGAGCGCAGGTCGACGGTCGCACGCACCCCGCCCTGCTCGGCGACGCCGCGTCCGAAGCCGGTCATGCTGCGCATCGCGCATCAATAACATAGAGTGCGAACGGTGCGGCTCCCCCTGCTCTGCCTCGCGCTCGCGTGCTGCGGCGGCGAGCCGCGCGCCGAGCGCCCGATCAAGTTCCTCCACACGTTCAATCCGCGCGAGACCGAGCTGTTCAACACGACGATCGCGGAGCGCGGCCTCCACGTCGACGCATCGCTCGTGCCGTTCGCGCGCGGGCATCAGGTGATCGAGGAGCTGCTCCGCGGCGGCCACAACTGCCCGGATCTGATCCGGATCGATGCGACGTGGCTGCCGGGCCTCGTCGCCTCCAAGCTGATCATCGAGCCGCCGGCGGAGCTCGCGCTTGGCTGGGCCGCGATCGCGAAGGACCTCGCGGTCGTCGATTCGAAGATGTGGGCGCTTCCGCAATCGATCGACGGGCTCGTCGTCGTCAGGCTCGCCGGCACGCCCGCACCCGCAACGCCGGCAGTCGCGGATCTCGTCGCCGCCGCGAAGGCGAGCGAGCTGCCGCACCCGCTCGGCGTCCGCGTCGATGGCTACTGGTTCGTGCCGTGGCTGCGCGGCGAAGGCGTCGACCTCGCACCCGCCGCGCTCGACGAGCGCGCGGTTCACGCGCTGCGCGACTTCGCGGCGCTGTTCGGCGGGCTCGCCGCGACGCCGCCTGCCGCAGGCAGCGAGGCGCCCGACGAGCTGCGCCGGTGGACCGGCCACGAGCTCGCGTACTGGGTGACCGGCCCATGGCAGCTCGCGGATCTGCGCGACCGCGATCAGATCGAGGTCAGCGCGCTCGCACACGCGCCGCGCGGTGGCCAGCTGCTCGTCGTCCCCGCGTGTGCGGCGCAACCGAGCGAGGGCTGGCGGCTCGCGAAGGAGCTGACGTCGGAGCAAGTCTCGCTGATCTTCAGCGATGCGTTCGCGACCGTCCCGACGCTGGCCGCGGCGCAGGCCCACGCCACGCCGCTCGTCCAGCGCATGCTCGCCGCGCTCGGATCGGCGGAGCCGCTGCCCCGCACCGTCGTGACGCCGCTCCTGTTCGACGATCTCAATCCCGCCGTCGCCGCGGTCGTCGCCGGCGATGCGACGCCCGAGGAAGCCATCGCCGGCGTCCAGCGCGGCTGGCATCGGCTGGTGTCCCGATGACCAAGCGCGCACGGGGCTCGCTGCGCTGGCGCGTGTTGCTCGTCCTCGCACTCGCCGCGATCGTGCCGACGATCGTCGTCGGCGTGCTCGCGATCTCTCGCGCGCGCCACGACGTCGAGGACGAGGTCCAGCGCGGCGCGCTCGCCCACATCCGCGCGCTCGGCGCGGCGCTCGACGGCACGCTGCAAGATGCGCGACGCACGGTCGAGCTCGCGGCCTCGCAGTGGGCGGATGCGGCCGGCGACGCGAAGTCGACCCAGCTGCTCGCGCGCCGGCTGCGCCGCGACGTGCCCATCGTCGAGCAGCTGTCGATCCTCGATCCCGATGGCCACCTCGTGTACGGCGATCCGGTCCCCGCCGGGGTCGATATCGGCTCGCACAGCTTCGGCGGCTACATCGGCGACGCCGTGTTCGAGCGCGGCAACCCGGCGATCCACATGGTCGTCCAGGCCCGCGGCCGCACCGGCGAGCTGATGGGCGTGTTCGTCGCGACGCTCGATCTCGCGTTCGTCCACGACGTGATCGCGGCGGCGCGGCTCGGCCCCGGTGCGGAGGTGCTCGTCGTCGACGGCGTCGGCATGCCGGTCGCGAGCAGCAACCCGACGCTCGCACCGGGCTCGCGCGCCGGCGATCCGGTCGTCGAGCGCGCGCTCGCGTCGACCGTCGAGGGCACGCTGTCGCAAGCCGGCTGGGTCTCGGCCTATCGCAACCTGTCCAGCTACCAGTCGCTGCGCGGCGTGCGCTGGGCGATCATCCACCGCCAGCCGGAAGCCGAGGCCTACGCGCTCGCCCGGCGGACGACGCGCGACACGATCGTGATCGGCGCTGCAGCGCTCGCGCTCGCACTCGCGCTCGGCGCGTTCTTCGCGACCCGGCTGACCCGCCCGCTCGAGGATCTCGCGCGCCGCGCGGACGCGATCGCGGCCGGCCAGATTCCCGACGAGCCGCCGGTCGAAGGACCCGGCGAGATCGGGACGCTCGCGCACTCGGTCGACGAGATGGCGAAGCGGATCGCCGAGCGCGCGGAGCTCGCCTCTGCGCTCGCGCGCGGCGACCGGCTCGCGTCGGTCGGCGTGATGTCCGCGCAGGTCGCGCACGAGATCAACAACCCGCTCACGACCGTGCTCGGCTACGCGAAGCTGCTGCTCGAGGACAAGCCGGAGGGCCACCCGGATCGCAACGCGCTCGAGCTGATCGCGGACGAGGCCGAGCGCATGAAGAAGATCATCGGCAGCCTGCTCGAGTACGCGCGTGCGCCGCGCCCGAGCGAACCGGCGATCGGGACGGGAGCGGCGGCCGGCTCTTCGCAGCCGGCGCAGGTGCTTCGCCATGTCGCCGCGCTCGTCGCACCGCAGCTCAAGAAAGCGCGTGCGACGCTCGCGACGGAGGTCACCGCGGATCGGCCGATCGCGATCGAACCGAGCGCGTTGCAGCAGGTGCTCGTCAACCTGGTGCAGAACGCCGCGCAGGCGTTCACCGCCGGCGGTGCGATCGCGATGTCCGCGAAACCAGCGCCTGGCGGCATCGCGACCGTGATCACGGTCTCCGACGACGGCCCGGGCATCCCGGTCGGCGCGCGTACGAAGGTCTTCGATCCGTTCTACACGACGAAAGCGCCGGGGACCGGCACGGGCCTCGGCCTCGCCGTGTGCAAGCACCTGGTCGCGACCGCGGGCGGCACGATCGAGGTCGGTGACGGCCCGAACGGTCGTGGTGTCGAGTTCCGCGTCGTGATACCCAATATCGCGTGAGCAGCATCCTGGTCGTCGACGACGAACGCGGTATCCGCGCCCTGTGCTCGGAGGTACTGACGCGCGCCGGCCATCAGGTCGAGGCGGTCGATTCGGCGGCCGGTGCGATCGCCGCGATCAACCGCAGCAAGTTCGAGCTCGTGCTGTGCGACATCAACCTGCCGGATCAGGACGGCGTGTCGCTCCTGCCGAAGCTGCTCGCCGGTGATCCGCCGCCCGCGGTGCTGCTGATCACCGCGTATCCGTCGATCGATACCGCCGTGCGCGGCATGAAGCTCGGCGCGCGCGACTACATCGGCAAGCCGTTCTCTCCCGACGAGCTCCGGCTGTGCGTCCAGCGCGCGCTCGCCGAGGACGAGCTGCGCAAGACTCACACGGCGCTGACCAAGCGGCTCGCGTACGGTTCGATGGTCGGCGACTCGCCGGCGATGCGCCAGCTCCGCGAGACGATCGACAAGGTCGCGCACTCCGACGCGACGGTGCTGGTCACCGGCGAGAGCGGCACGGGCAAGGAGCTGGTCGCGCGCGCGTTGCACTTCGCGGGGCGCCGCGCGGCGAGCGCGTTCGTGCCCGTGAACTGCGGCGCGCTCGTCGGAACGCTGCTCGATAGCGAGCTGTTCGGCCACGTCCGCGGCGCATTCACCGGCGCCGATACGTCGAAGCGCGGCCTGTTCGTCGCGGCGGATGGCGGCACGCTGTTCCTCGACGAGATCGGCGAGCTCCCGCTCGAGCTCCAGCCGAAGCTGCTGCGCGCGCTGCAAGACGGCGAGGTCAAGCCCGTCGGCGGCACGACCGCGATCCGGGTCGACGCGCGCGTGATCGCCGCGACGAACCGCACGCTCCAGGAGCGGATCGCGAACGGGAACTTCCGCGAGGACCTGTACTACCGGCTCGCGGTGATCACGATCGAGGTGCCGCCGCTGCGCGACCGCCCCGGTGACATCGGCCTCCTCGCGCGCCACTTCGCGGAGCAAGCCGCGCTGCGCGCCGAGCGCGGCCGGGTCGTCCTGTCGGACGCGGCACTCGCCCACCTCGCGACCCAGCGCTGGCCCGGCAACGTGCGAGAGCTCGAGAACACGATCGAGCGTGCGGTGATCATGGCGAACGGCGACGTGCTCGATGTCGCCGATGTCGCGGGTCCGCGCGCACCAGCCGCGGGCGCGGCGTTCGCGACGTTCGTCGGCGATCACGTGCCGACGCTCGACGAGCTCGAGCGCGCGCACATCCTGAAGGTGCTCGAGCTGTGCGAGAACCAGAAGACGAAGGCCGCGCAGATGCTCGGCATCAACCGCACGACGCTGTGGAAGAAGCTGCGCCAGTACGGGCTCGAAGCTGATTAGAGCTCGACGCTCGCGCCGATCGGAGGGAACGCGAAGCGCTCGAGGTGCGGCGCATGCCACGCGAGGAACGTGAGCTGCGGATCGTCGAGCCGGCGCTGGTACGAGATCGCGAGCTCGACGGGCAGGTCATCTTGCACGCGTGCGATCCGGATCGTCGCGCCGCACTGATCGAACGTGTCGCCGGTGTGAAACGGATGGCCCGGACCGCGGAACAAGGTGTCGAACGATCCGGCGAGCAGCGGGCGGTCGAGCGCCTCGAGCGTGAACGACTTCTCGCCGGTGCGGGTCAGCCGGTGGCGCGATGCCGCCGCCGACAGCACGGACCAGCACGACACGGCGCCGGGTGAGGTCTCGGCGAGGATGCCGCGCGGGTACAGGAACACGTAGGGGCTCGCCGCGGCGATCACGATCGCGCGGGTGTGAAACGGCACGAGGGCGGCGACGTCGGTCGCGGCGCGGTCGGCAACGTGGCCGCGCTGCGCGAGCGCGCGCTGCTCGTGCAGGCCGAACAGCGGCGCCCAGATCAGGTGAGCCGCCGCGACGATCATCGGGCCGAGCTTCCAGCCGCGAGCGACGATCGCACCGAGCACCGCCGCGAACGCGAGGTCCGGCACGACGAGCACGCGGCCGACCGGATAGCCGGCGAGCCCGGGCAACAGCGCCGCGATCCCGCCGACGACCAGCCAGAGCAGCGAGCGATCGACCTCGCCCCATGCCCACGCGACGATGCCGATCGCGACGAGCCCGACGAGCGCGACCACGGGCGCCGGACCGAACAGTGCGAGTCCCGACGGGATCGCGAGCGCCGCGTCGCCCAGCAGGATCGGCAGGCGGATGATCGCGAGACCGAGGTAGCCGACAGGATCCGAGAACGGATCGTGGTAGCCGCCGCTGCCGCGCGTCCCGGCGCCGAGCGCGGCGTAGACGACGAGGTAGGCGATGCCGACCGCGATCGGAAGAATGCAATCGCGCCTGCGACCGTTGCGCCACGCGATCGCGCACCAGATCGGAATCGCGCCGAGGGCGGCTTCGCTCGCGGCGAGCCCGAGCACGAGCGGAGCGAGCGCGCCCCAGCGCCAGCGGGTTGCGAGGCGGGTGTAGCCGGCGAGTGCCCACGCGGCACAGGTCGCGCCGATCAGGACGTGACGCGCGGAGATCCACGCGTACGCCTCGGTGTGCGCGCCCATCAACCCGAACATCGCGACGCCGAGCGTGGCGGCCGCGGGCGAGACGAGCGCGCGATACAGCACTGCGACACCGGGGAGCAGCAGCGCGAACCACAGCAGCCCGATCGCGTGATAGCCGACCGCGGCGCCGCCGAACACCGCATCCTCGGCGGCGAGCTCTTCTCCGGTCAGCGGCCGGAGGAAGTGGATCTTCAGCTCGGGTGCGGACCACCACGGGAGCCGGCCGACTCGGATCAGCTCGCTGTTCGCCGCTGGATCGCCGGATTGGAACCGGAACAGGTCGAGCGCATTCGGTTCGTGATGGATCTTCGCCCGGAATGCCTGGTCGTCGGTGATGAAGCCGAGCCGCAGCGATCCGGCCGCGACGACGAGCGAGAGCACGATCGCGACCACGGTCGCGCGACGAGTGGCGAGCCAGGACATCACGAGCGGAGACTCCGCAAAATCGACCGTTGCGTCCAAGACAATGTTCAAACAGTATTCAGACCTGTGAGGTCTCGATGATCGAAGTCCGGTTGCTCCGCTACTTCGTCGCGGTCGCGGAGACCGAGCACGTCGGTCGCGCCGCCGCCCTGCTCCACATCTCGCAATCGCCGCTCAGCCGGCAGATCCGCCAGCTCGAGGACACGCTCGGCGTGCGGCTGTTCGAGCGGGTCCGCCGCGGCATCGCGCTCACGGGCGAGGGCCGCCGCTTGCTCGAGCCGGCGCGCGACCTCCTGCGCCGGGTCGATGGCTTTGCCCGAGCCGCGAAGCTCGACGCGGACGCGCCGGCGCGGCTCGCGATCGGCTTCGTCACGACCGCACTGGCGACCGGCGTGTTACCCGCCGCGTTGCGCTCGCTGCGCGCGAAGCACGCTCGGGTCGAGATCGAGCTTCGTCACGCGAGCAGCGATGCTCAGCTCGCACTCGTTCGCGCCGGTGAACTCGACCTCGGCTTCGTTCACAGCGCGATCCAGGTCCGCGGCCTCGCCGCGACCCGCGTCGTCGAGCAACCGTATCGACTCGCGGTCGCGCGAAACACCGCGCTCGCGACGCGTCCGCTCCGGCCCGACACGCTCGGTGCGACGCCGTGGGTCGCGCTGCGCAGCGGCGATCGCAGGCGCGAGCGCTGGCTCGACGCGTGCGCGGCGTCGGGGTTCACGCCGCAGATCGCGGTCGAGGTCGGCGATCAAGCCAGTGCCCTCGCGCTCGTCGGTGCCGGTGTCGGCATCGCACTCTTGCCGGAGAGTGCGAAGGCCTCCGCGCCGCGCGACATCGTGTTTCGCGCGGTGCCGTGGTTGCGGCTTCGCTCGGAGCTGTGGGCCGTCCACCGCCAGGAGGCCGCGCCGCTGATCTCCGAGGTCGTGCACGCCGTGCGGCAGTGACGCCTAGAACGGCGCGGGCAACTCGAGCGCGAGCCGCTCGCCCGAGTGCGGGTGCGCGAACGCGAGGTGCTCGGCGTGGAGCAACAGCCGCTCGCCCGGCGTGCCGTACAGCCGGTCGCCGGCGATCGGCGATGCGAGCCCCGCGGGATGCGCGCAGTGCACGCGCAGCTGGTGGGTGCGGCCCGTGCGCGGGAACAATGCGACGCGCGCACCGTCCAGGCGCCGCCAGTCGGTCACCGCCGCCTTGCCGTGGATCGGATCGACGAGCTGGCGCGGCCGGTCATCGAGGTCGACGCGCAAGGCGAGCTCGATCGTGCCCGCCTCGCCGAGTGCCACGGCCGGCGGTGCCTCGAGGATCGCGGCGTAGCGCTTGTGGATCTCCCGCCGGGCGAACATCTTCTGGAGGATCGCGTGCGTCGCTTCATCCTTCGCGACGAGCATGAGGCCAGAGACGTCGAGATCGAGCCGATGCACGATGTGCGCGGCGCCGTAGCGCGCGGCGAGCCGGGTCTGCACCGAATCGGTGAGGAGGCCGCTGCGGCCAGGGACCGAGAGCAGGCCGACGGGCTTCGCGACGACGACGAGCCAGCGATCCTCGAACACGACGCGCGGCTCGTCGGCGGGAATCTCTCTCGCGTCGCCGAAGATCGGGGACGGAGCAACGGCGAGGCCTTCCAGCACGTGCGCCAGGATCGGGCCGCACTTGCCGCGGCACGCGGGATAGCAGGCACCGCTGCGCCGATCGCCGGCGCTCGGCGGTGGGCCGATCCATGCCTCGGCGAGCGCGAGGGGCTGGAGGCCGTGGCGATACGCGTACGCGAGCAGCTTCGGCGCCGCGCAATCCCCTGCCCCACCCGGCGGCGATTCGGGTGCGAACAGCTCGCGCAGCGTCTTCGTCTCGCCGCGCGCGTTCGCGAACGCGTAGGTGTCCTGGATCTGGACGAGCAGCTCGCGCGAGCGTTCGCCGCGGCGGCGGGCGAGCTGCTTGCTGCGCGCGGTCAGGTCGGCGACCCGCGCGGCGAGCGATGCGAGCTCGCTGGCGTGCACGCGATCGAGCTCCTTGCGCTCCGCCGAATCGGCGCGGCTCTGTTGATCCAGCGCGTGCGAGCCGCCGCTCGCTCGTGCGATCGCGCGCGCCGCCTTGCGCTCGGCGTGGCGCGCCTTGAGGGCGGCGATCTCGCCGGCGTGACGCGCGACCAGCGCTGCGTGCTCCGCGTGCGCCGGATCCTCGTCGAGCACGCGCTGCTCCGCCGCGAGCACGCCGAGCTCGGCCTCGCCGGCGGGCCAGAACGCAGCGCGCGCCGCGGCGTCGAACACGGGGCCGACGAAGCCGTCCCGGTCCCAGCTGCCGTCGAGCATGCCGGAGAACGCGCGGAGGTAGCCGATCAGGCCCGCGCCGTCGCGGACGACGAGCACGCCGAACATTTTGCCTTCCGTCATCTCGCCGATCCCGAGGCCCTCCAGCGCGCGCAACGCGATCGGATGCGGTGGCACCGCGAACGGGCTCGGCATCACGTCGGGGACGCCCGCGGGCGGCGGATCGAAATATGTAATCATCGCAACGCCGCGAGTGCCGCCTGCAGATCGGCGGGCAGCGGTGCCTCGAACCGCAGGCGCTCGCCGGTCACCGGGTGCGAGAACGCGAGGATCGCGGCATGCAGCGCCTGGCGGCCGAGCGCGCGCGCGACCTCGGCGGTGCGCTCGTCGCGCGGCTTGTGCCCGTACACCGGATCGCCGACGAGCGCCCAGCCCGCATCGCTCGCGTGGACGCGGATCTGATGCGTGCGCCCGGTCTCGAGCACGAACCGCACGAGCGCCGCCTCGTGCAGCTTCTCGACGACCTCCCAGTGGGTCACCGCGTGCTTGCCGGCCGCGACCTTCGAGCTGAACTTCTTGCGCTGGGTCGGGTGGCGGCCGTACTGGGTGCGCAGCGCGCCGCGGCCCTGCGGCGGCGCCGGCGACGTGATCGCGAGGTAGCTGCGCTCGATCGCGTCGGGTCCCTTCCCGCCCGCGGACTTCTCGGCGAACGCCGCGGTCAGCGCGGCGTGCGCGCGATCCGTCTTGGTCGCGACCATCACGCCGCTCGTGTCCTTGTCGAGGCGGTGGACGATGCCGGGCCGCATCACGCCGCCGATGCCCGACAGGTCCTTGCAGTGAAACAACAGCGCGTTGACGAGCGTCCCGCTCGCGTGACCCGCCGCCGGATGAACGACCAACCCGGCGGGCTTGTCGATCACGATCAGCTCGGCGTCCTCGTACATCACGGCGAGCGGAATCGGCTCCGGCAGCACCTCGAGCGGCACCGGCGGCGGCACGCTGACCACGAGCGCATCGCCCGCGCGGACCTTCGCGCCGGTCTTCGTCACGACGGCGCCGTTGAGCTGGACGCGGCCGTCGTCGATCAGACGCTGGACCTGCGCCCGCGACAGCTCCGCGAGCGCGGCGGTGATCACCGCATCGAGCCGGCCTGCATCGACGACCTCGATCCGATGTTCGATCGCGCTGTCGTCGGGACCGTCTTCGCTGTCTACCAGATCTTCGATTTGACGTGACCCTTCGACTTCACCAGCACGTCCACGATCGCGCGCTCGTAGATGTGCTGGCCGAAGATGTCCTCGGTGACGCGGCTCTTGAACAGCTCGCGGCCTTCGTTGATCTCGTCGGACATCACGTCGAACAGGTTGTCGTTGGCGATGCCCTCGAGGATCTTGGGCTCGTGATAGAGCGTCAGGTCCGACGCGATCGCACGAGCAAGCTGACGCGCGCGCTTGGGATTATCGATCAGGGTCGCCATAGCGTGATCGTAGAGGCCGCGTGCGCCGCGATCAAGGCTTGGCGACCTCGTCGTCGGGCTCCGGCTGGGGGCGCGCGGCGCGATATCGTTCGAGGTAGGTCTGCTTGACTCGCTCGGGGTCGAGCCCGAGCGCCCGCGCGTACTCCGCGAGGAAGCCGCGCACGTACACCGGCGCCGGGAGCTTCGGGAACACCTCCGCCTCGAGGGCCTGGAGGTACGCCATGCCGATCTTCGAGCGCTCCGCGATCTCGCGCAGCTCGACGCCGACCGCCTCGCGGATCTGGCGGAGCAGCGGCCCCGAGAACTCGGTGCGCGGCGTGATGTCGGGCATCGGCGGCCGCGCGGCGACGCTCGCCGGATCCTCGCTCTTGATCGGTGCGCGCGGCGTCGGCGCCGACTCGTTGACGGTCGGCGGCGTCACCGGCATCGGCACCCCGTCGGGGAACAGCTCGCTGTCGTAGTCCTTGCGCTTCGCCGCGTCCATCAGCGTCGTGTACGCGAGGTCGAGCCGGCGGTGGACCGCCTCGAGGCTCGCCGGATCGTAGAGGCCCGACACCGCGATCGACTCGGCGCCGTAGACATCGCGGATCCGGCGGTTCGCGCGGCGGATGTCCTCGAAGCTCGCCGTTGGCGGCACCTCGAGCAGGTCGTAGTGCGAGTCGCTCGGCAGGACATCGCCGTGGTGCTCGCCCGGACGGACCGCGAGCAGCGCGCGGGCGACGCGCTCGAAGCACTTCGCGATCCGGGTCTCGGGATGCTCGATCAACAGCGGCCGGCGCCGGCGCGTCGACGCCCACACCGCCTCGTCGTACTCGAGGTGGCCGAGATAGCGGATCGGGGTACCGAGCCGGCGGCGCGCCGCCGAGGCGACCGCGCGGCCGAGCTCCATGTCGGACTTCGAGCGCGCCGAGTTGACGATGAGGTGCGGCGAGAACCCGAGGATCGCCTCGCGCAGCGCTTCGACGTCGGTATCCGGCGTGCCGACGGCCGAGAGATAAACGTCGAGTGCGCTCGGTGCGCCACCCTCGTACGGATAATCGATCTTGGCCTGCGCGAGCGAGCCGAGGCCGCGGCGCTCGAGCGTGCGCAAGAACGCGGCGCGCACGAACCGGTGCATCAGCTCGATCGAGGTCGGATCGGGGACCGCGACGATCAGGCCGATGTCGGCCTCGAGGAACAGGTCCAGCGTCGGTGCGCCCAGCCCGGGTCCGAGATCGACGACGATCCAGTCGGCGGGGAGCTCGTGGAGCTGGCGCGCGATCGCGGCGACTTGCTCCGCCGTCGGGTTCGCCGAGCCCGGCGGATCGTTGACGCCGCCGATCAGACGGACGTTCGGCACGTGGGTCGCGACCGCGAGGTCGGCGAGCGGCGTCTCGCCGAACGCCTCCGACAGGCTGCGCGACGGCCGCGGCACGCCGGCGAAGATGTGGAGGTTCGGCGCGCCGAACGCCGCGTCGACGAGGATCACCCGCTTGCCGAGCGTCGCGAGAAAGATCCCGACGTTCGCCGCGACGAGGCTCTTGCCTACGCCGCCCTTGCCACCCGCGATGGCGACGACCCTGCCGGGGGATCCAGTCACGCCCGCGACATAACACAAGACTGCACGGCCGCGATCAGCTCGAACAGTTCTTCGTCGGAAACCGTACGCAAATCGAGCCAGAGCTTGCCGTCGGCCACGCGGCCCACGATCGGGGTCGATGCCGCGCGCAGCCTCGGCTCGTCGGAGGCCGGCAGCCGCACCGCGTACGAGGCCAGCTCGGCGGTCGGCATCGCGCCGCCGCCCACGGTCGACACGCACGGCGCCGTATCGGCGTAGCCCGCGTGCGCGTGGGCCGGATCCGCGCACAGCGACGCCACGACGGCCTCCGCCGAGCGCCGCACGTCGTCCTGGGTCCGCGCGATCATCCGCAGCGCCGGGACCTCGCCGACCCGGCCGTCGCGATAGAGCGCGAGCGTCGCCTCGAGTCCGGCGAGCGTGAGCTTGTCGGGCCGCAGCGCGCGCATCAGCGGGTGCTTGCGCGCGCGCTCGACCGCCGCCTTCGTCCCGACGACGATGCCGGCCTGCGGCCCCCCGAGCAGCTTGTCGCCCGAGAACGTCACCAGGTCCGCACCGCTCGCCACGGTCTCTCTCACGCTCGGCTCGTCGGGCAGTCCCCACTCGCGCTGCTGCGCCCGCTCGATCAGCATGCCCGACCCGAGGTCGACCATCGTCGCGATCCCGCGCTTCTTGCCGATCGCGACCACCTGCTCCGGCGTGACCTCGGCCGTGAACCCGACGATCGCGAAGTTCGAGCGATGGACCTTCAGCAACAGTCCGGTCGCCGGACCGATCGCGTTCTCGTAGTCCCGCGCATGCGTCTTGTTCGTCGTCCCGACCTCGACGAGCACGCCGCGCGACAGCGCCAGGATCTCCGGCAGCCGGAACGAGCCACCGATCTCGATCAGCTCGCCGCGCGAGACGATGATCTCCTTGTCCTGCGCGAGCCCCGCCAACCCGAGCACGGTCGCCGCCGCGTTGTTGTTGACGACGATCGCGTCCTCCGCGCCGGTCAGCTCGCGCAACAGCCCGCGCAGATGATCGTGACGCGACCCGCGCTCACCCGTCGCGAGGTCGTACTCGACGTTCGAGTACCCGGCCGCCGCTGCATCGATCGCCGCCCTCGCCTCGTTCGCGAGCGGCGCCCTTCCCAGGTTCGTGTGGAGGATGACGCCCGTCGCGTTGATGACCCTTCTCAGCTTCGGCCGCGCCAGCTCGGCGGCGAGTGTTGCGACCTGCTCGGCCGTGGTCGTGCCTTCACGTCCGGCCGCGATCTCCGCGCGCGCGTTCGCGATCGTGTTGCGGGCGGCCTCGATCAACGCCCAGCGCGGCGCCTCCGCGAGCCGACCAGCCTCATCAGCGAGCGCATGCACGGCTGGCAGGTTGGAAAAAGACACGGCGCGAAGGTTACCCCTTATGTCGCGACGAAGGCAGTTACATATCCAATTGTCGCGTCTCCGCTGGTGCGGCTCGACGCAGCTGCTTCGTCAGGAGGACGCGCGTGGCAACATGGCGCGTAGGGCATCGCCGCGCCACGCGCCAAAGTCCTCGACGTTGACGATACGACCGCCCTTCTTGAGCTCGCGCATGGTCGCACGAACGATGTCGCGCATCGCCACCTCCCGCCCCTCGCAGGATGCCAGCAACACGGCGGTGACCACGACATTGCGGATCTCACCGCCGGAGAATTTGAAGCGGCTCGCAAGCATCTCGAGGTCGATGTCTTCCGCGCGGCCGTGCGGCAACGTGCGATCCCAGATCCGTCGGCGATCGCCGGCATCGGGAAGTGGAAACTCCGCGAGGACATGAAGTCGCCGCAGGAACGCATCGTCTAGATTGCTCCTGAGGTTCGTTGCCAAGATCGTCAGTCCGTCATGGCTATCGAGACGCTGTAGCAAGAAGCCTGTCTCCAGATTCGCGAACCGGTCGGTAGAGTCTTTCACTGCGGTCCGCTTCGCAAACAGCGAGTCGGCCTCGTCGAAAAACAGGATCGCGTTTGCCTCGCCCGCAGCGTCGAACACGCGTGCCAGGTTCTTCTCCGTCTCGCCGATGTATTTGTTGACGACCTGCGAGAGATCGATGCGAACGAGGCTTAGGCCGAGCGTGCTCGCAAGCACCTGCGCCGCCATGGTCTTGCCGGTTCCTGGCGAACCGTGGAATAGGCACGCGAGGCCATGTCCTCCAGTACTGGAGATCCCGAGCTCGTCCAAGGCGAATCGGCCACCGCTCGCCCACGCGATCACCAGGTCGAGCTCGCGGCGGGTCTCGGCGGGAACGATCAGGTCGTCCCAGCTGGATCGGGTTGTCAGGCGCTCGGCGACGGTCTCGAAGCGCCGATCTGGAAATTCGCGACAGGCGTCGAGCAGTTCCTGGGTGGAGATATCGCCTCGTGGATGCTGGCGTCGGGCGCGAGCACCGACACTGGCGATCCGGCGTGGGCTCATCGGAAAGCGCGCCGCCACGCTGGCAAGCTCGAGCGATGGAGCGCGCAGCTCGGCTGGGATCTGGCGATGCCAGAGCTCGCGGCACGCTCCGAGCGACGGTCGAGACAGGACGATCTCCGCGATATCCGATCGCTTCTCGCGTAAGTCCTCGCAGGGCTCATCACCGGCGATAACGATGATGGGGGTCCCCACGTCATCGAGACCGGAACCTGCCGCGGCCGACACGATCGGGATCGCGTCGTGCCAGCGCGCTTCGCGTGCCACCAGCCGTGACGGGACAGTTGGCGCGAACACCAGTGCACGTGACCCCAGCTCGAGGGCGAGCGCACACGCCATCGCGTCGCGGCCGCTGCCGCTGGGGCCTCGCACGAGTGCCGCAGTGGCGCCTGCGCGAAGCTCGTTGGCAACGGCGCGAGCGCGTGTGCGCACTGCTGGGTCGAGAACGAGGCCCTCGATGCCGGGTCCACTGTCGACGAGATCGCCAACTGGTGATGGCGCCTCTAGATCGAGGAGCCGTGGCCAAAGATCGACGGGAACCCGGATGGCTTGGGTTGCGAACGGGCCTTCGCCCTCGAGCTCGATGAGTGCGAATCGTTGGAGTCGTCCGGCGGTGGCAAATGCGCCGAGCTTGTCCGGGCGCCACGCGTGCTCCGGATCGTGGAGGGCGATGGTTAGTCCGATCGTAGGGCGCTGGTGAGCCGCGTGGTCGTTGAGAAATGCGAACAGTCGTGCGTACCGAGTATCGAGCTCGGCAGCCAACGCGACGACCATGACCTGCAACTCGAAACGATCGAGACCGAAACGCGCCACCAGCCGGGACAGCGCCAGCGGGAGCTCCGACGCCGGATCGGATGCCAGCTCGGGTGGCGGCGCGGCATGCGCGGCGACCAAGGCGGCGACGAGCAGGCCGGCTTCGTCGTCGCTGACAAATCCATCGGGCACCGTGTCGGCGAACGCCGCCTTGCTGCGCTTCCGCAGTCCTGCGAGATGTGCTGCGAGCTGTCGATCTAGATCGGCGAAGACACGACACCACACCGGATCCCGTTCCATCGGGCGGCAACGTACACGATTCACGCGCAGATTCGTTGAGCGGCCCGAGTGCTTTGGTGTTCACTAGGGCTCGTGGCAGCGTGTGGTGGAAAGTGTGGCGTGACCGAAACTGCTCGCAAGGTCGCGCCGCCGACGGTCCGGCCAGCACGTGCCGCACCCTCCAGCGGTCCGTCGAGGCACGACCGGCTCGGTATGCGCGGTGCCGCGCGGGCGGCCGCCGCGTCGCCCGCGCTTCCCATGAGCCAGCCGGGCGATCGTTCGGAGCTCGAAGCCGACCGTCTCGCCTCCGCGGCGATCGGTACGGACGCGACGCCGCGCGTACAGCGCGCATGCGAGAGCTGCGCAGCAAGCGGCCCAGGAGAAAGCGCCGCGCCCGCGGGGTTGCTCGATGGGCTCGGCGCCGGTCGCCCTCTCGATCGATCGGTCCGCGCGGACATGGAGCCGAAGTTCGGTCGTGACTTCGGAGATGTGCGAGTTCACCAGGGCCCGGCGGCCAACGCCGCTGCAACCTCGATCCAGGCGAGGGCATTCACGGTTGGCAACGAGGTCGTGTTTCGCGATGGCGCTTTCGATCCAGATGCGTCCTCGGGACGGCATCTACTCGCTCACGAGCTGGCGCACACGGTCCAAGAGGGCGGGGTGAAGCGGCGCGTCCAGCGCTTTGTCGAGTTCTTCGAGGTGCCGCCCGAAGGGTTCGAAATGCCCAATTTCGAGTCGCCCAGCTTCGAGGAAGGCCCTGGTTTCGAGGAAGGCCCCGGCTTCGACGAAGGCCCTGGTTTCGACGAAGGTCCTGGTTTCGACGAAGGTCCCGGTTTCGACGAAGGCCCCGGCCTCGACGAAGGCCCCGGCCTCGACGAGCCCCCGAGCTCCCAGGCGCCCGAGAGTGGGTCGTCGCCGGAGACAGAACCCGAGACAACCCCGCAGACGGGCACCGGGCCCGAAGTCTCGCCGTTGCCACCCGTCGTACCACAACCGGATACCAAACCGGATGATGACAAGAAGAAAGATCCAGAGTGCGGCACGGATAAATTGCCAAACACGCAGGTTCGATTCTATCCCGGTCCTGCGGGTCAAGGCGGCAAGGTCGTAGCAGAGCCGTTGACCCGATGTCCCGGGACCAACCTCGCGACTCCGCCCGACCGCAGGATTTTCAAAGAGCAGTTCGATTGCATCAAAGCGGCAGGACAGAGCAGCTACTGGCTACGCGCGCATTTGCTCCACGGCCGGACCAAGCGGGCACCTGTCATGAACCTCCACGGCAATGGCTACCTGAAAGAAAACCTAGTCATCACCGATCAGACTCTCAATCAGCAGATGTACAGCGGCTCCGAAGTTGATGTCATCAATCGCATTTGGGCGTTGGGCGAAGTGCTGTGGTACGAAGTCAATGTCGACAGTTATGTTCCGGGGCTCGATTATTTCGCTCAGACGATGACCGTGACATACGGTTACTGGGACGTTGCCACGAACTCGCGTGGTCCTCAGATCGCCACCGCGCCGTACTCCATCGATCACGTCCCCCCCAATTGTCCGGTCAACGCGTCGACGCCCGAGCACTATGATGCGGCTGGCGCGGCAGCAGCCGCGGGGCCGGTGGCGACCGGCGCTGATGTTTCGGGTCTGCAATTCATCAGCACGTTTCAGGTGTGCTTGAGTCAGATGTCCTCTCGCAGCTTCAGAGTCCCTAATGGCGGGGTCGAGATCCAGGTGCGCGGCGAATGGACGGACCGCGATGGCGCTCCCAACGATGCCTGCGCCGATTGGTCCTACACGGTCGTGCTGGAGCGCGAGGGGACGCTGTGGGGATGGAACGAAGTCGAACGCCTCCAGGTTTCAACCCACAAGCACGCGACGCTGCGGGGGCGGAAGCTGCCCGAAGACACCTACCGCGTAACGATCATCAGCCCCGGAAACTCGGACCCGAGCTGCTGCCTGTCGGGCGATATTTCCGTCGGCACTTTCTACGCGCCCGCGCACGCCCCGGAGATGGCGTGACCGTCCTGCGTGGTGCATCGTTCACGCGGTACGACTTCGGCGCCTCGCTATCAGCACGTGACGACTCGCTGCTCGTCGGGGCCCCAGCACGCGACTATGATGGAGAGCTTTCTACTCCCCCACCGATCGCCTTCCTGTTCGCTCGAACCGACCGGGGGTGGACGCGCACAGCCCAGTTCGTGGCGCCGGATCCCGCGCTCGCCGAAGGGTTTGCTCGCGCCGTGGCGCTCGATAGCAGCAGAGTCGTCGTGAGTGCGCCGGGATACGAGAACGGCGACGGCGCGGTCTCGACGTACACGCATGACGGCTCGCCGCAGCGCCAGCTCGATTCACCCGCGCGAAACATCGACTTGTTCGATCAGTTCGGTTCGGCGGTGGCGGTCGATGGCGAAAGCACGATCATCGGGGCTTGCCTTCATGGCGAAGCCCACGCCGGTGCAGTGTACGTGTTCCGCGCGGACGGCAGCATCGCGCAGACGTTGCACGGGCGGGTTCCCCGTGACGGCTTCGGCTCGTCGGTCGCTGTCGATGGCGAGCTCATGATCGTAGGTGCGTCGGCCGAATATTCGAGCGGTCAGCTCGCCGGCGCTTGTTACGTGTTTCGCCGAAGCAGCAGCGGCTGGTACGAACACGCGCGCGTCGATGGCCGGCATCCGGGGGAAGCGTTCGGCACGTCCGTGGCAGTGTGCGGGGACCTGTTCGCGGCTGGCGCACCTGGCCGGCCCGATCTCGATGCGAGCTCGCCCGGCCGCGTCGACATCTATCGCGTTACCGCCACGGGGTCCGAGCGCGTGACCTCACTCGACGATGTCGCGAGCTTCGGGGCGGCCGTCACGCTGCGTGGCGACCGACTCGCGGTGGGGCAACCGATGTTCACCCGCCAAAGCGGGCCGTCGCAGACGGGGCGGGTCGGGCTATATCGCGTGCAGGCCGGCGCGACGCACTCGCTCGGCTGGCTCGAGCTCGACGAGCTTCGCCCCTATGCGAGGCTCGGCGCATCGCTCGCGTTCGGAACCGGTTTCCTCGCGGCTGGCGCGCCCGGGCTCGGCGACGCGAACGGCAGCGGCGAAGTCTCGATTGCCGCCGCGGATTGGTAATCCTCGCAACGAATGCGTCCAAGCCGTCGCGGTAGCGTGAACCCGAGTTGGGCCGTCGTCGGGTAGACTGCGACCGTGGACGTTCAGGCGGTCTCCGCGCTCCTCGCCGCGCTGCTGATCCTCGCGATCGGCGCGTCGGTGCTGCTGCGGTCGCGCTCGGACCGGGTCTACACGTCGTTCGCCGCGTTCACGTTCACCGTGGCCGCGTGGCACCTGTGCACGTTCATCGATGCCGCGACCAGCAGCCCCGTGATGCGCTGGCTGTCGCTGTGGGCCGCAGCCACGATCCCGCCGACCGCGATCCGGTTCTTCCGGATCTTCTTGGCGCAGCCCTCGATCGGCGGCCCGAACCGCGGCCCCCGCGTCACGCTCGCGTGGACGCTGCTGGCGTATGCGGGCCTGATCACGTCGGCGATCTACAAGCCGATCCACACGTCGATGTGGTTCCTCGTGCCGTTCGGCGCCTACGTGTTCGGCGGGTTGTACCGCTGCGTGTGGGACCTGTGGCGGC
>Ga0070679_100001581_pt1 | contig 20410 bp, 12 predicted proteins | sample KBSC63BmetaG_FD_65652 | JGI IMG/M metagenome (GOLD analysis project Ga0070679, IMG submission 65652) | Corn rhizosphere microbial communities from Kellogg Biological Station, Michigan, USA - KBS C6-3B metaG | ecosystem: Host-associated > Plants > Roots > Rhizosphere | place: USA: Michigan... | reverse complement strand
GCGAAGGTCCGACTTCATGGCCGTGATGTACGCCTTCGACTTGGTGTTCGCGAACTTCGGGATCGCGATCGCGGCAAGAATGCCGATGATCACGACGACGATCAGAAGTTCGATGAGCGTAAAGCCTTTGCGCATTTTGAGCATTCTGGACACCTAGGAAAAAGTAGACTTGAGGGGGCGTTGTGCCGGCATGCAAAGGCAACCGGCAGACCCAGCCGCAGATTTTTTGTAAGACAATGCTAAGTAACGTCTTACGAATTAGCCCTTCGAATGAACGTTTGTCGCCGCTGCGGTCTTTTGCACAAAGTCTGGCACTTTGCCACGCGCAACGGCGTTTGTCCGGTCGGCGCGTAGCTTCGTTACGGAGTCTCGCTTCAGCACAGTATCCGCGATCGCGATGACACTCCGCATCAGTTTGAGATCGGCCCCCACGCGAATCGCATCGAGCGCACGCGCGCGCGCCTCCGAGTAAAAACCCTCGTTCAACAAGCACCACGCGAGCGCGCCGTGACCCAGCGGGAACGCGGGATCGAGGTCATGCGTCCACCGATAGAGCGGAAGTGCCGGCCCACAGAGGCCGGTCACGCGATATTGCTCCGCCATGTTGTACGACAGGAACGGATCGTACGGAAACAGATTGAGTGCTTTGCGATACTCGGCTTCGCCTTCGCGCTTTCGCTTTTTCTCGAACGACCACGCGCCAAGCATGTAGTGCGCGCGATATGCCAACGGCGAGTCGATCACCGCTTGATTGAACAGGCGATCGTTATCGTACCACACCGGGGTGCGTAGAAGGCTGCGCGCCATGCCGGCGACGAGAACCAGCCCCACGAATGCGTAGCCGAGCGAACGACGGGCTGGCCGCTCACCGTACCGCGCGCGAGCCCAATTGCTGATCGCGACAGCGACGGCGCCCGCGACGAGCATCGCGCCAACGCTGGGCAGAAACAGCGTCCGTTCGGCCAGCATGATGCCGGCAGGCAATACGAAGTTGCTCGACGGTAGCAACACCACGCAGACGAAGGCGATGCCAAAGCTGATCACCGGCTGCCGCTTGCGGAGAACCCACACCAATGCGAGCACCGCCGCGAGCACGAGCAGGCCAGGCATTTGAATGATGCTCCAGCCTTGCGCGATCGGGAGCTCCGGCGGTCCATACTCGGACGAGAGATGAACGGGCCAATACAGGAGACGGAGCCACTGCGGGACCACGCTGATCGCCGTCAGGATTCGATCGCGCGTCGAGATGCGCAGCGCGCTGAATGGCGTGAACGGCTGGAATCCACCCAAGCTGTGATCGGCCAGAACCTGACTTCGCGCGGCAACGAAGAGGACCGCGATCAGGACCAGCGTCAGGTAGACTGGTCGGAGTCGGCGAATGCGTTCACTCCATGGCGCGTCGTCGGGAATGACGAATAGCTCCGCGGCGGCGAGGAGTCCCGGCAACACAATGCCGTGCTCTTTCGCGAAGCACGCGAACGCGTAGAGCCCGAAGATCTTCGCCGCGGTCCCAGGCTGGAGCGGCCCGCGCAGCCGGTCGCGCAAATAGAGATCGGTGGCCGCGAGAAGCGCGCACGCGACGAGCAGCTCTGACTGACCGACCACATTCGCGACCGCCTCGACGTGCACGGGATGCACGGCGAAGAGCGCTGCGGTAATCCACGCGGCCCACTCCGGCAGCAGTCGGCGCGCAAGAAAGAAGACGAGCACCGACGCAAGCGCCAGGAGCAGGATATTCGCCGCGTGAAATGCGATTGGGCTTCCGTGCCCGATCGTGTACTCGGTCTTGAACGCGAACATCGTGATCGGCCGATAGCCGTCGCCGCCCCAGTACTTCGGCCAATACGGCGAGACGAACAACCGCGCCCACGTGTGATCCCGCATCACGGGGTTGAGCTCGACAATCTGGCGATCGTCGTAGGTAAACTTGTTGACGATGCCTATGATCGATGAGGCGACGGCAAGGAGCGCCACGAGTGGCGCGGCGAAACGCGGCAAGCGGTCGGTCATGCGAGCAGATTGAAGCGCGTGATGTGCCAGAAGGCGGCGATGCCGTCGCGCCAGCCGATCTTCTTTCCTTCCGCGTACGTGCGCCCCGAATAGCTGATCGGCACCTCGTAGATGCGCGCGTCGATCGCCGCGAGGCGCGCGGTGATCTCCGGCTCGAACCCGAACCGCTGCGCGGTCAGCTTGGGTATCAGTGACCGCGCGATCTCTCCGCGCATCGCCTTATAGCACGTCTCCATGTCCGTGAGATTCAGGTTCGTGAGCATGTTGCTGTACGTCGTCAGCACACGATTCCCCACGGAATGCCAGTAGTACAGCACGCGATGCGGGCCGCCAAGAAAGCGCGAGCCAAAGCACGCATCGGCGCGACCATCCAGAATGGGCTCGAGCAGCACAGGCCAATCACCCGGATCGTACTCCAGATCGGCGTCCTGTACGATGACAATGTCGCCGGTGCTCATGGAGAGCGCCTGGCGAATCGCCGCGCCCTTGCCACGATTTTCCGGATGCCGGAAGAGCTTGTCGATTCGTCCCTGCGCGAGGAGCGCCTCGAGAATCTGCTGCGTGCCGTCCGTAGAACAGTCATCCACGCAGATAATCTCTTTCGCGATCGGCGTTGCGGCCACCTGATCGACGATGATGTCGATCGTGTTGCGTTCGTTGTAGACCGGGATGAGCACGGACAACCGCGCCGCAGCGCGATCCATCGGCGTTCGCGTGCGAAGTACGTTCGTTTCGCTCACGCCTCGACTCCGTAGCGCGACAGTTTTCGATAGAGCGTCGACGGGTCGATGCCCAGTACCTCCGCCGCGCGCGACTTGTTCCCACCTTCACTCTCGAGCACCCACATGATGTAGGCGCGCTCGACCGCTTCCAACGTCGGGTTCGTCGGCGTCCGAGGCGCGACCAGCGGCTCGGATCGACGTTCCGTCACGCGGTCCGGCAGCGAATTCACTCCGATCTCGCGGCCGGGCGTCAGGATGACCGCGCGCTCAATGCTGTTCTCGAGCTCGCGAACGTTGCCCGGCCAAGCGTGCGAGAGCAGCATCTCGAGGGCTCCCTCCGAGAGCTGCTTCGGATCTTCTCCGCGCGCGGTCGCGATGCGCTGCAACACGTGCTCCGCGAGGAGCGGAATGTCCTCGCGCCGTTGCCGGAGCGGCGGCAGATGCAACGAGATGACGTTGAGACGATAGTACAAATCGCTGCGGAAGTTGCCCGTGCGAATCTCCTCGTCCAGATCGCGATTCGTGGCGGCGACGACGCGCGCATCCACGCCAACCGCTTCCGTGGATCCCACGGGGATCACCTCGCGGTGCTGTAGCGCGCGGAGCAGCTTGACCTGCGTGGCCGGTGTCGTTTCGCCGATTTCGTCGAGGAAGAACGTGCCTTTCGATGCGGCGCCGAACAGACCGAGCTTGTCGCGAATCGCGCCGGTGAACGAGCCTTTGACGTGACCAAACAGTTCGCTCTCGAGCAGACTCTCGGGCAGCGCGCCGCAGTTGATCGAGAGGAATGGCCCGTCGGAGCGAGCAGACAGCTCGTGGATGTATCGAGCGATGACTTCCTTGCCCGTTCCCGACTCACCCTGCAGAAGTACGGTGGAATCGGTGGGCGCAACCGTTTCGACGAGTCGCAGAACATCGACCCACGCCTTGCTCGTGCCCACCGGACGCGAGACGCCTTGGCGCTCGTGCCTTCGAATCTCCTGCTTGAGCGACTTGTTCTCCGCGCGCAGCTTGCGATGCTCTGCGGCGCGTCTGAGAATCGCGACGAGCTCGTCGTTGCGGAACGGCTTCTGGATGTAGTAGAAGGCGCCTTCGTTCACGGCCTGCATCGCCGACTGCAACGTTGCCTGCGCGGTCATGAGAATGACCGGTACGTCCGGATCGCTCTGGCGCGCCGCGGCGAGAATCTCGACACCAGTGACATTCGGCATCCGAATGTCGGTGAGCACGATGTCGGGACTCAGCTCGTTGATGCTCTCCAACCCGGCTTTGCCCCCGTGCGCGACATGGGGCGCGAATCCTTCGTTCCGCAGGAGGATGTTGAGCGAATCGAGAATGCCGGTCTCGTCATCTACGACGAGCACACTCGGCTTTGCGGAAGCAACGTCAGGCACGAGGCCCTCCAAGCAACTCAGGCTCGTGGCGGAGGGCTATCTCGGCCGATACGCGCACCGGGCCAGCCCCCCCCACGGGCGCGTTTGCTTCACGTCCGCGCGGCAGCACGACGGTAAATCGGGTGCCGCCGCGCGAACTGTCGACGAAGATGTGACCGCGATGTGCTTCGATCGCGCGAAACACCACGGCGAGGCCGAGACCACTGCCGTTGGCTTTCGTGGTGAAGAACGGATCGAACATCCGGTCGCGAATCTCCGGAGGTATCCCGGGCCCGGCGTCGGACACGCGGATCGAGACGGCTTCGCCATCGAGGCGGAGCCCAACGGGCAACGGTTCCGCGGTGCCGAGCGTGAGCTCGACGCGAACCTCGCCCTCGTTCGGTGATGCCTGAATGGCGTTGAGCGCCAGGTTGAAGATCGCGCGGCGCAGCAGGTCCTCGTCGCCTTCGATCATCACCGGATCCCCGTCGGGAACGGCACAGATGACGCGCACACCTTCCGGCCGATCGGGGTGCGCTCCCGCGAGTGCGGATACGTCGCGAGCAACGACGGTGAGATCGACTGGCTCAGTACGCGTCACTCGCACGCGCGCGAAATCGAGGAACTCGCCGAGGAGGCGAGAGAGGCGATCGGACTCCCGCATCACCAGCGCCGTGAGAGTTTTCTGATCGTTCGACGTCGCCGGCATCCGCGAGATCTGTTCGACCGCACTACGGATGGACGCCAGCGGATTTCGGATCTCGTGCGCGAGCGAGGCACTCAGCTCGGCAATGCCTTCGAGGCGCTCGGCGCGGAGGCGGAGACCATCCATCCGCTTTTGGTCCGAGATGTCCTGGAAGATTGCAGTCGCCGTGCGACGCGCGCCGCTCTCCTCGTGTTCCGTGTAGGTCGTCGTCACGCCGACCGGAAAGCGCGTCGCGGCGTTGGATACCAAACCCTCGCCACGCGTCGTGCGCACTTTGAGCTGCGCCGCGCGCCGGATGGCCTCCGCCAACTCCGGCGCCACCGACGCAATCAGCTCGATCACAGGCTCGCCGATCCGATCGACGATTTGAATACCGAGCAGATGCTCGGCGGTCGGATTTGCGTAGAGCAGGCGCCCCTCGATATCGACGGTGATGACGCCACTTCTGATGTTGCGCAGAATGTCGTCGGCCTGGAGGCGCGACTGCTGCAGCGCAGCGACCAGCTGTCCTGCCCCCTCGCCACTCTCGCGCAGCTCAGCGCTGAGATACCGAATCACCAACGCGACGATCGCAATGACGCCGACCTGCAGCCAGACAGCGGCGTCCATCGGTCCCGGACCTGGTGTCGTCAGCGAGTCGGCGAAATACATGATGATGCCGAGCGCCGCGACGAACAGTCCGCCGCCGGTCGGAACCAGCAGCGACGACGTCGCAATGACCAGGATGTACAGCGCCGAAAATGGCGAGCTGCTTCCATTGGTGACGTGCACGACGGCGGTCACCAACAGAAGATCGAAGAACGCCTGGAGATAGAGGAATACAGCCCCGAGCCGCTTACGATAGACCTCGGAGTAGAGCGCCGAGATCACGGTGACGACGATCGACACCGCGAACGCAAGCGACGCGACGAGCGTCCGGCTCGAATCGCTCTCCGACCAGTTCGAGACGGCAGCGATGAAGATCGCGCTCGCCAAGCACAAACGGCCGATGAAGACCCACCGAATCAGCTGGCGAGGATCGAGAATTTGCTTCAGGGCTGGTTCGGAACCGCGGGGGGCAAGTCGCACGGAGGAGAGGAGGGCTTGATCCCGGCGTCGAGCACCGACCCCGGGTTGCAAACTGCGAGTGGCCCGAGACCCCGAACCGTTGCAATCTGCTATATCGCAGTTGACGATTCTCCCAGTGAATGGGTAATTGGATTTTCTTCTCGTCCCCTACCGAACCATGCCTGAGCGACCGTTTCTGGACGTGACCGACCGCGTCGCCATTCCCCGCACCGAATTGGAGTACCGTGCCACGCGGGCTGGAGGCCCCGGCGGGCAGCACGTAAATACCTCGTCCACCCGGATCGAGCTGTTGTGGGACTTGGAGAGGTCAAAGGCCGTGACCGACGACGAACGGGCTCGCATCCGCGAAAAGCTCGCGGCGCGACTGGACTCGGATGGAATGGTTCGCGTGGTGGCGAGCGACCGTCGCAGCCAGCAACAGAATCGGCAAGCGGCAGACGAGCGGCTCGCGGCGCTGGTTCGGCACGCACTGCACGTACCGAAGCGGCGGCGCCCAACCAAACCGACCAAGGCGGCCAAGGAAAAGCGGCTGTCGGACAAGAAACGCCGGTCCGAGCGGAAGCGGGACCGGCGGTCGGAGATGGACTAAGCCATCAGTGTTTTGAATTTACTTATGGTAGACTTCCGATCAGTCGGCGAACCTCTGGATCCGCGTCGCGCCACGCAGCGCGAGCGTATCCCGCATAGACGCGAGCGCTGTCCCCTTCCCCGGCCTGAGCGAAGAACTTCGACATATTGTAGTCGAGCTCACTGATCGGGACGTACCGGCCCATTGCGTCGAGTCGAGTGGCGTACGCGGTGCGCAGCGTCGCCGTCGCATCCCGCGGTCGACCAAGCGCCGATTGCGCCTTCGCCAGTTCGACGGTGGTGCGCGACCACGACTCTGCCGACGACCACGCGGCCGCTTTGAACTCTCGCTCCGCTTCCGCGTAGCGATGGGCCTGTGCCGCAACCAAACCGCGCGCGTGATGATAGAGTCGCCAATCGCGACCGTAGAAGCTGGATGTGCACGCGGCTTCGAGCGTGTCGGCGGTTGCCTCGAGGCCGATCGTGTCTCGCGTACCCGCGTACGAATCCGCGGCGAGTACGTGTGACCAACAGAATCCACGCGCTGATGCAGCGGGAACCGGGAGGGACGTGAGCCGCAGCGCGCCGGGATGACTCATTGCTTCGAAGCGACGCGCCGCGGCGGCATAGTCCCCGAGCAGGCGCATGTCATCGCCGATGATGATATCGGCAAATCCAGCCGCGTGCGGAGAGGCGACTGCGAGCTCTTTCATGACTCGAATCGACTCGCGATACTGCCCGCGCTCGCGTGCGAGAAGCGAGCGCAGATCCGCAATGCCTTCGATCCGCTCGGTGGTTGACGGTGCAGCCGCCATCACGGCGAGCGCCGAATCCGCTGCGGAGTAGCGGCGCGATATGATCAGGATGCGCGCGAGCGATTCGGTCGCCCACCAATCGCCGCCGGATAGCGCGAGCGCCCGTTGCATCGCCCAGAGAGCAGAGTCCGGCCGCTGCATATATGAATACGCCCACGCGAGCGAAGACCACGCAGACGCGCCGTCAGGCTGAATTCGAATCCACTTGCGAGACCAGTCGGCCGCACCGGCGAAATCGCCGCGCTGCCAATGCATCGACACGATCTGGAAGTAGGTCATGCACGGCGAACAGGGACCATTGCCTGCCGTCATCGCGAGTGAATCGATCGCCAGCTTCTGCAGCGCGACTCGCTCCGCCTCATCGAACGAATGGTGCGCGCTGAGTGTGCCAGCCAGTCGCGAATAGGAACGCGGGTCGCGCGGATAGCGCCGCATCAGCGCGCGCGCGAGCGCCTCGCTCCGTTCGCGCTCGCCCGCGAAGAACGCGGCCTCGGCTTCGGCGTCGAGACGGTCGAACTCGGAGGCACGATCGGCGTGTCGATGCATCACCTCTCGCAAGCGACGTGTCGTTGCGGAATCACCATCGGCAATGGCGATCGAGAGACGCATGTGCGTCGCACTGAAGAAGCCCGAGTCGAGCGCGACGGCGGCATCCACCGCGCGTTTCGCTTCGCTCAGCCGGCCGGACTGCCCCATGTCGACCGCGCGCACGTATTGCTGGTAAGCGTCGAGACTCGGGGTTTCGAGACCCATGAGATGCGAGCCCGGCGCGCTCACGTTCGCCGCGCCGAGGATTTTCACCGCCGCCTCGCCGGCAAGGGTGAGCGGATCCGCGCGCGTGAGAACAACGGTCTGCAACAGCGCGCCCGACCTCACGTCATGAATCGTCAGATCGAGAACGAGCTTGTCGCCGTCGCGAACGAGAGCTCCGCGCGCCTCCAGCGTCGCGCCGACACGTCGCGCGAGATCGCGGGCCGTTTCATCAGCAACAGGTTCACGCGTCGGCCGATCGGCGCCGCCGCTGCGCGCGAGCACGGCACGCACCTGCGCGGGAGGCGCCACGTCCACCGCGGAATTGTGCGCGAGCTGGCCCACGATCATCTGCGGCAGACCATCGGCGAGCCACGCGATCGTGGAATCGTGGCTCCCGAGCTCCATGGGCAGCACCGCGATCAACGGCTTCTTCGCAATAGCGGGATCGGATCGGTCTGGCAGCGTCGAGTCGCCGGGGCCTGAAGAGAATGCGAGAAGACTCACGAGCGCTGCCGCACCCGTGGCCGTCTGGCGCGCTCGGCGATTCCACACTGTATGACTCCGCGCAGCACGGCGCGGCACTGGCAACTGCTCCGCGGGTTTTGCCTGCGTGAGCTCTTGCGGTTGAATTGCGATTGGTGCCGCTGGAGCAGCGACAATCGGCTCTTGGCTCGGCGTGTCTGGCGCCGCCGTCGCCAACTGCTCGCGAATCCCTTCAGCGAGTGATCGCACCGCTGGTTCCGGCGAAAGCCGAAACTCGCGCGCGAGATGTGCCTTCAGCGCCTCGTATTCATCGAGCGCGTGAGCGAGCGCGGCTCGAGTGGCCGGCGCTTTCGACGCGTTGAGCAGATAGAGCGCGGCATCCACAGAGAGCGGCTGTGTGTCGAGCCACCGCCGCGCGAGCGCGTGGCATTCCTGCCACCTGCGGGTGCGCGCGAGCGCTTCACAGTGTTGCGCGCACGCCTGCAGAAAAAGCGCCTCGAGTCGGCGGCGCTCGCGTGACATCCATTGATCGAAAGTCGAGCTCGCGTCGACGTAGCAACCGTTGAGAAACGGACCGCCATAGAGCGACGCCGCGCGAGCATGCTCGCGGCCTTCGACCAGGCTTGCCAGGTCGAGCGCATCGACTGACAGCAGCGCATCAGATGAAAGGGCGACATCGGCGTCGCGCGTCGTGATTGCCTTGGCGCCGAGGCTGCGGCGAAGTGAGGAGAGCGCGTTGCTCAGCGAATGACGTGCGCGCGCCTCGTCCTGATCGCCCCAAAACATCTCTACGAGGGAATCGCGAGCGACAGGGCGTGGGGCCATCGCGAGCACGGCGAGCAGCGCGAGTTTGCGCCGCTGCTTCGCGAGCGATGGGTCTTCCTCACCTGTAGGTCCAACCCGCGTCAGACGCCCGAGAGTGACAAGCCTGAAGTGATTATCCCGCAACATGTTGATGACGTGAGGTGCAAATGATCGCGGCCTGTAACGTCTGCCGCGTGAAAGCAATCGAGGCTTTTGCACGCCGCCTGGGAACCACGCACCGAATTGGACGGACGCGTTCCTTACGCTTCCCACTGTGCGGCGTTTCAAACCGACACCTCATTCGGCAATTGCCAGAGGAACAGATGAAGCGCACAACCAGCATTACCGTGACCGCTACCGGCGCACTCGCGTTAGTCACGCTCGTTCTTCCGCCGGTTTACGCTCAGCGTCAGTCGACGGCGTCGAGTCCGACCAGCGCGAGCTCGAGCCCCAGCTCGAGCGCCAAACGTGCGGATCCCGATCGCACCTCAGGGTTCACGCTCGGTGTGTACACGCTCGCAGTGCCAGGCTTGTCGATCAGCGGCACCGACGTCGACGGCTCATTCGAGGCGAACTTCGGCCAGGGGCTCGGCGTCAGCGTCGACTACGGGTTCAATCGGATGTTCTCGGCCTTCGCGTCGCTCGACATCGCGAAACAGCAGACCGGCCCGCACACATTTCCGTCCGGCGACATGGGATTGTCGCACTTCGAGATCGGCGGCCGGCTCAATCTTCGGACGAGCGATCCGAACACGATTCCATATCTGAGCGCGAGCCTTGGACATCGCTCCCTGGGTGCCTACGTCACGGATGACCAGGGCGACAGCGGCGACTTCACGCTCTCGGGCAACATGCTCGCCGCAGGCGGCGGAATTCGCCACTTCTTTTCGCCGTCGTTTGCCCTCGACGGTGGCGTCGAGCTCGGGTACGGCAGCTTCAATCACATCTCCGGCAACGGAGACTCGTCTGAGGCACTCGTGAACGCGACGACATCCATTCGGCTGCGCGCAGGCGTGAGCTGGCGCCCGTAACCGATGCGATCATCACATCACAGGATACTGACATGTTTCGCATATTCTCATCGCCCGCGCGCATTCGCAGCGCGCTGCTTGTCTCCGCGGCGCTGCTCACCTCGGCGTGCAGCGATTCCACCGCTCCCAAGAAGTCGGCGAACGGCGGCGGCGCGAACGGAAACGGTGGAACCGGGACGGGAGCGAGCGGCACGTACACGCTTCGCGCCATCGACAGGAATTCGCTGCCGTACGACATCCATCGCGGTCCGTTCTTCGACGCGACGAACAAGCACTTCTACAATCAGTTGATCGTACGCGTCACGAGCGGCGCCATCGTGCTCGATCCGCTGGGAGACGTCAACGTCTGGCTCGATTACGCGATCACCGCGGACGGACAGTCATCGAACAAGCACGTCGAAAACGCCGGGACGTGGAAGATGGTCGGCAATCAGGTGACGATCTACGTGGACGGCAAAGCGACCGCGCAGTTCACGATTCAGAACGGACAGGTGGTCGAGAGCGCCGATGTGATTCCAGACGGCACGATGCACGAGTACACGTTTCAGAAGTAGGCTTCGCAGGTCAGCAGAACTGAGCGGCGTTCCGGATCGGATCGATCTGGAACGCCGTTTTGTTTTCCGGAAGACCCTTCCAGGACTATGCAACGGGCGTGTTGGCTTGACCGTGCACGCGACGTTTGAGCGCTGCGAGCGCATCTCGAGCGTGCGTCGCGGCCGGCAGTGATGGATAGCGATCGGCGATGCGCCGAAGCTCGGTGAGCGCGCGACGGGGATCGTCGAGCGGGCCTGTCAGCAGATCGACCAGGCGATTGCTCGCGTAGACGTCTTCGCCGGGCGTGACGGTTGGAATCCGCTGGATCTCGCGAAACAGCTCGGCGGCGCGCGTGTGGTTCTGGCGTTGGCGCGAGTAGAGCTCGGCGGCGCGAACGCGTGCGTCCACGTTCTGCGGCTGCTCGGCGATCACGGCCTCGAAGGACTCGAGCGCCTCGTCGAGTTGCCCGCGCATTACGAGCGACTGCTGATACGAGTACTGCTCCTTGTACGGTGTGCTGGTTCCGTCGACGGCGATGTGCTTCCACGCGCGGCCACTCAGCTCGCCGATCCCCCAGCCGGCGCCGCCGGCGATCGCGCCCGAGGCGATGCCGGTGGGCAGCACCCACCAGTGGAATCCGATTCGTGCAAACAGGACGCCGGTTACGGTTCCGAACACCATCACCCCGTAACCCCACGCCCGCAGGATCATGCCGGCGTCCGGACCGTGGCGATCGAAGAGGCTCTTTTTGTACGCGGGCTTTTCGTGCATGGCAACCCTAAGACGACGACGTGGGGGGATGATGTACCGAAATCGTGGGGGGTCTTGCCAGATGGCGCGAATCCTTTCAAATCAATTGCAACCCATGGAACGGGCCGAGGCTCGCTCGCGGACGTCAGTCAACGGCCGGGCTGGATCAACGCCGGGCCGCTTGACATGGGCTGTCGCGGATGGCCAAAGTTGCGGCGGGGCTTTCAGTTGATTCGACGTGACCCGTCAGTCGCCTGATGCGGTTAAGGGTGTGCCGGGTACGGAGATCCGAGCGCACCATTGCCCGTACTGTGGCTCCTTCCTCTGGTCTGCTCCTGCAGTACAAAGCCGTCGTGGACGATAGTCAACCACGATTCGTAGCACGTCCCCACCCCACGCTTGCTCACGGAGGCAAGTACGATGAATCCGATGAGGCGTCGAAACCTCGCCATCGGCGCAATGACGACTGCGTTATTGACGACCGCAGCCGCCGCTGGCCGCGCTCAAGGTACGCTCGTAGGAACGGTGACCGCTCAGCCAGGCGGCACTCCGCTTCAAGAAGCTCGAATCATGATAGTCGGTACCAGCTTGGTCGGTTCCTCAGGACCGGACGGCAAGTACCGCCTCGTTCGCGTTCCGAGTGGTACCGCCGAAGTACGCGTGATTCGTGTCGGCTACACGGAACAGAAGAAATCAGTGCGCATCGTCGAGGGCCAAACGGCGACCCTGGATTTCGGAATGTCGCCGAGCGTCGTTCAACTGGCCGAAGTCGTCACCACCGCAACGGGCGAACAACGCCGGGTGGAAGTGGGCAACGCCGTCGAGAACGTCTCGGTGGCGGACCTGACGGCATCGGCCCCAGTGCGCACGATCTCCGACGTGCTCACGGCGCGGGTTCCCGGCGTCATGGTGCAGTCGGGCACCCAGACCGGTTCCGGCCAGCGCATCCGAGTTCGCGGCATCAGTAGCTTGAGCCTGTCGAACGAGCCGATCTTCATCATCGACGGTATTCGCATGAGCTCGAACAACGGATCCACGTCGTTCGGCAATGGCGGCAACAACTTCAGCCGCCTGGGCGACCTCAGCCCAGAGGACATCGACAACATCGAGATCGTGAAGGGTCCTTCCGCGGCGACGCTGTACGGCACGGACGCGGCGAACGGGGTCGTGGTGATCACGACGAAGAAGGGGCGGGCTGGCAGCGCGCACTGGAACGTGTTCGCCGAGGGCGGCATTCTCGACGACCGCAACTGGTATGCGCCAAACTATACGCTCGCCGGCATGAGCGCCACGACGAAGAAGCCGCTCATCCTGCAGGGGCAGTGCTCGCTCGTGATGGTGTCGGCCGGGTCGTGCGTGAAGAGCGACGGCTCGAACGGCTATGACAGCGTTCGCATCTACAGCCCGATCACCGATCCGTCGGTCACGCCGCTCGGCCTCGGCAACCGCGACGCCGAAGGCGTGCAGGTCTCCGGTGGCACCGATGCGGTCCGGTACTTCATGTCGGCCGGCCGCGACAACGAAGTGGGCGTGTTCCGGCTCGACGACTACGAGAAGCACCGGTGGGATTCGCTCGGCGTCACGATCCACCCGTGGCAGATGCATCCGAACACGCGCCTGCTGAACACGTTCCGCGGCAACATTGCCGCCCAGGTCAGCTCGCAGTTCGACGCATCTCTGAACTTCGGCTATAACAGCGTGGACGCGTTGACGAGCAACGAATCGAACAACACGGTCGGCATCGGCTCGCAGTCGTTCGGCGGACCAGGCTACCGCAACAACGGCGTCGTGAAAGGCCTGGCGGACTCGCTGCTCGGCTACCGCGCCGGCACGCCGGGCCTCGTTTGGGCGGAAAAGCTCCAGCAGAACGTCAACCGCATGATTCTGGCGTCGAACATGAACTGGCGTCCGACGAGCTGGATCCAGTCGCGCGCGAATTTCGGGGCCGACTTCACGGATCGTGTCGATACACGCCTGCACGAGAATGGCGAAGGTTGGCCGCTCACGGCGACGTACCGCGACGGGCAGGCGTTCAACGCTCGCACCAATATCATGAATCTGTCGGCCGACATCGGCGCGACGGCGAACTACAACCCGTCCCGCTTCAACTGGTTGAACTTCAAGACCACGGTCGGAACGCAGTACAACAACTCTCGCCTCGACCAGAACCAGGCTGGCGGCACCACCCTTCCGCCGGGTGCGATCACCGCGAGCGCCGGCGCAACGAACAGCGCGAGCGAAGGCTTCACGATCCAGAAGACGTGGGGAATTTTCGTCGAGGAAGGCGCAGCGTTGCGCGACCGCCTGTTCCTCACGGCCGCCGTTCGCACCGACCAAAACAGCGCGTTCGGCACGAACTTCCAGCGCGTCTACTACCCGAAGTACAGCCTGTCGTGGGTGATCTCCGACGAGGACTTCTTCCCGAAGAACTGGCTGACGGAGCGAATCAGCAACCTCCAGTTGCGTCTGGCGAACGGCGCGTCAGGCGTGCAGCCGGGCCCAAACGACGCTCTACCGACGTTCTCGGCCGGCTCGGCGAGCATCAACAACACCGACGCGCCGATCGAAACCTCCAACGCGATCGGCAATCCAAACCTCAAGCCCGAGCGTTCGGTGGAGTGGGAGGGCGGCTTCAACTCGCGGTTGTTCAACAATCGGATCCAGTTCGATCTGACCTACTACTCCAAGCTCACCCACGACGCGCTCATCAACGCGATCATCGCGCCGTCGCTGGGCTCCGGAGCAACGCGTCAGGCGACCAATCTTGGCTCGATCAAGAACGCAGGATGGGAGGTCACGCTCGGCGGGCAGATCATCGACCGCAAACAGCTGGGCCTCGACTTCCATTTCAACACGTCGCTCAACGCCAACAAGGTCGTGAGCCTGGGCACCACGCCGCCGCAGATCGGCGTCACCAACTGGACGGTCGTGGGCTACCCGATCGGCGGAATCTGGGCGAAGCCGATCATCGGGTGGAAGGACGCGAACGGCGACGGCATCCTCACGGTGCCGGAAGTCCAGATCAAGACCGACACGCTGTTCGACGGCGACCATAACGTGATCGGCGTCGGAACCTTCCGCGGCTATGCCGAGCCACGCTACCTCACGACGTTCACCTCGGGTATCGACCTGTTCAATCATCACCTGCGCATTCAGAACCTCTTCGATTGGCGCGGCGGCAACAGGTACTACAACAACACGGAACGCATCCGCTGCACGCGGCCGAATTGCAACGGGCTGTTCAATCCCGGTGCGTCGTTCGAGGAGCAGGCGATGGACGTGGCGGCGCTCTACGCGCCGGAGAAGACGCTCGACGGCTACTACCAGCCGGGCGCGTTCGTGAAGTGGCGCGAGGCGACCGTGACGTGGGATCTGCCGCAGATGCTTCTCTCGCGCACTCGCGCGCGCAACGCGAGCGTCGTGTTCTCGGCGCGCAATCTCAAGCTGTGGACGAACTATCGCGGCTCGGACCCGGAGAGCGACTACACCGCGACCGGCGGCGGCGACACGCCGAGCGAGTTCCAGACCTTTGCGGCCCCGACGCTGTTCCAGATCCGTATCAACCTTGGCTACTGACCTCCACCACCACTGACAGATGAGAATCCCAAAGCAAAGTGGACGGGCGGTCAGGGTGACGCTCGCGACGATCGCCGGCATTGCGCTTGCCGGCTGCGATACGATCAAGACCAACCTGCTCGAAGCGGTCGATCCGTCGATCATCAATCCGGCCTCCGTGCAATCGGCGGCGGGTGCCACGGCCGTCCGCAACGGCGCCCTGTCCCGCTTGCGCGCCGCGACCGCGGACGGCGAGAGCACGTGGCTGTTCGGTGGACTGCTCGTGGACGAGTGGGCCACCAGCTCCACGTTCGTGCAGAACGACGAGACGGATCAGCGCTCCATTCAACTCAACAACTCGACCGTCCAGGGCGATCTGCGCGCGCTGTACCGAGTGCGCACATCCTCCAACCAGGCCATCGGGCTCCTCAGGAAGTACAAGCCGACGCCGACGGCCGACATCGGCGAGATGTATTTCGCTCGCGGCTTCGCCGAGTTGCAGTTGGCATCAGACTTCTGCAACGGCATTCCATTGAGCGATGGCGCCGCTGATCCGGCGGTCCTCGGCAAGCCGCTCACCGTAAAGGATGTCTTTGCGGTCGCGTCGGCCTCGTTCGACTCGGCGATGGCGTTGAGCACCGCCACGGACGCCGCATCGCTCCTGGTCAACCGGGCGTCGCGCATCGGGAAAGCGAGAGCACTGCTCGGCTCGGGCATCAGCAATGCGGCGGCGGCAGCGGCGCTCGTCACGGGCATTCCGACGAGCTTCCGGTATGATGTCACGGCGTCCTTGACCGGCGGGAGCAACACGCTGTGGGACCAACCGGCAAGCCAGAACCGATACATCATCGGCGACAGCATCACCGGCAAGGACCGCACGATTCTCGTGAAGAACGCAATTCCGTTCTTCTCGGCGAACGACCGCCGAGTTCCGGCCCACTATCAGGTCGCCGGGAAGGATACCGCCAAGGCGCAGGATGGCAGTACGCTCGTGATCGAGGCGGACAGCCTGTGGGGCCAATCGACCGCGGTCGCGTTGACCTCGGGCATCGACGCGCGTTTGATCGAAGCCGAAGCGGCGCTCAAGGCGGGCGACGCCGCCGCCATGATGGCGATTCTCAACGCGTTGCGCGCGGCGCCGCAGCAGATTACGGCGCCGAGCCCCACGTCGACCGGGACGCACCCGGGATGGACGACGCCAGTGCTTCCGGCGTTGACCGATCCGGGCTCGCTCGACGCTCGCGTCAACCTGCTGTTCCGTGAGAAGGCGTTCTGGACGTTCAGCCGCGGCCAACGCCTCGGCGACCTCCGCCGCCTCATTCGCGACTACGGCCGCGCCGCCGACGGATCGAACGCGGGTGGTTATCCGTTGGGTACGCACTACAAGGGTGGCGTGTATGGCATCGATCTGAACCTGCCGGTCACCACCGACGAGCAGGTGGGCAACCCGACCAACTTCACGGGCTGCCTCGACCGAAAGGCGTGATTGCCTCGGCGAGTGTACGATGAGAGGGGGAGGCGGCCGGTCCGCCTCCCTTTTTTCACGCCTCATCCCGATCTTGCGGGCCATCGGGCGGAACCATCGGCGGGCTTACCGAGTTGGCCCGTTCGAGAAAGCGAGGGCCGCGAAGCGTTGCCGTGTCTTAATGGTAAGCGCCGCCAGTCAAGCATCTCGGGGGGCGAGAGCGACCACAGCGGCACCTTGACGTAGGCGGGGGGAGACTAGTGCTTCAAGGGGAAGGCAGCATCCGAGTGAGCGCCGCTGAAGGCACGCGGCACACTCATCGAGTCTTGCGGTTGAGGCAGGAGGGGCACGTTCATTGCGCGAACGGGCGCAGACGGGCCCCCAGCAGTACAGCCGCTTGGCGCTCGAATCGACTCTTTCGCTGCGGCTCGTCCGCGGGACAATTCATGATCCGACTTCGCACGCGCTGGGCGGTGCTGTTAGCGCCCGTCTTGGCGCTCGTGTCGTCCGTTCCGGCTAGCGCCCAGGAATATTTCGGGCGCAACAAAGTTCAGTATGAGCGCTTTGATTGGAAGATTCTCCGGTCGGATCACTTCGACAATTTCTTCTACCCGCCGGAATCGCTGATCGTCCATGACGCAGCGCGCATGGCGGAGCGTTGGTACACGCGCCACTCGGACACCTTCCGTCACGCGTTCGATCGCAAGTCGCTGATCTTCTACGCCGATCATCCGGACTTCGAGCAGACGAACGTCGTTGGCGAGCAGCTCGAGGAAGGCACCGGCGGCGTCACGGAGTCGAACCGCACGCGCGTGATCATGCCGTTCACCGGCATCTACGCGGACAACGATCACGTGCTCGGTCACGAGCTCGTTCACGTCTTCCAATACAACATCGCTGAAGGTACGCCCGGCGGTGGCCTGATGCGGTTGGACGCGCTGCCGCTCTGGCTCATCGAAGGTATGGCGGAGTACTTCTCGCTTGGCCGAGAGGATCCGCTCACCGCGATGTGGATGCGCGACGCCGTGATGCGCAACAAGTTCCCGACGATCAAGCAGCTGACCACTGACCCGCGCTTCTTCCCGTATCGCTACGGCCAGGCCCTGTGGGCGTACGTCGGCGGGCGTTGGGGCGATCGTTCGATCGTCGAGGTGTATCGCACCGCCCTCCGCATCGGCTGGGATCAGGCGTTGATCCGCGTGCTCGGCGAGAATAGCGATTCGCTGTCGAAGGACTGGGCTGCGGCGAACCGCGCGATGTATCTGCCGCAGGTTGCGGGACGCCAGCACCCTGACAGCGTCGGCAGCAAGCTTGTAGGCCTTGCGCGCAGCGGCGACTACAACCTGGCGCCGACCATCAGTCCGGACGGCAAGCTGTTCGCGTTCTTCTCGAGCCGCAATCTGTTCAGCATGGACCTGTTCGTCGGCGACGCGACGACAGGCAAAGTGATCAAGAAGCTCGGCGGCCCCTCGAGCGATCCGCACTTCGACGCGATCAGCTTCATCAATTCTGCCGGCGATTGGTCACCGGACGGTGGCGAGTTCGCGTTCATCGTCTACGCCGACGGCAACAACGAGATCGCGATCCTCAACACGCGTTCGACCAATGTCGACCGGCGCATCAAGCTGCCCGGCATCGGCTCGGTGAGCCACGTGTCCTGGTCGCCCGACGGCAAGACGCTGTGCTTGTCGGGACAGGCGGGCGGCATCAGCGATCTCTATCTGCTCGACCTCGAGAAGGGCACGATCCGCCAGCTGACGCACGACCGCTACGCCGACATTCAGCCGACGTGGTCGCCCGACGGCAAGACGATCGCGTTCGCAACGGATCGCGGGTCCACGACCGATTTCAACACGCTCAAGTTCGGGCCGCTGCAGCTCGCGACGTACGATCTGGCGACGGGCCGCATCAGCGTGTTCTCGCCGTTCGCACGGGGCAAGCATATCAACCCACAGTTCTCGCCTGACGGCAATGACCTGTTCTTCATCTCGGATCAGGACGGCTTTCCTGACGTCTATCGCCTGAACCTCGCGAGCGGGCAGGTCTTCCGCATCACGAACGTCTCGACCGGCGTCAGCGGCATCACGACGGTCTCGCCTGCACTGTCGGTCTCACGCCAGACCGGCCGCATGCTCGTGAACACGTTCTACGATCAGGGCAACGAGATCCGTGGCTTCGACAAATCGCAGACGGTCGGTACGCTCGTGTCCACGCCGTCGATCGCGTGGGAGGGCGCGCAGCTGCCGCCGCCACAAGTGACGCGCAGCCTCGTACTGGGCTACCTCGCCGACGCAACGAGCGGCTTGCCGAGTGGCAGTGACTTCCAGGTCATGCCGTATCACTCGGAGTTCTCGCTCGACGCGATCGGACAGCCGAGCTTGGGCGTCGTCGCTGGTGGACCGTTCGGAACCGGCTTGGCTGGCGGCGTGTCGATGATCTTCGGCGATCAGTTGAGCGATCGTCAGATCTTCGCCGCGATTCAAGCGAACGGCACGGTGAAGGACATTGGCGGCGCGCTGCAGTACTACAACATGAAGAACCGGTGGAACTACGGCATGGGCATCGAGCACGTACCCTATCTCACCGGACAAGTGTACTTGCAGGACACCACCATCGATGTCGGCGGAGGGCAGCAGGTCGCTGGCTACTCAGTGAATCAGCTGCTGCAACGCGTGTACATCGATCAGGCGGCGGTCTTCACACAGTACCCGTTCTCCATGACGAAGCGTCTGGAGTTCACCGCCAACATCACGCACTACGGCTTCGATACTGAGCTGTTCAAGACGACGTTCGTCGGCAACACCATCGTGGACCAGACCGACGAAAAGCAGTCGTCGATCTACAAGCCGATCTGGTTCGCGGAGCCGTCGCTTGCACTCGTCGGGGATAATTCCTTCGAGGCATTCACGTCGCCGGTGCAGGGGCAGCGCTATCGCGCACAGATCACGCCGACGTTCGGCTCAGTACAGTACACGAACGCGCTGCTCGATTATCGAAAGTATGTCTTCCTGCGTCCGTTCACGTTCGCGGTACGCGGAGTATCGCTCGGCCGCTACGGATCGGGCGCCGAGGATCCGAACACGACGTGGCCGATCTACCTCGGCGAAGAGACGCTGATTCGCGGCTACGGCTACGGCTCGTTCAACAGCGACGAGTGCCAGGTCGACAATCCGCAGCCGAATACTCAGACCGCGCAGGCCGGCTGCCCGGCGTTCCAACGCCTGTTCGGCAGCAAAGCCGCGGTGGCGAATGTCGAGTTCCGAATTCCGCTGTTCGGCACGGAGGGGTTTGGACTCTTGAACTTCCCCTTCCTGCCCACCGAAGTGTCGCCATTCTTCGACGCCGGTGTCTCCTACACGAATTCGCAGAACCCTGATTTCCGCCTTACGCGAACGGCAAACGTGGTCCCGCAGAACTGTACGCCGAGCGGCGCGTCGACGGTCTCGCAGATCCAGCAGCTGGCGTACTACCCGTGCGCGGATCGCATTCCGGTGTTCAGCACGGGCGTCTCGTTCCGATTCAACCTGATGGGTTACGCGATCCTCGAAGCATACGCCGCGCATCCGTTCCAGCGGCCGAAACGAAATTGGGTCTGGGGATTCCAGTTGGCGCCGGGCTGGTAACGGCCGGCGACGGGCGACGGGCGACGGACGCTAAAATGAGAGGCTCGTAGTGGCATGGGTCGCCGCTGCGAGCCTCTCACTTCGTTTCCCGTTTCCCGCTTCCCGCTCCCGCGCCTCACCACTCATACAGCGTGCGATACACCTGCGCATT
>Ga0070679_100001580_pt1 | contig 20414 bp, 19 predicted proteins | sample KBSC63BmetaG_FD_65652 | JGI IMG/M metagenome (GOLD analysis project Ga0070679, IMG submission 65652) | Corn rhizosphere microbial communities from Kellogg Biological Station, Michigan, USA - KBS C6-3B metaG | ecosystem: Host-associated > Plants > Roots > Rhizosphere | place: USA: Michigan... | reverse complement strand
CCCGTTGGAGCCCTCGTCAGGTTCTTCGGCAATCCTGTGTCGAGGATCATCGTCGACTCCGTCGGCCTGGGTGAGTCGTGGGGCTCGTGCCTGCAGCTGGCCAGCGCCCTGTTCACCGCCCAGAACGGCGACCGCCTCCACCTGCGGCCGCAGATCACCAACGGCTGCGGCAAGAAGAAGGCCCACAAGAGCAAGGGGCATCGCGCCGGGAAGTAGATGGCGCGCCGGCGCACCGCGGTGCCGTTGCGGCCCGGGGTGCGCCGGTGGTGCGAGGTGGTCCGCGGCCGGGCGGCCGTGACGGCGGTCCGGGTTTTGTCCGGGGGCGGGGCGGCCGTCCGAGGTTGGTCCTGGGCGTCCCGGGCGCCTCATGGGGGTCCTGGCAGGCTGTGACCCTCATGGGGAGCCCAGGACGTGAGGCTTCCGTGAGGGAGGCGTCACAGGGACGGTGCGAAGTCGGACTTCCGTGACGGAGGCGTCACAGGGACGGTGCGAGGTCGGACTTCCGTGACGATCGTGTCCGGGAGATCCCACACCTCGGCCCTTTCGGTCACAGGGATGCCGGGAACGTCACACTTTCCGGCCCCGGGAGGCCCTTTTCCGGCCGGGATCGAGGGGTCGGGGACGCGTTGTCGACTTCAGGGCCCCTATGGGGGCCCCAAAGTCGACAACGCGCCCGTCGGTGTTGGACAACACGGGAGGAAGCCCGACGTTCTCGACATCTCCGTGACGGGGTCGGACTTCGGATACGGATCCGTGTCCCTCCGGTGAGGGATCCGTGGCTCCCTCGTGACGGATGCTCCACGGGTCCCCCCACTCTCCGCGACCCGGCCGTCTCGGCCACGGCCACAGCCTGCCAGGGCCGTGGACGAGACGGCCCGTCCCTTCCCGGGGCGCCAGCTTCAAGGGGCTACATCCCTTCCGGGCGAGAGCTTGCGAGGCCTGATCCCTTCCCGGGCGCCAGCCCGCAAGGGCCGCATCCCTTCCCAGCCCCGGACCCCGGAACGCCTCCTCTAGTGCCGGAAATGCCGGTGGTGCGTGAAGACCATCGCCACGCCGAGGGCGTCGCAGGCGGCGACCACCTCGTCGTCGCGGATCGAGCCGCCGGGCTGGATCACGGCGGTGGCGCCGGCCTGGATGCCGAGCTCGGGTCCGTCGGCGAAGGGGAAGAAGGCGTCGGAGGCGAGGCTGGAGTTGGCGAGGAGGTCGGCGGCGTCGGTGCCGCGGGCCTCGCGGCACTTCTCGACCGCGAGGCGGACGGAGTCGACGCGGCTCATCTGCCCGGCGCCGATACCGAGGGTGGCGCCGTCCTTGGCGATCACGATCGCGTTGGAGCGGACCCGACGGCAGACGGTCCAGGCGAAGAGCATGTCGTCCCACTGGGCGTCGGTCGGCTTGGTCTGGGTGACGGCCTCCATCGAGGAGCGCAGGTCGGGCTGGTCATCGAGCTCCTGGACCAGGACGCCGCCGAGCACCTTCTTGTAATCGCGTTCGCCCGGCGGGGTGCGGCGCGGCTCCTCTTCGCTGAGGATCCGGACCGGCTCCTTCTGCTGCATGATCGCGAGGCCCTCGTCGTCGTAGCCGGGCGCGATCACGACCTCGACGAAGGTGCCGTGGAGTTCCTCGGCGACCTCCTTGTCGATCGGCCGGTTGAAGGCGAGCACGCCGCCGTAGGCCGAGGTCGGATCGCAGGCGCGCGCCTTGCGGTGCGCCTCGGCGAGGGTCGCGCCGATCGCCACCCCGCAGGGGTTGTTGTGCTTGACGATCACGCAGGCGGGCGGCTCGAAGTCGGCGCAGAGCGACCGTGCCGCGTCGAGGTCGAGCACGTTGTTGAAGGAGAGCGCCTTGCCGTGCAGCTTCTGCACCCCCGAGAGGATGTGGCTGCGCGCCCCCGCCTCCGAGTAGAGCGCCGCGCGCTGGTGCGGGTTCTCGCCGTAGGAGAGGTCGAGAACCTTCTCGTAGGCGACCGCGAGGTGTTCCGGGAAGTCCTCGTCCTCGTAGGAGGTCGAGAACCAGCGGCTGATCCCGGCGTCGTAACGGGCGGTCTGCGCGAAGGCCTCGTTGGCGAGCCAGTGGCGGGTCGTCGCGGAGATCTCGCCGCCGGACTCCTCGAGCTCGGCGCAGACCGCGTCGTAGGCCTCCGGCTTGACCACGACCGCGACGCCTTCGTGGTTCTTCGCCGCGGCCCGGATCATCGTCGGCCCGCCGATGTCGATGTTCTCGATCGCGGTGAGCGGATCGACGTCGTCGGCGGCGACGGTCTGCTCGAAGGGGTAGAGGTTGACCGCGACAAGGTCGATCGGCTCGATCGCCTCCGCCGCCAGCACGTCCATGTGCGCCGGCTCGTCGCGCCGCGCCAGGAGCGCGGCGTGGAGGCGCGGGTGGAGCGTCTTGACCCGCCCGTCGAGGATCTCCTCCTGGCCGGTGAACTTGGAGACGTCGGTGACCTCGACCCCGGCCTCGCGCAGCGCCGTCGCGGTGCCGCCGGTGGAGAGGATCTCGACCCCGAGCGCCGCCAGCGCCCTGCCGAAGTCGGCGACCCCGGTCTTGTCGGAGACGGAGATCAGGGCCCGGCGGACGCGGATCGCGCCGTTCCCGCCCGCCGCGCCGTTGCTCGCGGCGGCGGTGTCGCTTGAGGTGTCGGCGGCGGTATCGCTCATCGATCGGCCCCCGTGCGCGGGGGGCCGCCACCGATCCTAGCCTTGCCCCCGGCAAGCGTGCGTATCGCCTCCGGGAACAGCTCGTGCTCGACCGCATGGAGCGCGTTTTCGAGCTCCTGCCGGTCGCGGCTCGGCGGCACCGGGACCTCGCGCTGGAGGATCGGTGGGCCGGTGTCGACGCCCTCGTCGACGAAGTGGACGGTGACGCCGGTGACGTCGACCCCGGCCTCCAGCGCCTGCCCGACCGCGTCGAGGCCGGGGAAGGCGGGCAGCAGCGCGGGGTGGACGTTGACGATCCGGTCGCGGAAGCGGCCGACGAACCCGGCGCTCAGCAGCTGCATGTAACCGGCGAGCACGACGAGGTCGGGCCGCAGCCCCTCCGCCCAGTCGCCCATCGCGAGGTCCCGCGCGGCGCGGTCGGCGAACTCCTCGCGCGGGAACACGGCGGTCTCGACCTCCGCCTCGCGCGCCCGCCGCAGCGCCCGCGCCTCGCGCTTGTCGGAGCCGACGCCGACGACCGCGAACCCGTCGCGCCCGTGCAGCTGGTCGAGGATCGCCTGCAGGTTGGTGCCGTTGCCGGAGGCCAGCACGACGATGCGGAATTCGCTCACCGACGGATCTTCGCGCACCGCGCCCCGCTGTTCTTTTTGGCGGTCACGGCGCCACCAAGAACAGCTGTCGTTCGGCTGTTCCTTTTGCGCCTCACAGGCGCAAAAGGAACAGCGGCCGACGGGCGATAAAGTCGCCGGGACGTGACCGGCGGCTGGCGCGTAGTCCTCTACCTCCACCTGCTCTCGATGGCGTTCTTCGTCGGCGGGCAGCTCGTCTTCGGGCTCGCCGTGGTGCCGCTGCTGCGCGGGGACGACGATCGGGACCGCGAGCGACTCCGCTCAGTGGCGCGCCGCTTCGGCTACGGGTCCCTGGGCGCGCTCCTCGTCCTCGTCATCACCGGCTGGGCGATGGCCTCGCACTTCCAGCTCTGGGACAGCTCCACGCTCCAGTGGAAGCTGGCCTTGGTCGCCCTCGTGATCGTGCTCGTGCTCTCCCATCTGCGCTGGTCGAAACTCCACGCTCTCCAGGGCGCGATTCTCATCGCCTCCCTGGTGATCGTCTGGCTGGGTTTGCGGCTGGCGACGGGTGGCGCTTAGTTGGTGGTTACGCGGCCGGGGAAGGGATGGGGCCCCGCAAGCTGTCGCCCGGGGTAGGGACGCGCCCCTCTCGCCACGGCCCGGGCAGGCTGGGGCCGTGGCGAGAGGGGCGGGTGTGCGGAGAGCGGAGGTCGTGCACGGGAGCGACACGGGAGTGCGTCGGGAGTGGCACGGATCCGTGGCGGAGGTCAGACCCCGTCACAGAGACCTTGAGAACTCCGGTCTTCCTCCCGTGTTGTCCAACACCGACGGACGCGCTGCGTGGATTGACCCCCCTATAGGGGCCCTAAAACACGCAGCGCGATATCGACACTGGATTCCGGCCCGGAAAAGGGCCTTTCAGGGCCGGGAAGTGTGACGTTCCCGGCATCTTCGTCAACGATCCGGCCGAGGTGTGGAAGCTCTCCGGCAGGATCGTCACGGAAGTCCGACCTCGCGCCGTCCCTGTGACGCCTTCCCAACAGAAGCCTCACGTCCTGGGCTCCTCATGGGGGTCACAAGCCTGCCAGGACCCCCATGAGGAGCCCAGGACCCCCTCGGACGGCCGCAAGCGCCACGAACCCCCGCCCGAACGAACCCGGCCCGCTCAGCTCGCCGGGATCACGGCGATGCCCTCGAGGGCGAACTTGCCGTTCGCCTCGTCGGGGTCGCCAAGCGGGTAGTGGCCGCTGAAGCAGGCATCGCAGTGGTCTTCGGGGCTGCCGCCGATCGCCTCGTAGACGCCCTCCATCGAGAGGTAGGCGAGGCTGTCGGCGTCGAGCTCGTCGGCGATCTCGTCGACGGTCCGCCCGTGGGCGATCATCTCCTCGCGGGTCGACATGTCGACGCCGTAGTGGCAGGGGTTGCGGATCGGCGGCGCCGAGATCCGCAGGTGCACCTCGCGCGCCCCGGCGTCGCGCAGGATGCCGACGATCTGCCTGGTGGTGTTGCCGCGCACGATCGAGTCGTCGACGACGACGATGCGCCGGCCGGCGACGATCTCGGGCAGCGGGTTGAACTTGAGGCGCAGGCCGTGCTTGCGGAGCTCCTGCCCGGGCTGGATGAAGGTGCGGGCGACGTACCGGTTCTTGATCAGGCCGTCGTCGCGCGGCAGCCCCGAGGCGCGCGCGAAGCCCGCCGCCGCCGGGTTGCCCGAGTCCGGCACCGAGATCACCAGGTCGGCTTCGACCGGCGCCTCGCGCCAGAGGATCTCGCCCATCCGCCCGCGCGCCTGCTGCAGCACGTTGCCCTCCATGCGGCTGTCGGGGCGGGAGAAGTAGATGTGCTCGAAGACGCACGAGGAGCGCCGCACCCCGTGCACGACCTGCCGCGTCTCCAGCCCCCGGTCGGTCAGGCTGACCAGCTCGCCGGGATGAACTTCGCGCATCAGCTCGGCGCCGATGATGTCGAAGGCGCAGCTCTCCGAGGCGACGACGAAGCGGTTGCCGAGCCGCCCGAGGCTGAGCGGCCGGATCCCGTGCGGGTCGCGGAAGGCGACGATCGCATGCTTGGTCATCACCACCGTCGAGTAGGCGCCCTCGAGCCGCGGCATCACCTGTTCGACCGCGTCCTCGATCAGCTTCCCATCGTGGGACGACACGAGCGCCGCGATGATCTCCGAGTCGCTCGTCCCGCGGAAGTCGATCCCCTGGCCCTTCAGCTCGCTCCAAAGCTCGACCGCGTTGGTCAGGTTGCCGTTGTGGGCGAGCGCCACCTCGCGGCCGTCGTCGCGCCAGACCGGCTGCGCGTTCTCCCACGACCCGCCGCCGGTGGTCGAGTAGCGCACGTGGCCGATCGCCATGTCGCCCTCCAGCGCCCGCAGCTTCTCCTCGTCGAAGACCTGGGACACCAGCCCCGCGTCACGCAGCGTGGTGATGTGGCCGCCCTCGCAGGTGGCGATCCCGGCCGACTCCTGGCCGCGGTGCTGCAGCGCGTACAGCGCGAAGTAGGCGAGGCGGGACACCTCGTGCCCCGGGGCATTGATGCCGAAGACCCCGCATTCGTCGCGGGGCTTGTCGCGGTCGGCCGGGAACCGCTCGAACGTGGTCAAGGAGCGCGCTTCCTCTTCGGTAGAGACGATGTGACGCGCAGGCGGATCGCCTACCCCGGAAGGGTAGCAATGGGCGGCACCGCGCTTTTCCTCCGCGAAATCCGCTTACTCCGGGCTTTTCGCGGTCAGCGGACCCGCTCGACGACGTCGAAGGCCGGGAGGCCGTCGATGCTCACGGCATTCTTCTCCGCCATGTAGTCCGCGATCGCCCCCTCGCCGCCGACCCGCAGCTTCTTCTCCACCGACTTCTCGGCGTGCACACGCTCGCCCTCGTAGCTCATCCGCGGCACGCCGTAGCCGCAGGAGTCGCCGATCCGCTCGACCTCCACCAGGATCACCGCCCGCCGCGCCACCTCGAACTCGTGCGGCGGGTCGAAATCGGCGCGCGCGCAGAGCTCCTTAAACCGCGGGTCGTCGGCGACGACGACCTCGCCGCGACCGTGCAGGCGCAGGACCCGCGGCGGCCCGTCGAAGGCACAGAACATCACCACGATGCGCCCGTTCTCACGCAGATGTGCGACGGTCTCGGCGCCGGAGCCGACCATGTCGAGATATGCGACGGTGTGGTCGCCCAGCACCCGGAAGGTGCCCATCGGCCCCTTCGGCGAGACGTTCACCCGCCCGCCGGCCCCGAGCGGCGCCGTGCCGACGAAGAACAGCTCCCGTTCGGCGATCCACTCGCGCTGATGCTCGTCGATGCGCTCGAAGACCTTGCCCACTCCATGACCGTACCAGCGCGTGGGCGACGTTCCGTGACATCGCCCATGGAGATCTGAGGCGGCGCGAGGCGCCCCCACGCCGCCTCAGATCCGCGCGCCGCTCTCGGGGTCGAAGAGGTGAAGCTTTGCGGTGTCGGCCCAGAGCTCGGCCCTCTGGCGGCGGCGGACTTTGCTGGTCGGCTCGAGGCGGGCGACGATCTGCTCCTCGCCCTCGCGCCGGCCGGCGGCGCCGGTCTCGGCGAGGCGTTCGCCGACCAGGTCGGCCAGCTGTTCGGACTGGACGCCTTCGGAGGCGATGTGGAAGTAGGCGTAGAGGTCGGAGCCGAGCGACTCGACCAGGTCGATGTCGGCCTCGAAGATGACGCCGCGTTCGTTCTTGGTCTCGTCGGGGACGATCGCCGCGTCCTCGAAGCTCTCCGGCCGGATTCCGGCGACGACTTTGCCTTGGGACGGCAGGTCCAGGCCGTCGATCTGGGCCGGGTCGACCGCGCCGATCGGCAGGTGGATCTTGCCGTCGCTCACCTCGGCGGGCATGAAGTTCATCGCCGGCGAGCCGATGAAGCCGGCGACGAAGAGGTTGCGCGGCGACGAGTAGAGCTCTTCCGGCGAGCCGACCTGCTGGAGGACGCCCGCGCGCATGACCGCCACGCGGTCGCCGAGCGTCATCGCCTCGGTCTGGTCGTGGGTGACGTAGATCATCGTCGTCCCCAGGTCCGACTGCAGCCGCGCGACCTCGGTCCGCATCTGCACGCGCAGCTTCGCGTCGAGGTTGGAGAGCGGCTCGTCCATCAGGAACGCTTTCGGATCGCGGACGATCGCCCGCCCCATCGCCACCCGCTGTCGCTGTCCGCCGGAGAGGTTGGCCGGTTTGCGGTCCAGGTGCTGGACCAGGTCGAGTTTCTCCGCCGCCTCCTCGACCTTCTGGTCGATCTCCGCCTTGTCGACGCCGGCCAGGGAGAGCGCGAAGCCCATGTTCTCGCGCACGGTCATGTGCGGGTACAGCGCGTAGTTCTGGAAGACCATCGCGATGTCGCGATCCTTCGGTGAGCGATCGTTGACGACCTCGTCGCCGATCTTCAGCTCCCCGCTGGAGATGTCCTCGAGCCCGGCGATCATCCGCAGCGCCGTCGACTTGCCGCAGCCCGACGGCCCGACCAGGATCACGAACTCGCCGTCGGCGATGTCGAGGCTCAGGTCTTTGACGGCTTCGTAGCCGTCGTCGAAAACCTTGGTGACTTCATCGAGGACTATCTCTGACATTTGCGGGGCTCCTTTATCCCTTGACGGCGCCGGCGGTCAGCCCGGACACGATGCGGCGCTGGAAGATGAGGACGAAGACGATGATCGGGATCGTCACCACGATCGCCGCCGCGGCGATCGATCCGGTCGGTTCGGTGAAGGTCGATTCGCCGGTGAAGAACGCGAGCGCCGCGGGCACGGTGCGCGAGTCGTCCGACGAGGTCAGCGAGATCGCGTAGACGAAGTCGTTCCAGCAGAAGATGAAGACCAGGATCGCGGCGGTGAAGACGCCGGGCGCGGCGAGCGGCAGGATCACCTTGCGGAACGCCTGCCACGGGGTGGCGCCGTCCACCTGCGCGGCCTGCTCGAGGTCCCAGGGGATCTCGCGGAAGAACGCCACCAGCACGTACACCGCGAGCGGCAGCGAGAAGGTGAGGTAGGGGATGATCAGGCCTAGGTAGGTGTCGTAGATGCCGATCGCCCGCCACATGTCGAAGAGTGGGCCGACGGTGGAGATCGGCGGGAACATCGCGATCGCCAGGGCGCCCGCGAGGATCGCCCGCTTGCCGGGGAATTCGAGCCGCGCGATCGCGTAGGCGGTGAAGGAGGCGAGGATGATCGCGACCGCGGTGGTGATCAACGCGATCACGATCGAGTTGACCAGCGGGTGCAGGAACGGGCTGTCGCTCCAGCCGCCTTCGAACAGCGACTTGTAGTTTTCGAGCGAGAAGTGGGCGGGGATGATCCGCCCGTCGGTGATCTCGCTCGGCGGCTTCAGCGAGATCGACAGCAGCCACAGCACCGGCACCAGGGCGAAGATCAGCACGATCGCGATCGCGATCGTCCACAGTGAGTACTCGCGGGCTCCGACCTTCATCTCAGCCTCCCGGTCGCCCTTCTTCGACTTTCACGCCGAAGCCTTTGATGAAGACGAACGCGATCAGCACCACGCCGACGAAGATCAACACCGACACGGCGGAGCCGAGTCCCAGGTTCAGGCGGTTGATCAACTGGTTGAAGCCGAGGATCGATACCGATTCGGTGTTCTGCGCGCCGCGGGTCATGATGAAGATCGAGTCGAAGACGCGCGACGCCTCGAGGGTGCGGAACAGGACCGCGACGAGGATCGCCGGCTTCATCAGCGGCAGGGTGATCTTCACGAACCGCTGCCAGGCGGAGGCGCCGTCGACCCGCGCCGCCTCGTAGAGCTCGTCGGGGATCGTCACCAATCCCGCCAGCAGGAGCAGCGCCATGAACGGCGTCGTTTTCCAGATCTCGGCCATGATGATCACGGCGAGCGAGCTGATGTGGCCGCCGAACCAGTTTTTTTCGTCGGCGATCAGCGGCAGGTTGTCGACGAAGCCCGATTCGCTGGCGAAGGCGAACTGCCAGGCGAAGGCGGCGACGACGGTGATGATCCCGTACGGGATCAGGACCGTGGTGCGGACCGTGCCGCGGCCGAAGATCGCCCGGTGCATGACCAGCGCGATCAGCATCCCCAGCACGAGCTCGATCGCCACCGAGATCACCATGATCACGAAGGTGTTCCAGACGTCGAGCCACCACAGTTCGGCGCTCAGCACCGTGCCATAGTTGGCGAGGCCGATGAATTCGGTCTGTTCGGGGAAGCGCAGGTCGAGCTTCTGCAGCGAGAGGACGAAGGCGTAGAGGATCGGGTAGGCGGTGACCGCCAGCATCACGATCACCGCCGGCGCGCAGAGCATCCAGGCGAGCTTGCGTTCCGACTTGGTCCGCGAGCTTGCCTTGCCCGGCTGCGCGGCCGGCGTCTCGGCGCGTTGTGCGCTGGCCTCCATCAGAGAAGCCCTTCCCGCTTGACCGCCCCTTCGAGGTCACTCTTGAGTTCGTCGTACTTACCTTCGACGTTTTCGGCGGGGATGCTTTCCGGCGGGTGCAGGGCGCGCTGGATCGCCGAGGTGACGTCCTGGTAGGCGGGGGTGACCGGTCGCGGGCCCGCCGCTTCGACCTCTTCCCGGACCACGGCGGCAAAGCCGGGGTAGGCTTTTTTCACCGTCTTGCTCGTGTAGAGGTTCTCGTGGGACGGCGGCAGGCCGTCGAGTTCGACCGCGGTCAGCTCGCTCTTCTCCCCCGACAGGCAGAGCGCCGCTTCGAATGCCTGCTGCTGGTGTTCGGAGTAGGCGCTCACCGCCAGGTTGAAGCCGCCGAGCGGCGGTTTGGCCGGGTTCGAGTTGACCTTCGGGAACGGCGCCGCGCCCATCTGTTCGTTGATTTCCGGTGCGTTTTCCTTGGCGCTCGCGAAGGCGAAGGTGTAGTTGGTCATGAAGGCCGCTTCCCCCGCCTCGAAGGCGAGCCGCGCCGTGTCCTCGTTGGAGGTCGGCAGGTTCGGCGAGGCGGCCGAGGAGTGGGCGAGCCGCCCGATCACTTCGAGCGCTTCTTCGGTCGGCACCTGTTCGAGCTCGACTTCTTCGGGCCCGGAGAGGATCGAGGTGCCGGCGCTTTCGATCAGCGCGTTCACCCACACCGTGTAGCCCTCGTAGCGTTCGGCCTGGACCTGGATCTTCCCGGCTTCCGGCAGTTTTTCGGCGACTTCTCTCATCTGGTCCCAGGTTTCCGGCGGCTTCGGGACCAGGTCCTTGCGGTACCAGAGGAGCTGCGTGTTGGTGTTGAACGGCGACGCGTACAGTTCGCCTTCGAAGCTGGCGGTCTTCAGCACGCTCGGGAAGACGTCCTTCGATGCTTCCTCCTTCTCTTTGCCGGTCCAGGGCGCGATCCAGCCCGCGTTGGCGAATTCGCTGGTGAGGATGACGTCGAGGCCGATGATGTCGATCGAGGAGTCCTTCGCGCCGAGCCGCCGCACCAGCTGTTCGCGCGCCTGGCTGGCGTCGTTCGGCAGCAGTTCGGGCTTGATCGTGTACTTGCCGTCCGCTTCCTTGGTGCAGCGTTCGGCGGTGGCTTCGATCGTCCCGCCCGGCTGGATCGCGACGAAGAAGGCGAGTTGAGGGGGGCCGGAGCTCGACCCGCCGCAGGCGTTCAACACGGCCCCGGCCAAGGCCGACACCAGCAAGACCGCGAGTGCTTGCTTCGCCCGGCGCGTTTCAAGTCTCTCTCCCATAGACGAGACCTCGGCCCCCGAGGCAGAGGTCCGTCTACTGAACTGCCCGCGCCGGAGCGGGCTTAAACGTGACTATTGATGCTTGGGGTGCTTCGGCTTGGTTTTCGCCGGCGCCTGCGCGGACTTTCGGTGGTGGGTCCGCGTGCGGTGCACCGTCTTCCGCTGTCCGCGCAGTTTCAGCTTGCTCGTCGCGGTGCTCGTCGAGCCGGCCACGTTGGTCGCGCTCGCCGAGACGGTCACGGTCAGCAGCTTCTTCGTCGTCAGCGCTTTCAGGGTCCTCAGCACCGGATCGGTGAAGGCGAGGTTGAAGCGGTCGAGGACCCCCGGCGCCACCGTCTGCCCCGGTGCCTTCAGGGTGGCCGTCTTGCCCTTGCCGATCTTCACCGTGCCGCTCACCGCCACCGGCGCCGGGAGGCTGCTGGAGACGTAGACGGTGACCGCCTTGCGATGCGCCAGCGACAGTGAGCTGACCGTCACCACCGGGCAGGGCGACTGGTAGGCGGCGCTCTGCGGGCACTGGTCCTGCGTTTCGTCGCCGTAGCCGTCGCCGTCGACGTCGGGCTCGACCCGGGCCGTGATCGGCACCTGCAGGCCCTTCGCGTTTTCGACCGTGAACGTCGACCCGACCGGGATGCCGCCGACGGCCGCCGCGAAGGTGTCCGCTTCGTCTTTCGTTTCGCAGTAGGCGGTGAAGGGGTTGCCCGCGATGCCGAGGTAATCACCCGCCATGACCGGCACGCGCGCGTTGTAGGTGTTGCTTCCCTTCAGGTTCAGCGGGCCGCCCGGCGCTTCGCCGACCAGCTTGAACGATTCGGGGCTTTCGGCGTGCAGTACCACCAGCCGCTGCTGGAGCATCCGCGGGAGTTCGGCCGCGAGCCCTTCCGATTCGAACACCAGATCGGTGTTCACCGTCCATTCGGTGATCACCCCGGAGATCGGCGCGGTGACCGGGAAGGGGCTCGCGGGCGCGTGGCCGGTGGAGATCCAGATCGCTCCGTCTTTCAGCTGGTTGGCGACGCAACCGCTGCCGAAGAGGGTGGCGGCCGAGGCCGAGCTGACTCCGACGAATGTCGTCGCGGCGATGGCGATCGCGAGCGCTGCGGACAGGAGCTTCTTCATGCTCTCGTTCGAGACTACCCCTTCTTCTTGTGGTGGTGGATGCGGTTGCTCTTGTGACGGGCCGGCTTGGCCTGGCCCTTCAGCCACACCGTGCTGGTGGTGGTGCTCGGCGAGCCGGTCACGTTCGTCGCGCTGGCGGTGATCGACATCCGCAGCCACTTCTTCGGCGACAGCTTCTTCAGCACCTGGGTCACCGGCTTGGTGAGCGTGAGCGTGAACCCCGCGAGCGCTCCCGGAGCCACGGTCTGCGGCGCGGCGCTCAGCGCGGCCGTCCTGCCCTTGCCGAGGTATGCGATGGCCGTGACCCCGACCGGCGCCGGGAGGCTGGTCGCCACGTAAAGGGTCACCGCCTTCTTGCCGGCGGTCGGTTTGGAGTTGATCGTCACCACCGGGCAGGGCGCCTGGTAGTTGGGACTCTGCGGACACTTGTCCTGCGTTTCGTCCCCCGCGCCGTCGCTGTCGACGTCCGGCTCGATCTTGGCCACGACCGGGACCTGGGCTTCGCTCACCGGCGCTTCGGTTTCGACCGTCGCCCCGACCGGCGAGCTGCCGAAGAACGGCGCGACCGCGTCCCCGGGATCGGTCGTTTCGCAGAAGAGCGTGAACGCACCCGACAGGCCGAGAAGATCGCCCTGCTGCACCGGGATGTCCGCGGGGTAGGAGCTGACCCCGCCGAGGTCCAGCGGGCCGGCTTCGGACCTGCCGACGACGGTGTAGTGGTCCGGCCCGGCCGGCCGCAGGACGAGCAGCTGCTGCGCGACCGCGTTCGCGAGTTCGGCCCGTTCTTCCGGCGTCAGTTCGCTCAATTCGACGTTCAGCTTCCATTCGGTGATGACGCCGGCGCTCGGCGCGGCGACCGGCAGCGGGCTGGTCGGGCCGTGGGCGACGGAGACGAGGCTCTGGAACGGAGCGAAGCCGTCGGCCGCGCAGCCGCTGCCGAATTCGGTGGCGGCCGACGCCGAGGCGACGCCGACGAAGGCGGACGTGGACAGGGCAACCGCGAGCACAGCGGACAGCAGCTTCTTCATTTCACTCCCTGGACGGACGGGCGACAAGGACGGCGGGACTCTAGGCAAAAGTCCCCCGCGCGCAAAGCCCCCTCGACCGTTCGTCTACGGGGCGTGACGAAAGCTCGAGGCCCTCGCCCGGCCCAGGAGAGGGGGCGGTCGCGTTCGCACTTATCCGCGCTATCCGCGGATTACTGCGAACTCGACCCGACGGGTCCCGCGAAGGGTCACGGAAGGGAGGAGAAGTGACGCTTCCGCGCGCCTCCAGTGCACCTTCGTCCCCGAAGTGACGATCCCGTGACCACGCCCCGCGGGGCCCCCGGCCCTCGGAACCTCCCCGGCCCTCGGAACCTCCTCGGCCCGGCGGCTGATCGGCGGCCTCAGCCTGCCAGGGCCGTCCATCAGCACCGAGGCGCCAGCTTTCCAGCCGCAGGGGCCCGAGGCGCCGGCCGGGCTCCCCGCCACCCGGCCCCCGGCCTACCCCGGTGGCCGACCCACCTAAGCGTCGGCCGGGGGCTCGGCGACGGATTCGGCGCGGGCGTCCAGGGAGCGCCAGGCTTCGGTGGCGTCGAGGAGGCCGATGACGAGGCTGCGGTCGCCGGCGGCGAGCTCGATCGTCGTGCCGCCGACCTCGCCGATCACGCGGGCGCCGAGGGCCTCCAGCTCGGTGCGGTCGCCGGAGAGGACGAAGCCGCCGGGGCCCTCGCCGAAGAGGGCCTCCTCGGGGGTGCAGCCGCGCTCGCGCAGCTCCTGCAGGTCGGCACGGCAGCCGAGGCCGGCGCCGATCGCGCACTCGGCGAGGGCGCAGGCGAGGCCGCCGTCGGAGACGTCGTGGGCGGAGGCGACGCGACCGGCGCGGACCGCCTCGCGCACCGTCCCGCAGGCTTCGGCGACCGCGGCGACCTTCGGCTCCGGCAGGCCGGCCTCCAGCTCGCCGCGCTGCTTGGCGAGCTCCGAGCCGTGCAGGGTCGGCGCGAACGGGCCGAGCAGGCCGATCGCGTCGCCCTCCTTGATGAAGGACAAGGGCGCGGTGCGGGCCGGGTCGGGCAGTTCGCCGACCATCCCCACCACCGGGGTCGGGTAGATCGGCCCGTCGGGACCCTCGTTGTAGAGGGAGACGTTGCCGCCCACGACCGGCACGCCGAGCTCCTCGCAGGCCGCGGCGAGGCCGCTGATCGCGCGGTCGAGCTGCCAGGCGGGGACCGGCTTCTCCGGGTTGCCGAAGTTCAGGCAGTTGGTCAGGCCGAGCGGCTCGGCGCCGACGCAGGCGAGGTTCTGGGCGCACTCGAGCACCGCCTCGACCGTGCCGTTGAACGGCTCGCAGGCGACCTTGCGGCCGTTGCCGTCGATCGACACCGCAATCGCGTTGCCGGACTCGGGCAGCTGCAGCACCGCGGCGTCGGCGGTCTCGGGACGGCGCACCGTGCGCGAGCCGACGATCGAGTCGTACTGCTGGAAGATCCACTTCTTCGAGGCGATCGAAGGCGCGGCGAGGAGCGCCATCAGCGTCGTCGCCGAGTCGGCGTCGGCGGGGAGCGTCGCCCGGTTGCCGTAGATCCAGGCGGCGGGCGCGGCGGGCGCCAGGTCATACAGCGGGCAGCCGTCGACCAGCGCCTCGACCGGCATGTCGCCGACGACCTCGCCGGCCTTGAGGATGCGGATGTGGCCGGAGCCGGTGACGACACCGATCCGCGCCGATCCCGTCTGCCACTTGTCGCAGATCGCGCGCACCTCGTCGACTTTCGATGGCTCGACCACCGCCAGCATGCGCTCCTGCGACTCGCTGACCATGATCTCGAAGGGCTCCATGTCGGCCTCGCGCAGCGGCACCTCGGCGACGTCGATGTCGATCCCGACGCCGCCCGCCGAGGCCATCTCGCCCGCCGAGGAGGTGAGGCCCGCGGCGCCGAGGTCCTGCAGCGAGACCAGCAGGCCCTTCGCCAGCAGCTCGAGGCAGCACTCGAGCACCTTCGACTCCTCGAAGGGGTCGCCGACCTGCACCGTCGGGCGCTTCGCGTCGTCGCCCTCGCCGAGCTCGGCCGAGGCCAGCACCGAGGCGCCGCCGATCCCGTCGCGCCCGGTCGTCGCGCCCATCAGCACGACCGCGTTGCCGACCCCGGCGGCGGCGGCGCGCACCATCACCTCGGTCTTGGCGAAGCCGATGCACATCGCGTTGACCAGGCAGTTGTGCTCGTAGGGCTCCTCGAAGTAGACCTCGCCACCGACCGTCGGCACGCCGATCGAGTTGCCGTAGTGGCCGATCCCGCGCACCGCGCCGTCGAGCAGGTGGCGCGAGCGGACCGAGTCGAGCTCGCCGAAGCGGAGGCTGTCGAGGACGGCGATCGGGCGGGCGCCGATCGCGAAGACGTCACGGAGGATCCCGCCGACCCCGGTCGCCGCACCCTGGAACGGCTCGACCGCGCTCGGGTGGTTGTGGGACTCGACCTTGAAGGCGACCGCGTAACCGGAGCCGACGTCGACGGCGCCGGCGTTCTCGCCCGGTCCCATCACCACGCGCGGCCCCTCGGTGGGGAGCCGGCGGAGCAGCTTGCGCGAGTGCTTGTAGGCGCAGTGCTCGGACCAGAGCAGGCTGAACATCGCCAGCTCGACCGCGTTCGGCTCGCGCCCGAGCTTCTCCACGATCAGCGCGTACTCGGAGTCGGTGAGGCCGAGCTCGCGGTGGCGGGGGGTGCCGGTCGCGTCGCTCACGAGGCGAACCTCTCCAGCGCTTCGAAGACCTTGCGCCCGTCGGTCGAGCCGGTGAGCGGATCGACCGCGTGCTCGGGGTGTGGCATCAGTCCCACGACATTGCCCCGCTCGTTGCGCACCCCGGCGATGTCGCGCACCGACCCGTTGACGTTGTGCCCGTCCGCGTAGCGATAGGCGACCTGCCCCTTCGCTTCCAGCTCGTCGAGCATCTCCTCCGGCGCGTAGTACCTGCCTTCCCCGTGCTTGATCGGAATCGAGAGACGATGTTGATGGGCCGAAAAGTGCTCTATATCAGGGGTTTTCGGCCCATCAACCTGGAGGAGGTCGGCCTGCTTGCAGACGAAGCGGAGTTCCTGGTTGCGCAGCAGGGCGCCGGGGAGGAGGCCCGCCTCGCAGAGGACCTGGAAGCCGTTGCAGATCCCCAGCACCGGGCCGCCCGCCGCGGCCAGTTTGGCGACCGCCTCCATCGCCGGCGAGAAGCGCGCGATCGCGCCCGCCCGCAGGTAATCGCCGTAGGAGAAGCCGCCGGGAACGACGACGCCGTCGACGCCTCCGCCAAGCGTGCGGTCTTCGTGCCAGATCAGCCGCGCCTCGTCGCCCACCACCTCGCAGGCATTCAAGGCGTCGCGCTCGTCGCACGACCCGGGGAACTGGAGGACGCCCCAGATCACAGGGGCTGGATCTCGTAGTCCTCGATCAGGGGGTTTGCGAGCAGCTTCTCGCAGAGCTCGCCGAGGCGCTCCGGGTCCTCGGCCTCGAGCTCGACCATCCGCCCGACCCGCACGTGTCCGACGCCCTCGAAGCCGAGCGCGGGCAGCGCCCGCTCGACCGCCTTGCCCTGCGGGTCGAGGATGCCCTCCTTGGGGCGGATCAGAACTCGCGCCTTAGGCACACGAGCCCCCCGGCATCAGAAGCTCTGCCCCGTGATGCGCTCGTAGGCCTCGACGTATTTCGCCCGCGTCTGCTCGACCACGTCCGGCGGCAGCTCCGGCGCGGGCGGCTTTTTGTCCCAGCCCTGGGCGGTCGCCCAGTCGCGCACGTACTGCTTGTCGAAGGACGGCGGCGTCTTACCGGGCTCCCAAGAGTCGGCCGGCCAGAAGCGCGAAGAGTCCGGGGTCAGCGCCTCGTCCCCCAGCACGACCTCGGCGCCGGCGTCCTTGCCGAACTCGAACTTGGTGTCGGCGAGGAGGATCCCGTGCTTCGCGGCCTGCTCGGCGCCGCGCTTGTAGACCTCGATCGAGACCCGCCGCAGCTCCTCCAGCAGCGCCCGGTCGCCGATGATCTCGGCGGCGCGATCGAAGTCGACGTTCTCGTCGTGGTCGCCGATCTCGGCCTTGGTCGAGGGGGTGAAGATCGGCTCCGGCAGCTGGTCGGACTCGAGCAGGTTCGGCGGCAACTCGATCCCGCAGACCGCGCCGCCTTCCTTGTATTCCTTCCAGCCCGAGCCGGTGAGGTAGCCGCGCACGATGCACTCGACCGGGTACATCTCCAGCCGTTTCACCCGCATCCCGCGTTCGGCGACCTCCTCGGGCACGTCCTCGGAGATGAAGTGGTTGGGGACGATGTCCTCGGTCAGGCCGAACCAGAAGACCGACATCCGGTTCAGCACCTTGCCCTTGTCGGGGATCGGCGTCGGCATGACGACGTCATAGGTGGAGATGCGGTCCGAGGCGACCATCAGGAGGTCGTCGTCCCACTCGTAGACCTCGCGGACCTTGCCGGAGGAGAGCAGCTTCAGGTCGGTGACGGATGGCATGGCCCCAATCTAGCCAAGCGAGAAGCCGGACCACGTCGCGCGGACCCGCTCCCTCCGCAAATCCGCGAGTGCGGCGCGGATCCGTGGCATGATCGCTCCATGCCGCTGCCGCCCGAACCGCCCCGGGGCCCGCTCTGGCAGACCCTCGCCTGGAGCTTCCGGCCGCTCGCCTTCATGGCGCGCAACCGGGAGGCGATCGGCGACGCCTTCAGCGTCCGTTTCCTCGGCTCCGAGCAGCCGACGGTGATGATCTCCGACCCGGCCGCCGTCAAGGCCCTATATACGGAGCGCCGCAACGGGCTGCCGCCGGGGCGGAGCTTCGCGCTCGAGCCGATCCTCGGCCCGCGCTCGGTGCTGCTGCTCGAGGGCAAGGAGCACCTGGCGCGCCGCCGCCTGATGCTGCCGCCGTTCCACGGCGAGCGCATGCGCTCCTACGAGGCGACGGTGGGGGAGATCGTCACCGCCGAGATCGACTCCTGGCAGCTCGGCCGCGAGTTCCCGATCCACGCGCGGATGCAGGCGGTGACGCTGGAGGTGATCCTGCGCGCCGTCTTCGGCGTCGCCGACGGTCCCCGGCTCGACGTCCTGCGCGGGCTGCTGCGCGACCTGCTCGCCGCGACCGGCTCGACCAGGGTCCAGCTGCGGATGCTTTTCGCCCAGCGCACCGGCGTCGATCCGCTGGCCGAGGTGCGCGCCCGTCTTGCTCAGGTCGACGCGGCGCTCTTCGCCGAGATCGCCGAGCACCGCCTGCGGCCCGACCTGGCGGAGCGCGACGACATCCTCTCGATGCTGATGACGGCCACGTTCGAGGACGGCTCGGCCATGGACGACAAAGAGCTCCGCGATCAGCTGATGACGCTGCTCCTCGCCGGGCACGAGACGACGGCGACGGCGCTCGCCTGGACCTTCGACCTCTTGCTGCGCCACCCGACCGAGCTCGGCCGCCTGTGCACCTCGCTGAAAGCCGACGAAGAGGCCTACCTGAAGGCGACGATCGCCGAGTCGCTGCGCCTGCGCCCGGTCGTCCCGCTGGCCGGCCGCCGGCTTGCCGAGGACCTGGTCACCGACGACCTCGAGCTGCCCGCGGGCACCGACGTCAGCGCGGCGATCTGGCTCACCCACACGAACCCCGACCTCTATCCCGAGCCGTTCGCCTTCCGCCCCGAGCGCTTCCTCGAGGCGGCGCCCGAGACCTACGCCTGGATCCCCTTCGGCGGCGGCGTCCGCCGCTGCCTCGGCGCCGCCTTCGCCGAGTTCGAGATGCGCATCGTCCTGCGCGAGGTGCTCGCCCGCTGCGACCTCCGCAAGGCCGACCCGCGCCCGGAGAAGACCGGCCGCCGCAACATCACCTTCTCACCCCGCGCCGGCACCCCGGTCCTGGTCGAATCCCGCCGCCCGGCCCGCGAGCCGACGCCGGTCACCGCCTGAGCGCGCCTTTGGTCGGGACCAGGGACCAGGATCGCGGGGATCGTGACGTTTGGTCACACTGATCCTCAGTTACTGAGCCGCCCGCCGGCGGCCGTGCCGGTCAGGCCGCGGACGAGTTGGCGCGCGCGGCGGGGTGCTCCTTCGCCCACCTGGCGATCGTGCCGGAGCCGGAGATGACCTCGCCGTCGTCGAGCACGAGGATCGGGACCTCGTCGGTGCCCGACAGCTCCCGGACCACGGCGCGGTCCTCCTTGCGCGAGCCCCAGGTCCAGGGCATCGCTCGGTAGCCCTTCACGGTCTTGATCTCGTACTCGTAGCCCGCCGCGTCGAGGGCGTTGCCCGCCTTGGCGCACGGATGCGCGAAGCCCGGGCCCATCGTCTTCGTCCCGCACGTGTAGAGGATCACGCGCGAACCATATCCCGACCGCCCACGTCCGGCCAGAAAAGTAGATGCTACATTCGTAGCATGAGCGTAGAAGTCGCATCCCGAGAGCTTCGTAACGACACGGCGGGCCTGCTGCGGCGGGTCGAGGCGGGGGAGAGGCTCGTCATCACCCGGCGGGGGAAGCCGGTCGCGGACCTGGTCCCGCATATGACCGTGCAAAGGCCGCGCGGGCTGACCCCCGAGGACGTCTTGAAGATTCGCGCGATCACCGCCGGCGACCCGACCTTTGCCGCGGATATCGAGCGCATCGCGGGCGGGACCACGGACGAACTCGGGCCGCTCTATTGAGCGCCCCCGCGCGCGCCAGGTACGGGCTGCTCGACACCTCGGTGCTCGTCGCGGCCGAGATGGGCCGCGAGCTACGTGGTGAGGCTTTACCCGAAACGGCATCGACCTCGATCGTCACCGTGGCGGAGTTGCGCGCCGGTATCCATGCCGCCCCCGATGTCGAGACGCGTGATCGGCGTATCGCCACCTACGAACTGGCCATTGCCGGCCTGGTGATCCCGGTCGACAGCGCCGTCGCCAATGCCTGGACCCAGATGCGTACCTACCTGGTCGCTTCCGGGCGGAGCGTCAACGCCAACGACATCTGGATCGCCGCCACCGCCGCGTCGCGAGAAATCCCCGTCGTCACCTGGGACCGCGACTTCTACGCCCTCTCCGGCGTCGCCGGGTTGACCGTGATCGAGGTCTGAGCCGGCCGTCCGAGATGGGGTGGCGGGCGTCCCGGGCGCCTCATGGGGGTCCTGGCAGGCTGTGACCCCCATGAGGCGCCCGGACGTGAGGCTTCCGTGGGGGAGGCGTCACAGGGACGGGGGGAGGTCGGACTTCCGTGACGATCCCGTCCGGGAGTTTCCACACTCCGGCCCGATCGGCGACGAAGATGCCGGGAACGTCACACGCTCTCCCGCCTCGTGTCGCTCTCGGGGCCGGGGACAAGGCCTGGAGAGCATGCGGTCGACCTTTCGTCCGGATGCCGGACCCAAGGACGACCGCGCCTGCGCCCGGGGGTCCGCGGTCGACCTTTCGTCCGGATACCGGACCTCAGGTCGACCGCGCCTGCG
>Ga0070679_100001579_pt1 | contig 20422 bp, 13 predicted proteins | sample KBSC63BmetaG_FD_65652 | JGI IMG/M metagenome (GOLD analysis project Ga0070679, IMG submission 65652) | Corn rhizosphere microbial communities from Kellogg Biological Station, Michigan, USA - KBS C6-3B metaG | ecosystem: Host-associated > Plants > Roots > Rhizosphere | place: USA: Michigan... | reverse complement strand
GACGACTTGCGCTGGTCGTTCGATGCGTGATAAGGTTCTCGCACAACTGAAGGCATGAACGGGCCACGCTGTTGGAAGCCGGTGAGATTCCGGCACGGCCCCGCCACTGTGAGAGACAGCAACTTCTTTCGGGAGTCCACTGGCGCGCGAGCGCCGGGAAGGAGAAAGAGGTCGTCTCGAGTCAGGAGACCGGCTCGTTCATTCCCGCAATCACCCCTCGAGGGAGGGGCGCGGGGTCGAACACCGCCGGATCTCGCACATCTTGCCGGTTGCATTCAACCCCGTCCCCGCTTTCTCGATCGAGCCAGGACGGGATTTGTGTTTTCACGAACGGCAGTCGCTGCAATCACAGCAATGATCTTTGCGTTGGGAGCGTGCGCACGCCGCGGCGACGCAAAGGCGGCGGCGAGCATTGTGGTCGTCGACGATATTGGTGACACGATCCGACTTGCGGCGGCGGCAAAACGAGTGATCTCGCTCATTCCGAGCGCGACGGAGACGATCATCGCACTCGGCGCGACGGATCGAATCGTGGGACGCACGCGCTACGACGTCGCGCGCGAGGTCGAATCGGTCCCGTCGGTGGGTGGTGGAATGGATCCGAGCATCGAGGCCATTGTCTCGCTTCATCCGGACCTCGTCGTCGGCTGGACCGACGACAAGCGGCGCGTGACTCGCGCGCAACTCGCCAGGCTCGGCATTCCGGTCTTCGCGCTACGAACGCAGGATACATCCGACGTCTTTCGCGGAATCGGAAATCTCGGCAAGATGCTCGGTCACGACAGCGCGGCGACTGCACTCGCGTCATCGATTCGCACAACGCTCGATGATGTCCGACGTGCCGTCGCCATGCGTCCGCAACGCAACGTGATGTTCGTCATTTATCCGGATCCGCCGATGACCGCCGGGGCAGGCACATTCGTCGATCAGTTGATCGGCGTGGCCGGCGGGCGTTCCGTGTTCGCGGACCTGCGAGAGCCGTGGCCGACCGTATCCATGGAAGAAATCGTGCGTCGCAAACCAGATCTCTTGATCGTTCCACAGGGTGAGTTCAAGGCGAACGCGATCGAACAGTTTCGAAGCCGTCATGGATGGAGCACCCTGGCCGCGGTGCGGAGCGGAACGATCGCCACGGTCTCGGCGAATCTCACCCAACGCCCGGGCGCGAACATCGGCGAAGCGGCGCGTGCTCTTCAGGCAGCGATCCATCCCGAGACGATCGGAGCGACGAAGTGATGCGAGGCACTGGACTCGCCGCGCTCGCGATCGATCTGCTCGCCGGTGAGCCGCCGGCGGCGCTGCATCCGACAGTCGGCATGGGCGCGTGGATCTCGCGCGGCAAAGCGCTCAGGCGCGCCACCACGCCGCGCAAGGCACTCGTCGAAGGCGCGACGGTCGTCGCAGGCGGCGCCGCACTCACAGGTGCACTCGCCTTCGCGGTCGATCGCGTGCTACGCCTCTTGCCGTGGCCGATGCGTCTCGTCGCAACAGGCGCCGCACTGAAACCCGCGCTCTCGGTACGCGCGCTCCTCGATGCCGCCGCGCAAGTCGAGAACGCGCTTCGCGCCGGACGCTTGCAGAAGGCTCGCGAGCTTTTGTCGTGGCATCTCGTCTCGCGTGACACGTCGTCGCTCGACGCATGCGGCGTGGCGGCAGCCGCCATCGAATCAGTGGCTGAAAACTTCAATGACGGACTCGTCGCGCCGCTCCTGGCGAATCGCGTCGCCGGCCTCGGCGGCGCGTACGTATTTCGCTTCGTCAATACTGCGGACGCGATGCTCGGCTATCACACGCCCGAGCTCGAATGGTTCGGGAAAGCGGCAGCACGACTCGACGACGCGCTCGCCTTCGTTCCCGCGCGGTGCTCGGCGCTGCTCATTGCGTGCGCCGCGGTGTTGACGGGCGATTTCGCGATGGATGCACTCTCTGTGGCGGCCGCTGATGCCGACGTGACCGCGAGTCCGAATGCGGGATGGCCGATGGCGGCAATGGCCGGCGCGCTCGGCGTTCGCCTGGAGAAGCACGGCCACTATCGGCTCAACGCCCCAGCCCGTGCGCCGCGTGCGCGGGACATTCGACGCGCGCGGCGAATCGTGCTCGTGGCATCGATTCTCGCCACGACGGCGGCGGACTTCGCATGATCGAATCGCGCATCTCAGTCCCGTTGGCACCGCACGGCGGCAGATTTGCGATCGACTCGGCTGGCCGCGAAGTGCACGATTTCAGCGTCTGTCTGAATGCGTTTGGCCCGGCCGCCTGTGTTCGCGAAGCCGTTCGGTCAGCCCGGCTCGATGAATATCCCGATCCAGAGTCTCGCATCGCGCGCGAAGCCGCGTCCGCGGCGTGGAACTGTCCAGTCGACGAAATCGCGCTCGGCGCCGGCGCGGCCGAGCTCATCGACGCGGTCTGTCGCGCATTTCTGTCGCCGCGGACCGTCGTGGCGATCGAGCGGCCTGCGTTCGGAGAGTATGAACGGTCGGCGCGACTTTGCGGCGCGTGGATCGCGAACGAGCTCGAGTCAAAAGCACGCCTTGTTTTCGTGTGCTCGCCATCCAGTCCGCTCGGACACGTACGAGATAGAGCGGAGCTGCTCGCGATCGCCGACCGCTGCGCGTCGCGCGGGGCGCTGCTCGTACTCGACCAGGCGTACGACGCGTTCACCGCGAATCCGATCGGCGCCCCGGCGTTTCCGTCGCACTCAGCCGTATTGCATCTTCGCTCGCTGACGAAGGAGCACGCGCTCGCGGGCGTGCGCGTCGCGTTCGCGGTTGGTCCAGCCAATGTCATCCGCGCGATCAACGCAGTTCGAGTTCCGTGGTCGGCGTCGTCGCTGATACAGGCCGCGGCACTCGCGACGTTCACACCGGAAGCTCGGTCGCACGCGTCCGCGACGATCGCCACGCTTCGCTCAGAGGCGCTGCGATTACGCCAGACCTTTGCTCGACTCGGCTATGAGACTTCCGAGTCGTCGACGCATTTCTTTCTCGTTCGCGTATCGAATGCGCCGCGGGCACAGCGGCTGCTGCTCGAGCGCGAGAGTATTCTCGTTCGAGACTGCACGTCGTTCGGGTTGCCCGACCACATTCGCGTCGTCGCCCGCACACCCTCTGAGAACGATCTGTTGATCGATGCTTTCTACCGGCTCTCCGTTCTGCTTCGACCATGACTGATCCATCGCGTAGTGATCCCCTCGCTCACCCTGAAGCGCCGACGCCAGCAACTGGACGAAAAGCGCCGGTGCCCAAGCGAAAAAAGCCCGGACCATACCGCGTACCTCCTCGCGAAGCGCGGCACGGTTTGTTGATCGTCAACACGGGCGACGGCAAAGGGAAGACGACTGCCGCGCTCGGCGTTCTGCTCCGTGCGTCGGGACGCGAGATGCGCGTCGGGATGTTTCAGTTCATCAAGAGCGCCGAAACCCGCTACGGTGAGCATATCGCGGCATCGAAGCTCGGCGTCGAGATCATTCCGCTCGGCGACGGCTTCACTTGGCTGACCGAGAACATCGAGGCGGATCGCGCGCTCGCCGCGTCGGGATGGTCGCGAGTTCGCGACGTACTCGCTGAGGGAACGTTCGATGTGCTGATTCTGGACGAGCTCACGTATTGTCTCACGTTCGGCTGGCTGGAAACGACCGAGGTCATCGACGCGATTCGCGCGAGGCCAAAAGGCACGCACGTTGTCATCACCGGACGCGACGCACCACAGGCTCTGATCGATGTGGCGGACCTGGTCACTGAGATGCGCGTCATCAAGCATCCGTACCGCGATCAGGGAATCGCAGCACAGCCGGGCATCGAACTGTGAGTGGCAAATCTGAGCTGACATGCATCTATCTGGTTCGCCACGGCGAAACGATCTGGAACGCCGAGGGCCGGTGTCAGGGCAGCAGTCACTCGGAATTCACGGTGCGCGGCCGGGAGCAGATCGACGCGCTGGCTGCGAGCCTCGCGAATATCGACTTCGACGCCGCGTACACGTCTCCACTCACGCGCGCGGTGAATACAGCCGCGCGAATTCTCGGTTCGCGCGGTCAACAGGCAACCTGCGCCGCGGAATTGGCAGAGCTGTCGTACGGTTCACTCCAAGGCACGCGATTCGACGAGTGGCCGCACGAGTTGCACGCGGTCTGGAGAAGTGATCCCTGGTCGGTGTCGTTTCCAGATGGTGAATCGCTCGCCATGGTGCGCGATCGAGTGCTTCCGGTCTTTCGCTCGATCGTCGCGGAACACGCCGGACAAGCCGTGCTCGTCTCGTCACACGGCCACGTCAATCGGTTGATTCTGCTCCACGTGTTGGATCGCCCGCCGGCCGATTTCTGGCGAATCGAACAGAAGAACGGCACCGCGACACTCCTCGAGATCGCACCGGACTTTTCGACCACGGTCCGAGTGTAGAGCCGAACGCAAGTAGAAGGGAAGTCTCGCCGCACGTGATGGCGTGAACGATGCACGCTATTCACGTGATCGCTACACTCACGCCTAACGCATGACCTCAGCGCCAGCGGCCAGGAACGCGGCGTCCGCGACGCTCATCGTTCCATTCGCCCGCGCGCGGCGGCGCGACGTGCCGTCGTTAGGCGGCAAGGGCGCCAATCTCGGCGAGATGACGGCGGCGGGACTTCCGGTTCCGCCCGGCTTCGTGATCTCGATCGACGCGTACACGACGTTTTACGCGGCGAACGAGCTAGGCCGCAGAGCGCAAGACGAGCTCGCGCAGGTCAATGCGGACAATCCGGCCTCGCTGGAGCGCAGCGCCAAGGCGCTGCAGCAAATGATCGTCGAGGCCGAAGTGCCGGATCGTCTCCGCGTGGCGATCGAGCAAGCGTATGCGAACCTGATGAAGGATGAGGCCAAGGCTCGCGTCGCCGTCCGATCATCGGCGACCGCGGAAGATACGGCGCAATTCTCGTTCGCTGGTATGTTCGAGAGTTATCTGAATGTAGGCGGCAAAGAGGAGCTGATCGATCGCGTGAAGGGCTGCTGGGCTTCGACATTCGGCGCGCGTGTTCTGTTCTATCGAATCAAGCAGGGAATGCCGCTCGAGATGCCCGTCGCGGTGGTCGTACAGCGGATGATCAACTCGGACAAAGCCGGCGTGATCTTCACGACCGATCCGGCGACGCAAGACTCATCCAAGATCGTCATCGAGGCCGCATGGGGGCTTGGCGAGGCCGTCGTGCAAGGGTCGGTGATGCCGGATCGGCACGTGCTCGACAAGGATTCGCTGTCGGAGGTCGACTCGACTATCGCGCGAAAGGAATTCTTGCTCGCTTGGGACGACAAGAAACACTCGACCGAGCGAGTCGACCTCGCCGCCGACACACGGGCCGAAGCGCCCGTGCTCACGCAGGGCGAGCTTCGCACGATCGGCGAGCTCGCAAAGCGCGCCGAGCAACACTACGGGGTTCCGCAGGATCTCGAGTTCGCGATCGAAGGCGGCAAGATCTTCCTGACACAGAGTCGTCCGATCACCACGCTCGCCGAACATGCGCCGCCCAAACAACAGGGCGGGTCGATTGGCAAAGTCCTCGTTCGCGGTCTCGGTGCGAGCCCGGGCCGCGTGAGCGGCGCAGTGCGTATGCTGGAATCACCGACCCACGAATCGGCGCTCGAGGCCGGCGAAGTGCTGGTGACGCACATGACGTCACCAGACTGGGTGCCGATCATGCGGCGCGCCGCGGCGATCGTGACAGAAGCCGGCGGGATGACGTCGCATGCAGCAATCGTTGCTCGAGAGTTGGGACTTCCGTGTGTTGTCGGAGCACGCGATGCAAGACGTGCATTGTCCAATGGAGCCGTCGTCACGGTGGACGGAAGTGCCGGAACCGTGTCGGAGGGTGGGGCGTCGCCACCATCACCAGGCGCCGGGCAAAAGACGGCGCCGCCATTGGCGACGCAGGAGGATCGAGGTCCGATCACCGCGACGAAAGTCTACGTCAATCTCGCCGAACCCGATCGCGCCGCGGAAGTCGCCAGGCGCGACGTAGATGGCGTCGGATTGCTGCGCGCCGAATTCATGATGGTGGAAGCGCTCGAGCACATGCATCCGCGTGCCTTCTTGAAGGAGCGAAGTGAAGACGAGTTCGTCGAGCGCATGGCGAACAACCTTCGCCAGTTTGCACAGCCGTTTCACCCGCGCCCGATCGTCTATAGGGCAATGGACTTCCGCTCGAACGAATTCAAGAACCTGAAGGGCGGCGCGGAGTACGAACCTACGGAAGCCAACCCGATGATCGGGTATCGCGGTTGCTTTCGGTACACGCGCGAGCCGGACCTCTTCGCGCTCGAGTGTCGTGCTCTCGCTGACGTCCGGCATGACTTCGAGAATCTGCATTTGATGATTCCATTCGTGCGCACGGCGCGCGAGCTCGAGCACTGCCTCGCGCTCGTCGATGCCGGCCCGCTCGGACAGGATCAGCGTCTCGAGCGATGGATCATGGCCGAGGTGCCATCGGTCGTCTATTGGCTTCCGCGATATGCGGAGCTCGGAATTTCTGGAGTATCCATCGGATCGAACGACCTCACGCAACTCTTGCTCGGCGTAGATCGCGATAGCGAGTTGTTGGCCGCCGACTACAACGAGCGCGATGGCGCTGTTCTGAACGCGATTGCGTGCATCATCCGCGAGTGCCGCCGCCTCGGGCTGACCTGCTCGATCTGCGGCCAGGCGCCATCAGTACACGCCGAGTACGCGGAACATCTCGTGCGATGGGGAATCGATTCGATCTCGGTCAACGTCGATGCGATCGAGCGCACCCGCCGCAACGTGGCGATCGCGGAACAGAGCTTGATGTTGGATCAAGCGCGCTCTGCTTCTCCCAAGAGACACCGATGACGACAAGCCGCGAAACGGATTGGATGGACCATCAGACACTCCGTCGATTGGTCGAAGAGGCGAACACGCTCACGCTGGCGGAACGCCTGACCCTTCTCAAGGGACTCATTCCCGCGCTCGCGGAAGAAATGACGCCAAAGGACTTCGAGGCATTCGCGCTCGAGTTGCGCATGAAGGGCGAGCGGTTCTACGACGCGAAGCAACATCCGGGCAAGGGCAAAGCGACGCGCCACGTCATGGGAGAACGCGACCTCGAGGGCCGCTGACGTCCGCTTCCTGCTCAGGATTGTGCGGCGTAGCTATTCCAGACCGCCGGCGGAACCAGCAGAATCGGAATCGCGATTCGGCCCGCAACGCCGAGCGACACGGAGCCAAGGCGTCCCACCGCGTCGAGTCCGAGCCCGCGTGTTCCGAGTACGACCAAGTCGGAGTCGTGCTCACTCGCATGTCCGGCAATCGAGCCCACGACGTCGTTGCTCGCGACAACTTCGCCGGCAATCGCGACGTCAGCCCACGATCCCGCCTCGTCTCGAAGTCGATTCAACTCGTCGTTGAGCACTCGCTGTTTTTCCGACGTTGCGTCGCCGGCGCGCATCGCGCTGTCGACGCACAACGCAGTGAGCGAGACGGGGTCGCTCTTCGCTGTCGCGCGCTTCTCCGCCCGACGCAGCGCCGACGCCCACGACAACGCGACGACCAGCGCGCCGCGCGCGGTGTCGGACATGTCGACGGGCACGAGCACTCGCTCGAGCGGAAGCCGCATCGGTCCCGGAAGGACGAGGCACGGGGCCCAGGAGTTCGTGACGACAGCGAGCGCTGTGCTGCCGAGGCGCTGGCCGTCCGCGCTCCGTGCACGGTGACGCCCCAGCACGATGACGTCCGCGCGAAGTTTGTCGCTGAGTGCGCGAATCGCGTCGGCCGGATCGCCGGCAACTACGTGCAACGGAACGTCGGCTGGTGAAAGCCCCGCGCGATCGAAAAGACGCTCAACGGCGATCTTTCGCTCGTCCTGCTGCTTGGCGTCCGCGGGCCCAACGTGCACGATATGAAGCTTCGCATCCGCGGTCCGCGCGAGCTCGCGTGCGCCGTCGAGCGCATCGCCTGAGCTCTCGTCCAAGTCGATCGCGGCAAGCACGACCGTGAGGCGAAGCAGCTTCATCGCGGAACGAAGATTGTCGGTTCAGGTGGCTCCGCGCAGGCGTGCAATCGGTGCGCCGAACGGCCAGTCGAGCACGTCGACGGGCCGTTCGTTCCTGGTTTCGATGTCTTAACGAACAGCTGATTTCGACTTCGCCGGCACCGGCTCGAACTGCAGCGTATCCCCGGTCGACGAGATGCCGAGCAGGAGATTGCCGTCGCGGATCGTGAATGATTCCGTAAAGCCAATCGCGCGGGCGAACTGATCGGCAATCGATCCTGGCGCGCAGTGCGCCCGCGTCAGCGTGACTTTATTGATCTCGAGAACTCCGGATGGATCCGTGAAGCGGGCGTGACCGCGATTGCAGTCCGCGTGGATGGCCACGGCTCCTCGCTTCCCGAATGACAGCGTGTACTTCTGTTGATCGTCCGGCATCACGGTTTGACCGGACATCGTGAGCTTGACCAGTCTCCACGTCGTTCCACCAAGATCTTGTTTGGCCTGGGCCATTGCACGTTGCGGTATCCAGACACACAGCGAAAGCAGCACCGCTGCCGCTAGTCCTCGTTTCATCGTTTCCTCCAGCTCGACATGACGGGGTGGTGAGCCATGCGAAGGCAGCCGTCGTGCCGAGGCGCGAGGATCGTATCAACCGGTGCCGTGGGCCTTTCGGGCAATGATGAACTACCGGCGACGGGCGACGGGCGACGGACGACCGAAACGAGCGCTTCATCGCTTCCCGCTCAGGAGTTGCACCCTCGTTGTCACACCCGTCATCGCAATCTCAGCCAGCCACGGATAGTCCCAATTTCCCGACGCGCGCAGCGTCAGCGGCTTCAAGCCCGCCTGAACTCGACGAAACTGCTCGAGCAGAGCCTTGAACGTCAGCCGAGGCCCGACGCGAGATCGCGGGCCACCCACCGGTCTGTGAATCGAACAGCATCCAGCATCTCGGCCTCTCCTTGGTCACGAGTCCACGCGGCATGCTCGATCAGGCCGACGGCCGCCGTCACTCGCGCAATGGCGAAGGTCAGCCGCCGCGCACCAGCTTCACGCTGATCGCTTCCTCGTGTGCGCGTGACGAATCGCTCGATTCGATCGGCGGCGTCACTCGCCCGACTCGCCGCCGGCCGCAGTGAATCGGATGTCACGAAGCTCAGTCGGCCGCGACCGTCATCGAGCCACGCATCGAGCGCGCTCGAGCGCTCGATCGCCCGCCACACGTCGAGACTGAGCACGTTCGTCGTGCCTTCCCAAATCGGAAGCACCTGCGCGTCGCGCAGGAGTCGCGGCAGTCCGGTGTCCTCGATGTACCCGGCGCCGCCAAACGCTTCGATCGCCTCGCTTGCCACGGCGACCGCCTGCTTGCACGCATAGGCTTTCGCCACGGGCGTGAGCAGGCGAAGCCGCGCGCGTTCGGCGTCGGTCGCATCGCCGCATTCGTCTTTTCCCATCAGCTCGACAGCCATGAAGGCGAGCATGAAGGACGCGCGCACGCGGGCCTCGAGCTCGTCCAGCGTCTCGACGTGCAAGGGATGTTCAATGAGTCGTTTGCCGAACGCTCCGCGAAGTTCGGCGTAGGCGCGCGCGAGCGACACCGCACGGCGCATCCCGGAGACCGCCGCCACCGCGTTGTACACGCGCGTCACGTTGAACAGCGCGGAAATCTTCCGCACGCCGTCGCCTTCTCCGCCGACGAGCACCGCGGGCGTCCCCTCGAGCGTGAGCTCGGCCGTCGGGAGCGCGCGCGTTCCCAGTTTGTCCTTGAGTCGATTGACCCGAATGTTGCGGAGCGCGCCCGATGCGTCGCGCAGCTCGATTGCGAAAACGCTCAAGCCGCGTCCGCCCGGCGTCGCTTTGCCGGCATCAGTTTCGATGCGCGCGAGCGCCAACGCGAGTTGAGACGTCGTTGCAGATGTGAACCACTTCGTTCCCCAGAGTCTGTAGACGCCTTGCGCTGCGTCCCAACGCGCAATGGTCGACGTGAGCGAGACGTCCGATCCGCCGGTGCGTTCCGTCATCCATTGCCCAGACGTCCAGAAGCGCGCTGGATCGCGCGTCGTCAGATGCTCGAAGAGCTCGCGTGCGTACGCGTCTCCGGCGCCGTGCACTTCGAGGAACCGCGCCGCACCGTCGCCCATCGCGAGCGGGCAGGTCGCCGTCGCCGACGGCGCGTGGAACAGGTAGAGCTTCGTCATCTGATGCACGCGCGAGAGCGCGCCGTGCCGTCGCTCGTATGCCGTTGCGACGATGCCTTCTTCGGCGGAGATGCGATCGAGCGCGCGCCAGGCATCGGAGACGACGATGTCGTCGATGCGCCGCCCCCACGGGTCGTATGGCACATGTCGCGGCGGCTGCGCTTCCGCTTCGTCACCCAGTGCCGCGACGTCGGTAACGGCGCGTTCACCGAGTCGATAGAGATCGGGTTCGACCTCGGCGCGCATGTCGGCTGGAAGGCGCCAGCGTAGATACGAGCGCAAGAACTCGTCGCGCTCGTACTGGTTCTCGAGACGCGGGGGAGCCTGATAGAACTCAGTCATCGGATGCGGAAGAACATGACTGAGTGTAATGCCTGGAAGGCGCCGAGGCGGTCTGATCCATCGATCAGACCGCGTCTATGCTACCGACCAACAATCACCATCAGAGTGAAAAGCCGCGGTTGACCTGGTGTGAGGAAACGCTCGACCGGAGTGGCATCGCGTGTGCGCCACGTTTCAAAAGAAGCCCGTCATCGCCGTCGGTTAAATGAAGAGGATGTCGGTACCCACATCGTACTGAACCGCGCAGTGCCACCGGCAGTAGTCGCGGTTACCTTCGCGCTCCCGTGATAATCCAATCGTGGAGTGGCGATCCCGCTTCCACGAATTTCGTATGACTATCATAGAATCGATGGTAGTCGGCTTCCGTCTTGAACCGCTCGATCCACTGCTTCCCGTTCGGCTCGACGATGCGCACATAGATCGGCTTGTCCGGCCAAGCGAGGTCGATGCCAAGCTCCGTGCGACCGCGACCTCCTGCCGGATCGTTCCATTCGACGAACTCGCGCACCCTCGCGTTCTCCGACCGCGTACGCGCCCACAAGTCTGAGAAGTCGCTTCTCGGACTCGGCAGACGCAGCACCCACGAGTTGAACTCGTTGTGATGGAAATGCACGATTCCGATCCAGCCTCGCTCATTCGCCGGTGCACTCACCGCGACCGCGGAATCGATGATGACGGCGTATTCTCCCGTCTCGGCATTATAGAAGATTCCAACTTCGTGGCCGGCTGATTGAGTGAGCGCCTTGTTGAACGCCCGGTACGCGGCTCTGGGACTGGTCATTCCGCGGCGGAATACGCCGGGTTTCGGTTTGTGTCCCTGACCAGCCACTGTAGCCTGTCTGAGCCTTCGACTGCCGCCCTTCTCGAGCAACTCGAACAGCCGCTCCGGTGAGTTTCGGCCAGTTCGTGGAATGGGCGGTAGAGGATCGGAGTCCGATGGATTCCGGCCTCCGCCGTCGCCACGGTCCATCGTGTTTCGCTCCGACGACCCGCCCTTGGGTTTGATATCGAGAGTGGGAAGGTCGTCGGTGAAATCATTCGTGACCGGCGGCGCCGCTTCCGCTTCGAGGCCGTCGCCGAGAACAATGGAAGGCTGCTCTTCGGGAAGATGGGGTTCGGGAGCGGGCTCTCTGTGCGGGATGTTGCCCCCGGAGATTTCAGCTTCCGTGTCTGATGAGCGAATTCGCAGACCCGGCCGAGCTTCGGCGGTCGCGCCGAGCGGAATGGCATCGACGCGAGTTGGCCCCTCGCCATCGGCGATCGCTTGCAGCAAGTCGTTCGGGTAGTCGCGCTTGATCTCGGCAAGGCCGTTTGTCAACCGCTGCACTTCGTGTCGTGCCTGCGTCGCCTTGTCGCCTCCCGCACGAATTGCCTTGCCGACCCAACCGTCCGAAGTGTTCGCTTCCGCGATGAACTGTTCGAGGTCGCGGCGCAACGGATGCCCATCATCCAGCGCGCGCACCAACGTCGCGGCTTCGTCGATCAGCCCTTGAATCGACCCGGCGCTCGCCGCGTTGGTCGCCGAGGCGCCGCTGGTCACTCTCTCTTCGTCATCGAGTTCGCTCAAGTCCAGAGCTGTCGACCGTCGGCGGTCCTGCGCGCGAGCCCGGACATCGGTCTGTTCAACCGCGGCATTGCGTGGCCCGGCCGCGTTCGGCACGACACCTCGCTGGCGACGGCTGCCGAAGCTGCGAGTGACGGGAATGTCGATTTCGAATGCGGAGCCGATTGGACGAACGGTTCCGCCGAGGCTCTCGACCACCGCGGTGAGGCTGGGGACCTTGAGACCGCTGAGGAATTCCGGAACGATTCGAAGTCGTGTGGCGCCTGCGGCTCGGGCGTCGGAGAGCAAATGCCCCATCAACGGACGCAGATCCGCGTCGGCGATCGGGACGCCGCTGCGAATCAATGCCCCGATCCTTCGTGAGACCACTCTGCCCTGCTGTGGACGATCGACGGTGGCTTTCGCGCCGATGAGGCTGAACGGGCCAACGTGTTCGATGGTGCCGGCATCCCCCGCCGGCGACGCCGAGCCCGCCGCTGCGGCGGCCTGCCACCCGGACAGTTCCGCGGCGGTCCTGCCGCTGGCCTGCTCCAGCATCGCGACCGCCTCATCGAGCGCCACTGGATTCTCTGCATGCGCGCCGATGCCGCGGAGCTTGTTAAAGAACTCGAATGTCCTGAGCTCGCTGCCGCCGAAGAGCTGCTTGATCTTCGCACGCAACGCTCCGTATTCCCCGTGAACGATGGCCAGCTCGATCTCGGGCGATCCGCCGATGGCACTCTTGAGGACTCGGTAGAAGGCAATGTTCTTCTTGTAGCCGCTTCGGTTGACGTCCTGACCAGTGCGCTCGATGGCAATCGCATCGGTGACGCCTTCATCGAGAAAACCGCCGATGTAGTCTCTGCCCCATTGATTCTCGGCTTCGCGGACACCGTGCGTCATCTCGTGAATGCCTGATTTGATCTTGGCGTTGGGCGAGAGATGAATCTCCCCAGTGTCACGATTGAAAAACGCTCTCGTCGGCCGGCCATTGGGCGACAAGCGCCGGTACGCTGCCTCGAACGCCTCGACCGTAGGATAGATGTGGACCTTGCCATCCGGATCATTGATCGGCCGTCGAAGCGCTTCCGCCGCAAGATGCCGCAAATCCTGCTCGGAGAGGCCAACAATGGATCGTTCGTCGTGTCGCACCGGTGCAGACGCGTCCAGCTCTGCCGCTCTGGTTTGGTCGCGACCCTGTTCGCGCCGTTCGTTCGGTTGTCCCTCGTCGGGAACTGGCGGGCCCGTACGCTCTGCAGTGTCGTGCAACGCGGCGCTCGGCATTTCGACACTTGGCTGTCGAGGTGCGGCAGCGCGGATCGCAATCGCCAACGTCGTATTGATGGCCGTGTTCTTGACCGCTTTTCCCACCCGATGCGCGCGCTTGACCAGAGCCGCATCGGTTTCGTGGCCAAGCCTCGACGCCGCCAGATGCGTGGCCATGGCAACCGACGCCGCCGCGAGGGCGTCCTCCATGGACGCTCCTGGCCGCGAGTATACATCGGCGAAGGCGGTGCCGTATGCCGCGAGTGATCCGGCGATCAGGCGCTTCGTGCCACCACTGCCAATCAGCGCGCCCGGGACAGCGCTGAGTGCGCTGCGCAGTCCCTCCTCCAGAACCTCCTCGGGACTCTTTTTTTCTATGATCGCTTTGACGATGGAGCTCGTCCCGTTGGCAATGGCTTCGGCTCCAGCACGCCGCGCCGCCTGATAGGCAACGTTTTTCCCGACGCCGAACGCCGACGCCAGAACGCGTCCGCCGCCGGCCGTGGCTCCGGCGAAAAATCCCTCCTTGAGTCCCTCGAATGCCGCGCCCTTGGTCGCGTGCAAAGCTTCACCCAGCGATTGCCCGGTCAGCATTGCGTCGCCGAATGCGATGCCACCGCGCACCACCGCCGTCTCGCCCGCCACAAGCGTCCCTGTGCCCAAGACCGTCGCGGTCCCGGCACCGATTCCAGTGAGACCGGCCCCCTCGACAAGACCCGAGACGAATGAGGCAGTACCCGCGGTCAGAATCGCGAGCTCGATCGACACGGCGAGCTGCGCGGTGATCTTGAAGGTGGCGACGGCCCGCTCCGCACCTCGCAGGTAGGTCCCTGTGAACTCCTTCGCGAGGTCCTCCATCTCGCGGGCCTGCTTTTCCATGTGCGGCAACAGGCCCGCGGCGTCCGTCAGGCGGCCCGCTTTGAGATGCTCCCGTATCGTGCGGTAGTCATCGAAGACATCACCGTTGAGGTGAAGCATTTTCTCATACGGATCATCGGCGTACGAGAGCAAATGCCCGGTGAAGATTTCCGACACCCTGGAGGTGAACCGGCTCTCCTCGTTGATCTTGACTTGCCGGGCGCGATCCCGCAGCGATTGCTGGGCGACCCCTTCCCAGATCTCGAAAGCCGCCCGGCTCAGGGTGCGCAGCATATCGCTGCGCAAATGCGTGGCCTGCTCGGTCGAGATCGCGAGACGTTCGCCCTGGTGATAGATGTACGAGATCTCCCCGTTCACCGGGTCCTTGGAGATGCCCTCGATCGTTCGAACGACCGTTTTCAAGGCGTCCGCCGGATTCTTGTCGTTGCTCGTCAGCGCTGCGCGCACTCGGCTCACGTACCGCTCGCTCGCCTCGCGCTTCCGCTCCATTCCCAACAACGATTCGAGATTGGTGCGCTCTTTCAACAGGAGGGCTCGCTTGTCGCGTTCGAGTCCTGGAACCGTCAGCCACTGCATGATCAAGTCGAACTCGGCGCGCGCCTCGGCCGGATTCCTGTAGCCAATGCTGACGTTCTTCTCCGTCAGCACACGAGGAGAGACCTTCGGACGGTCGGCTGGTTTGGCTGTGTTGCCGCGACCGCCACGATCTCGAGCTGGAGTTTTCGTAGCCACGTACCGCTTGCTCAATTCCGCACGCAGGGCGCCGAGCGCCCTTTCGATCCGAACTCCCTTGAATGACGACCCGTTCTGCCGATCCAGCCACTGATGGAGCTCATCGATCGCTAGTTGCAACTCGCTCGGCTGCAGCGTGCTGACGTCGATCGTGCCGTTCGCCCAGTCTTCGATCGTTCGCCCGGGTTTGAACGGATCCTTGTGCGGATCGCTTCCTCGCGCGGCGCTGAGTAAGGTCGGACGAGGGATCGCCGAGACTCGACCGGATTCGCCATCCGCCGAGCGCTGTACCACCCAGTCCGTGGTCGCGGGCTTGCGATCGAGCCGGCGCACCGCCGACTGCTGTACCACGTGCGTCAGCTCGTGCGCGAGTAGGCGTTTCCCGCTGTCCGTGGCCGGCGAGTAGTGCCCGGCATCGAACACCACATCGCGCCCGACGGTAAAGGCTTGAGCGTTTACTGATCGTGCCAGCGTCTGTGCGTGCACATCGGTGTGCACGCGTACGGTGCTGAAGTCGGCGCCAAATCGGGGCTCCATGAACGACCGCACCGAATCCGGCAGCGGGCTTCCACGTCCGGAGAGCGATTGAATCGATTGCTCCGTCGCGGCATCGACGGCCGGCACATCCGACGCAGTGCTGAAGCGATGCACGTCGCGCCCGTCTGCGGCGACCCGCTGAATGGCGCCGACAGGCTGCAGCGCCACCGGAGTTGGCATGCGCATCACCTGCTCGGCGACGCGGTCTGCCTCCTGCTCGAATGAATCCTGCGGATGGCTGACCGCCAGCTTTGCTTGCATCAGCCGCGCACGAAGAAGCGCCTGTAGTCCGTGATTGCCAAGCTGCTGGACGAGCCCGATCGGCGCCGCGGAAGCCGGTGCCGCTGGCGACGCGCTTGCGTGTTCGGCGGAGGACGTCTCCGTAGCCTTCGTCGCGCTCATGCTAGGACAGTGCCTCGCATCCGAATATCAGTATGAGTTTCATCAAGTGTCAGCCGGGGCTGATCAGTGCGGCGGATTCAGGCGAATCACGAAATCTCCCGTGTCCGGGATCTCTCCATCGCGAGGAATTTCGCGAATGGCGTTGGGCGATTTCGGCGCGGGCGGTGGCGGGCGAAATCCTTTGATCTGCTTGAGCGGCGGCACCAGCGTCTGAGGTTCCACCGGCGCCAAGTTTTTTTGAGGCGATCTGCCGAACCCACCAACACGCGTCTCGACCGGCCATTCGACTTGCACGACGGGCTCGTCTCGAGGCGGCGCGGGTACTTCGCTCCTTCGCCCGAAGCCACCGACGCTGGGGCTCGGCGCCGGGTCGGGGAGCACGGTTTTGCCTGGCCCCAGAAACCCGCCGACCTGACGATGCGGCGGGAGATAGGTTGGTTCCGCTGGCAACGGCATGCGAGGCAGCAGCCGCGCCTCGCCGAGTTGCAGGCCGAGTACTCGCGCGCGAAGAATGCGCAGCCCTCGTTGTGTGAATGCCAGCAACTCCGGCAACTTGGTCTTCACGTACTCGGGGCCGTGCCGGGCGAGTTGCACGAGGTAGTAATAGTTGACCGCTTCCCGGCCGACGTTCTCCCAATTCCCATCCATGATGGCTCTGGTGAAGCGCACCGGCGTCCCCAGGATGCCGCTCGCGATACCTTTCAAGACGTCAGTTCGCGTCGCGCCATGCTCGAATGCCTGCATCAGATCGCTCGTGAGCTTCGGCAGATATCTGCCGCCGCTCGCGTAGTACAAACCGACCTGCGTCAGATCGAGCAGCTCCCTTGCCGTTTCGATGAACGGGTGCGCCAACCCTTCGGCAACTCCGCCGACGAAGAGCACCGTGTTCTCGGAAAACGTTTTCTCCCGCTTGTGAGCGCGCAGCGCCGCGCCCTGCTTCGCGAGCAGCGCGTTTCGGAGCCGAGCGAATTCCGCGGGATAGTCGGTCCCGGGCGTGGGCCGCGTGCGCGCGCCGAGGTGGGCAAGGTTATCCAGCTCGGTCTCGACTTGCCGCTTCCAGCCGGGAAGGTACGTGTCGACATCTTCACCAGCGACGCGCAGCTCCGTGACGGTATCCAACACCTCTTCGAGCCGCTTGGCGCGGTTCCTCGAGGCCTGCAGCGTGCCAACCGAGAGATCGCGGCCTCCGTCCAGCGCGAGCTTTAGAGAACTGAAATCCTCATCCGTGATGTACGACGCCGCGCCGGCGTCGAGCCAACGCTTCGCTTCGTTGTACTGGCCCTCGAGCCATCCGGCAGCGAGCATGGCATCCTCGAAGTTCCGCCGCGCCAGCCAATCGTGCTCGTCGACGTAGCGCTGCTCGAGCCCCTCCCACGCCGCGTAGGACTTCGCCACGTTCCGCGAGATGGTGTCGGAGTAATCGTGCAAGACATTGGCGAGACCGTCGATCTTGCTGTCAGCATCGAGGTCATTGATTCGCACGAGCACATTTTCGCTGAGGAACTTGATCCACTTACCGCGGAGCACGCTCACGTGCGCTCGCTGCGCGTCGAAGAGACGAGCGATCAAATCCCAGCATTGCTCGAACAAGTTCTGCGCTCGTTTTTGGCCCGCCGCGCTCATCGTGCTCCACCGATCGCTGCCGGCGGTAGCCACTTGTCGCTGGACGGCGCCGGCCGGCGGTCTCGCTCCCGCCGAACTCTGCTGCACGACGTGCGCCAACTCGTGTGCGAGCAGTCGTCGGCCGCCCTCCGTATCGGGGGAGTAGTGTCCCGCGCCGAACACCACGTTGCGGCCGACGGTGAAGGCTTGAGCGTTTACTGATCGCGCCAGCCCGTGCGCGTGCGCGTCGGTGTGCACGCGCACGGCGCGAAAGTCCGCGCCGAATCGCGGTTCCATGAACGAGCGCACGGCATCCGGGAGCGGGCTTCCACGTCCGGAGAGCGATTGAATCGATTGCTCCGTTGCGGCGTCCACGGCCGGCGCGTCGGCGGCCGTATCACTGAAGCGATGGAGCTCGCGCCGTTCCGGCAGCCGTTGGATTGCTCCGACGGCTGCGGAGGCGGGCGGCACCGGCATGCGCATCACCTGCTCTGCGACGCGATCCGCCTCCTGCTCATACGAATCGTGCGGATGACTGATGGACAGCTTCGCCTGCAGCAATCGCGCGCGAAGCAACGATTGCAATCCTTGATTACCCAGCTGCTGAAGCACAGTGATCGGCGCTGCTCGAGCTGGGGCCGCCGACGAGGCGCTCGTGTGATTCTCCGCAGCCGGAGTTGCATCGACTTTGGTGCCGCTCATGGCGCGTTGCGTCTCGCGCGCAAGATCCGGCGTCCCGCGTCGTTCATCGTTCGCAGCCAGGATGGGACAGTAGAACCTCCGCGCATTGTTTCCGTGAAGCCGAACCGCGCGAGCGAACCGCCGCCGGGGGCTTCGCCCCCGACGGCTCGACAGTTCGTTATTGCAGCGACACGGATGTGAAGGTGCGAGCCAGCACCGCTCCGGAAGCATTGTCGATGATCTGGAACTCGATGCTCGCCGGTTGACCCGCGATCAGCGTGCCTGTTCCGCCGACACTGGACACGGTGAGTAAGCCGGCAATGCTGCAGTCGCCGCTGAGCATGCCGCCCGTTCCACTCGGGCCACAATTGACCGGCCGACTATCAACGATGCGCAACACGCCGCCGCTCTGGGTGAGAATGGCCTTGAGCGTCATCGCGTTCGGCAGCGTCGGCCCCGAATTGGACGCGGGAGCCGTGTATCCCACTGGAGGACCGTCGATCACGAGCGCGGTGCTGTTGAGGATCGGATCGCCCAGCGTTGGAAGCGCACCAAGTGTGAGCGGGACAGTCTGGGTCGTGAGGATGCCGTTTGCAGGATCGAATATCACCTTCTTGAGCGTGGCCTGCCCTGGCACGAGCGCGGGGTCGCTCGCCGCGAACGTACTTGTGAACTTGCAGATCCCGCCCGGCAGGTTGCCTGGTAATATGCCCTGTCCGCCGCCGCAATTCAGATCGTGTGAGCCGGCCGAGTGGCTTACGCCGTTCTGAATGATCGTGTCTCTCACCTTGACAGCGTCAAAGGAGACCGAGCCCGTGTACTGGATCACGCTCGTGTCGGCCGCCAGAATGACTGCCTGCGTCAGTGGGGAAACGCCGACGAAGGCCGCGCCAGACAGCGTCAGGGGGTTGATGGTCGGATGCGCATTCAGGATCAGGGGATAGGTCGACTCGCTCTCGATTTGCCCGGTCGCGACATTGATGATCTGCACGCCGAAGGTGCCGGCTCCGGACACCAGCGTCCCCGGTTGGTTTGTGTTCGAGACATTGAACGCGGCCGTCGAAGTGCAGCTGCTGCCGGACGGAAGCTGGCCGGTACCTCCCGAGACGAGAAGCGATCCGCAGCCGAACAGGGCCGCGTTGGAGTAGTGAATCACCGAGTTCTGCTTGACGTAGTACCGGAAATACGCGATCGACCGCGGCGTCGTCAGCGGGTTGTTCACCGTCATCGTGTAGTTGTCCGCCGCCGTCGCGTCGATGACTGGCCCCATCCGCACGGGAAGGAGGTTCGAGACTTTCGCTCTCGAGTCGACGAGGGTGATGCCGTGCTGCTGGTCGTTGCCGCTGATGAGGCTTCCGCTGGAGTGGACCAACGTCACATGGAGCGTCGCCGCGCCCGCGGGAAAACTGGGAGGTGTAGACGCAGGCGCAGACGGCCAGAGCCAAAACACACAGTTCCCGTAGAGCGTCCCTTGGGGCTCGTTGGGGCAGGACACAGGAACACGGTAGACATTCAGCGTACCCGCGCTCGACACGATGTCGACATTCACCCACGCGTCTGTCACGGGTGACTGAAATGTCGAGACCATCACCTCCAACGACGTCTGCGTACTGAGCAGGTCCAACTGGAGCGGCACAAAGTCGATCCAATTCACCAGCGGTCCGGGCGGCGGCGGCGGCGGGCTTCCACCGCCGCCACCCGTGCCTCCGCCGCCGGTGCCACCGGTGCCGCACGTGGTCGCCGCATGAACATCATCTCCGATCGATTTCGGGAGAATGCAGGTCGCGCCAAGCAGAGTATCTGCCAAGACGCGCGCATTCGCGTCACGAGGCGTCACCTGCGTCAGGTTGGCGCCGTCGTTACACGCGGCGAGCGCGATGGTGCTCGCCACGAAGAACGCGTATGCTGCGCGAGTCGGGAATGGTCGCATGAGTTTCTCAGTTCCTAATTCAAGGTTCATTGAGCCGGACCGAGCAGAGTCAGACGGAGTGTCATCACTGCAGCGTCACCGATTGGACGAACGTGTTCAGCACTTTTCCCGACGCGGTGTCGATCAGCTGAAACACGAGCGTCGCCGGCTGGCCCGGCGTGAGCACGCCTGTGCCGCCGCTGCTCTTCACACTGAGTTGGCTCGCGGGACTGCATGACCCGCCGCCTGGCAGTCCATCCGATCCGTTCGCGCACTTGACCGCGAAGCTGTCCACCGTGCGCGAGACGCCGCCGCTCTGCGTCAACACCGCCGTGAGCGTCAGCGGGCGCAACAGA
>Ga0070679_100001578_pt1 | contig 20429 bp, 18 predicted proteins | sample KBSC63BmetaG_FD_65652 | JGI IMG/M metagenome (GOLD analysis project Ga0070679, IMG submission 65652) | Corn rhizosphere microbial communities from Kellogg Biological Station, Michigan, USA - KBS C6-3B metaG | ecosystem: Host-associated > Plants > Roots > Rhizosphere | place: USA: Michigan... | reverse complement strand
TGCGGGTGGTGGCGCTGCCGCAGCCGGCGGCGAGGAGCACGACGAAAACGAGCGTGTTACGCATGACTACGGCTGCAAGTTATAGCTCCGGAGGGTGATGCAAGGCGACTGGCGATCGACGCGCGCGTCGCGGCAAAAGTGCAAACTATCGTCCGCAGTTGCGCTGTGTTTCGGGTCGTCGTCCGCGAGCTCTTCGGCGACGTAGTAGACGTGCGGCGGAAGGCGCGGGAGGCGCTCGAGCGTGCCGAGGATGTCGCTCACGGCGTCGGCAGGCGCCACGCGCAGCGACGGCACGGTGGCGCTCATGAGGCGCGCCGAGCGGCGGGCGAAGACGATGGCTTCGTCGCGCCCGGGATGACGCGCCAGCACGCGCTCGGCGACGACGACGGCGGCGGGCGGTCCGCGATGGAGGACGAGCGGCGCCGAAGCGGCAGCGGCGAGCGCGGCGAGCGCGAAGCCGATGATCGTGGCGCGCGGCGAGCGGGCGGCGCCGAGACCGATCGCGACGCACGCGGCGGCGACGAGCGGCACGAGGTGGCGCGGCTGCTCGATCACGTTCTGCGCGAAGAGCGCCCACAGCGCGTAGGGCACGACGACGATGACGGCGACGGCACGCGCGCTCGCCGGTGGACGGCGCCACGGCCAGGCGAGCGCGAGGCAGCCGGCGAGCGCGACGGCGAGCCCGATCGGCTGCGGCCAGATGCCGTCGTAGACGAGATCGCGCAACAAGGCGAGCGCGCGCGCGGCCAGCTCGGGGCGCGTGGTGACGGCGCCGCCCCAGTCGCTGAAGTGGCCGGCCAGGTGCACGCGGCCGAGCGCGAAGAGCGTGCGCGCGCCGACGACGGCGACGAAGGGAACCAGCCACGCGAGCGTGGCGGCGAAGCAACCGGCGAGCGCGGCACGGCGCTCCTCGACGGGACGGAAGCGCGCGACCACGACGGCGAAGGAGAGCGCGAGCGGCCAGTAGGAGACGCGCGTGCCGATGGCGAGCGCGAGCGCGACGCCGCCGAGGAGCGCGGCGCGCCCGCCCGGCCAGGTGAGCGCGGCGAAGGCGGCGGCGGCGAAGGCGACGGCGGTGGCGTCGGCGAGCGCGGCGCCGCCGGTGAGCCAGGGCGAGAGCGCGCCGGCCCACAGCGCGAGCGCGACCCAGCCGCCGCGGCCGCCGCCGGCCAGACGATGGAGCGCGAGCGCGGTGGCGCCCGACGCGATCGCCGAGACCAGGGGCGGCGAGCGCACCAGCTTGCACAGGGCGACGTAGACGGCGTAGCCGGGGAAGTGCGGCTGGAACTTGCCGAGGTCGAAGTCGTCGACGGCGCGCAGAAAGCCGACGGCGTCCCAGGAGTCGGCGCCGTGCGCGCGCGTCACGAAACGAAGGACGACGATGGCAACGGCGGCGGTGAAAAGAAGGAGGGAGCGCGCTTTCACGCGGTCAAGGCTCGCGCTTCGATGAGCCCGCCGGCGGCGTCGAGCTCCGACGGCGGCGTGGCGCCGGCGCGCCCGAGGAGGTGCTCGGCCGCGGCCACGCCCATCTCCATCGCGGTGTCCATGAACACGTAGCGGAACGCGCCCTGCCGGCCGACGCTGATCGCGTTCGGCGTCTCGGCCGTCCAGGCGAGCACGCGCTCGCGCTCGCGCTGGTAGTCGAGGTGGTAGATGGGATAGCCCTCCTCGACGTACGACGAGTAGTAACCGCGCAGGTCGCGCGCGACGTCGCCGAAGCCGAGCGCGCGCAGCTCGTCGAGGCAGCGCGCGGCCACGTCGTCGTCGGAGGCGCGCCACAGCTCGTCGCCGACGTCGCAGGGCAGCTCGAGCATGAGCGACGTGCGGCCGGGCGGCGCCATGTCCGGGCTGCGCCGCCGCGGCTCCTGGATGCGCGCGATGCGATAGTGCGGCTCGGAGACGTAGAGCCACGTGTGCGGCGAAAACTCGGGGCGGTCGAGCAGGAAGTGCATGAGGCGGATGGCGCGGAAGCGAAGATGTCCGGCCGCGCGCGCGACGTCGGCGGGCAGCGACGCGCCGCCGAGCATGCGCGCGAAGAGCGGCAGCGAGAGCGTCGAGATCGCGGCGTCGCAGCGCAGCTCCTCGTCGCCGCGCGGGCCGTGGAATTGCACCGCGCGCACGTTGCCGTCGCGCCCGCGCTCGACGCCGGTGACGCGCGCGCCGAGGCGAAACTGCGCGCCGTGCCGCTCGGCGACGGCGGCCATGCGCTCGAAGATCTGCCCGATGCCGAAGCGCGGATACCAGTAGCGCCGCGCGTAGGTGCGCGCGCCGCCCGAGCGCAGGCCGGCGAGGCGCAGCGCCACGTCGCCGAGCGACGGCAGCGAGATGCGCTGCGCGGCCCAGTCGGCGGAGATCTGCGTCGGCGGGATGCCCCAGAGCTTGTGCGTGTAGGGGCCGAAGAAGGCGTCGTACAGGCGGCGGCCGAAGCGCTGCACCACCCAATCCTCGAACGACACGTCGGCGCGCGCGGGTGTGAGGCGCTGCCGTCCGTAGCTGAGGAGCGCGCGGCTGCCGTCGACGAGCCCGGCGTTGCGCACCACGTCGTCGAGCTCGAGAGGATAGCGATAGCGCCGCCCGCGATGCAGCACCGCCGACGAGCGCGTGCGCAAGAGCAGGTCCTCGCCGACCAACTCGCGCACCAGGCCCTCGAGCGCGCGTGACTTGGAGATGAAGCGATGGCCGCCGAAGTCGAAGCGAAAGCCGTCGCGCTCCTCGGTGCCGCACAACCCGCCGACGCGCGGCTCGCGCTCGACGACGGTGACGTCGACCCCGGCGCGCGCCAGGTGCCACGCCGCGGTCGTGCCGCAGGCACCGCCGCCGAGGATCGCCACGCGCATGGCCCGACTATAGCGCGAGGATGCGCGTGGCAAGGCTCCTTGTGGCGGCCCGAGCGGCTACTTGTCGCTGTTCAGCTGATCCTTGGCGGCGTCGTGATCGCTCTTGTTCTCGATCTTCGTGCTGTCGTGATCGAGCGCGTCCGACTTGCGATCGAGCGAGCGCTCATCGGGCGCCGCCTTGTTCTCGGGCATGCCGGTCGTGTTCGACTCCTCGACGGTGTTCGGCACCTGCGTCGGCTTGGTGGCGTCGCCCGGCAAGGCCGGCGTCGTATCATCGATGCGCCCCGCCTTCTGCTGCAGCGGCGTGCGCGTATCGTTGGTCACCGGCGGGGTCGCGTTCGCCCCCGGCGCGCCGGCCGAGCCGCTCGTGCCCGAGCCCTGGGCCCAGGCCGCGCCGCCCGCGAGCGGCATCGCGAACAGCGCGATTCGTAACAGTTTGTACATAGCGTCCCTCCGTGCCTGCAAAGAATGCAGCGCTCGCGCCACTTGCTTGTGACGAATTGCGAAGCGCGTGCGCGCGTGCGAGTCTGGGGGTGTGAACGCTCCCGCTCCCTCTGCGACCGAGCTTGCCGCTCGCCTGGCGAGGGTTCGGCTGCTCTGCCTCGACGTCGACGGCGTGCTCACCGACGGCAAGCTGTACTGGGCGGGCGAAGGGCTGTGGTCGCAGCGCTTCTGCGTGCGCGACGGCTACGGCATCAAGCTCCTGCAAGAGCTCGGCATCGAGATCGCGGTCTTGTCGGGCGGCGACGTGCGCTCGGGACGCGATCGCTGCGCGTCGCTCGGGATCCGCCACGCGCACTTCGGCATCGCCGACAAGGTGGCCGTGTTTCGCGACGTGGCCGGCTCGCTCGGCCTGTCGGCGGACGAGGCGGCCTTCATCGGCGACGAGCTCGTCGACGTGCCGCTGCTCGAGCAGGTCGGCTTCGCGGCCACGGTGCCCGACGCCGTCGACGAGGTGAAGGCGGTGGTGCACTACGTGACGCGGCGGCCGGGCGGCGACGGCGCGGTGCGCGAGCTGTGCGATCTGATCCGCAAGCACCGAGCGAAGTGACGAGCGCGCATCCACTGGTCGAGCTGCTGCAAAAGCGCCGAAAGCGCGTGGTCGGCCTCATGTCGGGCACCTCGCTCGACGGCATCGACGCCGCGCTCGTCGACATCGACGGCTTCGGCGCCGACGCGCGCGTGACGCTCGTCGATTTTCGCACCACGACCTATACGTCAGCCGAGCGCGAGTCGCTGCACGCGCTCTTCACCGGCGACGCGGCGGCGTTGTGCCAGGGCAACTTCATGATCGGCGCGCTCTTCGCCGACGCGGCGCGCGCGATCGCGCAGGGCCACACGATCGATCTCGTGGGCAGCCACGGGCAGACCGTCTGGCACCAGCCGCCGAGCATGGGCGGCATCGCTTCGACGCTGCAGCTCGGCGAGCCGGCGGTGATCGCCGCGCGCACCGGCGTCGTCACCGTCGGTGACTTCCGCGTCGCCGACATGGCGCACGGCGGCGAAGGCGCGCCGCTTTTGCCCTTCGCCGATTGGCTGCTCTTCCGCGCGCCCGGCCGCGTCCGCGCGCTGCAGAACATCGGCGGCATCGCCAACGTCGCCCGCGTCTCCGACGAGCGCGACGCCACCGTCGCGTTCGACAACGGTCCCGGCAACGTCATGATCGACGCGCTCATGCCGCTCGCCTCGAACGGGGCCGAGACCGTCGACCGCGACGGCGCGTGGTCGGCGCGCGGCACGGTGCAGGAAGATCTCGTCAGCGAGCTCATGCGCGACGACTACCTGGCGTTGCCGCCGCCGAAGTCGACCGGCCGCGAGCGCTACGGCAAACCCTCGACGCTGGCGTGGGCCGCGCGCCACGCCGATCGCGCGCCGCTCGATCTGTTGCGCACCGTAGTGGCGTTCAGCGCGCGCGCCATCGCCGACAGCTATCGCCGCTTCCTCTTGCCGAACGGCGCGATCGACGAGGTCCTCGTCTCCGGCGGCGGCGCGCACAACGCCACGCTCATGGCCGAGCTCGCGCGCCTACTCTCCCCCATCCCCGTGCGTCCCTTCGCCGCCGGCGCCATCGACGCCGACGCCAAGGAGGCGGTCGCCTTTGCGCTCTTCGCCGTGCAGGCGATTCACGCCGATCCCGCGAGCCTCCCGTCGGTGACGGGCGCCCGGCGCGCCGCGATCCTCGGCAAGATCTGTCTGCCTTGACGCGCGCGTCCGTGGTAGCGTCGACCGCGATGGTCGTTGCCCGATGGCTCATGGCGTTGGCGCTCATCACTGCGAGCGCCGCCGGCTGCAACACGTTCGATCCCAAGCATCCAGTCGTCGGCAAGCCGACCGACTTCAGCGCCGGCCCGAGCTACTACGTCTGGGTCGAGGACAACAACCTCTGGCACGTGCGCTTCCAGGGCCGCGGCGCGCACCGCTTCCAGGGCTCGGTCGCCGGCACCCGCGGCGGCGTCCTCGATCTGCAGCTGACCCGCCCGGAGCTCAAGGACGCGATCGCGCTCGCCGGCGACGCCGTCAACTTCGACGTCGAGTCGCCCGCCGCCGAATCGAACGAGGCGCGCGACGGCTTCGACGTGCGCGTCGCCGGCGCCTGCGCGCGCTTCGATCTATACATCGACGGACACCATCATCCGGACAAGGTGCGCATGGGTCCGCGCGCGCACCGTCCGGGGAAGATGCCGTTCGATCGCTGCCCATGAGCGCATGAGGGGGCGATGAGCGAAACCGACCGCTCCGCACTCGAGCTCCAGGCTCTGCACCGCGTCATCGCCTCGGGCACGCGCGCGCTCGATCTCGAGGTCGTGCTCGGCCGCTGCATCGAGCAGGCGATGGCGGTGGCCAGCGCCGACGCCGGCGTCATCTATCTGCGCGATCCGCGGCGCGGCAACTACAACATGGCCGGCTCGCGCAACATGACGGAACGGCTCACGCCGCCGGTGCTCGCCGTCGACGAGCAGCTGCGCAGCGGCCACCGCCTCTACGAGCTGGCCAACAACCCGCAGTTCCGTCCGTCGTCGGACTACGCGGTCGAGGAGGGCTTCACGCACGGCCTGGTGGTGCTGCTCTCCATCGAAGAGCGGCGCGTCGGCTTCCTCGGCCTCTTGTTCCGCGGCAAGCCGACGCTCGCCGAATCGACGACCAATACGCTCGAGGCCATCGCCGCCTTCGAGGCGGTGGCGCTGGAGAGCGCGCGCGTGCACCGCCAGGTCGAGCTGCGCGCCAGCGTGGCGCGCACGCTCAACGACTGCGCCGAGCGCCTCTTGCATCACGACGCCGACGTGTACGCCATCATCCTCGACGCCGCCTGCAAGATCGCGCGCGGCTCGGGCGGCCTCATCTCGACGCTGCTGGTGCGCGACGGCGTCGAAATGTCGCGCATCGACTACGCCATCGGCGACGACAAGCCGCTCGTCGGCATGGAGCTGCCGGCGACGGCGCCCTACCTGCGCGAGACGCTGGCGCAGGCGGCCCCCTACGTCGTCGAGGACGTCAACGCGCTCGATCAGAGCAGCGACATCGGCCGCGTCGCCGCCAAGCAGGGCACGCGCGCGTTCATCCTCACCACGATGCGCCAGGACGGGCGGCCGCTCGGGCAGCTCTTCGTCAAGTCGAACGAGCCGCGCATCTACGCCGACGCCGAGATCGACGCCATCCAGCTGCTCTCGAGCATGGCGGCACAGGCGCTGGCGCGCGCGCGGCGCCAGGCCGAGGAGCGCGCCGAGCACGCGCGCATCGCCGCCATCCTCGAGCACCTGCCGATCGTCGTCGCCGTGGTGGACCGGCAGGGCAACGTCGTCCACATCAACGCCGCCGGGCGCGACTTCGCGCAGCGCATGGGCGCCGACGAGCTGCAGTGGCGCACCGCGCTCGCCAGCATGACGGTGACCGACCGCGACGGGCGCGTGATCCCGCCCGCAGAGAGCGGCGTGGCGCTGGCCTTCGGCGGCGTCACCACCGCGCGCGAGCTCACGCTCGTGACCAAGCCGGGCGAGAAGCTGCACGTCCTGTCGGTGACGGTGCCGGTGCGCGGCCCCACCGGCAGCGTCGACGCGGTGCTGTCGTCGTTCCAGGAGGTCACCGAGCTGCGCGAGCTCGCCGACGCCAAGGATCGCTTCCTCAGCATCGCCTCGCACGAGCTGCGCTCGCCGATCACGAGCCTGCGCGCGACCACGTCGCTGTTGCAGCTCGATCCCAACGCGCTCATCGACGCCTCGCGGCGCGAAGTGCTGCTGGGACGCATCCAGCGGCAGATCGATCGGCTCTCGACGCTGGTCGAGCGCCTCCTCGACACCACGCGTCTCAACGCCGGCGAGCTGCCGCTGGACTACGTCGACTGCGATCTGGCGGCGCTGTGCCGCGACGCCGCCGAGCACGCGCGGCTGACCGATCGCGAGCACCCCTACGTCGTCGACGCGCCGGCGCCGATCCTCGGCCGCTGGGACGGCTCGCGCATCGAGCAGGTGCTCACCAACCTGTTGTCGAACGCGTGCCGCTACTCGCCGCCGCACGCGGAGATCGTGGTGCGCGCGCGCGCCAACGACCGCCACGCGATCGTCGAGGTCATCGACCACGGTCCGGGCATCGCGCCCGATCAGCAGCAGAAGCTGTTCACACCGTTCTTCCGCGGCGCCGCCGCCTCGCGCCACAAGGGCGGGCTCGGCCTCGGCCTCTACATCACGCGCGAGATCGTGCGGCGCCACGGCGGCTCGATGCGTGTCTCGTCGACGCCGGGCCAGGGCGCCACCTTCAGCTTCGAATTGCCGCTGCGGCCCACTTCGTAGCCAAATCGGCTAAGATGGCGGTCCGGAGGAGACGGAATGGCCAATGCGAGCGAGTGGGCGCGCCGCTTCGAGGAGTGGACGACGTCGCTGCCGGCGGACGTGACGCAGACCTTCGAGATGCTGACGAATGATTCGGTGGCGCCGCCGGGACGGCGCTGGCTCGCGGCGGCGCTGTCGTACACGCTGACGCAGCTCGATCTCATCCCCGACCACGAGCGCGCCGGATCGATCGATGACGCCTTCGTTCTGCGCGTCGCCTACGGCCTCGCGGCCGAGCACGCGGCCAAGACGTCGACGAAGGACGCCGCCATCATCGCGCGCATGACGCAGCAGGAAGACGAGCTGCGCGACTTCCTCGGCGACGCGCTCTACGCCAAGCTGCGCCGCTACGTCAGCGACCTCGCCGACAAGGAAGTCCGCGGCCGCACCGTCGATCACATCCTGGCCGACGAGCGCGCGCGGGGGGACATGAAGCGCGAGCTCGACATCCAGGTCAAGAAGATGAAGGCCGCGCACGCCGGCACCGCCGACGAGGGCGAGGCGCTGACCGTCTCGGTCAAGAGCTACCTCAAGATGAAGCTCGGCGCCCCGTAACTACACTCCCCACGTGGCCGCAGCCGAAGAGCACAGCATCCTGACGCTGGCGCCCGAGGAGATCTCGCGTTTCCTCATGCGCACGCGCCGCGACCGCGACCTCGAGCGGTTCGAGGTGCGGCTCGACGAGCACCTGCGCGAAGTGCTGGCGCGCGCCGACGACTTCGTCCCCTCGCAAGCAGGCGCCATCCTGCTCGACGATCCGCGCGCCAAGCTGCAGGGCAAGGACGTCGGCCGCCTGACGGTCATCGCCTGCTTCGGCCACGGCTTCATGCTCGGCGCGCGCGTGCCTGCCGACCAGGGCGGCGTCGGCACGATCTACCAGCGCGGACAGCCGCTCAAGCTCGACGACATCATCGGCGTGCCGGTCGTGCTCGGCGAGTCGGTGTGCGGCGTGCTCGAGCTGCGCGGGCGGCGCATCGATCCCAATCATCCTCACGCCGGCGACGAAAACAACGACGGCCCCCTGCGCTACGAGGCGCGCGACCTCGAGCTCTTGCGCATCTTCGCGGCCTACATTTCGTCGTCGATCCAGAACGCGCTCGACGCCATCCGCGCGCGCGAGCTGGCGCGCCGCGACGATCTGACCGGCCTCTACAACGATCGCTTCCTCTATCGCCGCATGACCGAGGAGATCGCGCGCGCCGAGCGCGACGGCACCACCGTGTCGGTGCTCTTCCTCGATCTCGACGAGTTCAAGGTGGTCAACGACACCTGGGGGCACCTCGCCGGCAGCCGCACGCTGCGCGAGGTCGGGCAGCTCATCGGCACCGCGATCCCGCCCGGCGCCGTGGCCGCGCGCTACGGCGGCGACGAGTTCGTGATCATCCTGCCCGGCGCCGATTCACCGACGGCGGACGCCGTCGCCGAGGCGCTGCGCAAGTCGATCGCCGACACGCCGTTTCTGACCGACGCCGGCGAGATCGGGCCCGGGCCCGCCGGGGTGCACGTGACGGCGTCGATCGGCGTCGCCGCCTACCACGAGCATGTCGGGCCGTTCGGCTCGCTCGACCGCCGGCAGAACGCGCTGCTCCGGCTCGCCGACACCGCCATGTACGACTCGAAGTCGAACGGCAAGAACCGCATCACCGTCGCGACGCCCGAAGACTAGGGCTGTCCGACAGCCCGTAGCGGCTACTTGTAGACGACCTGCAGCGGCGCGCAGACGGCCGTGAGCGACTCGAAGCGCGTGTTCGAGATGCCATCGAAGCCGGTGAGCACGCTGCCGGCCGGGCAGTCGTCCTCGTACGGATTGCCGAACATGAGGTAGCCGGCGTCGCCGAGGCCGGTCTGCTTGGTCAGCGTGATGGTCAGCTTGTTGTCGGTGCCGAAGGTCAGCGCCGTCGAGGCGCACGAGTGGCCGATGGCGTCGATGGCGCCGGTCTCGTCCTGCCCGTTCACGAAGAAGCCGGGCGAGAACGCCGTGCCGCAATCGAAGGTGAAGCTCTTGCCGGTGGTGATGTGGCCCGCGTGCCGCATCAAGGCCGTGGCGCTCACCGTCTCCGTCACGGTGTAGCTCGAGGTGCCGCGCGTCAGCGTCGGCGTGGCGCAAAAGAGATCCATTCCGCCGATGGTCTCGTCGCTGTCGTCGCCGTAGACGATCGACTTGGCGACATATTGGCCGGCCGGACAGCGCAGCTGGAAGGCGGTGCCGCCGGCATTGCTGCCGCGCGCGGTGAGCGCGGCCGGCGTGCCCGTCGTCAAGTGATCGGGGCAGCCGTTGTTCACCACGCCGTCGCAATCGTCGTCGAGATCGTTGAAGCAGTTTTCCTGCGCGGCTGGCTTGACCTCGCCGTCGCACGACCCGACAGCGCCGATGCAGGTCTGCATGCCCGGCTTGCAGACGCCGACGCCCATCGTGCTCGCCGGGCCGTCGTAGCAGCTCTGGGTCGTGCCGTTGGGGACGCAGGTGCCCTGGCCACCGCCGCTGCAGACTTCGTGGCCCATCGAGCAGTCGCCCGGGTTGCCCGTGTCGCAGCTGTTGCCGTCGGTGCAGTTGTCGACGATGGGACCGCCGCCCGACATGTCGACGTCGCCGCCGCCAGTTTGCTCCTGCACCTCTTCCGGCGGAGCCGCTACGGCGCAACCCGCAGCCAAAGCCGCCGAAACCAGGAGGCCGCAGCACCACCGACCCATGGCAGGCAGTATACGCACATTGGGGACAATTGTCATCACCGCGGCGCGTTAGACGCTGGGGTGTCCAGGCATCACCCCGTGACGCGGGGGGTGCGAAGTGGTTTAATGCCGCCGATGCCAGCGCCGCGCCGCCGTCGCGTAGTGATGTGGATCTGGCTCGGCCTGTTCGTGTTCCTCGTCGGTGCCATCGCGATCCTCCGCGTGGGGCGCCACAAGTTCGACGCGCCCGAGCCGGTGCACGCCGGCGTGTGGCGGGTCCATGGGCAGGTCTCGGACTTCTTCGGCGCGCGCACGCCCGAGGGCCGGGTGCTGCTGTTCGACGCTGGCGCGGATCCGCAGGGTCGCGGGCTCGACGCGCTCCTCGGTGCGCTCAAGGCGTCACGCGAAGACGTGAGCGACATCTTCTTCACGCACGGGCACGGCGACCACATCGCGGCGGCGCCGCTCTGCACGCGCGCGCGGCTTCACGGCGGCATCGGCGACAGCGACATGATGTCGAAGCGCGGGCCGGTGGTGCCGAATTTCGCGCGCTTCATGGGCATCGTGCTGCCGGTGCCGGCGGTGATGCTCACCGACGCGTTCCTCGGGCCGGTCGACGTGCCGGTCGGCGGCGGGCAAAGCGTCAAAGCAATACCGTTCGCCGGGCACACGCCAGGGTCGTTCATCTATCTATACGACGGCGTCCTGTTCGCGGGCGACTCGATGAACTTCGAGAAGGACAAGCTGACGCGCGCGTTCGCGCCGTTCTCGACGGACACGAAGAAGAACCGCGAGAATATCGCGGCGCTGCCGACGCTCTTGAAGCTCGACGAAGTAAAGGTAGTATGCACCGCCCATGGCGGGTGCACGCCGGAAGCAGATACCAGGCGAATCCTCGACGTGCTGATCGGAGAGGCGAAGAAATCGTGAGCGACGCGGCGGTGACGCAAAAGGGCGTGCGGGTGGAACGGTTCGGCGATCCGGCGGCGCTCCTGCGCGGGCTCAAGGAGATGCGCGGAAAGGGGCTGACGCCGCGCGGTCTTCTGTTCCTGGCGCTGTCGCCCGACGGGGCGGTCCATCTCGGCGTCCCCGAGAACCCCGAGATGATCACGTCGGTCAAGGTCGGCGAGAAGCTGTCGCTGGAGTGGCCGATCGAGGGGCGCTTCTTCCACTTCGACGCCATCCATCGCCTGCCGGGCGACTTCGTGCTGTGGAACGGCGATCGGCGGCTCAAGGATCCGGGCACGGCCACCGAGGTGGCGCGCATCGTGGCCTCGTTCATCAAGGGCGGCAGCGCGCGCAACGTGCTGTTCGGCTGTACGCCGCATCAGTCGGGGAGCTGGCTCGGCGAGGCGGCGCGCACGGTGGTGGCGCTGCACGAGCAGGGCTATGTCGAGGTGGTGCCGGTGGCGACCGGGCTGTTCGCGCGGCGCGTGATGGATCATCGGCTGTTCTTCCTGCCGTTCGCGCTCCTGGCGTCGACGGGGCGGCTCGACGGCTGGGGCCCGGTGTTCGAGTCGCCGCTCGGGAACCTCTTGTTGCTCGAGCGGCGCGTGATGAACGACCGGCTGGTCTTGAGCTGCGAGCGCGGGCTCGTCGAGGTCGACGTGTCGCAGGTGCCGCGCGTAGTCGAGCGCGCGCGGGCGGCGACCGATGGATCGATGGCGGTGGTCGGGCGCATCGACGGCGGCGCGTTCGCGGTGACGTCGGGCAAGCCGCAGCCGTATGGGCTCGACGAGATGCGGCCGGCGCTGCTCATCGGCGGCGAAGGCGCGACGCTCGCCGATCTCGGGCGCGCGATCGCCGGGCAGCAGAAGACGACGTAAGCGTGCCGTAGCTGAGTGAACCTGCTCCAGCCAGATTCAGGGGAGCTGGCGAGGAGGAGAGGTCAGAGGAGCTTAGTAATGCGGGTGCTGCGCGTGGTGCTCCTTCATCGCGCGCTTCAGCAGGTACAGGACGATCGACAGGTTGATCGCGAACAGCAAGACGCGGCCGGCGCTGGTCCGATACGACATTTCGATGATCTCGACGGGCAACAGCAGCGAGGTCGCGGCGACGACGAGCCAGGCGGCCCACGAGTAGCCGCGGCCGAGCGCCCAGCCTTCGATGCCGCTGACGATCGAGTCGCCGATGAGCGCGGCCACGATCCACCAGACGCGGCGCTCGGTCAGCGAGCTCATCGCGTATTCGGCGAGCTTGATCGACCAGTGGTGCACGAGGTGGTCGCGCAGCGCCTCGGCGAGCTCGTGCGCGCGCGCGACGTAGCCGGCCAGCACCAGCACCATCACGACGACGGCGAGGAGCGCCTCGCCCGCGCACTTTCCGATCTTGTAGAGGACGATGGCGCGGACGCCGGGGGCGCGCGGCGAGACGCCGTGCGTGATCTCGCTGGCCGTCTCGCTGGTCATCCGCCGCTATCCGTCGCCCGGCGGTACGTCGGCCGCCGGCTCGCTGGTGGCCACCAGCCGCAGCCCCGACGGCAGCGAATCGCCGAACGCCAGCCGCTCTTCACGCGCCTCGCGCGCCGTCGGCTCGAGCACCAGCCGCGCGAGCCGCTCGCCTTCGACGAAGCCGGCGCGCAGCCGATCGGCCAGGCGGCGGCGCAGCGCCTCGTCGAGATCGCGGGCGCGATCGCCCGAGGCGCGCGCGATCTCGGCGGCGGCGAGCGCGTGGGCTTCGCCCTTCCACGGCATCGCCATCACGCGCTCGAGCCACTTCTCGGCGATCTTGCGCGCCAGCACGCCCTCGATGGGGCCGTAGAGCGGCACGCGTGCGCCGAGGCGGCCGAGCGCCCAGAACGACTGATCGGGAACCTTCTTCTTCTCGAGGAGCGCGAGCAGCGCGTCGCCGAGCTCGGCCTTCTGCTTGGCGGTGATGCGCTCCATCGAGGCGACGGTGCGCCACATCTCGGCCGCTTCCTGCGCGCCGGGCGGCTTGCGATCGGCCTTCTTGGCGAACGACGCGAGAAAGTGCGGCGCGATGCGCTTGAAGATCTCGTCCTGCTGCGTGCGCGTCAGGCCGCCGGAGACGCGGCGCCACAGGATCCACCACTCGAGCTTGCACGGATCGTCCTTGTCGTGGACGAGGCCGGCGTTGAACAGGCGCCAGGTCTCCTTGACGCGCCAGTCGTCGAGCGGATAGCCGAAGCCGGGCCGCAGCGTGAAGCCGACGAGGTTGTACCAGCGCGCCTCGTGCGCCGCCGACTTGCCGCGGCCGCCGCGCTGATCCTTGAGCGGCTCCCACAGCGCGCGCAGCGTGGTGAACGACCAGCCGTCGCGCGGGCCGAGGATCGCCTGCAGCTCGCGCATCACCGACGGCGGTGCGACGGCGCCGGCGGCCTCCTTGCCGTAGAGACCACGCAGGACGGCGACGGCGGCTTCGAGCTTTTGCGGATCGACGTCGCTCGGCACGGTCTCGGCCGGCGAGACGCTCGCCGACGGCGCGGCGCCGCCTGGGTCGTGGGCGGCACGTAGATCGAACTGCAGCTTCCAGCGATCTTCCTGCTCGTTGCCGGTGGCGCGCGCGACCGCTTCGAGCTCGAGCGTGCCGATCTCGGTCAGGCGCGCGTGCAGGTTCACGCTCAGCGCCGCTTCGTGCGACGAGCGTGCGAAGCGCAGGACCGTGTACATCGGCGGCAGCTCGGCGAGCGCGTCGGCGGGCAGGGTCAACAGCTGGCCGGCGCGATCGCCGACGCGGTCCGACGACGAGAAGAGGCGGAAGCGCACCGGACGGTTGGTGAGCAGCTCGAGCGCGTGCTCGGAGAGCGTGACCTCGGCGCCCTCCTCGAAGCCGCGCGGCGTCAGCGTCAGCACCGTCTCCAGCCCGGGCGTGACCTGCGTGGTGTCGATGCCGAGGTAGAACGCGCGCGCGGCGCCGCCCCGGATCTGGATGGCGCGGGCGTCGCTGCCGCTGCGCGCCAGGCCGTGGTAGGCGGCGCCGCGGGCGACGGCGAGATCGGGCGCGGCGTTCTCGAGCACGCGCGGGGCGGCTCCGAGCCACGCGGTGAGCACCTCGAGGATGCGCGCGCGGATCGCGGCCGACTTGAGCACGCCGCCGTTCCACAAGATCGCCGTCGGGCGCGCGTCGTGGAGCTTCAAGAACGCGGCGAGGTGGCGCGTGATCGCCGGATCGGCGGCGTACGGCAGGCCGAACTCTTGAATTCCGGCGCGCCGTTTTTCCGGACCGGCATCGGCGGCGACGCGCGGGAAGAAGCCGTCGAGCACCAGCTCCTCGGCTTCGGCGTGGCTGATCTCGTCGCGCAGGGCGCCGCCGATGAGCTTCGAGCCCCGCCCGGCGACGGTGATGGTCCACGAGGCGCGCGCTTCGTCGCCGAGGAGGCGCTCTTTTCCGACGCGGCACGCCTGCGTGAGCTGCTGGAAGGCGTGCGGCTCGAGGCGGCCGCCGCGCGACAGGCGGGTCTCGATGCGGCGGGCGAGCGCGAGATCCATGTTGTCGCCGCCAAGGAGGAGATGATCGCCGACGGCGGTGCGCTCGTAGACACCGGCGTCGCGCAAGGTGATCAGCGAGAAGTCGGTGGTGCCGCCGCCGATGTCGCAGACGAGGACGACGTCACCGACGGCGAGCGCGTGGCCGCTCTGCTCGGGCGGGTGATCGGCGAGCCACGCGTAGAACGCGGCCTGCGGCTCCTCGAGGAGGGTGACCTTGCCGAGCCCGGCTTCGGCGGCGGCGCGCACCGTCAGCTCGCGCGCGACCTCGTCGAACGACGCGGGCACGCAGAGCACGATGTCCTCGTCGGCGAGCGCGCGGCCCGTCGCCTGCTTCCAGACGCCGGCCAGGTGGCGCAGATACGACGCCGACGCTTCGACCGGCGAGATGCGGCGCGTCTCGACGGCGCTCTCGCCCCACGGCAGGATCGCCGCCAGCCGATCGACGCGCGGGTGGCACAGCCACGACTTGGCCGACGCGACCAGGCGGCCCGGCACGTTGGTGCCTTGCGTGCGCGCGAATTCTCCGATGATGCGGTCCGTGGGACCGCCCCACGGCAGCGCCAGCGCCTCCGGCGGCAGCTCGTGCTCGCCGGCGAGGTACAAGAACGACGGCAGGGTCGGCCGTGGCAGCAGCTCGCCGGCGCCGACGAGCTGCGCGATCTCGTCCGACACGATGCGCGCGCTCTTATCGGGATCGACGTGCGCGAGCGCGGAGTTCGTGGTGCCGAGATCGATGCCTACGATCATGGTTGCACCGCGGCCGCGCTCCGGTTCGGCGCGCCAGGTCGACTCGCTGCACTCGCCTCCCGGGCGCGAAGACCGCTCACCTGCGCGCGTCCGCTCATCCCTTCTCGCCGACGGCCTCGCGCACGTTGTACTCGAGCTTCCAGCGCCGCCCGCCCTCGCGCTCGACGCACCACAGCTCGAGCGTGCCCACCTCGGTGACGCGCGACTTCAGCGTCACCGGCACGAATTCACCGGCGTGCTTGCCGTCGGCCTCGAGCGTCGTCGCCACCGGCGTCAGCTCCTTCAGCTCGGCGCGCCGCGCGTCCTCGACGAAGGTGCCGACGCGATCTTCGGGCCGCGTCGACGACGCCAGGAAGCGGAACTCGGCCTCCTCGCCGACGACGAGCCCGAGCTCCTGCCCCGGCACCTCGGCCTCGCTGCCCTCTTCCATGCCGAACGGCGCCACGCACAAGGCGCGCATCGGCGGCTCGACGCCGGGCACCGCCGGCATCGACGACTCGATGCCGATGTAGTACGCGCGCGCGGTGCCGCCGCGGATGCGCACGCCCTTGCCGCGACGGACCATGCCGTAGTAGGCGGCGCCGTGGGCGACGGCGAGATCGAGGTCGGTGCCGCTCAGGACCTTCAGATCGTCCTCGGGCGAGTCGGCCCACGAGTCGAGCGTCTGGATCACGCGCTGACGCAAGACGCGACCCTTCATGACGCCGCCGTTGAACAGGACGGCGTTTGGCCGGCGCTGGTCGGCGGAACTTTCCCCACTGCCTGCGCCGGCCAAACCTTTGCGGTGGGCGCCGACGAACGCGGAGAGGTGCCGCGTGATCCCCGCGTCGGCGGCGAACGGCAGGCCGAGCTCGCGCAGACCGACCCGCGGCGGGCGGCGCGGCTTGTCGCCGAGCGCGGCCTCGGGGAAGAAGCCGTCGACGAGCACGCGCTCGACGTCGCCGCGGAGGAGCTCGGTGCGCACCGAGCCGCCGATGACCTTGCTGCCACGCCCGAGGACGACGACGGGCGCGGTGTCCTTGTCGCCGATCGACAGCAGCGTCTCCTTCGCCGCGCGGCACGAGTGCACGAGCGAGGCGAACTGCCAGTTGTCGAGGTTGTGCCCTTCGCCCTCGAGGCGCGCCCGCACGGTGTGCGCGAGCGCCAGATCCATGTTGTCGCCGCCGAGGAGGATGTGGTCGCCGACGGCGACGCGCTCGAGCGCCAGGTTGCCGTCGACTTCACCGACGGAGATGAGCGAGAAGTCGGTGGTGCCGCCGCCGATGTCGCAGACGAGCACGGTGTCGCCGACGGCGAGCTCCTTGCGCCAGTTGTCGCCGGCGGCGCCGAGCCACGAGTAGAACGCGGCCTGCGGCTCCTCGAGGAGCGTGACGTGCGGAAGGCCGGCCTCCTTCGCCGCGCGCACGGTCAGCTCGCGCGCGACGGTGTCGAACGACGCCGGCACGGTCAGAAGGACGTCCTGATCCGCCAGCGGCGCGTCGGGGTGCGCGTGATCCCACGCCGCGTGGATGTGCGAGAGGTAGCGCGCGGACGCTTCGACCGGCGACACCTTCGGCACCTCCGACGGCGCCTGCCACGGCAGGATGGCCGCCAGGCGATCGACGCCCGCGTGCGACAGCCACGACTTCGCGGACGAGACCAGGCGCGGCGGAACCTGCCAGCCGTGGTTGCGCGCCAGCTCCCCGACGATGCCCCGGCCCGCGCCCCACGGCAGCGCGAGCTGCTCGGGCTTCATTTCGGCGTCGGCGGGCAGATAGAGGAACGATGGCTGCGTCGGCCGCGCCTCGACGACGCCGGGCGCGATCAGCTGCTGGATCGAAAACATCTCGATCGCCGGAGCGGCCGCTGCGGTGTCGACGAAAGCGACCGCCGAGTTGGTGGTGCCGAGATCGATGCCGACGACGAAGCGCGATTCCGAGCTCACGGCAGCTCCACTTCGGCGGGCGCGACCACCGACGGATCGGTGCCCCGCGCCGGCGACGGCAACGTCACCTTGGCGATGCGCCAGCCGTGGTGCCGGAGCGCGCCGGTGAACGGCGGATCACCGACGACGTTGCCGGTCAACCGGATGCGCGACGGGTCGAACCCGGCGTCGACGCGCACCTGCGCGTTCTCCTTCTCGCGCAAGACCGGCTCGAGCGGCATGTGCTCGGCGAGCGCCTTCTTGCACCCGCGATGGATGTCGCGCACCGCGGCGCCGATCTGCGCGTCCGAGTAGGCGTCGACCTCCTCCTGCAAAAAATCGAGCAGGCGCCCCTCGCGCTGCAGGATCGCCAGGAGCTGCACGGCCGCGCCGTTGCCGTCGACCGGCTTGGGCGGCGCGGTCATCGGCTGCGTCGAGTCGAGCTCGGGCACGCCCCCGATGCTCGGCGGCGAGGCCTCGACGATCTCGGCCTCCTGGGGCGGCAGCGCGCGCCCCTTGAGCGACTCGGCAGGCAGGAGCAACGCCGCGTCCGCCGGCAGGCGCCGCGCGAACAGGACGAGGAAGAAACATTTGATGGCGAGCCACAAGCGCATCGTGTCGATGGCGTAGTCTGCGGGCCCCTCGGTGTCAAGCGGACCCGACCTATTGTTATGATAGGTTCACAAGTAATGATTGCTTCGGCTCGCAGCCCGCTCACCTACGATTCCACCGTCCTCGAGCGCGTGCTCGCGCGCGTGCGCGCCCTGCCCGGCGCCGTCGTCGTCTTCGACCTCGACTCGACGCTGCTCGACAACAAGCCGCGCCAGGCGCGCATCCTGCGCGAGTTCGGCACGGCGCACGGCATCCCCGCGCTCGCCGCCGCCAAGAGCGAGCACTGGGTCGACTGGAGCATCACCCGCGCCATGGCGAACGCGGGGCTGCCCGAGGAGGAGATCGCCCGCTGGGCCGAGCAGGCCAAGCAGTTCTGGCGCGATCGCTTCTTCACCTCCGAATACTGCCGCGACGACGACGCCATCGCCGGCGCGCGCGACTACCTGGCCGCCGTCGCGGACGCCGGCGCCCTCATCGCCTACTGCACCGGCCGTCACGAGCCGATGCGCGGCGGCACCGTCGACAGCTTCGTGCGCCTCGGCTTTCCCGTTCCGGGCGCCCGCGTGCAGCTGCTCATGAAGCCGGTGTTCGAGCTCAGCGACGACGACTGGAAGACCGAAGCCTACGCCCGCCTGCGCCAGCTCGGCGGCGTCGTCGCCGTCTTCGACAACGAGCCGACCCACGTCAACGGCTATCGCGCCGGCTTCCCCGACGCCACTGTCGTACATCTCGCCACCGACGACTCGGGACGCCCGGTCGCCCTGGCCGAAGGCATCGTGAGTATCAAAGACTTCCGCCGCGGGTAGTAGGTTTTCCACTGTAGCGCGTAGTATGATTGGACGGCCATGCGACTCTGGGCGGCCCTCCCGCTACTACTGTGGTGCAGCCTCGCGGCTGCCGACGCGCGTCAGGAGCGGGCGGCGCGCGATGACTTCAAGGTCGGACGTGCGGCGTACGAAACGGGCGACTATCAGCTCGCGTACGACAAGTTCAAGGAGTCGTTCCAGCTCTCGCACGAGCCGGCGCTGCTCTACAACATCGCCTCCGCGCTGCAGGGGCTGAAGCGCCCGCACGAAGCCGCCGAGGCGCTGCGCAGCTTCTTGCGCCTGCAGCCGAACGATCCCGATCGGCCCAAGATCGAGCAGCGCATCGCCACGCTCGAAGAAGAGCAGCGCATGATCGACGAGGAGAAGGCGCGCGCCGAGGCCGAGGCCGCGGCCCAGCGGCACAAGCAGCAGCTGAACCTGACGCCGCCGCCGCCGGAGGTGCGTACGATCATCGTGCACGAGGGCATGACCGAGGCCGAGCGCAACCACCGCCGCAAGGTGCTGGCGATCTCGTTGACCATCGGCGGCGTCGTGCTCGTCGGCGGCGCCGTGGCGCTGACGCTGGCGCTGACGCTGAAGTCGACGGCGCCGTTCACCATGACCGAGCTCGGCCCACACCCGGGGACACGCTGATGCGGTACGCGCGCGCGCTCACCGCCTTCGGTCTCGCCGCGGCCACGCTCGCCGGCGGCGGCTGCACCCAGCATCAGACCGAGCTCGTCCTCGTCGTCACGACCGAGGGCGTGCGCATCCCCGAGGACGTGCAGAAGCTCCACGTCGTCGTGCAGGATCGACAGCCGTCGCTCGACGACACCGTCTGGGATTCCTTCGTGCCGCTGTGCAACGACATGCTGACGTCGAGCTGCTACGACATCCCGGTCACCGCCGTGCTCTACCCCGGCAAGAAGAACGCCGACGACTCGGTGCGCGTGCAGGTCGACGCCATCGGGCCGGGCGGCGTGGTCATCTCCGACGCCGCGCTCTTCACGTTCGCCGAGCGGCAGAGCCTGCGCCTCGACTTCGTGCTCTACGCCAACTGCCTCGGCAACGTCGCCTGCGCCGAGCGCGACCAGGCGTGCGGCCCGCTCGACACCTGCATCGATCTGCACCCGGGGCCGACGAGCGGCCCGCTCGATCTGGCGCTGCCGCATCCGGAAGACATGAGGATGTCGCTGCCGGCCGACATGACGATGGTCGACCTCGCCGGCGCCGACCTGACGTCCGTGCCGCCCGATCTGACGTCGACGCTCGACCTGGCCGGCTGCGCCGGAATCACCTGCGACATGGGCGAGCAGTGCATCGCCGGCGCGTGCCAGCCGTGCGGCGAGCTCGACCAGCCGTGCTGCTTCATGATGACGGCAGGTCCCACGCCGGGTACGTGCAATCAGACGAACCTGGCGTGCAACGGCAACACCTGCGTGCACTGCGGCAATGACACCGAGCTGTGCTGCCCCAACATGGTGCCGATGTGCCTGTCGCCCGACGTCTGCATGACGGGCACGTGCCAGATGCCGCCGGTGATCGACATGTCGACGAACGACATGGGCTTCATGGTCGGCGAC
>Ga0070679_100001577_pt1 | contig 20430 bp, 18 predicted proteins | sample KBSC63BmetaG_FD_65652 | JGI IMG/M metagenome (GOLD analysis project Ga0070679, IMG submission 65652) | Corn rhizosphere microbial communities from Kellogg Biological Station, Michigan, USA - KBS C6-3B metaG | ecosystem: Host-associated > Plants > Roots > Rhizosphere | place: USA: Michigan... | reverse complement strand
TCACGTCGTGGCCAAGGCCGACGCGCCACAGTCGGAGCTTCGGCTGGGGCACGTGGGGTTGCCGCGCCACAATCCGGACTACTTCCCGGTGCTCGTGATGAACGCGATCCTGGGCGGCCTGTTCAACTCGCGCATCAATCTGAACCTGCGCGAGGCGCACGGTTACACATACGGCGCGTTCACAGGCTTCGACTGGCGGCGGCAGGCGGGGCCCTTCGCGGCTTACACAGCCGTGCGCTCCGACGCGACAGACGCCGCCGCGCGGGAGATCCTGACGGAGATCGATCGCATTCGCAGCGAGAAGGTGGGAGGCGATGAGCTGTCGCTCGCCACGAGCTATCTGGACGGCGTGTTTCCCATCCGATACGAGACCACGTCGGCGATCGCCGCGGCGCTCGCGACGCTGGTGGTGCACGATCTGCCGGAAGACTACTTCGACAACTACCGCGCGAGCGTGCGCGGCGTGACGGCCGCCGCGGTGCTCGACGTGGCGAAGCGGCATCTACATCCCGACGCCCTTCAGATGGTGGTCGTGGGCGATCCGGCAACCGTGCGCGACCCGCTCGAGGCGATGGGCTTCGGGCCCCTGACTGTGTACGACGCGCAGGGGCGGCCGCAGCAGTGAGCGAAGACAAGCAGGGAGCGCCAGGACGGGTCTCGAGCCGCCGCGCCTACACGGGCCGCATCATCAACCTGGACGTGGACACGGTTCGTTTCCCGAATGGGTCCACGGGCGAGCTGGAGATGATCCGGCATCCGGGGGCCAGCGCTGTCGTGCCCTGCCTGAGCGACATACGCGGCGACGATCCGCAGATCATGCTGATCAAGCAGTACCGCTACGCCGCGGAGTCGTTCATCTGGGAGATTCCGGCCGGCCGGCTCGAGCCCGGCGAGGATCCGTCGGAGTGCGCGCGTCGCGAGCTGCGCGAGGAAACGGGCTGCTCGGCCGCGGCGTTCGAGCACCTGTTCACGATGTACACGACGCCCGGCTTCACCGACGAGCGGATCCACCTGTACCTCGCGACCGGCCTCACGCGCGGCGAGACGGCGCACGAGGCCGACGAATTCATGAGCGTCGAAGTGATGTCGCTCTCGGCCGCGCTCGAGCTCGTGCGCAGCGGCGAAATCCAGGACGCCAAGACGGCCCTGGGCCTCCTCTACACAGCCGGCTTCCGCGCCTGATTTGGTGCCTGACCCCAAATCGGGGTCAGGCACCGGATTGGGGTCAGGCACCGGATTGGGGTCAGGCACCGATTTGGGGTCAGGCACCGATTTGGGGTCAGGCACCGATTTGGGGTCAGGCTCCGATTTGCCGATTTGGAGCCTGACCCCAAAACGCCGGCGGCGGAAACCGGGCGTGCCAGACGTGTGTCAAAAGTGAGACAGGACGGCGGGCCTTGTCTCACTCTGGCGTAGCCAAGAGAGGACACTGCCCTCAGAACCAACCCACAGCACAGGTAGCTAAATCGTGATGCCGCAACGCATTAACGCGGCGGCATGGCGAGCGTCTAATGGGCATACGAACTGCTTTTTCCCCATCCGAATGGCTGCATTGGCTTAGGGCTGACGAACGGATCGATCCGGTCTGTCAGATCCTACCCTTTCGCGGTGCCAAGGGGGCACGGATTCATATGGCTCAAGTCGCTCATAAACGCGTCGCACAGTACGGCCTCTCTCCCCGAGAGCGGCTCCGTGTCATGGACGATGCTGGCGTCGTCGCTGAGTTCCTCGGCGGCGAAGAGCGGGCGTTCACCGAACTGGTCGAACGCTACCAGACCCGACTGCTGAACTTCATCTATCGCACGATCGGCGATCGCGAGAAGGCCGAAGACCTCGTCCAGGAAGTCTTCATCCGCGTCCATCGCCACATCGCGCGCTTCGACAGGTCGAAGAAGTTCTCGACCTGGGTCTATACAATCGCGTCCAACCTCGCGAAGAACGAGCTGCGCAACCGCTCGCGGAACCCGCTGGTGCTCTTCCAGACCATCAAGGGCAACTGGGACGACGACGACCGTCCGCTCCAGTTCGAAGACGTCAGCGCGCGGCCCGACGACCTCTACCACAAGCGCCATCTGCGCGAGCTGGTCGAGGACACGGTGGCCAAGCTGCCCGAGCATCACAGGCAGGTGTTCGTGCTCCGCGAGCTCGAGGGGAAGTCGTACGAGGAGATCGCCGAGATCACCGATTGCAATCTCGGCACGGTCAAGAGCCGTTTGAATCGCGCTCGCACGGCGTTTGCCTCTATCATCGAACCGAAGATGGATTGACGAGGGCCTGGGGGGGCACTCTGAAACGAAGGCGGGCGGGCCGGTAACGGCTCCGCCCGTTTTCGCGTTCTCAGCCGGGCTGTTTCAAGTGCTCCGTCCCCTTGAACGGCGCTCTTGACGGAACCGCCCTTTCGGCACAGGGTATCGAAAGCCGCGAGACCGACCCCCGACTCTGGACCGGAGCAGGCTGAAGCTGATGCGATGTCGTGAGTTCCTGAACAACCACGTGGGCTACGTTGACGACTTGCTGTCGGGCGCGGAGATGGAGGCGATGGATCGCCACCGCGGCCTGTGCGCCAACTGCGCCCGCCACGACACAGCCATTCGACGCAGCCTGCTGATCGTCCGGAATCTCCCCGTGGTGCATCCGTCGGCCGATTTCATGGAACGGCTGCACGCCCGCATTCGCGAAGGCGCCGACGTCGAGAATTCCCGGTCCCCGCGCGCGTACGTCCCCGCCATCGGCAACGTCGCGGCCGTCGCCGCCGGACTCGCCGCCCTGGGATACGTGGCGGTCCAGGCGGCGCGGAACGTCACGCATTCGAGCGCCTCAACCGCCTCGGCCATGACGGCGACCGTGATCCCGAGCGCGACCTCGCTGTCCTTCGACAGCCCCGCGCTCGCGTCAGTCGTCTCGACTGAAATTCCCGTCTGGCCGGACGCGCTGCCGTCGCCCGACGCGCCCCCGAGCGGCGCTTTCTCGCCGATCGAACAGACAAGTCTGAAGCACTGAGTTCTCGGGCGAGAGACCCCGCCGGATCGTATATTCCGGCCCATGGCGTCCGCCCAATCCGCCGGCCATAAACCGCTCCGCACCGCAATCCAGAGCGGCGCCTTCGAAGCCGCCTACTACTTCCTCGGTGACGAGGAATTCCTGAAGGACGACATGGTCCGACAGGTGGTCGACGCGGCCGTGGATCCCGCCACGCGCGACTTCAACCTCGAGCTCGTGCGCGGTGCCGACATAAGCGCCGAGTCCCTCGGCTCGCTGCTCGGAACGCCGCCCATGATGGCCGATCGCCGCGTGGTCGTCGTGCGCGACGTGACGGCCCTCAAGAAGGACGCGCGCGCGGCCCTCGATCGCTACCTCGAACGTCCCGCGCCCGACGTGCTGCTGCTGCTCACCGCTCCAGCGGGTGCCAAGGCGGACAAGCATCTCGCCGCGCGCACAGTCGCCGTCGAATTCGAGCCGCTCACGGGCGACCGCGTGCCGCGCTGGATCGCCTACTACGCCGAGCACGATCTCAAGACGACGATCACTCCCGAAGCGACGGCGCTGCTCCAGGACGCTGTGGGATCCGAGCTGCCGCAGCTCAAGCTCGAGCTGGACAAGCTCGCGAGTTATGCGGGCGAGGCCCCGATCGACGAAGCCGCGGTGGTCGCCGTGGTGGGCATCCGCCCCGGCGAGACCATGAGCGCGCTGCTCGATGCGATAGTGAGTCGCGATGCCACGGCGGCGCTCGCGCTGCTGCCGGGCGTGCTCCAGCAGCCGAAGGTCGGCGCCGTGCCGCTGGTGATGGCGCTGTCGAGCCACATGCTCTGCGTCGGCTGGGCCCGCGCGGCGCGGGATCGCGGTGTGTCCGCGTCGCGGCTGAACGGAGAGCTGTTCACGGTGCTCAAGACGTCGGGCTCCATTTTCAGCGGCCGCTCGTGGGGGGACATGGTCAACTGCTGCGTGCGCGCCTCCGATTCCTGGGGACGCGACGACATAGACAGTGCACTGGACGCGTTGCTCGAGGCCGATGCATCGCTCAAGGGCACGCGCCTCTCGACCGACGAGCAGCTCCTCGCCAATCTGATTCTCACTCTCTGCGGCCGCGCGTCGCGCCGGCGCGCCGCATGAGACGGCGCCTCGTCGCAATCCTCCTCGCGCTGCTAATCCCGCCGGCCGCGCTCCAGGCTCAGAACGCGACGCCCGACGATTCGGTCTTTCTCCGGGCGCAGTCCCTCGTGCAATCGGGCAACGCGGCCGCGGGACGGCTCCTCGTGGACTCGGTGCTCGCCGCGCGGTCGCTGGACAGCCTGTCCTACGCCGATGCCCTGTTCTGGCGCGCGTCGCTCGCCGCGAACAACGTGGACGCCGCGCGCGACTACGGCCGCATCGTCGTGGACTATCCGCTGTCGCTCCGCAGCGCCGACGCGCTGCTCCAGCTCGCGCAGATCGAGCAGGTACGCGGCGACAACGACATGGCCGCCGAACATCTTCACAGATTTCTGATAGAGAACCCGGATCACGCCGAGCGCGGGCGCGCGAGCTACATGCTCGCCGAGCTGCTATTGGCGCGGAACGACATGCCCCGCGGCTGCACCGAGCTCGCGCATGCCCAGCGGGCCGTGCCCGACAGCCTCGTGGAGCTGCGCAATCGCATCGCGTTCGACGCGCAGCGCTGCGCGGGCGTGGACACGACGATGGCGGCGGGCGCGCCGCACCCCGCTACGCGCGGCAAGTCGCCGCGCGCTGCGGCGTCCGAGCCCGCGCCCGCATCCACGTCCGCGTCCTCGTCCTCGTCCAAGGATCGCTTCACCATTCAGGTCGGCGCCTTCCCTTCGAAAGACGGCGCCGACGCGCTGGCGGCCAAGCTCCGCAAGCGCGGCTACGAAGTCCGCGTCGTGGCGGGGAAGCTCAACCGCGTGCAGATAGGCAGCTATCCGACGCGCGCGACAGCGAGCGCCGAGGCGAAGCGTCTGGACGCCAAGGGCATCAGCGGTTTCGTGACGGAGATCCCGCGCGCGGAAAGCACCAAGGGCGGCGGGCCAGCGCTGTGAGCGCGACCATAACCGCCGCCGGCGCGACCCCCGCGGGGCCGGCCACCACCCCGCTCATGCAGCAGTATCGCGAGATCAAGGCGCGGCACCAGAACGCGATCCTGTTCTTCCGGATGGGCGAGTTCTACGAGATGTTCTATGAGGACGCTGAAACAGCCTCGCGCGTACTCGGCCTCACCCTCACCTCGCGCAACAATGGCGGCGCGGCCGAAGTGCCGCTCGCCGGCATCCCGGTAAAGGCGTGCGCCGATTATCTGCGCCGCCTCGTGCAGCAGGGCTATCGCGTGTCCATCTGCGAGCAGATGGAAGATCCGAAGAACGCCAAGGGGCCCGTGCGCCGCGAAGTGGTGGAGACAGTCACGCCAGGCGCCGCGTTCAGCGACGATCTGCTCGACGGCGGCCGCAACAATTTCGTGTGCGCCGTGCAGGTGCAGGGGGGCATGGCCGGCGTTGCCGCGGCCGACGTGTCCACCGGCGAGCTCCGGCTTTCACTCACGCCGGTCGCCGAGCTGGATCCGACACTCGCGCGCCTGTCGCCGCGCGAGGTCGTGCTGCCGGCGGCAGGGGCTGACGTCAGAGTGCCCGCGGCGCGCGGCGCCGAGGGCGCGCTGGTCACGGAGCGCGACGCGTGGGAGTTCGACGCGGCGCTCGCCCGCGACGATCTCGCCCGGCAGTTCGGCGTGCTATCGCTCGAGGGCCTGGGGCTCGGCGAGGGCGACGCGCTCGCCATCGGCGCCGCCGGCGCGCTGCTCCGTTATCTCCGCGAGCTCCAGCCCGCGGGACTGCCGCAGCTCGCGCGGCCGAGCATCGAGCGTCCCGGCGGCGTGATGCCGCTGGATGAGATGACCCGGCGCAATCTGGAACTGGTCGAATCGCTTCGCGGCGGAGGAGTTGAAGGCACTGTCCTCTCGGTGCTCGATCGCACGACGACTCCCATGGGCGCGCGCCTGCTGCGCAACTGGCTGCTCGCTCCGCTCACGGACGTTCAGGCGATAGACACGCGCCTCGACGCTGTGCAGCACCTCGTGGAGAATGCAGTCACGCGCCAAGCGCTGCGCGACGCACTCGACGGGGTTCGCGACGTGGAGCGCCTAGCCGCGAAGGCGGCCGCCTCGCGCAGCACGCCGCGCGAGCTCCGCGCGCTGGGCGATTCGCTCTGTCGGCTGCCCGTGGTCCAGAAGGCCCTCGGCGGCGACGGTCTTTCAGCTCAAGGCAGGCTCGGCGCGCTGGCCAGCGAGTGGGACAACGCCGCGGAGCTGGCGGGCGGACTCTGCTCGAGCCTCGTGGAGCGGCCGCCCATCGCCGTGGGCGACGAGCCCGTGATCGCACCGGGCGTGGATGCGGAGCTCGACACACTGCGCGACCTGCGCGACGGCGGACGCGACGCGATCGCGCGCATCCAGTCCGAGGAGCGCGATCGAACGGGCATCGCCTCGCTCAAGATCGGCTTCAACAAGGTGTTCGGCTACTACATCGAAATCAGCCGATCGAACCTGCACCTGGTGCCGGCCGAGTATCAGCGGCGGCAGACGATCACGAACGGCGAGCGGTTCATCACGCCGGCGCTCAAGGAGTACGAGGAGCGCGTGCTGACGGCGGCGGAGAAGATCGAGGAGCACGAACGGCGCCTGTTCGAGCAGTTGCGCGCCACGGCGGCGGTGCAGGTGAACCGGTTGCAGCGCATCGCGCGCACGATCGCGGAGCTGGACGTGTACGCGACGCTGGCCGAAGTCGCCGCGCGAGAGAGCTACGTGCGGCCCGAGATGCACACGGGCGACGCGCTGGAGATCACGAGCGGCAGGCATCCGGTGGTCGAGCGCATGATGCCGCGCGACACGTTCATCCCGAACGACCTGTCGCTCGGCGGCGATGCGCGGACGATCATCCTGACGGGCCCCAACATGGCGGGCAAATCCACTGTGCTGCGCCAGATCGGGCTGATCGTGCTCATGGCCCAGATGGGCAGCTTCGTTCCGGCGAGCGCCGCGCGCATTGGCGTGGCGGACAGGATTTTCACGCGCGTGGGCGCGAGCGACAACCTCGTGCGCGGGCAGTCCACGTTCATGGTGGAGATGTCGGAAACCAGCGCGATCCTGCACACGGCCACGGAGCGGAGTCTGGTGTTGCTGGACGAGATCGGTCGCGGCACGGCGACGTACGACGGCGTGTCCATCGCGTGGGCCGTGAGCGAGCATTTACATGAACGCATCGGCTGCAAGACTGTCTTCGCCACGCACTACCACGAGCTCACACAGCTCGCCGACGAGTTCACCGGCGTGCGCAACTTCAACGTGGCCGTGCGCGAGGTGGGCGAGCGCATCCTGTTCCTGCACAGGCTCCAGCCGGGCGGCGCTGATCGTTCGTACGGGATTGACGTGGGGCGCCTCGCGGGACTGCCGGACAGCGTGATCACGCGCGCGCGGTCGCTGCTGGCGCTGCTCGAGGGCGAGGAGCTCGCGCGCGGCGCGAGTCCTGTGATCGGCGCCAAGGCGCGCGCGAAGGGCGCGGTGCCGACGCCGCAGCTCGCGCTGTTCGAGCCCGTGACGCAGCCACATCCGGCGGTGGAGCGGCTCGCGGGGCTCGACGTGAACGAGATGACGCCGGTTCAGGCGCTGGCGATGCTCGCGTCGCTCGCGGAGCAGGCTCGCACCAAACCGCTGCACTGATGACGGCCGTGCGCACGGCCCGCGTGGCCGCACTCACGCTCGCGGCCGCCTGGACGTGCGCCACGCTCGGTGGCTGCCGCGATAAGGAGCTGCACGCGGCCGCCTGGCACGGCGCGGCGGCGGCCGTGCACCCCGACGAACCGCCGACGCTCGTGAATACGGAGCTGCCCTTTCACTATCCCGCGTCGCTGTACGCCCGGAAAGTGCAGGGGAACGTGACGCTGCGGTTGTTCGTGGACCGCGACGGACGTGTGGCGCCGGATTCCACGAAGGTAGAGGAGACGAGCGGCTATCCCGCGCTCGACAGCGCCGCCGTGTCGGGTTCGCGCGAGCTGCGCTTCGTGCCCGCCAAGCTGCGCGGCGAGCCCGTGCCGCTCACGATCCTGATGCCCGTGTGGTTCCGGCACCCGCAGGCCCGCCCGCTGCCCGGCGACAGCGCCGCGCTCGCGAACGAAAAGAGTTGAGCAATCTCATAAAGCCCAGACGAATGCGAAATCCCAAGCCCTACGACTCGGTCCTCGAGCTGATCGGCGAAACGCCGCTCGTGCGCCTCCATAACGTCACGCGCGGCATCCGGACGCCTGTCTTCGCGAAGGTGGAATTCTTCAACCCCGGCGGCTCCGTGAAGGACCGCATCGGGATGCCGATCATCGAGCAGGCTGAGCGCGACGGCTCGCTCAAGCCCGGCGGGACGATCGTCGAGGGCACGAGCGGAAATACAGGCGTCGGCCTCGCCATCGCCGCGGCGCTCAAGGGCTACAAGTGCATCTTCACGATGCCCGACAAGATGTCGCAGGAAAAAGTCAGGTTGCTCAAGGCGTTCGGCGCGGATGTCATCATCACGCCCACGGCCGTGCCGCCCGACCATCCGGACAGCTACACGAGCATGGCCAAGCGCATAGCGCACGAGACGCCGAACGCGATTCTGGCGAATCAGTTCTACAACCAGGCCAATCCGCAGGCGCACTACGAAACGACGGGCCCTGAGATCTGGGAGCAGACAGAAGGCCGGGTGACCCACTTCGTTTACGGCGCCGGCACGGGCGGCACGCTCACGGGCGTCGCGCGCTACCTCAAGGAAAAGAATCCCAAGGTGCAGGTGATCGCCGGCGACCCGGTCGGCTCGATCCTCGCCGAGATGTGGCGATCACACGGTGCGAGCAAGCCGGAGGGCGTGCCCTACAAGGTCGAAGGCATTGGCCAGGACAAGATTCCCGGCACCCTCGACATGGGGCTGATCGATGATTTCATGACAGTGAGTGACAAGGAGGCGTTCAGCATGGCGCGCCGGCTCACGCGTGAAGAAGGGTTGTTCGTGGGCGGATCGAGCGGTCTCATCATGCAGGTAGCCCTGCACGCAGCCCGGCGCGCTGACGACCCCGACGCCTGCGTCGTGGCCGTGCTGCCCGACACGGGCGAGCGGTATCTGTCCAAGTTGTACAACGACGAGTGGATGCGGGAGAATCAGCTCCTCGACGCCGACCGCACGACGCTGGACTCGGTGCTTCGGACCAAGCGCTCAGGTGGGGAAACCCCCGTGATCGTGAGCGTGCCCACGGGCGCGACTGTGCGGCAGGCGCTGCGGCTCATGCAGCAGCACGACGTCTCGCAGCTCCCCGTGATGGACGGCAACAACTGCGTGGGCTCGGTGAGCGACTGGTCGCTCACGGCGCGCGGTCTCGACGACAGCAAGCTGCTCGACGCGACTGTCACCGAGGTCATGGAAGCCCCGTTCCCCGTGGTGAGCGCCGACCAGCCGGTGGACACAGTCGCGAAGCTGCTCTCGAAGTCGAACCCCGCTGTGCTCGTACGCGGTGTGCATGGGCTCGAGGGCATCGTCACCCGGTCGGACATGCTCAATTACATGATGGCACGATGAAGATCACGGTTCTGTTGGGCGGGACCTCTTCGGAGCGCGACGTGTCGCTCGCTTCCGGCATCCGCATGGTTCAGGCGCTGCGGAGCAAGGGCCACCAGGTCACGAGCATCGACCCGGCGAATGGCCCGCTGTCCAACGCGGACGAGCAGGCGCTGCTGAGCCGGACCGTCGTCCAGACGGAGCCGCCATCCCGCGAAGAGCTCGAGCGGATGACGCGCGAGTCCCTGCCGCGCATGGTCGCGAGCCTCACGGAGGCGGCCAAGGCCGACGTCGTGGTCCTCGGACTCCACGGCGGCGCGGGCGAGGATGGCACCATCCAGTCGCTCCTGGACGTGCTCGGCGCGCGCTACACGGGGAGCGGGCATCTGGCGAGCGCCATCGCGCTCGACAAGCAGATCTCCAAGCACCTCTTCCGCGAGGCCGGCGTCCAGACGGCTAACTGGCTCATGGCGCCCGTGACTCTCGAGGAGGTTACGCGGACGCTGGGCTTCCCTGTGATCGTGAAGCCGTCCAAGCAGGGCTCCACCGTGGGGCTCAGCCTGGTGAAGGACCCGGCCGAGCTCGACAAGGCGATCGCCGAGGCGTTCGAGTGGGACGACGAGGTGATGATCGAACAGTTCATCCCGGGGCGGGAGCTGACTGTCGCCGTGGTGGATGGTGACGCGTTGCCGCCTGGCGAGATTATACCCAAGAAGGAACTGTACGATTACGAGTGCAAGTACACGGCCGGGATGGCGACCGAGGTGTTCCCGGCGCAGCTTACCGAGGCGCAGTCGTCAGAGCTCCAGGAACAGGCTCGGCTCGCGTTCAAGGCGCTCAAGCTGCGGGGGTGCGCTCGACTCGACTTTCGCATGCCGCCCGAGGGCGGGTTCTATTGCCTCGAGGCGAACACCCTGCCGGGTATGACGAACACGAGTCTGGTGCCGCAGGCGGCCGCGGCGGCGGGCATCGAATTCGCCGATCTTTGTGAAAGGATCGTCCAGGCGGCCGCCGGAAAGTGAACGTCCCGGCCGCTTACATTTAGAGTTCGTCCGCAAAGACAGCGTTTCGTTCGCGGCTCGAGCAGGTCGTCACACTCACACGCGTTTCGCCGTCCATGTCGCCCCCGCAGCAACCCCCGACCTCGATTCCGGCTGACGGCACGAGCTACAGCCAGGAATTCCCGCGGCTCACGCCCGCGGTCAAGGCGCTCATTGGCGTCAACGCGGCGGTGCTGTTTCTCCAGCTCACGCTCGACAGCGACATCGCGTCGCAGTTCGCGTTCACGGCGGGGAGTTTTCCTGAGCGGTGGTGGTCGGTGCTCACCTACATGTTCGTGCACGTGGGCTTCGTGTCCGCGCTGGCCAACATGTACGCGCTGTACCTCTTTGGGCCGCGCGTGGAGCACGGGTGGGGTCCGCGCCGGTTCACCTGGTTCTATCTGCTGTGCGGCGTGGGCGGCGTGCTCTGCGACGTGCTGTTCGTGCGCGCGGGTGGGCCGCTCATTGGCGCGACGGCCGCCGTGTTCGGCGTCGTGACTGCCTATGCACTGCAGTGGCCCGAAGAAGAGGTGTACATCTTCGCCATCGTGCCCATGCGCGCCTGGGTGCTCGCGGTCGCGTTCTTCGCCTTCGTCCTCGTGCTCGGCGTGGTGGGCTCGGGCGGCGACGTGGTCACGCTCGCGCACCTGGGCGGTATCATGGCGGCGTGGATCTACCTGCGCACGCCTGTCGCGGGCGCCATGGACCCCGTGCGGCAGCGGGTCGCCGACCTTCCGGATCCCGACGAGCCGCCGCGCGCCGTGCCGCGGGTGATGCCGCGCACGCGGGAGCGTGGGGACCGGGTGGACGAGATCGTGCTCGAGAGCCGCGCGATCTCCGCGCAGCGGCCTGCCGTGACCACGCCGGCCAAGCAGACGCCCGCCGTTTCCCGCCGCACGACCAGGCCCACGGAACTGGACCGCGTGCTCGACAAGATTTCCGTGAGCGGCCTGTCCAGCCTCACGGAGAGCGAGCGCCAGGTGCTCGACGAGGTGTCGCGGCGCCTCCGCGATTCCGGCCCGGGCGGCGCCTAGCGCGCCTCACTCACAGCTCGCACGTAATGCCGAACACACAACTGCTCGAGACCTTTCCGAACCCGTACACAGGCCGCGACTACGAGATCGCGATGGAGTGTCCGGAGTTCACCTCGCTCTGCCCACTTGGCGGAATCGAGAGCGACGCGGACGACCTGCGCCAGCTCACGGGTGGCGCGCCGGACTTCGGCACGATCCGCATCGTGTACACGCCGGCGGATCTCTGTCTGGAGCTCAAGAGCCTCAAGCTCTACCTGTGGAGCTTCCGCAACGACGGGATTTTCTACGAGCGAGCGGTGAACCGCATCCTCGACGACCTCGCGGCCGCGTGCAAGCCGGCGGCGATGACTGTCGTGGGCGACTTCAACATCCGGGGCGGGATCAAGTCGGTGATCACGGCGCGCGCGAAGGCGTAGCCGCGCTCTTCGCGCAGTACAAAGACACCAAGAGGGTCAGACTCCCTTGATCCACCGGATCAAGGGAGTCTGACCCTCTTGGTGTTGTGGCGTTGCACGCCTTTGATTTTCCGGCTCGACCCAAAAACAAAAGCGCGGCGCACCGGATCGGTGCGCCGCGCTTTTTCCTACGACCAACTGTCCCGCGTTAGAACGTGTACTTCAGCTGCAACTGCAACGCGTAGTTCGACGACGCGTTCTGCGTGTTGAACTGGTTGACGATGTTGTAGTTGAACACGCCCTGCGCGCCGCTCGCCAGCTTGAGCGGGTTGCCGAGGGTCGGCTGGACCCAGGCACGGCGGGTGAGCAGGCTCGGGCTGTTCGTGCTGCCGATGTCCTGCGCGCCCCAGCTCTTGTTGAGCAGGTTCAGGAAGTTGAACACATCCAGCTGCAGGATGAAGTTCTGTCCCTTGATGGTGGGCAGCGACTGACGCGCGGAGAGGTTCACCACCTTCGTCCACGGCGTGCGGCAGCTGTTGCGCTTCATGATCGTGCCGCGCTGCGAGTTCAAGCACTCGTGCGAGGTGATGAAGCGCTCGAGCGAGTCAGCCTGGGCGGCGGCCGTGAAAGCGCCGTTCGCCTGGAACTGGATCTGACTCGCGTCGTGGGCGTCCGTGGGCACGTAGATCAGGTCGTTCGCCGTGCCGTTGTCGCCGTTCATGTCGCTGCCGTACACGTACTCGTACGGGGTGCCAGACTCGGCGAAGCCGGTCATGGACAGGTCCGTGTGCGTCTTGAACGAATACGTGGCCGACGCCACGAAGCGGTGCGGCGTGTCCCACTTGGACGGCGCGAGCTCCTGCGCGTCCTGACGGCCCGCATACGCGCGGCCGAACGACCAGTTGGAGAACGCCACCGACGAGGTCAGGTCCCACACGTCGTAGGCATGGCCGTACGTATAGGCGAACGAACCCTCGAACGCATCAGAGAAGCGCTTCTGCAACTGCGCCGTGAAGTTGTACGAGTAGTCCTTCGTGGACGTGTTGGTCAGGTCGATCACGTCACCCAGGTTGTTGCCGTTCGCATCCTTCACGCGAACCGGGGTGATGTTGCTGCTGGACGAGGTGATGTCGCCGTACAGCACGCGACCGTTGCGGTCGGCGCCGATCGGGGTCGGCGTGATGCTCGTGTTCTGGTAGTAGAAGTTGTACACCGACCGCGTGTACATCCCCTCGAGCGTGCCGATCACGTTCCACGGCAGGCGGCGGTCGTAGCCGAGCGTCGAGCGCCACACTTCCGGGAACTTGAGGTTCGGGTCCACCGTGTTGATGGTGATCGCCGGCGTCTTCGCGGCGCCGAGGCAGTTGGCCGGAAGCGCGCCACCCGCCACCTGCATCGGCGGGGCGACGCCCATGCCGCTGCAGGAGAGGTTGGCGTAGCCGTTCAGGCCCGAGTTTCCGAACAGATCGCTCAGCCACACGTAGGCCGGCTGGGCCATGAAGTAGCCCGTTCCGCCGCGGAGCTGGTTGACCTGGTCGCCCGTCACGTCCCAGTTGAAGCCGATACGCGGCTGCCACTGCATGGCGTTCTTGGGAACGTCGGCCGTGTTGCGCTTGAGCGCCGCCAGGATCGTCGGGTTCGAGCTCGGGCTGCTGGACAGGCCCGGCATGTCGAGCCGCAGACCGCCGGTGAGGCTGAAGTTCTGCGTCTTCTGCCACACGTCGGAGACATAGAAGCCGAGCGTGCGGGCGTTGAAGTGCGCCGCGCCGTCGGTGTTGTCCAGCTTGAGGCCCAGCGTCGCGGAGCTCGGCTTGTCGGCGATGAGCGAATCCAGCGTGCCGAACGTGTAGTTACCGAGCGAGTTCTGCGAGAACAGGTTGCGCACCTTGTAGAACTCGTTCTTGGTGCCGATCGAGAACCGGTGCGTGTTCCACGGAATGGTGAAGTTGTCCGTCAGCTCCGTGATGCCCTGTTCCAGCTCGTTGCCCTGCGACGAGTTCTCCGTGCCGGCCGAAAGCTGGCCGGTGCTGGTGCCCGCGAAGTTCTGCACGCGCGAGATGAAGACGAACGGCGCCTGGATCGGCGTCGCGCGCACGTCGCTGATGTGCGTGTAGCCGACGAGCAGCTCGTTGGAGTTGCCGTTCTCGAAGTTCGAGAACAGCTGCGCCAGGCCGCTGTTCGTCTTGTCCTGGATGGAGTAGCCGTTGTTGGACAGCGACGTACGCGTCGTGCTGTGCGTCAGTCCCTGGCTCTGCGTCGCGCCCGCGTAGTTGTAGCGGGCGACGAGACGGCTGTTGTGCGGCAGGTTCACGAAATCCAGGCGCCCGAAGAAATTGCTCAGCGGGTTGGTGTTCGTGACGAGGCTGTCGTGGCCAGGATTGGCGAAGTGGTACTGGTTGACCAGGATGTTCGTGAGGCTGTCGATCGAGGCCTGCGACGCGGCGGGAAGCTGCGTGAGGCCAGCGGCCTGGCCCAGGTACGGCCCGCCCTGCGGCGCCTGCTCCTTCTGGAATTCGGGCGAAACCGAGAAGAACAGCTTGTCCTTCACGATCGGACCGCCGACCCAGAAGCCATACTGCTTCTGTGAGAAGGGGGAAGAGCGCAGGTACGACACGTTGCGCTCCATCTTCTCGTTGCGCGTGGCGTACGTGGCCGAGCCGTGCAGCTCGTTCGAGCCGCTCTTCGTCACGGCGTTCACGAGGAAGCCGGAGAAGTAGCCCTGGCGAACGTCGTACGGCGAAAGCAGCACGTCGTACTCCTTCACCGCCTCCAGCGGAACCTGGTGCGCGTTGGCGAGACCACCCGGCTGGAGCGAAGAGCTCAGGCCGAACAGGTCATTACCAACCGAGCCGTCAATCTGGATGGCGTTGAACCGGTTGTTCTGTCCACCGCCCGACGTGCCCGGACCCTTGGTCGAGACTTGCGGGGTCAACGCGACGAAGTCGGTGAAGTTGCGGTTCAGCGTGGGCAGGCGCGTGATCGCCGAGTCGGTGATCGTCGTCATGGAGCCCGTGCGGCTCGCCGAGATGACGTCGTTCGGCGCACCGGCCGTCGCGGTCACGGCGCTGAGCACCGCGGCCTGCGTGTGCATGGTGAAGTCCACGCGCAGGTTCTGGCCGAGGGCGATGAACAGCCCGGTCGAGTCATGCTGTGCGTAGCCGATGTGGCGGATGGAGATCGTGTAGGGGCCGCCGACTTCGAGCGAGGACATGTAGAACCGGCCGTCGGCGCGCGTGGCCGTGGCGGAACGGGCACCGTTCGATGCGTTGATCACGGTGACCTGGGCGCCGCTCAGCGGCGTGCCCTGTTCCGTGCTCACGACACCGCTGACGGCGGCCGTGGTGACTCCCTGTGCGGCCAACGAGCCCGCACCGCCAACGAGTGCCGCGCAAACGGCGAGCGCTCGAAGCGTCCAACGTGGGGTGTTCATACTGGGGGGGATCCTCCAAGGAGTGTGGTGCCTGCCCCGCGATGCCGTCCGTGGACCTGCAGGGTGCTGCGGATGGGAGCGTCCAGGGAAATGAGTGCGGAGCGCCCGTGTCGTCGTGGGGCCAACGAGGGCCGCCACAGGCGTGGAGATCCGGGCGAGAGGCGGGAGTAATCTATGACAGACAGATCAGTCTCGCGAGCATTTTCTCGCTGCGCGCGACCGCCCGGTTGCATACGGGAACCGCCCTGTGACAAGCCTCCCGCGGCGACGCTACCTTTCGACCCGGGCGGCCACTAAATTCGGTCGCTCGCAGGACTGCGACCGCCCGCTCCAATTCGGTCGTTCGCACGAGTTGGGGCCAGGTAGCTCAGTTGGTAGAGCAGCGGACTGAAAATCCGCGTGTCGGCAGTTCGATTCTGCCCCTGGCCATTGATCGCCGCGGCGACGTACCCGTCCGGCCGTACGAGAAAAACCGAATTCCGCCGGATGCCCGCCCCTCTCATGGCCGGCTCCCAAGCGAATTCGTGGAGCGTGAGCCCCCGCTCAGCGCAGAGCGCCCGCAGCGCCACAGCCGCGGTCCCGTAGCTGTGGACCTGCCAATCCCGCGTGTCCAGCGGGGCGTAATTGTCCGGGAAGCCATGCTCCGCCGGCTCGAGCGCGACCCACGGAAGCCTGTCGCCCCCTTGCACCCGGCCGGCGCGCCCGGCGCTCAGCGGGCTGCCTCTGTACCGGATCGCCGTCTGCGAGAGCGTCCTGAACATCCATAGCTTCACCGCCTTCAGCCGGACGAGGAGCGGCAGCACCAGCGGGACCACCCGCAACCGCACGAAATCGGCGATCGGGCCACTCGAGCTCACGATCTGAAAGACCCTGTCCGTGGTGGCGACAAGCTTCCTGGCGAACGCGATCCGCTCGGGCTCGTAGCTGTCGAGCACCCGCTCGCTGGTCTGCCCACGAATCACGCCGGCCAGCTTCCAGGCGAGGTTCACGGCGTCGCCGATCCCCGTGTTCATGCCCTGGCCGCCCACGGGACTGTGGATGTGCGCCGCGTCGCCCAGCAGAAAAACGCGTCCGCGCCTGAAAGACTCGGCCACGCGGTGATGCACGTGGTAGCTCGAGAACCAATCCACCTGGCGAACCGTGAGGTGCATGCGCTCCACGAGCTTCGCGTCCACGTCCTGCCAGCTCGACGCGTTGGCCCCTGTGTCACCGCCGTGCGCCTGGCCCACGAAGCGCACGTGTCCGCGCTCGGGCAGCGGGAAGATCGCGAGGAAATCGGCGTCGTCGAGCGCCACGTGCAGCTCGCCGTCAACAGCCGATCCTTCCACGCGCGCGTCGGCCACGTAGTAGACGTCCTGGTACGTGCCGCCCGGAAAGCCGATGCCGAGTTGTGTGCGGACCGTCGAATGCGCGCCGTCGCAGCCGGCCAGGTACGCCGCTCTGCACTCGGCTTCGCTGCCGCCTGACGTTCGGAGCCGCGCCGTGACGCTGGCGTCGGTCTGCTCGAATGAAGTGACCGAGGTGCCGCGCTCCACCTGCACACCCGCGCGAGCGAGATGCTCAATGAGCAAACGCTCCTGCCTGTCCTGCGGCAGCACCAGCATGTACGGGAAGCGGCTCACGCCGCGGCCTATGTCGCCAAAGGGAACGCGCGCGCGCCGCTTGCCGCGCACCCACATGTTCACCGCGCTGAACTCGACGCCGAGCTTCACCGCTTCGTCGGCGACGCCGAGCTGGCGGTAGAACTCGAGCGTGCGCGCGTGGAGAATCAGCGCGCGAGACGTGGTGCCTGGAGCGAGCGCGGGATCAACGATTCGCACCCGCACGCCGGCCCGCGCGAGCCACAGCGCCAGCACGAGCCCGGTCGGACCGGCCCCGGCAATGAGCACGTCCAGATCTGTGCGCTCCATCACCGGACTATGGACTGCCCCTTGCTCTTTTGCCAGCCGGCATCAGTCCGCCCATCAACCAATCCAGCAGGGGAACTTCATCATGCGCCGCTTCATTATCCTGGCCGCCGTGCTCGTCTCGGCCGCCGCGTGCCAGACTGATTCGACGGGTCCGAACGTGCAGCTCACAGGCAGCTATCGGCTCCAGACGATCAACGGCCAGCGGCTTCCGTACACCTTTACCGCGAACAACGGGGATCTGGAAAACGTCAGCTCCGACGAGCTGACGCTCTTCTCCGATGGCACGTACCAGGACGTCGCGACGGTGAACGATCAGAGCGGCTCGTTCACGTCCACCGAGGTCGGGACGTACACGGCGCTGAACGGGTCCATCACGTTCTTCGACCAGACAGACGGCATCCAGTACGGCGGCTCGCTGAGCGGCAACGTGCTCACCGAGATCAGCAACAACGGGAACCTGACGGAAGTGTTCGTGAAGGAGTAGGGGAAACACAGTCCGAAGGGCAGAACACAAAAAACCAATAGGGCAGAAAATCAAAGGGTCAGAGCACCTTGATCGTTCCGATCAAGTGCTCTGACCCTTTGATTTTCACGCGCTCTCGCCCTTTGGTTCAGGGCGCTCTCGCTGCTTTAGTTATCGGTCGGTTCCTAGAACCGGATCCCGAACGTGATCGGCACGTAGGTATAGCTGCCGCCGTCGAGCGACACATGGTGGTACCGCGCCTCGATGCGCGCGGCCATGACGCCGAGTGGCAGGTCGATGCCGGCGCCCACGTTGTAGCCGATCTTGTTCTCGCTCGCCGAGCCGAAGCCGGTCACGTCACTCGTCACGTGGTAGTAGCCCACGCCGCCGATGAGGTACGGAGTCGCGACGATCATGTGCATCGGCAGCACGAGGTTCACGCGGCCCGAAGCATCGCTCGTCTTGGCGCCGCCACCCGAAGCATCGAAGCTCGTGTAGCTGCCCTCGCCGCGAAACGCGACGGGCGAGGCGGGCAGCGTGAGATCCAGCGCGCCGCCCAGCGTGTAACCCGAGTTCATCCCCGTCTTGAAGTCACCCGTCGGAAGCGCGATGCCCGCATACAGACTCGGCTTCAACGACGGAACCACTGAGGGAACCTGCGCCTGCGCGACAGTCGCGCCGCCGAACAGCAGTGCCAGAGCGCCAGGAACGAGGAACTTTCGCATGCACAACTCCTGATGTTGGGGTCTACCACGAAACCGCATTCGCCGATCGGCAGTATATAGCCGGACAGCGTACTCATCTGACGGCGCATCACGGCGCCCGGTAACGCGAATTACTGGCGAGATCGCCGTTCGTTTCACAAAATTGTGTGCGCGACATCACACCCACAGCTCGAGGCCCCCATGGACGGCTACCACATCGCCCTCTACGTCCACCTGCTGGCGCTCGTAGGCGCCGCGTCGGCATCCACGCTCGTCCACTTCGCTGAACACCGCCGCGGCCGATCCGCGACAGTCGCCGAGGCCCTTCAGTGGCACCGCCTCATTGGCGTCACGTCGCGCACGTTTCCGATCGTGATCGTCATTCTCCTCGGCACCGGCTCCTACATGGTCACCTCGGCTGGCAACGCCCTGTGGGCGGCGGCGTGGGTGAAGGCCGGTGTCACGGGCGCGATACTTCTGTTCGTCGCCGGCGGCTACATGGGTGCGCGCGGCAAGCGCATGGCCCGCGCGCTCGCGCAGATCGCGCAGAGCGATCCCTCGGCGACCGAGTTTCCGAAAGACGATGCAGTCTCGCACGCTCTGGGCGGGATGAATACAGGTCTGGCGATCGGCGTGGTGGGTGCCATGGCGATGAAGCCGGAGATGGTAGGCTCCTTCGCGCTGCTCGCGGCGATGGCGCTGCTGGGTGTCCTGGTGAGCGCTCGCGGTTCACACGCCTCCGAACCTGTCGGCGAGCTCGCGGATTAGGCGCCGAGCAGATTATGGCAATGCCAGCCCAGGAGCTGCACGCGCGGCGTCGCCGCTGGACACTCGCCGACGTCGCAGCTTTGCCCGACATGCCGGGGCGGCTCAGGGAGCTCATCGACGGGGAGCTCATCGTGAGCCCCGGACCGGCCGTCCGGCCCCAGAGAATTGTCGCTGTGATCATGGAGGTGCTCGGTCGGTTCTCGAGGGACCACGGGATCGGTTTCATGATCGGCGGGCCTGCGGATGTTGTCATCGCCGCCGAAACCCTGGTGCAGCCCGACGTGCTCGTCGCGCCTCTCACGAACGGTACTTTGCCGAACGATTGGGACGAGATGCGACAGCCGCTCCTCGTTGTAGAGGTACTCTCTCCAAGCTCGATTCGACGCGACCGGGTGACTAAACGCGCTCTCTACGCGCGACTTGGCATCGAGTATTGGGTCGTTGATCCGGAAAAACGGATATTCGAGCGGTACATGCCGGAGACCATCCAGCCCGAGCTTTACGAGAAGACGATCACATGGTCCCCGGACGGCAGCTCGGCAACACTCGAGATCGATATCCCCGCGCTGTTCGCCGCGGCGCTGTTCGAGTGATGTGGAATAGCCTCGTCTTCGTCAGGCGTCTGCAAGGCCGCCTGCTTCGCCGTGCCTTGCTGATCGCCGCGGCGCTGACGCTCGGCTGCGACAGTCCATCGAGCCCGTCAATCGCGTCCGCCGCGGGCAGTTACTCGCTGGTCGCCGTGAATGGTGCGAAGCTGCCCGTGACGGTCACGGCCTCGGGAGCGACCCTCACGATCGAATCGGGTTCCATCGCGCTGAGCCCCGACGGGGCGGTCGTGAGCCGTCACACGACCCGCGCTTCCGGTGCCGCGCAGGGCACCACGACGACGTCCACAGGCACCTGGGCGATCGCCGGCGCCGCGATCGGGCTCGACATGCAGGGCAACGATCTGGCTGGCTCGCTCTCGGCGACCTTCGCCTCGGGGGTGTTGACAGTTACAGTCGCCCAGGGACGCACGGAGCGCTTCACGAAGTAGCGGCTGCCTCCTCGCTCACTCTTCGCGCAATGCGCGCACCGGATCCACGCGCGCGGCTCGCCAGGCGGGTGCTGTCGCCGCCGCCGCGGCGAC
>Ga0070679_100001574_pt1 | contig 20444 bp, 13 predicted proteins | sample KBSC63BmetaG_FD_65652 | JGI IMG/M metagenome (GOLD analysis project Ga0070679, IMG submission 65652) | Corn rhizosphere microbial communities from Kellogg Biological Station, Michigan, USA - KBS C6-3B metaG | ecosystem: Host-associated > Plants > Roots > Rhizosphere | place: USA: Michigan... | reverse complement strand
AGGGAAGCAAATCATCATCACAGAGATTGGGTATCGCAATAGTAGTGACGCGCTCTACAATCCATATGCACCACAAAGCTCTGCTCCAGATGACGAACGGCAGCAGGCTGCGGCCTATGACGCGGCTCTAACCGACGTTTTTGCTGATTCTCATATCGCCGGAATTTTTTTCTGGGGTTGGGATAACGTTGGTCGGCTGGCGATTGCGGGTCAGCAGGCGGTGCAGGTTGTCGATCGTTGGTACACCTCAATGAGTTCGTAAACTGTTGGGAGAGATCTATGCCATCCTTTTTTCATACATTTCGTGTAAAATCATGCACGCTCTTGCTTGTGGCTTTTGTGTTGGGATTGGTGCTCACTGCCTGCAATAGTGGAACCACAACGAAGCACGCGCCGGCTCATACCGTGAATACCCTGGTAGTTGGCGAGCAAGAGGGGACAGAGGTCCAGTTGCTCTCGGAGATGTATATGCTCATGCTGCAACATGTGGGCTTTAAGGTGGTTAAGCGCGCTATGCCTGCAAGCAACAGCGATATCTTCAAAGCACTCTCAGATGGTCAGATTGACCTCTATCCTGCCTTTACCTCGCCTGGCCTGTCCGCGCTAGGGTTAAATAGTACCGGCAACGCCCAACAGGATTATCTCCAGATTAAACAGGGCTATGAGGGGAAATATCATCTCACCTGGCTCAACCTTGCTCCGCTTGATGATACGTATGGCCTTTGTATCACGCGGGACGAGAGCAGCAAATTAAGCGGTTTGAAGATCTCGGATCTGGTGAAAGAGCTTTCTCAGCTTCCTCTAGCTACTTCAACGGACATAGCGAAGAATGTTGTGCCCCAGTTGCAGGCAACATATGGCCTTTCTTTCCAGGTAGTTACTACTTATCCGCAAGAGAATGCGGCTCTTGCTGCCCTGAGCGCTGGGACACAGAAGCTGGCCATGTGTCATACTACCAACCCTCTGATTGTCAGCGATAAACTCGCGCTTTTGCAGGATGATAAAAATGCTTTTGCCAGCAATAATCCCGCCCCAATTGTGCGCGATAGCCTCTTACGCCAGGTGCCTCAAATCATGACGGTGCTCAATAAGCTGGCTCCCTACCTGACTACAGAGGTTAGCCAACAACTACAGGCACAGGTGATAGATGGGAAACAAAGCGTGAACACGGTCGCGAGCCGGTTTTTGCAGAGCAAAGGATTGTTGTAGTCAGGGATTGCACCTGGAGAAGCGCAGCACAGACTCTGCTTACGGATAATTTGCTCTAATTGGCCAGCATCTACACCATTTCAGCACCATCCCTGGCATCAAATGAATACCGGCTGATTCTATAGTAACTGTGGAATTCTCTATCTTCTATAGATGGATTATCGGTATTTTATCATCTCTCTCATAGAGAAGCAAAAGGCGTAAATAGGTAAGATATTCGCCTGAAGGGCTATCCACGTAAACGTGGAAAAGGATAGGTGTTGCATGAAACCCAACAAACCTGAAGCGTTGAAGAAAAAACGCACCGTTGTCGCCATTGGAGGATTGTTGGTTCTCCTTCTGCTGAGTGGGTTGTCTTATATTCCTCTGCATGTGTTGCTTTCGCCGTCATCTAAAGCGTATGCAACGACTCAGAATCCGATCCAGGTTGAAAATAGTTTGCCAGGCACGCCGGGGTGGAATGATTTCTCTGCTGATCTCTCGCCCACTACGCTTTCTGGCTTTGGCTCACAGATCAGCGTCAATCACGGCGATTCGCTCTCTTTTTATGTGACGACGACCGCGCCAAACTTTACGATTGGTATTTACCGCACAGGCTATTATCAAGGAATTGGAGCCAGGCTGATCGAATCGTTGGGCAGTTTTCCGGGTTTGCAACAGGCTATCCCGACGCCCGATCCAGTCACCGGGCTGATTGCCTGCACCGGTTGGAAAGCAACAACGTCCTTAACGATCCCATCAAACTGGGTGACAGGTGTGTACCTGGCCAAGTTGACCTCCTCGACCGGAAATTCCAGTTTTATTTTCTTCGTAGTACGCGATGATGGTGGAAGCGAGGATGTTCTCTTCCAGACGAGCGTCACTACCTATCAAGCATATAACACGTGGGGCGGTCTCAGTCTCTATAATAACGATCTGACCAACAAAACGCCCTATCCTTACGCTCACGCCACGAAGGTTTCCTTTGATCGCCCTTTCAACCCTGGCGATAGCAACGGCGCTGGCCACTACTTTTTCTTTGAATATAAGATGGTCTATTGGTTGGAAGAGCAGGGATACAACGTTGCCTATACAACCGATGTCGATACCGATGCTCGCCCAAGTGAACTGCTGAAGCGCAAGGCGTTTCTCTCGGTTGGACACGATGAATACTGGTCGATGGGCATGCGAAACGCTGTGCAGAATGCGATCAATCACGGGGTGAATGTTGCATTCTTCTCCGCCAATGTAATGTACTGGCAGATCCGTTTTGAGCCAAATTCAAACGGCGTGGCAGATCGCGTTGAAGTTGGATACAAGGACTTTGCGACTTTCAACGCCCCGCCTGGTCCCGATCCGCAGTGGAATGTCAATAATTCGCTTGTGACGGCGAACTGGCGTGATCCGGTGGTGAATATGCCGGAGAATGGCATGCTGGGGGTGATGTTTGAGCAGCAGGAGGATGCCGATTATGCCTATGTCGTTGAGAATGCGTCGAACTGGATCTACGCGGGAACGGGTTTTGTGGATGGGACGGCGATTCCAGGCATCGTGGGGTATGAGTACGATAAGGTCTGGAATAATGGTTTCACCCCTCCCAATATGACGGTTCTCTCGAACTCGCCAGTACATGGCTGCTGTGGCGGTTATAGTTCATTCTCAAATTCGACGCTCTATACTGCTCCCAGTGGCGCGCGCGTCTTCGCGGCTGGCACGATTCAGTGGAGTTTGGGTCTGGCAAACATTCAGGGTAATACCTATATGAATGCCGGTATTCAGCGAACCACCACTAATATCCTGAACAATTTTATTGGCCTGTCGTCGGCTTCAGCCTCGTCAGTGAGCTTTAGCTCAGATAGTTTGAGCCTGGGTAATCAGGGAGTACATACAACTGGTATTCCTCAGACGGTAAAGGTCACAAATAGTGGTACCACGGCTCTGACCATCAGCAGTATCAAGGTAACGGGTGCGGATGTGGGCGATTTTTCGCAAACCAATAACTGTCCGAGTAGTCTGGCGGCTGGTGCTAGCTGTACGCTCAGCGTGAGTTTCACGCCGATTGCCAGCGGTACGCGGAGTGGTGCTATTACACTGACGGATAATGCGGGCACGGGTTCGCAGGATATTGTTTTGAGCGGAACGGGTATTGGTTCTGGTTCTGCCGTGAGCTTGAGTACGGCTAATTTGAGCTTTGGGAATCAGACGGTTGGCACGACCAGTGCGGTGCAAACGGTGACGCTGACAAACAGCGGCGTGGCTACTCTGACCTTTAGCTTTCTCCAGGTCCAGGGCTTGAATTCCAACGATTTTACACAAACCAATAACTGCCCAACAAGTCTGGCCGTTGGTGCTTCCTGTACGATTACGGTGACATTTACGCCTTCCGCGAGCGGTACCCGTTCAGGCAACGTTACGTTTAGTGATAATGCGTCCGATAGTCCCGAAACGCTTATTCTGAGCGGTTCCGGTGTTTCAACTAATCCCGGTATCACGTTGAGCCCGCTCAATCTGAGTTTCAGCAGCCAGGATGAAGGAACAACCAGTGGCGCTCAGACAGTCACATTGACCAATAGCGGCTCAACAGCTTTGACGATCAATAGCATTTCTTTAACTGGCGCAAACGCGGGCGATTTTGTGCAGACGAACACCTGCTCATTGAACCCAAATACGCTGGCGGTCAATGCGAGTTGTGTACTCAGCGTCACTTTTACGCCAACGGATACAGGTTCGCGGAGTGCTGTCATCTCGATTGCGGATAATTTATCGAACAGTCCTCAGACAGTGACTTTAAATGGTGTTGGGGTCGAGGATGCGCCAGGCGTGAATCTTAGCCCGCCCGCGGTGAATTTTGGCAACCAGATTAATAACACAACGAGTGGTGTGCAAACTGTTACCCTGACAAATAATGGCTCTATCCCACTTGTGATCAGCGCTATTGCGCTGGCGGGCACGAATCCAGCCGATTTTGCTCAGGCGAATACCTGTCCGCTCACTCCGAATTCGTTGGCGGTCAATGCATCCTGTACGATCAGCGTGACCTTTACACCACAGGCGAGCGGTTCGTTCAGCGCCAATGTGCAGATAACCGATAATGTGGATGGTGAAGGCGAGGCAAATCAAACAGTCGTGTTAAATGGAACCGGCGTCCCGCCCTCCACGGTTTACTTCAGTGACGGCTTCGAGAGTGGCGATTTCAGCCAGTGGACTGGTGGGGCGAGTGGAAATGGATCGGCCACAGTGCAAAGCTCGTTGACCCATAGTGGAGGCGAATCGGCAGAACTCACCGATGCGTCAGGGCAAACGGGGCAGATTGCCACGACAGTGAGCGGTTTGCCAACCGATGTGTTCACGCGCTTCTACTTCAATCTGGCCAGTGTGAGCGGGACGACGCTGATCGCTTTGGGGCAGGATGCGAGCGGGCATAATAAATGGATCGTCTACTATGATAGCGGACGGCAGGGACTGGATATCTACTTCTGGAATGGAGCTGGCACGCGCTACGATGTGTATAGCAATGCCAATGTCCTGAGTGCGAACACCTGGTACGAGGTTGAGGTCGAGACGAATCAGGCGGTGAGCGGACATGGGGAGGTCTGGCTCAATGGGAATTCGATCGGGTTCTTTAACGGCGATTTCTCCCAGACACAGCCTTACAGTTCACTCGCTTTAACCAATCAGGCGACTGGCAGCATCTACTTTGATGATGTTGCAATCGCCAACGGGTATACGATCCCACCTACGCAGCCCAGCGTGAACCTGAACCCGGCCTCGCTGAATTTCGGGAGCCAGATTATTGATACCTCAAGCGGCGAACAGGCGGTGACTGTAACCAACCCCGCCGCGACCGCGCTCACCCTGAATAGTATTACACTCACAGGGACGAGTGCAGGCGACTTTACTCAGACAAATAACTGCCCTGGCAGTCTGTCTGCGAAGGCGAGCTGTACCATCAATGTGATCTATACGCCTCTGGCTACCGGCGCCAGCGGCGCCAGCGTTACATTAAACGTGGGATCGCAACATATACAGACGGTTTCATTGAGCGGAACCGGGATCGCTGCCTCCCCGATTGCACACTTGAGTGTAACCAGCCTCACTTTTAACGGTCAGACGATAGGTACAACGAGTAGTGCACGGACAGTCACGCTTACCAATACAGGGGTAGCCGTGCTTACAATTACTGGCATCGTCCTCACAGGAACAGATGCGAGCGATTTTGCGCAGACCAATACCTGTCCGAGCAGTCTGGCGGTAAACGCCTCGTGCACCATAAGTGTCACTTTTACACCTTCAGTTAGCGGGAGTCTCAGCGCCGCTATCTCCCTTACCGATAACGCGAATGACAGTCCGCAGACGATTGCACTGAACGGTACAGCAGTGAATCCTCCACCGTCCACCGTTTTTAGCGATGGTTTTGAGGGCGGAAACTTTAGCCAGTGGACTGGTGGAGTAAGTGGTACAGGGACGGCGACGGTGCAAGGCTCGGTGATCAATAGTGGCAGTAAAGCGGCGGAACTCACCGATGCGTCCGGGCAAACGGTGCAGATTGCCACGACGGTGAGCGGTTTGCCAACCGATGTGTTCACACGCTTCTACTTCAACCTTGCCAGTGTGAGCGGGACGACGCTGATCGCTTTAGGACAGGATGCGAGCGGGCATAACAAGTGGATCATCTACTACGATAGTGGACGACAGGGGCTGGATATCTACCTCTGGAATGGAGCTGGCACGCGCTACGATATCTATAGCAACACCAATGTCCTGAGTGCGAACACGTGGTACGAAGTAGAGATTGAAGTAAATCAATCTACGAGCGGACATGGAGAGGTCTGGCTCAATGGGAACTCGATCGGGTCCTTTAACGGCGATTTCTCCCAGACGCAGCCTTACAGTTCGCTCGTTTTGACCAATCAGGCGACCGGCAGCATCTACTTTGATGATGTCGCGCTCGCTAACGGCTATAACGGTCTGGTCGCCATGAATTCCAGTTCGATCACCCTGGCTTCCCAGCTTCTAGCTCCTCAGACTTTTAGTGATCTTCCTGTAGCCATCAGACGCATCCTGAATGGAGAGCAAAGATGGAACAGGGTGTTAAGGATGGATTAGCTTCCTGCTCAGGAAATCAAAATAGAAGCATGAGATAGATATTGAGAGAAGGCAATCTGGAGATAAACGGTCTACCGTCTGCCCTCTCTCAATACTTATTTTATTGGCTCTGGTTCCTCTCTATCTTTGCCGCCCTATGTTTCCGATGAGAAGAATTGCTTATTGGAAGCCTGCCTCTAACCAGGGTTTTCGTGCCAGGGCCGTCTTCACTTTTTGAATGTAAGTGACCGCACCCTGATCGTACCAACCGCCGCTATACCACCTGCCCAGGCAGCCCCAGATATCGCCTGCGTGATAGTGCGAGTAACCTGGCAAGGGTGTGCGCTCGTTTAAGTAGGTGGTCCAGCCCTCGAAGCAGGTGCGGATCACGCCGAGTACGTATTCCACGTTAAAGGCCGTATCATCTCGGCTCATAGGCCAGGTGCTTTGAAAGTAGTAATACTTTAACTGGAGCAGGCCGTAGCTCTGGTAACAACTCTTTCCGTTCCAGGTACCAGGCGGACAGAGACTGGGATCAGTGGTGTAATCTCCCAGAAAATTCTGGTGCCAGTTTGACTCGACGGCCACTTCTGCCCGCACAATATCCTCGTCGATTCCCCATTTGCACGCCGCCCACTGAAGAATCTCATCGGTTGTCCCAGTAAAATTTCCGGTGATTTGCAGCAGCAGGTTATTCGCTTTGGGATCAACACCGATAGTTTCATTCCAGGGAGTTAAAAGCGCGATCTGCTCATGTGTCGGTACACGTTGGTTGGCAGCCGTATTATCTGTGCGAGGTTCCCAGGATGCGCGATGGACACGCGCTGCACATTCCTGTTCGCTGGGCAGTGGAGAGCCTGGTGGCAGCGTTGTAAAGCCTCCATCGATAGCTGCCGCTGAGGGTGGCTTAATATAGAGCGAGGCGAGCATATTCCAGACCGGGTATGGCCTGTGAGTTGTGATAATGGCCGCGACCACAATGATAAAGAGCAAAAAGGCGCTTATCAGTGTGAGGACTAATTTGCGCCTGGAGCGCACCATCGATTTTTGCATAGTGTGAACCTCTCGTTTTGCAGGCAGGCTTGTTTACTGTTTGGTATAGACTTCGCTCAGCATCGTGTTGGCCCATTGTTGACGATACGCGCCGAAGCCTGCCTCGGTTGGGTGAATATTGTCTTTAGAGATCAGATCCTGATGGCCCTGAAAGAAAGACCACAGATTCGGTCCTGGCAGAACTTGCGGAAAGGCTTTATACAGAGCCTCGATGCGAGTATTCAGCGTAGGAACACAGCGTTGCAGGTTCGCGTTTCTCCCCCAGGGAATCAGCGGTACGACCGGAATTTTGCCCGCGCGCAAGACGCCCTGGACCATCAGAACATAGTTGTGATAGAAAGTATCGGGATTGCTACAGCTTAGCGCATCGTTTGTCCCGTAGCTCAGACCAACGTATTTGCCTGGGAAGAGTGCCAACCAGGTATTAAGATATTGTGCGCCATTGGAACTGGTCAGATAGCCGATGCCGCCTGATTCCTGGGCCGGATAAACGCCTGGAGCTTTCTCGTTGATAAGTTGAGGGAAGGAAACGGTTCCGGCGAGCGTCTGGTGCCCCATCGCGCCTTCAGTAATCGAATCACCAAAGAAAATCCAATCGTTGGCAAGCGCGGAACTGGCGTTAAAAACGTCCATGTTGAGGCTCGCGTCCTCATTTTCGGCAGAGCCATCAATTGCGGTGACATCGATGCGTACCCAGTTTGCGTTTGCCATTGAGATAATATGTTGACGAGAGTGATAGTGGTTGCCGCGTACTGTGACCTGTGTCACCCAGCCAGTTGCAGGCGGCTGACTTCCACCCTTTGCCGTATTCGTATCGATAGTATAATTCTCTGGCGTATTGTACGTCGGATAATTGATGAGTGTGTGATCGTAATTCCCAGATTCGTTGTACCAGGCGACCAGGACACTTTTTCGTTGCGCGCTGGGTATGCTGGAGAGATCGTAAGCCAGCCAGGCAGGCGCTCCTTGCGATCTCCAGGTTGTATCATAGGTGGCGTCGTTGGCGTCAGATGCGGGGGTATCGCTATTTGAGGAAAATGCCGGAACATCGCGGCTAATCAGCGGCCCATCCTGTATGTGTTGGGTTGGAGAGATAACGGTGCTTGTGTGTGAGAAATTTGTTCCCAGGGAACATCCCGCTAATGGGAACACAATGGCGAGCAGCACAAGAAAGCCAACGCTCATCAATACCGCTGGCATGAACTTTTTTTGCGGTAGCTCCATAGATTCTATCCTTTCTATGTTCTTCAGAAAAATGCTTCTCTTGTTACTAACGAATGCCTTGAGCAATATGATCTATATGCTTCCATCGAGGGAAGCCTTGCCCTGTTCTGGAAGTGCGAGCGCGAGAGAATCGTTAAAGAGCATGGCATAGGCGAGCAGCAAATTCGGCCTGGAATGATCCCAGCTCAGGTATGTTTCCACACGTGCGCGAGCAAATTGGCTCATCAAGTCGCGCAACTCTGGATTTTTCAGCAAGTGTACGATCTTCCCGGCGAAATCTTGACTGGAATTGGGCGCGGCGTAGAACGCGGCCTCGCACGCGGTAGCGCGCGTCTCTTCCAGATCAAAAGCGACGATGGGTAGACTGAGCGCCATGTATTCCATGCTTTTAATCGTCGTGCTGTACTCGTTCAGCCCATTGTGCGGATCAGGGCAGAGGCCAATATCGGCAGTGCTCAGATAGCGTACCACGGTCTCTCTGTTCGCCCAGCCAGTAAAGGTAACATACGCTTCGAGATGAAGTTCGTGCACAAGTTCTTTGAGTTCTGGCAGCGCATTGCCGTTGCCCAGTAGCGCCAGTGAGATATCTTGTCGTCTATGGATATAAATTAGCTCATGCATAGCATGCAGCGTGTATTCAATACCATCCTGTTTTTCCATGCCTCCGACGTAGACGAGCAAGAATGGTCTTCCATTTTTGAGCAATAGATCGGCAGGGACCCGCGAGAAATGTTCCAGCACTGGCCCATTGCGCACGATAACGACTTTCTCTGGATTGCAGCCTCCACGCGTGATGGCAAAAGCTTTCTGGGATTCATTCGTTGTAATTACCAGATCGGCGACATCGTATGAGCGTTTTTCCAGCCAGTAAAGGATTTTGAGCAGGATCGGATGGCGTTCGCCAAATTTCACTATGAAAAGCTCAGGCGCGAGGTCATGCTGATCGAAGATGAAAAGTTTGCCGAAGAGGTGATAGAAGATGCCGAGCAGAAAGAAGGTATCGGGCGGATTCGCAACGTGAATGACATCAAAACCATGTTTGCAGAGAATGAACAGGCTGAGCCACCACGTCTGGAACATGCTCAGTGCATACTCAATGAGATAGGCCAGAATGCCGCTGGCACATTGCGGGAGACGATAGGTGTAGAGATGAATACCACATAGATCTATGCGCGCTTGATTATAAATTGCATCTCTGGTGCCTCTGGGGCTAATCACGCTGACCTCGAATCCTCGTTCACGCAAGGTAAGAGCTTCGGTCCACACACGAGTATCAATAGGAGCTGGACGATTTTCCACGACCATCAGCACACGTATTGTCATAACCATTCCCTTCCATCTAACCATGCATTCTATTTATGTAGATAGCTAAGATTATCGATAATTTGCTTTGAGAGCAGTGCCGCGAGTTGGCCCTCCTTCACACGCGGCGCTCTTGCGGAGAAAACACGAGAGATTTTACTTTACTTCGAGAATACGCAAGAAGAAATCCTGGATCGTGATCGAGTCGATGTCACCGCTCACCGCCAGGGCGGCTCGTTGGCCCTCCGGCCAGTAGCCAAACCGCAACAGTGGCGTCTCAAGTGTCTCGATCTTCTGGATCAACTCACTGCGTAGCTTTCTTTTTTCTTCGCGGCTGTCGCCCAGACCCTCTGGTAGATCAAGATAACAGGCATAGTTCGAGTGATCAGCCTCAGCAACTGCCGGCGTGACTGGATATCCCTGCTCGTGCAAGAAATCCTCTACTTCGGCGGGCGTGCGCGGCGAGAGGACCAGGCAGGGCTGGCATGAGGCGTGTACGACAAATGTGCGTGCCGTGATCTGCCCGTCCATCTCGTGCCAGGGTTGAAGAGGTTGATTTTCAATCTCGACGTGTCGCCCCAGGAGCGTCGCACGCGGTGTGCAGGTCGCATTGATCTCCCAGCGTCCAGCCTCCAACGGCGTGAAATTCAGGCGGAAATCTCGCCGCTCCAGCCACCAGTTCGCTACCTCACCCAGACGCGCGACCCAGACCGGCAACGGCCTGCTGCTGGCGAATGCGAGCAGAGTTTGTAGTGCCTGATTGCAGAGTACCCCGCGCTCAGGGTGATAGTTCAGAGTATAGATGCCTTCGCGCTCATACACCCGTTGCATGACCTCGCTCCAGATACGCCCAACCTCCTCTGGACTGGTGATACGCAAGCGATCGAAGGTCATTTCGTCGTCAGGGATGCTCGTGGGAATGCGCACCAGCGCACCTTCCAGGTGGGGCCGCAAATTGTAAGATGTGCAGGGAATCGCCTGGAAAAGCGCCAGTGACTTTGCAAATCCCTGTTGTTGCATCGGTGAAAGAGCCTGAATGTCTACCACATCATGCAGAACCGCCTCATTGCTCTCATAGCGAAAACCGAGCTGGCGAAAGACCTCCAACGAGTCTTCTGTCCAGCCAAGGTAGGGATTGCGGAAACCCGCGTGGTCGATCTGCGTTTTTGTGAAGATGTCGAGCGCCTGTTTGGTCTGCGTAAATTGTTGTGCGGCGTTGAGCGTACGATAATCGTTATGCACATAGCCGTGAACGCCAACTTCTACCCCCTGCGCAGCAATTTCCGCGATCAACTCAGGGTGGCGATTCAACACCACCGCTGGAATAAAAAAAGTCGGCGCGCTGGCGTGGACCTGGAGAGTCCGGGTCGCTGTCAAGAGCGCCCGACGTATCCTGCGATCCGAAAAGCCAAAGCGTGTAAAAACTGTGCGCAAGCGACGCGCAAAGTTAGCGGCTCCTTTCGTTCTTAACGAAAAAGCAACTAGATTCATAAACCACATCCTCCCGAATTTTCCGGCAGATAGCCAGCGAACTGCTACCTCTAAAGATAGGGTCTGAACATTATAAAGATGGTAGTGAGTGACGTTGCGAATATGTTTTGATGGGAGAATGCAGGTACACATTCAAAAACGTTCCTGGCCCAATCGTTACGAATCGGCCTGGCGGTCGTCATATGTTGCGAAGTGGGACGTTACCATTTCATATGATCGTCGTTATATTGCGCATTCTCGACTTTTGTATACATCTCGCTATTGGTGCTATTTTGTCGCTTCCATGGCCGAGAGAAACTTGCATTGGAGATACTCTTGTGATTGATTCAGAAGTATATATTCACCCGCTGGCCGAAGTGTCGCCGGAGGCATCGGTAGGCGCGGGTACGCGAATCTGGCGTCAGGCGCACGTGCGCGAATACGCAGTGATCGGTGAGCATTGCAATATTGGTAAGGGTGTTTACGTGGATGCTCATGTACGCGTCGGCTCCAATGTGAAGATCCAGAATCACGTCTCTGTCTTCGAGGGCGTGACGCTGGAGGATGGCGTCTTTGTTGGACCACACGTGTGCTTCACCAACGATCTTTTCCCGCGTGCGATTACACGCGAAGGCAAATTGAAAAGCGCGGAGGATTGGACGATTACACCGACATTGGTAAGGTATGGAGCCTCGCTCGGTGCAGGCTCGATCATTCGCTGCGGGATTACCATTGGCAAATTTGCGTTGATCGGTGCAGGCGCGGTCGTGACTCACGATGTGCCGCCGCATACGCTCGTCCTGGGGAATCCAGCTCGCCCGCGTGGCTATGTGTGCTATTGCGCGCGTCCATTGCGGGAGGTGCGCGAAGAAGCTGAGCGCTTGATTGGGAGATGTGAAGCATGCGGCGAGGTCGAGATTGTTCTGTTTGAAAAGTGAGCGTGTAGTCAGGTTTTTGCCGTCGCTAGAGAACGTTGACAGAGGGCGTGTTGACAGGATAGTATGGTGATGTAGAGTTTACGCTCGAGACATCCTATTTTCTGGAGGACGCGACTGTGTCAACTGTCTATTGGCTGGCGCGCGGGGCATGCTCGGTGGCGGGCTGGACGCCACGTGGCGCGAGATATGCTATCGGTTCTGCGGCAAGTTCCGCAGTCTATCTGGGCTGGCGCGAGAAACGCCTGGTGACGCAGCAGAACATGTCAAAAGTTCTGGGTTTGCCGGTGAGCGATCCACGTGTCAGACACGCGGCCTCTGCTTCCTGGAGCAATTATGGGCGCACCGCCTCAGATCTGCTCTATTTCCCGCATATGAATATGGATCAGGTCGAAGCGCAACTGACGGACTTGACCGATGGAGCAACCTGGCAGGAGCGCGCTCAACAGGCATTGACTCCCGGCAAGGGCGCGGTGGTTGCGACCGCGCACTTTGGGAGCTGGGATATGGCGGGCGCGATCGTAGCGCGTTCGTTCTCGATGTCAGCTATCGCCGATACGTTCAAAGATCCGCGCGTCAACGATCTCCTGCAAGGGCATCGCATCGCGAAGAAGGTCGGGATTATTCCGGTCGAGGTTGCCGCTCGGCGCGTCTTGCAGGACTTGCGTAAGAATATGCTGGTCGCGATTGTGGTTGATCGCCCAATGACGAAAGAGACGGGCATAGAGGTCAGCTTTTTTGGCCATAAGACTTACGTTCCGGCTGGCCCGGCAGCTCTGGCGCTCAAGGCTGGCGCGACGATCATTCCAGGCTTCGTCTGGTATAACCGCAACAATACATTCTCGGTTCGCGCCTTTGATCCCATTTTTCCGCAGCCCTGCAAGACGCAAGAGGAGCGCGCTCGCGAGGTTGCGCGTCTGACGCAATGCATCTACAATTGCCTGGAAGAGATTATTCGGGAGTGGCCAACCCAGTGGTTTATGTTCCGGCCCTTCTGGCCAGCCGCTGAACAAGAATAGAGAGTCATATGCAATATTATCTCTTCCTCTGGGCCTCGCGTATTGTGCCGCGTTTGCCGCGCTGGTTGTTGCGCCTTTTGCCAAAAATACTTGGCCCACTTGCCTGGTTGGTGGCCGCCGCGCCCCGCCGAAGAGCAACGATCAACGCGTTGCACGTGCTGGGGTCTGATATTCAGAGGACAGTTGAGGGACGACGCAAGCTGAGGCGCGTGGTGCGCGGCATGTTTCGGAGCACGGTGAGCAATTATCTGGATGCTTTTCTCATGCCCACGCTCTCGCCTCAGGAACTCCTGAAGCGTCTCACGGTTGAACACGTGGACTATGTGGAGGAGGCGCTGGCGCTGGGCAAAGGCGTGATTCTCTGTTCAGCTCACTTTGGTCCATTTGAATATATGACGCAATGGTTTGCCGCCAAAGGCTACGAAGTGGTGATCCCGGTCGAAAATCTTGCGGATGAGCGCTTGCTGAAGCTCATGTTGAAGTTGCGCAAGAGCAGTGGGGTCAACTTCGTGCCATTGGGCGGGAGCGCGCCGATGCGCACGATTATACAGTCCCTGCGCAAAAATCAGCTTGTTTTAATCACGACTGATCGCGCGGTCGAGGGGGAGAGCGTGGTGCGAGACTTCTTCGGCTCGCCCGCGCGTTTACCGATTGGTCCGGTGAATCTCTCAATTCGCACCGGTGCGCCGCTAGTTGGCGCTTTTGGCTGGCGTGCCTCCAAAGGTCTCATCGATGGCACGTTTGTCCGGCTGACTCTAGCCCTTGATGAAGAGGAGCGCAAGCAGCCAGAGTGTGTCGAAGGCGTCGTGATTCGCGAGATGGAGCGCGTGATTAGCGCGCATCCTGAACAATGGGTTGTGCTCTCGCGGATGTGGGAAGATCAACAGTAGCCAGATGATTATCCAGATTTCACATAACGATTAGGCGGTGCTTTCCACAAACCACGCATTGGAATAGATAGCCTTCAAGGCGATTGCCGATTTGATAGAGTTCGGTGCGCGAGAAGATTCCGTCATGATCTATATCTTCAGCGAACTCCAAAAGGCGCGATTCTATCTCTTTCCATTTCATATAGCCAAGAAAAACACAAAAGTCGTGATGATGGATGGGCCAAAGGGGCTGTTCCCATCCAAGATATCCAGGTGTACGAAAAAGCAATTCGTCCCAGAACTCCGGTGCTGCCTCTTCGCAATCCTCTGGATTCTGAAACGCTCCCCGATATTTAGTTGCTGCCGAGCCATCCTTTATACACCAGGGACAGATTCCCGACACATCATCCTTTGCCCAAAAAGGACCGACATAGACATATTCACGGACCTGTTCGCATACAGGACAGAGTGTTTGCCTTTGCTGAATATTTCCTGTTGCAAGAGGATCGGGGTGATATTTGAAATGCGGTAATAAAGCTCTCAATGCCAATCCTCTTGCTTCTTTACTGATTTTGTCTTTCTTCGCGTGCCTCGCGTCTTCGACGTGCAATACGACGCGGCGGATCGACGAACCAGCTCCATGCGCATTGCGCGACATAGACAGCAGGCGAGAGATGGACTGGCGGTTGTTCCTGGCCACCTGCGCGTACGGTACGCTCAAGAATGGCCTGGCGGAAATCTTCGGGATTTTTGCCGGGGAAGAGCGTGTAGGCCGCGCCGATATGCTGCCAGAAATGGGCATCGCTGCCACCCGTTTCGGCCAGGTGCCAGTCCTGATTCGCGCTAAGGACGGTCGCACGTTGCGAAGCATTGGCGGGCGTGGGATTATAGACCTCGATCCCATCAATCTCATAGCCCTTTGCAAGTAACGCCTCGACCTTTTTGCGACTCAGGCTAGGAACCAGCCGACCGAAAGGATGCGGCACGATGACCAGCCCACCCTGCGCTTTAATCGCTTCGATGCTCTCTTCAACGGGGCGTCCTGGTTTGGGCGCTTTCTTCACAAACAGGCCCAGCAAATGGCCCTGGCGTGTCGAAACCTCGACCCCTGTAATCATCTTGAGCGAACTGCGCTGCTTATAGAGCAATTCCTCAACCCGTTTCGCGCCCTCCAGGTGATCGTGGTCGGTTACGGCAATCAGGGTCAGTTTGTGATGGGCCGCCTCTTCGATCACGCGAGCAGGGCTGGCCCAACCGTCGCCCAGGTTTGTATGCATGTGAATGTCGGCGCGGCTATAGCCAGCGGGGAGGATGATTTCCTCAGCCTGCGTATTTTCTGGTGTGTTATCCATAGATTTGTCTGCCTTTGGAATGTTGGTTTTCGTCGATAAGTTCGTGATAATACTCCAGGATCTGTTCGGCAACGTGCGGCCAGGCGTAGTCGCGCGCTTTCTGTAGGCCGGCCTGGCTGAGACGCTGGCGGAGCGACTCGTGCGCGAGCAGTTGCCCGACGCCTGCGGCCAGTTCTTCGCTATTGCGCGGCGGGACCAGCAAGCCATCGGTACCGTGCGTAATGACTGTCGCGTAACCGCTGATATTCGAGGCCACGATTGGCTTTCCGGCAGCCATCGCTTCCAGCAGAACGATGCCCAGGCTTTCGCCGCCGATTGCGGGTGCGCAGAAGACATCGGCGCTGGCGAAATAGCGCACCTTATCCTCGTTGGGAACGTAGCCGGTAAATATCACGTCGCGCCAGCCCTGCCGCTCGGCGAAACGCTGGAAGCCCGCGCGCAAACGTCCCTCGCCCACGAAAATGAAGCGTGTATTGGGATGCTTTGCGCGAATTGCGGGAATGGCGCGCAAAAGATATTTCGCTCCCTTGCGCTTCTCAAACCTGCCCAGGAAGAGAATATTCTGTTTGCCATCCATAAACTGTGGAAATGGCACGGCATCCGGCCCAAAGTGCTCCAGATTGATGCCATTCGGAATGATGCGATACTCTTCCGGGAAATGGTGCACGATGAATGAGTAGGCGGCGCTGGAGACGGCAATGCGCCCATCGAGCTTGCGCCACATTGGACGCAATAAAGGTACCAGCGGTTTATATGCCAGATTAAATGTTGAAGTCAGACTGACCTCTGACGCGGTGTGAAATGTTCCGACCGTAATAGTTTGTGAGCAATGGAGCGCCGAGAGAGAGAGACCTGGCACCAGTGGCTCGTGAATATGCAGAATATCAAAATTCTCGCGTGCAAGCACTTTGCGCACACGGACGTTGAGCGCGGGATTAAACGCGGCCACGCGCGCAATTGACCCGTTGGCGGGAATAGGCGTGGTCCGCCCAATTTTATAAATGTGTTTTTCCATGATCTTCCGTTTGGGACCAGAGGCCGGGGCGAGAATACGCACATCGTGTCCCTGAGCCATAAATTCATTGGCCAGGTGCCAGACGTGATCGCGTACACCTCCCGGATAACTCCAGTCATACGGCGAAACAAGACCTATCTTCATGGGGCGCTGCTTCCTGCGTTTCTTCATAAAAGTCTATGGCCGGGCTGCACTAGACGCCGACCATAGCGAGTATAAGTCCATATCGAGCAGACTGCATGTTGAGTCCCCCAACCAGCCAGGCTCGATAGAATGGTTGTGGTTATCGCATCTCCATTGTATCATGCCAGTCATCGTCAATGATACCAGCTGCTGGCATGATACCAGTGAGCTTGCCGTTTTACTCCTGGAGCTTTTGCGCGAACTCCTCGAAGAATTGGAGCGCTTGCGGGTTGGCGAGCGCGCCTACGCTCACGGCCTTTTCAAGCGGCGTTCCCAGGAAAAGTTTCTTAATGGGAACCTCCAATTTTTTTCCGCTTAATGTGCGCGGCACTTCGCTGATCACCACAATCTCATCCGGGACATGATGAGGAGTCAGGTTGGTGCGCAACTGCGTACGAATCCTGCCCTTTAGCTCATCATCCAGTGTCACCCCCGGCGCTATTACTACGAACAAAGGCATGTAATAGTTGCCACCAGAACGCTCCAGGCCGATAATCAGGCTATCGAGAATTTCGGGCAGATCCTCAACCACGCGATAAATCTCGCTGCTTCCCATGCGAATGCCCTTGCGGTTGATGGTCGAGTCCGAGCGGCCATAGATCACCGCGCTGCCGGTTGGCGTGATCTTGATCCAGTCGCCATGCCGCCAGATGCCCGGATAGACATCGAAATAGCTGTTGAGGTATTTTTTGCCATCGGGATCGTTCCAGAAGAAGAGGGGCATCGATGGCATGGGTTGGGTAATCACCAGCTCGCCCATCTCATCGACCAGCGTCTTGCCCTGTTCATCGAACGACTCGATCTTTGCTCCCAGTGCGCGACATTGCAACTCGCCAGCCGCAACCGGTAGCAACGGGGAGCCGCCGAGAAAGGCCGAGCAGACATCGGTGCCGCCGCTGACCGAAGCCAGCCAGATATCGTGGCGGATATGTTCGTAGACCCATTGGAAACCCTCTGGCGGCAGGGGTGAGCCGGTTGATCCCAACGCGCGCAACTTGTCCAGGCGATAGGTCTGACCCGGCTCGATGCCCGCTTTCATACACGAGAGAATAAAGCCCGCGCTGGTCCCGAAGAGCGTCATACCCGTTTCTTCGGCGAAGGTCCAGAGGCGGTTGAGATTGGGATAGGCCGGACTGCCGTCGTAGAGCAGGATCGTCGTGCCATTGAGTAGACCGCCAACCAGCAGATTCCACATCATCCAGCCGGTTGTCGTGTACCAGAAAAAGTGATCGTCTGGTTTCAGATCAAGGCTGAAATGGATCTGTTTGAGATGTTCCAGGATGATTCCGCCATGTCCCTGCACAATCGCTTTGGGCAGACCGGTTGTGCCGGATGAATAGAGAACCCAGAGCGGATGATCGAACGGCACCTGCTCGAAGACCAGCTCGTGTTCGCTGTTCGCCACGTCTTGCCAAAGTATCGCTTTCTTATAGCCATCAGGTGAAGTACCGGGGAAGGCATAGGGTAGGATGACGGTTTTTTGCAGCGTTGGCAGCGCCTCCTGTAATTCGGAGATGATGGTGCGCCGATCGATGGTTTTGCCGTTATAACTATAGCCATCGACCGCGAAGAGAACCTTTGGCTCGATCTGTTGGAAGCGGTCGATCACGCTCTGCGTGCCGAATTCGGGCGCGCAACTGGACCAGATCGCGCCCACGCTGGCCGTGGCGAGAAAGGCAATCAGGGTCTCCGGGATATTGGGCATATAGTTGACCACGCGATCGCCGCGTTGCACGCCCATCTCGCGCAAGGCTGTCGCGACAGAGGCCACGCGCTTCTCCAACTCTTGCCAGGACATTTCGGTCAGCGGGCGTGTCTCCGATTGTGAGAGCAGCGCGGGACGTTCGGTGGTCATATGACGAAAGACGTGTTCGGCATAGTTCAATTCCGCGCCCGTGAACCACTGCGCGCCGGGCATTGTTGGATTAGCGAGCACGTTCGTGTAGGGTTTGGAGGCTTTAATTTGAAAATAGTCCCATAACGAGGCCCAGAAATCCTCTAAATGCTCAACTGACCAGGCCCAGAGCGCCTCATTCTCGCTAAAATGTAGCCCTTTTTCCTGAGCCAGCCAGCGCATATATGTCGTGAGATTGGCCTGCTCTTTCATCTGCGCCGATGGTTCCCAGAGCAGCGTACCTTCTTTGATGGCCATAGATCCCCTTCCTTTGCCAGAGCGAGCATCGCGCCCGCTCGAAAATATGCAATGTCTCTGTTCATGTTATAGCATAAATCTGAACGGGAGGAGAATAGGCCGGAAAATGGAATGTTTTCGCTTCGTCTAAAAATCCAGGAATATCACCAGCCTTCTTGCTTTTGTTGAGCCTCAATAATTGCTTCGCGCAGAACATTTAGACGCTTATCTTTGCCAATTGGCAGAATATGCAAGCGATTATATGTAACCTCCATTCGCCTTACGTGCCTTTTCGAGTGATACTCTGAGGCGAGTTGAAGCCCTCGTAATGCGAAATCTATGCCCTGATCTAAGTCACCTGCATAAAGATAAGCCAGGGCCTTTTCCAGCGTATATGAACCTAGCTCTCTTAATGGGCGAAATGGGCGGAGATGATCTGTTTGCTTGAAGATATTTATCGCCTTCTCTGGTTGGTCGAGCCGGGTAAATCCTGCGGCTTGCTCACAGAGAACCTCGTCGAGACTGAAGAGATTCATAACGCTATCTTTCATCTGATCTGCTATTTCCAGAGCTGGATTGATAGCCCGTAGAAATCTCTGCTCATCGCCGAAAATATAGTGAGCGCGTGCTACCTGAGCGTAATGTTTTCCCTGTACATCGAGAGATGCAGCAGTAACGTAGGGCTTTGCTGCCTCAAAACATCTTAAAGCAGTCTCATACCTTCCGCGTTTCCGCAAAACATCGGCCTGATAGGACATTCCCAACGCGATGCAATCTGCATCATTCATTTCTTGACCCAGATCAGCAGTTTCAAGGAAATGTCCAGATGCAGCAGCAAAGTCCAGGCGATCAAATGCCATTCTTCCTCTCATGAGATGGGCATAGGCCAGCAAACGTTGGGCGGATTTCGCGAATTCACCTGCGTAGGAGGTTAGTGCTTGTTCCAGTTTCAATGTCCAGGTGCGCAAATTTTCTTCGATATTTTGGTTTTGGTCTGCAAGCCATACCATGTAGGCGAGTTTTACCATATCGCGGCCTGGCTCAAGAAGCATTTGAAGAATGACGTTATCCGCATCTTTTGAAGAAACTGCTGCTAGCTTCCTCTGTGGTATACCGCGCCCTATAGCTTCCAGTTTCTCCTGTGGAATATCGAGGATATCAGCGAGTCGCACAACCTGTTCGGCACTATCTAATTTCCGTTTTCCCGCCTCTATTTGCGCGACATACCCTCGTGAATATCCCCAACGATCAGATAATTCTTCCTGAGTCCATCCACGCTGTTGCCTGTACGACTTTACCAGTTTGCCAAACTCGTTTTTATTCATACTTGCACTCCTCGTCAGGCGTAACCCACTGTTACATTATGCATCAAATTGTATTCTTAAGCTTAGAGGAGCTTCATTCCTAAACGTGCTACATCTGGACTATCACCGTAGGGGCTTCTTTTGAGTCGTGTATATAGCTTTCCTATTCGTGCGATATTTATCCCTGATTGGATTTCTTTCACACATGGGAGCGCTTCTTCAGAGAGCGAGGCTGCAATAGGATACAAACCTTTTTCTGTATAGGCTTCTGCTTGGAGGATAGTATTGTACGCAGATCGGCAGGTTACATCTGG
>Ga0070679_100001573_pt1 | contig 20450 bp, 19 predicted proteins | sample KBSC63BmetaG_FD_65652 | JGI IMG/M metagenome (GOLD analysis project Ga0070679, IMG submission 65652) | Corn rhizosphere microbial communities from Kellogg Biological Station, Michigan, USA - KBS C6-3B metaG | ecosystem: Host-associated > Plants > Roots > Rhizosphere | place: USA: Michigan... | reverse complement strand
TACGAATTCGGTGAGGAAAGGAGGTCGCGGAGAATCGCCAGAGCCATTGTCCGGGCGCGGCCGATAAGAACAACCGCTCATCTGGCACAAGTTATATCGGCTGCGCTCCGGTCAATGAAAAAGGGACCAGGGGCTCGGGAAAAGATTCATCCGGCGACCAGAACCTTTCAGGCAATCCGAATTTACGTAAACCGCGAACTGGACGATCTGAAGGCATTGCTGGAAGCGGCGCCGCAAGCTCTTCGACCTGGTGGAAGGCTGGTTGTAATCAGCTTTCACTCACTTGAAGACAGGCTCGTCAAAGACGCTCTTCGTGATGGAGCCAAAGCCGGCGTTTACAGCGTGCTAACGAAAAAGCCGGCTCAGGCGGGCGAAGAAGAGATTGGTCGCAATCCAAGGTCACGCAGTGCCAAGCTGCGGGCTGCGGAAAGAATATGAGTTTCGCTCTTCCTCATCCGTGGTAGGTGGGAAGAGCGCAAGATTCCGGGGCGGGCGCTGCCTTCCTTCTACTTGGGCGAATCATTCAGGTCCTTCCTTTTTTAACAGTGACCGCCCCGGGATAAAGGTTCCCTCGAGAAAAAGGGGATATACGAATGTTGCAAGGAACGATGATTGACGAGCTGATTCAAACGGTGGAGCGCGCGGAGCAGAAAGCGCGTGAGCAGCAACACAGACAAGCTGCGGAGATGGAATTCGAACGTTTTCCGCTGCACATGACCAATTGGCGGCAGGTGACAGAGGTAGCGTAAATGGCTGCAGGCGCAATGCACATCACGGGAATGATTACTCCGGTTGACACGCGGACACCGGTTCGGCGCTGCGTCGCTGGGATTACTCCCGAATTCTATTTTCAAAAGACCATCGACAACTCGCGAGTCATCAAGGTGGCGGATCCGCGCCGACGGCGGGAGATCCGCATTTTCTCCGCCAGCGTTGCTGCGCTTTTCCTGCTGGTCTTGTTCTACGCCTGGCAGCACTTCAGCGCAGTGCAGTACGGCTACAAGATTGAGGCGCAAAAAACGCAGCGCGATCAGCTTGTGGAGCAGAATCGCAGCTTGAAACTGGAAGAGGCAGGTCTGCGCGATCCCGGGAGAATTGATTCCCTGGCACGCAAGATGGGCTTGGAATCGCCGGAGCCAGGCCAGGTTGTGCAGCTTGAAAGCCAGGATCCAGGCGCGCCCGCGATGGCCAGCATCAGGACCGTGGCCGTTGTGTCGGCACAATAAGTTTGGGCCCGAAGAGGCCCAATTCGATGGCGGACTCTGGAAAACCTGCTAGGGCCGCCATGCTCATTTTTCAATGGCGTACCTCGACACATTCGGCCAGCCTCCCGTAGACGAGCAAATTGCATCCCATCGCCCTCAAAAAGTGATGGCATCCCCGAGTGACGCTGTGGCACAGGAGCCCTTGCCTGTGCACAGGTTTTTTGTTCTCGAAAGCTGTGCCAAGTCCGGCACCAGCATCGCTTATGCTCGCGATCGGCTGAACCCTCATGAAAACATCTGTTACGGGATCCCTGCCGACGGGCCGCACAGCTTCCATTGCAGAGTAATTCCAGTCGAACACAGGCGAGGGCGCCTGTGCCACACAGTTATCAAGAACTTTACAGGGAATACCTCGCGAAATCGTGCAATCGAACCCTCGCTTTACAGCTTGGACCCAGAGTCTGGTGATTGCGTGCGTAGGCTTTCTCATTCCTGTTGTTCAGATCCTGTTTCGCCTGCCGATTTGTCATGCGCATAAAGTTTGATCCAAGCCATCGCCTTTACTGCCTCGCCGCCTTCTTTCTGTTCTGGTTTCTTGCAATTGCGGCTCGGCTGGTCTGGTTGCAACTGGTGGATTACGGCGAGTACACGCAGCGCGCGGCGCGCCAGCAGCAGCGCAGTATCGAAGTTTCGCCCGTTCGCGGAAACATCTACGATCGCAATGGCAACGAGTTGGCCATGACCGTCAACGTGGACTCCATTTTCGCCGTGCCTTCGGAAATCCCGGATATCTCCGGGACGGCGCGGCTGCTGGGCAGAATCCTGAAGACGGATCCGGTAGAAATCGAAAACCGTATGCGTGCCTCGCATGCCTTTGCCTGGGTTGCGCGCAAGATAGATAACAACCTTAGTAGCCGGGTCAGAGCTCTGAACCTGAAAGGAATTTATTTTCAGAAGGAATCGAAACGCTTTTATCCCAAGCGCGAACTGGCGGCGCAGGTGCTTGGCTACGTAGGCATGGATGACGAGGGCCTTGGTGGGATAGAACGCGAGTACGAAACTCACCTGGCCGGAAAACCCGGCAAGATGCTGATCACCATGGACGCGCGCCGTCGTTGGTTTGGGCGCGTGGAGAAGAACCCCGATCCGGGCGACAACCTGGTCCTCACGCTGGATGAAAAAATACAGTACATCGCCGAGCGCGAACTCGAAAGAGCCATGGAAGAGACGCACGCGGAAGCAGGGACGGCGATTGTGCAAAACCCCCACACCGGTGAAATCCTGGCGCTGGCCAACCGGCCTACGTTTGATCCGAATGATTTAAAGGATGCTGAGCCAAAATCGCTCCGCGACCGGGCCGTGAGCGACGTCTACGAGCCCGGTTCGACGTTCAAGGTTGTTACGCTTTCGGCGGCGCTGGAGGAAAAACTGGCGCGCCCGGACGATGTGATCGACTGCCAGATGGGATCGATCGTGGTGAACGGATTGCGCATTCACGATCACAAGGCATATGGCGATCTCACGGTCGCGCAGATACTGGAGAAATCCAGCGATGTCGGGGCGATCAAGCTGGCGCTCAGGCTTGGTGATGAGCGGTTTGACCGCTACATCCGCGGTTTTGGTTTTGGTTCGCAGACCGGCATCGAACTCCCCGCAGAAACGCGAGGACTTACGAAACCGGTGAGCCGTTGGTCGAAGGTGAGCATTGGCGCAATCTCGATGGGGCAGGAAATTGGCGTCTCGCCCGTGCAGTTGATCTCCATGATGTCCACCATTGCCAATGATGGGGTTTACATACCGGCGCGAATCGTCGCGGGCACCACGCCTCCGCGGAGCACACCGCAGTTGATCGCGTTTCATCCCGCGCTGGGAAGGCGTGTGATCTCGCCTCTTACTGCCGCGCGAATGAAAAGCATGATGGAGGGCGTGGTTTTGCGGGGGACCGGCAAAAAAGCGATTCTTGACGGCTACAGCTCGGCAGGAAAGACCGGAACGGCGCAGAAGATTGATCCTGCGACGGGACGCTATTCCCACCGGCAGCACATTGCTTCTTTCGGCGGGTTTGCCCCTGTGAATGATCCGGCGGTGACAGTGTTGGTAGTGTTGGACTCTCCCGCAGGAGGTTATCCGCGCGACGGAGGAGGTGAAGCCGCCGCTCCAGTGTTTGCCCGCATTGCCCAGCAGGTGCTGGCATACATGAACGTCCCTCACGACATCGACATCCAAGACTCGCAGCGATTGCAGCTACTGGCTAAAAACAGCAAAGAAGATACAGGAGAGGCGGCGCCCGACCACATAGATGAGGAAGCGGAACCAGCGAACTCCAGCGAGGAAATCAGTTCCAAGCCAATCGAGCACCCACCCACGATGGAGGCGCTGACTGCACCTCTGACGCCCAAAGGAGGGCCACCGGCGGCAAATACAAATGCAAAAATCTTGCCGGCAGCGATTTCCGTCCCGGCGAAAGGCACGGTTGTGCTGGACGTTGTCGGAGGCGTGGAGGTTCCTGACTTTCGTGGGAAACCATTGCGGACAGCGCTGGAAGAGGCCGAGTCAGCGGGAATCGAGTTGGAAGTCAGTGGTAGTGGAGTGGGTGTTGAACAGTCGCCCGTGGCTGGATCAAGAATTCCACCCGGCGGACACGTTGCTGTGAAGTTTGGGAGATGAGGGCAGGTCGGGCGCCAATTACTCAATCACAAAGCTATCCGATTACCAATTTAGATAAACATATCCTCGTCACGCTCCGCTCCGGCGCGACGGGACGAGTTTTTTGACTTGGTGGAGCGCAGAACGCCCAAGCCAGCGTTTACCGCGGCAATGATGCCCTGAACGCGACGGACGGGAGAGAGCACTTTTGTTTCGAGGATTTCACTAGCCGTTTCGATTTTGCCCATGGTGTTGCCAACGAACTCATCCATGCGTATGGCATGAAGCCGGGCGCGCTCCATAATGTCCGCGCTGGTTTCGGCCATCTGCGAAACGTGAGCGCGCACGGTGGCGCTCGACTCGGCCAAGTTACTGGTGATCTCGGCAATTTTCGGTTGAGCATCTTCGAGAATCGACGCGGCGGTGGTGAGCAGCGGTCCTGCCTGTTGCTCCAGCCGTCCAGCGATTCCTTCCACGCGGGAGGCGGTTTGCCGCATTCCCACATACAGGGCGATCAGGATTCCCATCTGCACAACAATGGCAACCGCCGCTACGATCACGAAGATGGCGATCGTGGTATTCACTTCAGAGTCTTTGCCTCAGGAATTCTTCTTTGATTCGCTAGCTTCGCGATACGCTTGCCGCGTGGCTTCGACAGCGGAGCCGAATTGCTCTTTTCCGCGTGCGACCACATCTTTCCCGCGGTCCACCCATTGATTCATGGTCTCGCGAGCTTCCTTCCCGCGCGTCTTTATATATTCACGGCCTTCCTGGGCACTGCTCATGAGGGACTCACGAGTCTCGCGCCCTGATCGGGGAGCGTAGAGGACGCCGAGGAGCGCGCCAAAGCCGAGTCCGGCGAGGAACCACATGAAATTGTTGCCGCCGTCGCGATCAGACATGCACAACCTCCAGAGAGTGCGATGGTACCATCGGCAGCGAGGCAATTCAAATATCGGCGGAACACCTCCTGCGGAGAGACTGAGGATTCAGCAGAACCTCTACCACGAGACACGAAGGGAGGGAGAAAGGCCGAGCTAGTCATTGTCTGTGCGGTTCCCGACCTCGATCTGGAACTCAACACCTACTCATGGATCGTTTCAATGGAGCCGCCGGCCAGCCGCCAGATCACGCCATGAGGCACCGGCAAGGACAAACTCTCTTTGCGTGAGAGGCCGAGATATTTTCCCCGGATCATACGCGTTGTAATGCCGTGCGAGACGGCGATGACCGGGCCGTTGAGCCCGCCCAGCCATGAAGAAACCCGCGCATTGAAATGCTCATAAGACTCTCCTCCCGGCGCCAGAAACCACCACTCTGCATTCGAGTCATCGCCGACCACACCATTCCAACGGGCGTTGACCTCGCTGCGAGTCAATCCTTCCCATTGGCCGAGGGTCATCTCCTGCAGGCGGGAATCAACAAGCGGTTCGGGATTATCCACAAATGGGCGAATGATTTCTGCGGTTTCTCGGGCGCGGCCAAGCGGGCTCACGTGCAGTGGCAACTTGCGGCTTCCAAGCCGCGAAGCGAGAATGCGGCCGAGTTGCTCCGCCTGGTCGCGTCCAAGTGCAGTGAGAGAAGAATTTTGCTGGCCTTGAAGACGGCCGTCGCGGTTCCACTCTGTTTCTCCGTGACGGACAAGGTAGATTTCAACTCCCGGAGCCACGCCGTTCATGCTCGTGTCCTTTCAAGCAATTGAATCGTGATGAACTCATCTCCTGAACGGGCATCTTAATTGTCTCGGATGAGTATATTCGTTGAATCGTTCCTTAAAGGCCTGTGGTGGGAGTTCGCGGAGCATACGAGTGAAGTTAAGGCTGACGCGTAATGGTGCGATCAAAGACCCAGTCGGATGATTCGCTGCCTGTAGGCCGGGCACAGGTGGAACCGCGGAAGATGACGGCAAATTTCCGAGAAAACATGGCCGATTTCGTGCTGCCAAGCGGCTTTCCTGGCGAGAAAGCGATTAGAGCGTGGCCGCCTGGAATAGGCCCAGGTCGGATGCTCAGAGCAAAACCAGAGGTCGTGGGCTGATGAATCTAAGCCGAGCCTCTTAATCGCGTCACATATCTCGCAGTGCATGTTGACTGCTCTCCTGTAACATTAGACCCGGATCAAGCTCGAAAGTTACACATAAGGTGAGATGCTGCTGCTCTCCTGGCCGTTTGTGAAGAAGTGTCAGCATCTTCTCTATTTGGCAACGGCAAAAGACGAGGCTTAGGTCAGCCGATGGGCCAAGTGCGCACTCGATTAAACTGAGTGTGTGATTGGGATTGATTACGCCGGAGAACTGAGGCGCGAGATTTGTGCGCGGAACGCGGAATTCGCGCGGGCCAAACGTCTCACGCACGTTCCCAGCTACGGGGCTGTGCCGGTCACTGTCTACGCTCCCGATGCGGATGGCCGACGGCACGGCAACTTTTATCCTGCAAGCTACCGCGCAATCCTGAAACAAGAGCATTGGTTTGCGCGGCTGAACAAGGTGCATTCTCAGGCGCGCCTCGCGTTGCCGCGGGCTGACCGAAGGTGGCGGGAGCTTGATTCCTGCACGAGTTCAGACGCTCTGCTGATGAACATCTTCTGCTGTCCCGGCGTGTGCAGCAGTCCAACCATTGCAGGAATGCTCGGCACCGGAACGACTGACAACCCGGGATTCGGCTTTCGCGCCCGCGTGCCTTTGCAGGTTCGCGCGGCAGGGAAGTCACCGGTGGACCGGACTGAAGTCGACATGAAATTAGGAGCGTTGCTGGTCGAATCGAAGCTGACCGAGGGTGACTTCCAGATTGCGCCAGCGGCGCTGGTTAAAAACTATCGTGATCTGGAGCAGGTGTTCGATCTCAAGGCGCTGCCGCGGTCAGGTGAGCGGTACATCTCTTATCAGTTGATCCGCAACGTGCTGGCCGCCCACGCCAGCGATCTAAGTTTCTGTGTGATGCTCGATGCCCGCCGTCCTGACCTTGTGGAGGCCTGGTACTCAATCATGAGTTGCGTGCGGGATTCCCGACTGCGCACGCGCTGCAAGGTGTTGAGCTGGCAGGAGCTGTCTATTGCGCTGCCGCCGGGATTGCGGAAATTCCTGCATGAGAAATATGGAATCGAAGCGCGTTGAGGTCCGTTCAACTTCTTAGGGCCCTTACGCATTCGGGTTTCCCCTCCGAGCGCGGCGAGTATCCCCAGTTCCCAAACGCTTTCACCTCCCGGCGGTCGCTGCAACAAATCCACTCACGCACGTTCCTCGTATTGAACAATGTGAGCTGATCTGGAGCCTGTGCTGACACTTTTTGTCACCGGAGCGTGATGTGAAGAATTTGTCATTCATTTTCTGTTCAGAATTTCTGAAACAAATGAAACGAAGTTGGGTCTATGTACCACTATAGAGGTAAGGAAAATAGCAGACGGGAAGAAGGTCGGCTCTTACGAAGGTAAAGCAGGCTTCTGAAAAGGTTCGGATTGGCAAAGCAGGTTTGATCTCAGGTTGGTGGAGGAGTTGTGAGAGTTTTCGACGCCTTGTTTGGCTGTTGGCACAAAAACATCAGCTTTCCCCAAACGCATCAGCGGGGACAACGGCGGTTCGGCGCCGCTGCACAGACCGGCACTTATGTGGTTTGTCTCGATTGCGGACGTGAGTTCGCTTATGACTGGCAGCGGATGAAAATTGTGTCTGCCATCTCGACGCAGCAGGTGGCTCAGTCGCAGGTTGAGATCGAGGCCAAGGCGAGCTGAAGTAGGGGAATCAGGGGACCGCAGTTATGCAGACGAGACGAATTGCCTGGGTTGCGCCGATCGTGGTGACCGGCTTGTGCTACCTCATTTATAACCCGCCTGCGCATATTGCCATGATCCGAATCTTTTCCTGATTCAAACGGGTGGCTTGGTTCTTGTGGTTGGGTCCTGAGGACGCGGTTTTCGGCCGCGTCCTCTTGTTTCTTTCTGAAAACGCTGACTGATCCATTTCAACAATCTCTACCCATTCGGCCTTCTTTCGAGCCAGAAAGACGAGCTTGCCGCCGAGCAGTTGGGCCGCCGTTTCCGGCGAGAGATCGCGATGATAATCGAAGTAGCGCTCGTTCAACCTGTCCCAGAATGCTGAGTGGAACCATGTGGCCGATTCGTACTTGGTAGAGAAGAGATACGCGACTTGGTAGCGCGAGCGCATCGCGCGTGCACGCAGCATCTCCTGCAAGGTGAAATCAGACGTTGAGAGAACGTGCAGAGGACGGTTGACGTAGCCAAGATACGGCTTCGTCAGTTCGTCCGTGGCGGGCCAGGCGGTGAGCACAACTTTATCCTGCTCGTGCTGCTCGAGAAAGTGCGCGGCTGCGGCGTGCAGCTCAACGAAGTCGCGGTAGGTCAGATTGTCTTCGGGAGCAAAGCGGTAGGGCGGATCGAAAACCAGCGCAAACACAAAAAAGACGACCATCACCGCTGCCGGCCATTCCCAGCTCACGATTCGGCGGTGAAGTGTGGACATCCCAATCATGATTACGAGCGGGTATGCCGGTAGAAGGTATCGTGTGAGCAGCGCGCCACCAATCAGGGAAAAAGTCACAACGTTGGCCAGCATAATGAGACCGAACTGAAGCTGGACCGGGATGGGAATGCGCGGGCGCTCGATTCCGTCCTTCGCCACCGGAGGGAACATCATGGCTGCCCCCGTTGCAGCGGTCAGCGCCAGCATGTTCATGGTCCCAAACAGATGCCACAATCGTAAAACCAGCGCTAGCAAAAACCGCACAGGCGTGATCGCTTGCACAACGTTGTACTGGTAGAACTGCTCGCTCCCCAAAAGCCTCCCGGTGACATGATGGTGATAGGCAAGCCAGCCCAGTAACGGCAGAGCGGGAATCAGGTAAGGCGCAGCGCGTGAAACTCGGGTTCGGAGCCCGTCGCTCTCCCTGTTCATCAGCTCCCAAACAATCAGCGCAAGAGGAGTAATGATGGCGGTTTCCTTGCTCAGGACCGCCAGAGAAAAGGCAAGCTGGCCGGTCCATTTCCGCTTTTCGACGGAACAGCGAATGCCCCACAACGTGAACGCGGCGGCGGCCAGATCAGCGTGCGCCAGCGAACTCTGCACAAAAAAGACAGGGTACAGCGCTGTGGCAAACGTCGAAGCAACCGCCACCCCCGTGCCCACGAGTCGCCGGGCGAGCAAGAATACGTTGGTGAGGGCAAAGGCGGCCAGAAGCAGTTGAGCCATCCTCGCCACGGCGGGCTTCCAGGCGCTCAGCGTGAACCACACTGCCAGATACGCGGCCGGGAGCGGCGGATGGCCGGTATCCATGGTAGTCGTGGGAATCAGGGTGTGGTAGTGCGCCAGGTCAAAAGCGGCGGGAACGTAGAATCCCGCTTCATCCCAGAAAAATGGAAGACGCAGAAGAGGAGCGTGGAGAAGGAAGATGCCGACAAAAATGAGCGGAAAAATATACAGCGAGGAGAATTGGCGCAGCGCGGCGGAGCTGGATCGCATTCGCAGGCCGCGCTAGTGGATGGGCCCGGTTGGCTGTGGCAGAGCTGCATCCAGCTTGATGTCACCGAATGCTTTCTCATATTGAGCGACGTTCTGTTGCAGGATAGTCAGCAGGGCCTTGGCCTGCTGCGGGCTTACATAGATCCCCTGAAAGTTCTGGACTTCCACCTCATCGGTGCTCAGCGGATGCAGCCGGCCAAAGACGAGAAGGAAGTCCCAGACACTCACGCGGACCTGAACCGAGTTGGCGTAACCATCGCGATAATCCGCGGAGTTCGTGAGGCGGACATTGGGTTGCGGCGCTACCGACATCATGACCTCCTTGTACCAGAAGCAACTGTGAAACAATGAACATAACAGAAGAAGGGCAATGGGGGAATCGTACTCCATCGCATCGTACTTCGAAAGAAATCGCTCTTTGAAGAGAACGGAAAACAGCATTTTGGGAAAAGGGGATGAAAGGACTGAAGCTGAATTGGGCGGTTGTGCTGTTCGTGGTTGCCATGTTCGGTAGTCTGGCAGTTTGTGACTCGCCAGCCTTAGCGCAAGGGAAGAAGTCAGGTTCGAACCCAACGCGCTCTCTGCGCGGCCACGTATTCTCACGAGATAACAAGCCCGTGGCAAGAGCAGTTGTTTATCTAACGAACACAAGAACGCATGTGAGTGAAACCTACATATCCGATCCTGACGGCAGTTACCATTTTCCGTGGTTGTCGACTCGCGTGGATTATGAAGTTCATGCGGAATTCCAAGGCGCGCGAAGCGAGACGAAGTTCATCAGTTCCTTTGATAACCGTAAAGAATTTGATGTGGTCCTCCGCTTACAATGACACGCCCAGTTTACCCAAATGCCACTCTGGAACTGCATTATGGTCTCTTAAAGCTGTGCAGCAAAGCCGTTTTGTGCGGTCATTTATAATCTTCGGTTCTGCAACCTATCACGGGAGCATCTATGGACTTGACCATTGTCGACATTCACGCTCGTCAGATTCTGGATTCGCGCGGCAATCCCACAGTGGAAGCGGAAATCCTGCTTGGGGATGGATCGTTGGGCCGGGCAGCGGTTCCCAGCGGCGCTTCCACCGGAGAGCACGAAGCAGTGGAGCTTCGCGACGGAGATCCGGAGCGTTATCTGGGAAAAAGCGTGCTGACGGCGGTGGGCAATGTGAATCTGCCGATCGCGGATGCGCTCCAGGGAATGGATGCGACCGACCAGCGCGGGATTGATGAAGCAATGCTTGAACTTGACGGCACGCCGAACAAGAGCAAATTAGGTGCTAATGCGATCCTGGCTGTTTCCATGGCATGCGCGCGTGCCGGCGCGAACGCGTTGAAGATCCCCCTTTATCGTTACCTGGGTGGAATTGGCGCGAATGTCCTTCCTGTGCCGATGATGAACATCCTGAACGGCGGCGCGCACGCTGACAGTAACGTGGATTTTCAGGAATTTATGGCCATGCCGGTGGGCGCGGAAACTTTTTCTGACGCGCTGCAATGGGGCGCAGAAGTTTTTCATACGCTGAAATCTGTGCTGAAGAAGCGCGGTTATAACACGGCTGTTGGCGATGAAGGCGGCTTCGCTCCTTCACTCAAGGCCAATGTAGAAGCAATCGAGCTGATTCTCGAAGCCATTCAGCAGGCCGGCTATCGTCCGGGGCAGGATGTGGCCATCGCGCTCGACCCGGCGGCAAGCGAATTCTTTGATAAAGATCGAGGCAAATATATTTTCAAGAAATCGGACAAGTCCGTGAAGTCGTCGCAGGACATGGTGGCGTTCTACGCCGACTGGGTACGGCAATACCCGATTGTATCGATTGAGGACGGACTCGCGGAGGACGACTGGTCAGGCTGGCGAGCACTGACCAATGAACTGGGTGAAAAGATCCAGCTTGTGGGAGACGATCTATTTGTCACCAATACTGAGCGCCTGAGTCGCGGGATCAAAGAAGACGTGGCCAACTCGATTCTGATCAAAGTCAACCAGATTGGCACCGTAAGTGAGACGCTTGATGCCATTGATCTGGCGCGACGCAACGGTTACACGGCGGTGATTTCACATCGTTCGGGCGAGACGGAAGATACTTTCATCGCCGACCTGGCGGTCGCGACTGGAGTTGGGCAGATCAAGACCGGATCAGCGTCGCGCACAGACCGTATCGCCAAGTACAACCAGCTTCTCCGGATTGAAGAAGAGCTGGACGAATCAGGGCGCTTCCTCGGCCTGGAAGCGCTCAACTACCATGGCGCCGAAGGCGGTAAAGCCGTGGCATAGCAGCACGATCAAAGGTGCGTGAAGCAAAAGAAAGGGCCCGGAGTTTCGCCGGGCCCTTGAACTTTACTGATTCGCGAAATGCTACTGGTCGTCGTCTTGTTCTTGTTGATCGCCTGAACCGGCCCCCGCTGCACCGGCGCCTGCTTTGATTTGGACCGGCGCTCCGGCAAACAGCGTGCTGGAACCATGCTCCGCGGCAGTCTTGTTGAAAGATGCAACGTCAGTATTCAGGAAGTTATTGAACTGTTGCAGGTGCGTTTCAAGTTCCTGGCGGACTTCTGTTGTTTCCTGCACTACCAGTGGACTTGGCGCTTCTCCATAAGGGCCGAGCACCGCGCGCATGGCGCTTTGCAAACGGCTGTTGAAGCGCTCCAGGTAGTGGATGTCATCCGACGCTCCCTGCTGGATATCAGCGTTATAGAGCGGCTCCTCAATGGACTCAAGCTTTTTGTCCAGCGCCTTCGCCTGATCCAGCACAGGTTTGTAGGAAGCATTCACAACCCCGCCCTGCTCATCTGCAGTTAGCAATTGTTCCAGGTTCCCAACCTGCTTGTGCAGGCTGTTGAGCCGGTTCAGGGCCTCGTTCAGCGCGGACATTTCATCGCGCAATTCGAGCCCCAGCTTGAGCTGGGCTTGAAGAGCAGCGGGGTCCAGCTTAAAGCGCGGATCGTACTGTACCTCGGCCGTCTGCGTTTCTGTTTTGCCGTTTACCGTGACTGATACTTTGTATGTTCCCGGTAGAACGGCAGGGCCCTGGTTCCTGTCAAAGAAGAATTCCTCCTCTTCACCCTCGCGAGGCGGCAAGAAATTCAGTTTCACCGGGCCGTCATAGCGCAGGTTCCAGGCAGTGCGGTTCACGCCGGCCTTTGCAGGACCATACATCGTATGGATGACCTGCCCGCTGCTGTCTGAAACGGTGATCTTGACGGGAGTCTCGTGCTTCTTGCGCATCTCCGGCGAGATTTTCAGCTCAACGGGCAAATAGTAGGTGATCAGTGATCCGGTAGGAGGGTTCGGTGCGACGTACCCGCCGGAAGCAAATCCATGCTTGTTCCACATATGCCAGTTGGTGCCGGGCAGAATGGGGAAGAGATGGAAATCACTCTTGGCGAACTCGCCCCCGGTTTCTTCAAGCGGACTAATGTCATCCAGCACGAACAGGCCGCGACCGTGCGTGGCCACAACCAGGTCGTGATCCTTCTTGATGAATTTCACGTCGTAGATCGACGCCGTGGGAAAGTTCGACTTGAGTGCAGTCCAATGTCCGCCATCATCGCCCGAATAGAACAGGCCGCTGTCGGTGCCCAGAACCAGGAATCCCTTCCGATTTGGATCCTCGCGCACTACACGGGCGGGATCGTCCGCCGGGAGACCCGCCGAAATCGATGTCCAGGTCTTGCCGCCATCGTGGGTCTTGAAGACGTATGGCTTGTTGTTTTCAACTTCGTGGAAGTCCACCGCCACGTAGGCGCTGTTCACGTCCGTAGGCGAAGCTTCAATCTGCTGCACACGTCCCCATTCGGGAAGATCGTGCATGCCGCTGGTCACATTGTGCCAGGTCTGGCCGCCATCGCGAGTCACCTGAACAAGGCCGTCATCGGTTCCAACCCAGATGGTCTTGGGATCTATGGGGCTGATCGAGATTGAGAGGATAGCGTCGAAGGTCTCTGCGCCGCTCAGATCAAGGAACACTGGTCCGCCGCTGGATACCTGCTTGCTCTTGTCATTGCGCGTGAGATCCGGGCTGATCGGGATCCAGTGTGCGCCGCCGTCCATCGACCGGAAGAGGACGCTGCCGCCCAGATACACCTCATTGGGATCGGTTCGTGAGACCGCAATGGGCGATGTCCAATTGAAGCGGTATTTCAGCTCCGATGGTTTCATGGCCGAAACGCCTTTCAAATACGGACGAATGAAGCTGGAACGTCCGTTCTCATCGTTCAGGCGCGTCATGAATCCGTTCTGTGAATCGACATAAATCGTGTGTACATCCTTGCCGGGGGCGGGAACAGCATATTCTCCATCACCGCCGGTTACCGTGTACCAGTCAAATGCCGTGTTGCCGCCGCGGGTCAGGCTGTTCGAGGGACCGCACCAGGCATTGTTGTCCTGTAACCCGCCGCACAGGTTGTACGGCGTGGAATCGTCTGCCGCCACCATATAAAACTGTTCGATTGGCAGGTTATCGAGATACCGCCAGGTACGAGCGCCATCCGTCGTCACATAAACTCCGCCGTCGTTGCCGTTGATCATACGATCAGGATTCTGCGGATCAATCCATAGCGCATGATGGTCGACGTGCACGCGCTGCGAAACCACCCGAGCCGTCTTGCCTCCGTCCTCCGACATCATCACGTTGAAAGAGAGGAAGTAGACGCGGCTTTCATCATTGGGCGCGACTTGCAGCTCGCTGAAGTAGAAGCCGCGGGCCGCAAGCTCATGGCTGTTGCTCACCAACTTCCAGTGATCGCCCATATCCACGGAATCGTAAAGCACCCCTTTTCTGTTCTCCACCAGCGCATAGATGTGGCGCGGATTGCTGGGCGCCGCTGCCAAACCAATGCGGCCTGTAGGCTCGGTTGGCAGCCCATCCTTCAGCTTTGTCCATGTGACTCCGCCATCCACAGAGCGGAAAATCCCGCCGCTGGTGCCGCCATCTTCCAGCGTCCATGGGTAGCGGCGCACACGCCACATGCCGGCAAAAAGCACCATGGGATTGCCAGGGTCCATCACCAATGAGCTGCAGCCGGTGTCTTCATCGACAAAGAGCGTTTTCTGCCACGTTTTGCCGCCATCTGTGGTGCGGAACACTCCCCGTTCGGCGTTTGGCCCCCAGGCATGACCCAGCACGCCAACCAGAACAACATCAGGATTGTGCGGATCAATCGTGATGTTCGATATCTGGCCCGCATCGCGCAGGCCCATGAACTTCCACGTGGCGCCAGCATCCGAGGAGAAGTACACGCCCTTTCCGGTAATCACGTCATTGCGGATATTCTTCTCTCCGGTCCCCACCCAGATAAGGTTAGGATTCGAGGGTGCCAGCGCAATAGCTCCGATCGACGCGGTGGGCTCTTTTTCAAAGATGGGCTTCCAACTCAGCCCTCCATCGTGGGTTACCCACACTCCTCCGCCCGCCGCGCCGACATAATAGATGTTGGGCTGACCAGGAACTCCCACCACGGCGGAGACACGTCCGCCGCCAGCGGCCGGCCCCAGGTTGCGGAACTTGATGTTCGCCAACGGGTCCACCGCTTTTTCAGTGGTCGCGTTTGTGGCTGCGGGTTCGGCGGCCTCGGCCGTCTTTTGGGTCTTCTTGTCGGCGGATTTGTTCTTCGCCGAGCTCTTCGTATCGCGCAGTTTCTTGCCCTGCGCCACCATCACCGTGCCGCTGAGGCCCAGTACCAGACAAAGTACGCAAATGTATCTGAAGATTGTGGTCATAAGAAATGCTCCATCACAGGAGTAGGTAGGCTGACCGCGAATCATACAGCAAACACGCAGCTTTTGCACACTTTGGGATTGCAGGGCGGACAGGAATTACCGGCAGCAGAAATTAGTCTGTGCGAAGAGTCTTGAAAGGGCCGCTGTGAATGAGCTTCACCGGCAGTCCCTCAATTTCGCTGGGGAGCCATTTCGCGGCCTCCGCCGGATCGCTGTCAAGATGGATCGCGAGGACTAGCTCCCCATTCTCGTTTTTTTCAACGCCAACTCCGCAGACCCCGGCTTGGGCAAGCAGGTCTGCGGAGTGGCGCTGTTTGATTTCACGTGCCTGGTCCGAAGTCATAACGGTTGCTTTCCACTCGCACCCGAGTTACGCCAAAGTGACGTTAAGCTCGCTGAGAACGTCCGCGATGTGATTAGCAATTGTATGAGTTGAAGAACCCGCGAACAATAGACCTACGGCATGCCTGCCTGGTCTCTGTACAATCAGTGATCCCGAATCGCCGGCCGCGCTGAACGAGCTTCCATTCAACCCGACAACGATAATTTGGCCATTGAACGTGAACGTGCCAGTCTCGTAGCCGACCTTTACGTCAGTGTCGATGCTGGAGATTCGGCCCACTGTGTAACTGGTCGTCCGGCCGAACTTCTGCACCGTCATGTCGATCTCTGCCCGAGCCGGCGCGTTTGGCTTGCCAATGAAAAGGATGTCGTGGTTGGCCAGTTTCGGGTCCAGCAACTCCGCAATCGCACAATCCACTTTATTGGGTGAGCTGGCGTGAAGGGGGACGAATTTTGTGAGCTTTGCGATCTTGTCTGTCGCGGCGTTCCCGTGGTCCAACAGCCCTGGTTGGAAGATGGGCGCTCCAGGCCTGAGTTGGCCCTCATCTGCAAGTACGTGATTGTTGCTGAGGATGTAAGTCTTTCCTTCCTTATCCTTCACCAGAGCTCCAAAAGTGCCGGCCATGACGAACTGGTTGCCTGGATCCTGGAAGCCGACCGAACATCCAGGGTGACCCGGTCTCATTTTTGTACGCGGATTGGGAACCTTGGGAGCGGGGGAGGCTATGTGCGGAGCTGCCGCGAATGCACGAAAGGTACCAACCTCTTCCACGTCCACGGGTAAGCCATCGATCGTTTTTGGCAGAACATGCTGATCAGCCATTTGCCCTTCCGGGTACTTGAGACGCACGAGAAACTTTACGGCCATAACTCCGGTGTGCTGTCCATTGCTGATTTTTTCACCCACGCCGATACCCACCACGTTCTGTTCCGGCTCGGGATTAACTGCTGCTCTAAGCGCGCGGGCAGCATTTACACGGCCTTGGGCCGCTTCAGCCCGTGCCGTGTCAAATAAGCGTTTCGACCATACCGCTTTCGCGGCACTCAGGTCCTTCAGGTTTCCTGAAGAGAAGTGTGTCAAGGTTTCATCAGCCATCGTTAACTCCTTTTATGGCAATTGACCCGGTTTCCATGTAAAAAGGCGAGGAACCATCTCTCAGCTCAGCATTACCTCGATTTTCTATCTAAAACGTGTAGTGACTTGAGGTCCCCTTCTGTTACACATCTGAGAGGGATCTTTTTTGCCCGCCATCCATCCTCAGGCATCTGTTTGCGCTTTGCTCAGTGATACCTGTAACCTTCTTTGGCGTTATGATTTCGGTCCAGAAGGAGAAATCAATATGAAGAGCCTGTTCATCTTGATCTCAGCCATAGTGTTGTCCATCTCCGTATATGCCCAGGAGAAGGAACAGGACCGGCTGAAGAATGCTGGTGAAGTCCTTACGGAAATTCTCGGCATGCCGGATTCCATTCCCAAGTACTGGCTCGACCGCGCCGAGTGCGTGCTGGTGTTTCCTTCGGTCAAGAAGTTTGCCATCGGGGTGGGCGGCAATTATGGACGCGGCGCCATGTCCTGCCGTAGCGGCGCCGCCTTCACCGGCCCATGGGGACCTCCATCCATGATGGCGCTCGAAGGCGCGAATATCGGCTTCCAACTCGGCGGCCAGGCCACCGACTTCGTTCTACTCGTTGTGAATCCCAGCGGCGTGAACTCAATTCTCCGCAGCAAAGTGAAGCTGGGCGGCGATGCTTCGGCCGCCATCGGCCCCAAGGGCCGCGATGCCGAGGCCGCAACTGATGTCACCATGCACACGGAAATTCTCACCTACTCGCGCTCCCGCGGCCTCTTTGCCGGCGTGTCGCTTGAAGGTTCAACGCTTCGCCAGGACAATGGCGCCAATGAGAAGATCTACGGCCGCAAGGTCACTGCGCGCGACATAGTGCGTAACCATGTCGTAGGCACGAATTCCGCAGGGCAGGTGATGGTCTCAGCCTTGCAGAAGGCGTCACCCCGCAACCTCTCCGATCCCAAATCGCTCCGTCCCGAAGCGCCAGAATCGAGAAAGAAGAAGTAGCTCAGGCGCTAACCATTATCTTTTTGGCGCTCAAGTTCGCAAACAAAAAGGCTGCAGCCTGGCTGCAGCCTGCAGAGAGAATCCTGGTTCACGGCTTCTTCTTTGTGGGTGCCTTTTTTCCGCTCTTGGTTGCAGTGGCGTGATGCCCGGGTGCAGCCGGAACCGGACCGCACTCGCAATAACGTAGCGTGCTCACCTGCGTGGCTCCGCTTTCAATGACAGTGGTTACGAACAGACGGTCATATTCATCCTCACCGATCGGCGTGACCGTTCCCGCATGCATGCGCGCCAGCACAAACGGCAACTCGTTACTGTGGCTGACCACAAGAATGCTCCCGCCACCGGCGTAAAGCAAGTCACGGATCAACGTGCTCGGGTCCTTGGCCGGAACAATCGTAGGCGTGATCTTCAACTCTTTCGCGAGGGGGGCAGCCGTTTCCTGGGTGCGTTTGGCATCGCTTACAAAGATCTGCTTGATGCCTGCATCCTTGAAAGTTCTGGCCAGGCATTCAGCCCTCTTCTGGCCGGCTGGGGTCAAGGCCGCGTCAGGAGCGGAGGACGCAGCCTCAGCATGGCGGACCAGGTATACGATGCGCGTCTCCTGCTGCGCGAAGGCCATCTGCGCCAGCATTAACGCGGGCAATATTAATCGTGTCAAGAATCTCATTCTCTTCGAATCGCCTCCATGATGGTTCTAACGTTTGTATCATTTTGTGCTGTTCTTTTGCAGAAAACTCGACTGTTGACACTACATGCAACCAGAGTTTGGTTGTTGAAGTAAGAACGCAATTCCATCCAGAAATTGCATCGGGTATTTGCCTTACATGTGCGGTGTCAATCAGGGTTGCGGTACCGAAGTTAAGCTCACTGGAGGGAAACGTGTGGTACTATGAGCCATTATTCCCCCTGTCAATCAAAGTTCTTTTTAAGTTGAGGGAAGTGTGCCTACGATGCTTCGCAATTTTTCTGTTGCTTTTGTCTTGGCGGCAAGTTCGCTGCTTGCGCAACAGCCGGGAACGGCTCCGAATGCTCAAGCTCCTCAGACTTCGACGACGGCTGGCAGACCGCCAGTCGCGGTACAGCCGCCGCAACCTGTACCAGCCAACGCGCCGGTGGTCACGATTCACGGACTGTGTCCGGCTGAGAAACCCACCATCGGACAGAAAACTGATTCCTGCACGATCGTGCTCACGCGCAGCCAGTTTGAAGGCATGGTCCACGCCAGCAACATTACCAATATGTCCTTCAACCCTGTGGCGCTGCGCAGCCTGGCCAATGGGTATGTAACCTTGCTGGCGCTGGCCGACGCCGGAGAAAAAGCCGGCTTGGAAAACGATCCTCGCTTTCAGGAACTCATGGCTGTGGCCCGGACGCGCGCCCTCGCCGAAACGTACCACCGCTACCTTGAAGAAAAGTACGCTATGCCTTCAGAGGCAGAAATCGCAGAGTATTACAAGCAGAACACCAGTAAGTACGAAGTAAGTCAGATGCAGCGGATAATGATTCCCAAGGTCAATCCCCTGCATTCGCTGGACAAACCCATAGAATTCGAGAAGAAGGCGCACACGCTGGCTGACCAGATTCGGGAAAGGGCTGCGAAGGGCGAAGACATCTTTTCTCTCCAGGCAGAGGCATACAAGACGCTGGCCATCAAGACCATGCCTCCCCAAATCGAGATGAATCCCGCTCAGGTTCGGCTGCTGCCCAAGCCCGTGCAGGCCGACGTTGATGCTCTGAAGCCGGGGGAAGTCACAAAGGTTGAAATAGAGCCTTCAGGTTTCAATATCTACAAGCTCAGCAGCAGGAAAACACTTTCGCTTGAGGACGCAAAGCCGCAAATTGTTCATGAGCTGGCGCAAAAGAACATTGACGCTGCGCTGAAGGCCGTCACCGGCCCGGTGCACACGGACTTCAACGAGGAGTTTTTCAGTGCGCGTGGTGCTGCTCGCCCGCCGCAGCTTCCCGGCTTGCCCCTACGACCGGGCACGCAGGTCAACGTTCATGGCATTCCCGGTCGGATGCCCGCGGCTGGCGCCGCCAGCAACAGCCAGGGCGGGCCGCAATCCTCGTCGCCCAAATAACATCCCGATTAATTTAAACGGATACATCGAGTTCAAACAGCCGGGCCATTCGGCCCGGCTGTTTTTGTGCCTCATCCTTCGACTGAACTACTTCACTCTCACCTGACCTGTTGCCGCTGGATTGGAACTGTCGGCGCCGTCAAAACTGAGGTATCCGGTGGCCAGCAGTGTCGTCTGGCCTGACACGAAAGGCGAAATATAGTTCACAATCACCTGCAGTTGCGTCACGGTCGTGCTGGAGCCGCCGCTCCCTCCCGATGAGCCGCCCAGGTAGTCGATGTTGCAGAAGACAATGTTTGTGCCCGGTTCCCCGGGTTTGGGCGCCCCGCAGGATACCGGGTCCGCACTGTTGGATCCTGAGACCGCAGAGGAAGTTATTTTCATCCGGCTGTCAATCACCATAGCCAACGTCAGTTTGTTTGCTCTCACGCCGGTGGAGTTTTGCAGGGTCCAGTTGAGCGCTCCTGTCCGGCCGCCAACCACGTCTTTAGGTGTGGGATTGGCGGAGAGCGAAATGGAGACTACGGATGTTCCGGCCGGTGGGTTTCCATGTACCGTGGTCCGTTGCACAGGACCGGCGGAGAATGAGGCACTGTTGGCATCGAGGCCCGCTGCTGAAGATGACAGTGTCATGTCTCCGCTGACCATCTGGGCGGCGACGTTCACGGTGATGGACGCTCCAGGATCCAGGCTGCCGAGCGAGCAATTCAGAGTTGCGATCCCCTGGCCGCCTTGGCCGCAACTCCCTTGGCTTGGCTGTGCGGCAATCAGGTAGGCGCCGTCGGCAGAACTGAGCACATGGTCAACCGCGATGTTCGAGAGGATCCCTTGTGAGCTGTTGGTGATCGTAACCTGATAGCTTGCGACCGCCGGCGTATCCTTAAACGCGTACGGCCCTGAGATGCTCATCGACAA
>Ga0070679_100001570_pt1 | contig 20460 bp, 20 predicted proteins | sample KBSC63BmetaG_FD_65652 | JGI IMG/M metagenome (GOLD analysis project Ga0070679, IMG submission 65652) | Corn rhizosphere microbial communities from Kellogg Biological Station, Michigan, USA - KBS C6-3B metaG | ecosystem: Host-associated > Plants > Roots > Rhizosphere | place: USA: Michigan... | reverse complement strand
CGTGACGATCGAGGCGATCGCCGTTCCGATCGCGCCGATGGCAAGGCCAATGGCCGCGAAGATTCCGGCAAAGCGCGCGGCGTCGAAATTCTGCGGCTGCGGCGATGGCGGTGGTGGCGCGCCGCTCGCGGCCGCCGCAGCCCGCGCCATGGTTTGCGACGCCATCTGCGCCTGGGTGCTCGCCGCGCGCGCGGCCGCCGCCTTTTGCACCTGGTCGTTGATGAAGCGCGCCAGCTGCTTGTAGGGCAGCCAGAAGGCTTGCCGCAGGCTGATCGGATGCTCGACGATCTTGACGATGGTCGCGTCCCAGTCGCGCCCCTTGCGGTCGTAGAAGACGCCGTTGCGCCCGACGAGGAGATTGTCGGCGTCGCCCGCGGTGAAGGCAGCGGCGATTGTCATGACCTCTTTGCCTTCGTTGCGCGTGCAGCGGCAATAAGCGAGATAGATGCGGCTCAAGGTCGCGAGTTGGGCGTGCTTCGTCTCGTCCTCGACCTTGATGCAGAGATCGCAGCTCCGGGCGTCGAGGTAGAGGGTTCCGGCCTGGAACACGGCTTTGCCAGTGCGGGTGTAGAAATCCTTGAAGGCGACGAAATTGTTGAGGAGCGGAAGCAGATCGCGCTTCATGCGCACGAGCTTTTCCACCTGCGCGATCGCATTCATCTGCGGCTCGAGTGCCTTGTCGCGCAGCACGAGCGCGTCGATCGCCGGCTTGACCTTGGGATCGAGCAGGGTCGTTAGGCGCTCGATGCCGAGCTTTTCGACCACGGTTTCGGGCTTGCGCGCCGTCCAGGCTTCGTAGGCCGAGAAGAGCGCTTTGAGCTTCTCCCAATCCGCGCCGTCGAGCGCCTCGCCGGCGCCGAGGAGCGGTTCCGCGATCTCGGCCTGGAACCGCGCGATGAGCGGGCCCCAAGCCGGGTTGAGCCCCGCGCAAAAGGACAATTTGGCGCCGGCGTCGATCCGGGCGAGGGGCAGGGCCGCGATTTCGGCGCCGTCGGTCCGCAAGGTTTCAGCCGTCAGCGCCTCATAGCTCGCGAGCGGCGGGTTGAGCGCTTCGGCTGCGCGCGGATCGAAGGCCGCAAGCCGCGTGCGAGCGAAGAAATCGTCGATCTTCGCCTCGACCGCCGCCATGAGCGTTCCTGCCGCGTCGATGCCGTCGCCGAGCGGCAAGAGCGCCTTGCGTGCGGAATCGCCTTCGGCATGCCAGGCGGCGTAGAGCGCCGCCTCGCTGAAGAAGCGATCGATGCTTGGTTGCGCGATGCCGGGCTCATGGCTGCGGTCCTGCTCGGTGCCCAAGCAATCCATGATGTCGTGGATGGCGCTCTGGATCGCCGGGTCGGAGGCGGAACGGACGGTGATGATGCCGTCGCCGTTGAACGGCGTGCCGTCATAGATTTTCTCGACGTCGAGCGTGTCCTGCAACGAGATTTCGAAAGCGTCCGGCTTGCCCAGTTTCGCGAGGATCATTTCGGCCGAGGCGCGGATCGCCTTGCCGGTTTCCGAGCTCTCGTCGATCGCGTTGAGCGGCAGGCTGTCGTCGCGGCGCTGCAGCTCGTTCCAATCCTTGAGTGCAGCCGTCGTCCATTCGACGGCGGCGAGCATCTCCGGCGCGCGGATGCGTCCGTCGCGGTCGGTGTCGATGAGATCGAGCGTGCGCTCGTCGAACTGAATGCCGCGGGTGGGACAGGCGAGCGCAACCCAAAGCTTTTGATCGAGCGCCGCCAAATGCGCAACATCGGTGCCGGCATCGATGCGGACCTGGTCGAACCCCCCGGCACGAAAGAACCGCCAAACATGCTGGTGGCTTCGCTGCTTGTCCTCGCTCACGCCTCGTCCCCCGCCGGCACCCCGCCGTCGCGGCAGAATGCGTCGTGCGGCCAGGCGTGGCAAGACGGGGGGAGAGTGGGCGAGGCTTGGCAAGTGCCCGTGCGCATGCGACCATCGCCCTGCGACCACGGACGCCGCGCGGCGGCGCAAAAGGGGTGGGTCGCGCACAAGGGGGAGGAACATGATCGCACGGTCGAAAACTGCCGGGCTGCGTTCCCTGGCCGTTGTCATGCTTGCGGTGTCGTGTTGGGTCTTGGCCGCGCGTGCCGAAACAATGGATCAGCTCTACGAGAAGGCCAAGGCCGAGAAGGCGCTCGTCTTCTATAGCGGCGGACCGGTCGCTCCCTATGAGCGCTGGGCCAAGGAATTCGAGGCACGCTTTCCCGGCATAACCGTGTCCGTGACGGGCGGCTTCAGCAACGTGCTCGACGACAAGATCAATCAGCAGCTCAAAGCAAAGAAGCTCGAAGTCGATATGGCGATCCTGCAGACGGTGCAGGATTTCGTCGGCTGGAAAAAGCGCGGCGCGCTGCTGCGCTTCAAGCCCGAAGGATTTTCGAAGATCGACCACCGGTTTCGCGACGAGGACGGCGCCTTCATGGCGACCACCGTCGTCCTGCTGTCCTATGCCTACAACACGAAGCTCGTTCCGGCGAAGGACGTGCCGAAGAGCGCGCTCGATTTTTTGAAGCCGCAATTCCGCGGCAAGCTCGTCACCGCCTATCCCGCCGATGACGATGCGACGCTCTTCGTCTTCGACGACATCGTGAAGAAATACGGCTGGAGCTACATGAAGAAATACATGGCCAACCAACCGACCTTCATCCAGGGGCATTTGGGTGTGCTGCGCGCGATCGCCGAGGGCAAGAGCGCCGTCACCTTCGATTCGACCAGCTCGACCACGGCCGGGCTGAAGCAGGCGGGCGAGCCGATCGAGTTCGCGTTTCCGACCGACGATACGATGCCGGTGTTCTTCATCACCGCCGGCATCTTCAAGCTGGCGCCGCATCCCAACGCGGCGAAGCTCTTTCTCACCTGGTATCTCGCGAAGGAGCAGCAAAGCCGTCTCGGCGGCAGCTTCTCCTCCCGCACCGACGTGCCACCGCCCGCCGGGTTGAAGCCCTTGAAGGCCTATAGGATCGATGCCGGCTATAAGCAGTTTGTCACCAACGAGAAGCGGCTCGTCGCCTTGCGCAAGCGCTTCGAGGCCTTGACTGGGCCGGTCGTCAACAAGGGCGGCGTGAAATAAGGCTTGGAGGCGGCGGCCTCGTTCCCCAAGATGAGACGGCGGGGAAACGAGGAGCGCCGCCTCCGGCATGGAAGGTCTGGTTCACGCCGTTATCGGCTTCATCGGCGCCCATCCCGGCTGGGTTTTCGCGGCGATGTTCGTCGCGGCCTTCGGCGAATCCCTGGCGGTGCTGAGCTTCTTCTTTCCCGGCACGGCGATCCTGCTGGCGGCCGGAGCGCTGGTTCCGAGCGGAACGATCGCGGTCTTTCCCTTGCTCGCCGGAGCCGTTCTCGGCGCGCTGCTGGGCGATGCCTGTTCCTATTGGATCGGCCGGCATTTCGGCAGCGAGATCGAGCGCATCTGGCCGTTCCGCCGCCATCCCGAGCTCATCGCGCGCGGCATCGCTTTTTTCGAGCGCCATGGCGGCAAGAGCGTGTTCATCGGCCGGTTCTTCGGCCCGGTGCGGGCCGTGGTGCCGCTCGCCGCCGGTATCCTGCGCCTCGAGCCCGCGCGCTTCTGGACGGCCAATCTCGCCTCGGCCGTGGTCTGGGCGCCGGCGCTTCTTATTCCCGGCGCGGCGCTCGGCGACATTATCGCCCGCCTGGGAGCGGGCGAGCGGCTGGTCCCGATCGCCCTGGCGGCTGGGGCTGCGATCGGCGCCGCGGCAGTCTGGTTCGCCCTCCGTCGCACGCGTCGGCCAAAATAGCGGCCTCCGATGGCGGAGCCGGGAAGAGCGCGCGATACGGCAAGGCCGGGCTTACGACGGAGCATCACGCTCTGGCCGCTGATTTTCTATGGGCTCAGCGACATCATCGGCGCCGGCATCTATGTCGCGATTGGCGAGGTCGTCGAGCGCGCGGGCGCGGTCGCGCCCTTCGCCTTCCTCTTGGCTGGAGTCGCGGCCGGCCTGACCGGCCTCTGTTATGCGGCGCTAGCGAGCCGGTTTCCCGAGGCGGCCGGGGCTGCCGCTTACGTCAAGCGGGTCTTCCAGTCGGATATCCTCGCGCAGCTCGTCGGCGGCACCGTGGCCGTGTCGGTCGCGATCACGACCGCGGCGATAGCGAGCGGCGCGGTGCAATATTTGGCTGCCTTGGTGCATGCGCCGGCCGAGTTGCTCATCGCCGGCATTGTTTTGTGCTTCACCGCCGTCGCCGCCATCGGCGTGCGCGAGAGCGTCGCGGTCGCGATGATACTTGGGCTCACGGAAGTCGGCGGTCTCGCCGTAGCCTCCATTGCCGGCTTCCGCATGGCGCGCGATGTCGATTTCCGCGCCATGCTGCCTTTGACCGACTCCGGCTGGAGCGCCGCGACGGCTGGAGCCTTCATCGCCTTCTTCGCGTTTCTCGGCTTCGAGACCATGGCGAATATGGCGGAGGAGGTGAGAGACGCGCGCCGCGTGATGCCGCGCGCCATCCTTGGCGCAATCGGCGTCAGCATCGGCCTCTACATGCTGGTTGCGATCGCCATCACCGCCGCGGGTCGCGCGGGCGAGAATCCGCTGCTCGAGCTGTTCGAAGGGCGAAACGCCACGGTCTTTGCGGCGGCGAGCGCGGTCGCGGTGGCCAACGGCGTCCTCGTGGGCATCGTCATGCTGGCGCGCCTGTTTTACGGCATGGCGTGTAACGGCGAGCTTCCGTCCATCCTGGGCGTGGTCAGCGCGCATACGCGGACGCCCATCGTGGCAACCCTCGGCGCCGGCGGGTTCATCCTCGCCACCGCCTTGCTCTTTCCGTTTGAGCATTTGCTCGTCTGGACGAATGTCCTGACCCTGACCGTCTTCGTTATCGTCGATCTGGCGCTCTGGCGCTTGCAGCGGCACGGTCGGACGAGAGCCGGAGACTTTGAAGTCCCGTCTGCCCTTCCGCCGCTCGCCGCCGCTGTCGCGCTCGCTCTGCTGGCCGCCGAAGTCTTCGGCTAGTCGTTTGATCCAGATCAAGGACTAAGCTCCGCCTTGGGTCCAGCCTCGCTTTATGAACGGACAGCAGTTCGAGCACGAAATCGAGGGGACGCCGATTTTCGACGGCGCGCGGGCGCAGAAAGGCTATGCGCTCAACAAGATGTGCTACTCCTTCAACGAGGTTGCGAATCGCGTGGCCTTCGTTGCGGATGAGGATGCCTATTGCGCGCGTTTCCATCTGACGGCCGAGCAGCGCGAAGCGGTGCGCCGGCGCGACGTGCTGGCGATGATCGAGGCGGGCGGGAACATCTATTACCTCGCCAAGCTCGCGGGAATTTTCGGCCTTGGCGTTCAGGATATCGGCGCGCAGCAGACCGGCATGAGCGTCGAGGCCTTCAAGGCCAAGCTCGCCGCTGCGGGAACATAAGCCATGGCACGGATCATCGGCGCCGTCTCAACCTCGCACATCCCATCGATCGGGAACGCCATTGCCAGAAAGCTGGAGAAGGATGCCTATTGGCGGCCCTTTTTCGAGCCTTTCGTGCCGGTGCATGCTTGGCTGAAGGAGGTTCGGCCGGATGTGGTCGTGGCGGTCTATAACGATCACGGCCTCAATTTCTTCCTCGACAAGCTGCCGACCTTCGCGGTCGGCGCCGCGGCCGAATATCATCATGCCGATGAAGGCTGGGGGTTGCCGATCGCGCGGCCCTTCTATGGGGATCAGCGCCTCTCCTGGCATTTGATCAATGCGCTCGTCGCCGCCGAGTTCGACATCGTCACCTGTCAGGAGATGCTGGTCGATCACGCCTTCACCGTGCCGATGTCGCTGCTCTGGCCGGGAGGCGGGGAGTGGCCGGTGAAAGCGATCCCCGTCGAGGTCAACACGGTGCAGCATCCGCTGCCTTCGCCGCGGCGTTGCTTCCATCTCGGCCGGGCGATCGGCCGGGCGATCGAATCCTACGACCAGGATCTGAGGGTACTGATCCTCGGCACGGGCGGGCTGTCGCATCAATTGGACGGCACGCGGGCCGGTTTCATCAACAAGCCTTTCGACTTGATGTGTCTTGAGAAGATCGTCTCCGACCCCGAAGAACTGACACGCTATTCGGTTCACGATCTGGTCGAGCTCGCGGGTGCGCAAGGGGTCGAGCTCCTAAATTGGCTCGTCATGCGCGGCGCGCTGTTGGGCCGGGTCAGCCAGGTCCACCGCAACTACCATGTCCCGATCTCCAACACCGCGACCGGCCTCCTGGTGCTGGAGAACCAGCCGCAGGCGAGCCTTCTCGATTATCGCCGTGCCGGCTGAGCTGCTTCGCTGAAGCCGCTTTCCGTTCTGTGCCAATGGCTTGACAAGGAATGGCGCAGCTTTATAGTCGCCCGCCTCATTCCCAAGAACGCGGACGCTCGCCGTCCCGCCCTGGCTTGCGGCCAAGGGACTATTGGGACAACAACAACCAATGGATCGATATCTTTCATGAGCAGACGCGAAGGCTCGAAGTTCAAAATCAACCGCCGGCTCGGCGTCAATCTTTGGGGGCGGGCGAAATCGCCACTGAACCGCCGCGATTATGGCCCCGGCCAGCACGGGCAGCGGCGCAAGAAGCCCTCCGATTTCGGCACCCAGCTGATGGCGAAGCAGAAATTGAAGGGCTATTACGGCAATATCGGCGAGCGCCAGTTCCGCCGTCTCTTCGCCGAGGCCTCGCGCCGCCGTGGCGACACCTCGGAAAATCTCATCGGCTTGCTCGAGCGCCGGCTCGACGCCGTGGTCTATCGCATGAAATTCGCGATGACGCCCTTTGCCGCGCGCCAATTCATCAATCACGGGCATATCCTCGTCAACGGCAAGCGCGTCAACATCTCCTCCTACAGTGTCAAGGACAACGACACGATCGAGGTGCGCGAGAAGGCCAAGCAGATGGCGGTGATCATCGAGGCGACGGCCTCGACCGAGCGCGACGTTCCAGACTACCTCGAGGTCGATCACGCCAAGCTCCGGGGCAAGTTCCTGCGCGCACCGAAGCTCGCCGACGTCCCCTATCCGGTGACGATGGAGCCGAACCTCGTCGTCGAATTCTATTCGCGCTGATCGCAGCCGCGGCAGCGGCGGGAGGAGGGGAAATGGCCGAAGACGTCTATGCGCGGCTCAAAGCTCTCGGCATCGTCCTGCCCAAAGCCCCGCCGCCGGCCGCCAATTACGTGCCGACGATCCTCCATCGCGGCACGCTCTATGTCGCGGGGCAGGGGCCGATGGAGCCGGACGGGAATCCCCACACCGGAATCGTCGGCGCCGGGGTTTCGGTCGCCGAGGCGCGGGCCCATGCGCGGCTCACCGCGATCAACATTCTCGCGCAGATGCATGCGGCGCTCGGTGATCTCAACCGCGTCGAGCGCATGCTGCGCGTCTTCGGCATGGTGCACGCGACGCCCGATTTCGGCCAGCAGCCGGAGGTCATCGACGGGGCATCGAGTGTGTTCGTCGAGGTGTTCGGCGAGCGCGGGCGGCATGCACGCTGCGCCGTCGGGCTCGCCGCGCTGCCCCGCGGCATCACCGTCGAGATCGAGGTAAGCGCCGCGGTGCGCGACGCCTAAAGCGAAATCCCGAAAACCTCGCCAAGGCCCTGCCGCCCCGCCGGGGTGATGGCGAGCGCTCGGCTGTCGCGTTGCCGCGTGAACCAGGCGAGATCGAAACAGCGCTTGGCGAGCGCGGCACCCACGGAACCGCCGAGATGCAGCCGCCGCTCGGTCCAGTCGAGGCAAGGCCGGCAGAAGGCGCGCCGACGGTGCTGCGCCGCGCCGAGATCGATGCCGAATTGCCCGAGGAACGCGGTGCCCTCATCGGTCACGGCGCCGCCCTCGCTCGACAGCACGAGATGGCCACGCGCGCAGAGCGCGTCCGCAAGCGCGACGCCGAGCTTGCCGGCGAAATGGTCGTAGCAAGTCCGCGCGGTCCGTAATCCCGCATCGAGGCGCGCGGCGGGACGGTCGCGCTTCGTGCCGTTCGCCGCCACCGCCATGATCCCTTCGAGCATTTGCCCGACCAGCGGCGTCGCCAGGCGGTAATAGCGGAACCGGCCCTGGCGCAGCATCGAGACCAGCTTGCCATCGGCAAGCTTGGCGAGATGGCCGCTCGCGGTTTGCGGCGAGACGCGCGCGAAATAGGCGAGCTCGCCCGCCGTCAACGCGCGGCCATCGAGTAGCGCCGAGAGAATATTGGCGCGCGCCGGATCACCGACCAGCGCCGCGATCTCGGCCAAATCGGGTGCTTCGCTCATGCCCCTAATGTAAGGCGCGCAACGCCACGCATGAACAGGCAAAGCTTCGGCCGAGGCCGAAGCGTCCGCAGCGGACGCGGCGCGTGCGGGCGCTTAGCTAGAGCGCAGCGCCAACCCGAAAAGCGATGGCACCATGACGCTCAATCTCATCGACGCCGCGGTCGCGCCGCGCCGCGGCAATCCCCGCCTCGTCCTCTTTACCACCTGCCTAGGCGTACTCATTGCCCAGCTCGATACCTCCGTGGTCAATCTCGCGCTGAAGCCGATCGGCGCCGATCTTCATCTCGGCGTCAGCACGCTGCAATGGGTGGTCGACGCGTATAACCTCGTCTATGCGTGCCTGCTGCTGACCGCCGGCACGGTGGGCGATCTCTATGGCCGAAGGCTCGTCTTCGCGTCGGGCGTCGCGCTCTTCACCATCGGCTCGCTCGCTTGCGGCCTCGCGCCGAGCGAGGCCTTGCTCATCGCCGGCCGCGCGGTCAGCGGGCTCGGCGCGGCGCTGATGCTGCCGATATCGCTGGCGATCCTCGCCGTCGCCTATCCCGAGGCCAAGGCGCGCGCCCAGGCGATCGGCGTCTGGGCGAGCTGCTACGGGCTCGCGCTCGCGATCAGCCCGACCATCGGCGGGTTATTGGTCGACGCCTTCGGTTGGCGCAGCATCTTTCTCCTCATCGTGCCGGTGAGCTTGCTGGCGCTGGGTATGACGACCTTCCTGCCCGAAACCAAGGACCCGCGGGGGCGCAGTCTCGATCTGCCGGGTCAGGTCTTGGCGATTGCCGCGCTCGTGACACTGACGCTTGCGGCGATCGAAGCGCCGGACTTGAGCCCGCACATGATTTGGTTCTGCGCCGGAGCATCGGTGCTCGCTGCAGCGCTGTTCATCGCGGTCGAGGCACGCAGCAAGGGCGCCCTGCTGCCGCTCGACTGCTTGAGGACCGGCAGCTTGCCGGTCGCGATGGCGCTCGCGGCGCTCATGACTTTCGGCATGTACGCGATGCTGTTTCTGATGCCGCTCTATCTGCAAGAGCAGCGGGGCGATTCGGTGTTCGCGGCCGGGCTCGAGCTGCTGCCGCTGTCGCTGCCCTACGTTCTGGTGTCGCGGCGCACGGGCGTCTGGACCGCGCGTTTCGGACCCTTTCCGCTGATGACCGCGGGGATGGGGCTGATGGGGGCGGGGCTTTATTGCCTGGCATTTCTCGCCCCGGGTCGCAGCCTTCTCACCGTCGAAGCCGAGCTCATGCTCCTCGGCATCGGGCTCGGGCTCAATACCGGGCCGGTCAATCACGTCGCGGTGTCGAGCCTGCCAGCGGCGCGCTCGGGTATCGCCTCGGGGTTGCTCAACACCGCGCGCATGCTGGGCGCGACGCTCGGCGTCGGCGTGCTCGGCGCCTTGTTCGCGGCTCATGTGCGACAAGCCTCACCCGAGAGCTTTTTTGCGGGGCTGCGCGTCGCGTTCCTCGTCGGCGGAAGCGGCGAGCTGCTGGGTTCGGCGATCGCCTTTGCCTGCGCACGCCGCGCCGCGCTCGCGTCGCGACGATTCACTGCAAGATGAGCTTTGCCGGATCGATGTCGGTCGCGAGCATCTTCTGCCGCTTCATCTCCGCGATCCACCAGCCGAGGCCGGCGGGATCGAGCTTCGGCACCTGATCGCCGATCTCGATTGTCTTCATGATCGCCGGCGGCAGCTTGGCGTAGACATTGATGTCGTCGCGCGTTTTGTCGGGCTGGGCGGCGGCGAAGCCCGCACCCTCGACGATCGCGGCGCGGAATGCCGCCACCTCCTTGGGATGCGCCACCGCCCAAGCGCGGGTGCTCGTATACATCACCAGGGGCTCGCCCGCGGGCAGCGCCGGGTTGAGCAGGACGACGGGATAGCCGACGCCCGTATGGATCATCTGAGCGACGAACGGATCGGTGGCGACGACGGCATCGACCGATTTTGCGGCGAGCGTATCGCGCATTGTTCGGAAGGAGACCTCGACGAAGTTCACCTTGGTCGAATCGACGTGATTGTGGTCGAGCCAATAGCGGAACATGACCTGGAGCGTCGCGCCGATGCCGGGCACGCCGACCTTGCGGCCGACGAAATCCTGCGCCGTTTTGATGTTGGAGCCGGTATAGGCGACCGCGGCGGTGTTCGACATATGCGGCGAGATCACGCTTCCGCCGGCAAAGGCGACAAGATCGATCCCGCCCTCGACCGCCTGGAGGAAGGTCGTCGTCACCATGAAGCCGACATCCGCCGAGCCGGCGACGAGGGCCGGCGGGAAATTCGGCATCAGATTGCCGATGATGATGTCGACCTCGAGGCCGCGCTTTTGAAAGTAGCCCTCGGCCTTGGCGGCGAAAAGCGCCGCGCCGGCGCTGCCGGCGGTGGTGAGGACGGTGACCTTCGATTGCGCGGCGGCGGGCGTTGCGGCCAGCGCAACCGCCAGCGCAAGCGCGGGCACAATGCGACATCGGATCATGACGCTTCCCCCGTTTTGATCGAGTCTAGCAAGCGGCGCACGGAGCGTCGATCCTTGCTATTCTGGCCGCAGACTCCCCAGCGCCGGAGCCGCCATGCTGTGGCTGCAATTCGCCATCATTCTCCTGCTCATCCTCTTGAACGGGTTCTTCGCCTTGGCCGAGATGGCCGTGGTGTCGGCCCGCCGGGTGCGGCTCCAGCATGCGGCCGATCTCGGCCGGGCGGGTGCCAAGACCGCGCTCGAGTTGCGGCGCGATCCCGGGCGGTTTCTCTCGACGGTTCAGATCGGCATTACCGTCATCAGCGTCCTTGCCGGCGTGGTGGGCGGCGCCACCTTCGCCGATCAGATTGCGGTGCTGCTGGCGCCCTATAGCGAGCACGCGCACAGCATCGCCTTCATCCTCGTCGTTGTCGTGATCTCCTATCTGACGCTGATCCTCGGCGAGCTGGTGCCGAAACGCGTGGCGCTGCGCCGGCCCGAGGCGATCGCGCGGCGCTTGGCGCCGATGCTGCGCCTCCTGACGCGGATCGCCGCGCCGCTCGCCTGGTTTTTGTCGGTGTCGAGCAACCTCGTCTTGTTCCTCGTCCCGCTGCGCGCATCCGATCCGGTGCCGGCCACCGAGGAGGAGATCGCGATCATGCTGCGCGAGGCGCAGGCCGCGGGCCATGTCCACGCCGCCGAGACGGCAATCGTGCAGATGGCGTTGCGTCTCGGCGACCGGCGCGTCGCCGCGCTGATGACGCCGCGCACCCAGGTCGAGTGGCTCGACCTCTCCGACAGCGCCGAGGAGAACCGCCGCAAGGTGCGCGAGAGCCCCTATTCGCGCTTTCCGGTGTTCGAGGGCGGGCTCGCCCAGGTCGCCGGGATCGTGCATGTGAAGGACCTGCTGTCCTCGAGCCAGGACGGCCAGGCCGTCGATTTGCGGCGCGCCCTGCGCCCGCCGCGCTACATCCCCGAGACGGCGACCGCGCTCAAAGCGCTCGAGCTCTTCCGGCAATCGGGCGACGCCATGCTGCTGGTGGTCGATGAGTTCGGCGACTTCCAGGGCATCGTCACCTTGCAGGACATCCTCCAATCCCTCGTCGGCGACATCGCCGAGCCCGGCGAGCCACCGAGCCCCTCCGTGCAGCGGCGCGACGACGGTTCCTTCGTCGTCGACGGCATGATCCCTCTCGATTCGGTGCGCGACCTGACGGGCTTGGCGGCCCTCGATCACGAGGATGGCGGCGAATACCACACGCTGGGCGGCTTCATCATGGCGCGCATGCATCGCATTCCCGCCGCCGGCAATCAGGTCACGGTCGAGGGTTATCGCTTCGAGGTGATGGGAATGGATGGCCGCCGCGTCGATCGCGTCCTCATCGTGCCGCCGAAGGACGAGGCGTAGCGGCGCGCTTGTGCCGCTCGCCGCCGCACCCTACATGGAAGCGATGAGTAATCGCACTTTTCCGAGCTTCTTCCTCTCGCATGGCTCGCCGACCCTGGCGCTGGAGCCCGGCGCCGCCGGCGCATTCTGGAAAGAGCTGGGCGAAAGCTTGGCGCGGCCCGATGCGGTGCTGTGCATCTCGGCGCATTGGATGACGGCGGCGCCGCTCCTCGGCGCAGCCGAGCGGCCGAAGACCATCCACGACTATTACGGCTTCCCCGAGCCGATGTACCGGCTGAGCTATCCGGCGCCGGGCGCGCCCGCTCTCGCGCAGCGCGCGGCCGACCTCTTGCGGGCGGCGGGGATCGAGGCGGCGCTCGATCAACGCTACGGGCTCGACCACGGCGCTTGGGTACCGCTGCGCTCGCTCTATCCCGCGGCCGACATGCCCGTCGCCCAGCTTTCGGTGCAGCCGCGGCGCGATGCGCGCTGGCATTACCGGCTCGGGCGGGCGCTCGAGCCCTTGCGCCGCGAGGGCGTGCTGGTTTTGGCGAGCGGCGGCGCGACGCACAATCTGCGCGAGCTCGATTGGAGCGATGGTCCGCCGCCGGGCTGGGCCACGGAATTCGACGACTGGCTCGCCGAGAGGCTGGCGGCGGGGCAGACGGAAGAGCTCCTCGACTGGGAACGCGCGCCGCATGCGCTCAGGGCGCATCCGAGCCCCGAGCATTTCCTGCCGCTCTTCGTCGGGTTGGGGGCGGCGGGCAAGGGTGCGCGCGGCGAGCGCCTCTACCGCGATTTCACCATGGGCGGGCTGAGCATGGCGGCCTATCGTTTCAGCGCCTGAGGCCGCCGCGCGCTTTCACCGGATTGGGATCAAGGCACCGCCGGGTTTCGGTATAGAATGGCCGGCAGTTCATCCCGCGCTGGCGCTGCTGATGAAGCGATCTCCTCTTCCGATCTTCGCCGTTCTCGTGTTGGCGATCGGGCTTGTCGCACCGGCTTCGGCGCAGCCGGGCGCGACCCGGCCTTTCCTCTCCGGGCCGATCTGGGTCTACAACAACTGGTCGTCCTATGACGAGCTGTCGGACGACGTGCCGCTCACCGAGGCGATGGCGATGCGCGAGGTCGGCCAGGTGTTGCGCCTCAGGCGGCTCGGTGTCCATATCGACTATTACGTCATGGACGCGTTCTGGTACGACCCGAATGGCGGCTATCGCAAATGGCGCAGCGATGGCTGGCCGAATGGCCCGGAGCATTGGCTCGGCACGCTCGAGCGCAACGGCATCCTGCCCGGCCTGTGGTTCTCGACCAATTCGCTGGCGCATCTCTATCCGGCGCCGCAATGGGACAGCTCGCTCACCAAGAATCGCGGCGCGATGGCGATGTATACGGGCGGCTTTCTGCCCGACTTCATGGACGTGCTGCAATATTGGTACAATCGCGGCGTCCGCCTGTTCAAATTCGATTTCGCCGATCTGATCGCGGCCGCCGCGGGCGACGAGGCCAAGTACTCGATCCCCGAGATCCGCGAGCGCAACACCGTGGCGCTGCGCGATGCGCTGATGGATTTCCGCGCGCGCAATCCCGATGTCGTCCTCGTTGCCTTCAACGGGTTTGGCGGCGATTACGACTATACGGTCGATCCGGCACCGTTCCGCGACCCGCTCGATCTGCGCTGGCTCGACGCGTTCGATTCCGTCTATGCGGGCGATCCGCGCGCCGCCGATCTGCCGGAATTCGATTTCTGGCGCAGCATGGATGTCTACAGCGACCACACTGTCCGGCGCTTTGCCGCCAATGGCGTGCCGCTGCGCCGCATCGATTCGACCTCGTTCATGGTCGGCAACACCGGCACGGATTATCAGCGCGGCACGAGCGCGTGGAAAGGCATGCTGCTCCTCGAAATGGCGCGCGGCGGTTGGGTCAATACGCTGCATGGCAATCTCGAATTGCTGAGCGACAGCGACGCGCGCTGGTTCGCGCGGGCGCAGCGGCTCTATGCGCCGCTGCAGCAGGCCGGAGCCACGACACTCTTCGGCGGCGTGCCGGGGAAGGGCGAGGGCTACGGTTTCGCGTCGCAGCGGACCGACGGCGCGCTTTATGCGGTGGTCAATCCGGCGCAGGACGTTGCCGTCGTGGCGCTGCCGCCCCGCGATCGCGAGGTAGATCCGCATGGGCTCGGCCGCGTGTTGTTTCATGATTCGGGCTTCGAGCCGACGGTCGCGCCCGATTCCGTCCGGCTCGGGCCAGGCCAGATGGCGATCATCGGCTTCGGCCGCTACGCGAACGGGGTCTACGATCTCGGCGTCCAGCCCGATATCCGCATCCCGCGCGAGATCGCGCCGGTCGCGGCGCGCTTCATGCCGACGCCGGCGCGCAACACGGTCGAGGCTGTGGTCATGCCGCCCGCTGCGGGCGATCTGCGCATCCTGATGCAGCAGCACGATTCCGAGGAAGGCGGGGTGATGCGCAGCATGAGCCCGGGCACGATGGGCCGTTTTTTCGTCATCTCTGCGACCCAGGGAAAAAGGACGCTTCCCGTTCATATCCGCTACGACAAGAAAATCTGGAGCGGACTATCCTGGGCGGGCGGCGAGATTCGCCATGGCGACATGACGCCGAACCAGCCCATCCGGCTGCGCCTCTCCTCGGCGGAGACCGAGAAGGTCCGGCTCGATGCCTGGGTCTTCGAGGTTCGCTACTAAGCCGTCACTGGCAAATCAGCGTCGGGCCGCGCCGGGTGCAGATCACCGGCATGCTCGCGCGCAAGGCCGCGTCGCTGGCGACGCGGTTGGCGGCGCGCTGCTGCAATTCGGAATTCTGCTGGACATTGGCCTGCGCGAAATCGGCGCGCGCTTCTTCGGCGGTGATGGCGTTGCGATCCCATTGCGAGGCGATCGCTTCGCGGCGGGCGAGGTAGGCTTCGAGAATGTCCATATCGGGCCAACCCGCCTTGGCATAAAGGTCGAGAATTGTCGGGTTGGCGCAACGCTCGGCCGCGAGATGGGTCTTGAGCGTGCCGGAGGTCAGCTGGCTCTCGCAGCTGGCGCGCAAATTCGTCGCCTGCTGGCTGATCGCGGGCCAATTGGTCGTCGCGCAGCCTGCCGTGAAGAGAGCGCTCAAAAGCGCGAGATGGCGAAGGCTGCGCGTCTTGCGTCTCCTCTTGGGCGGCTTAGCCCCGCGCAGGAATGCCGCTGGTCTTGAGGAATTCCTGCAGCTCGCCCGATTCATACATCTCGCGCACGATATCACAGCCGCCGACGAACTCGCCCTTCACATAAAGTTGTGGGATGGTCGGCCAGCTCGAGAATTCCTTGATACCCTCGCGGATCTCGGGATCGGCGAGCACATCGATGCCTTTGAATTTGACGCCGACGGTGGTGAGAATCTGCACCACGGCGGCGGAGAATCCGCATTGCGGAAAGACCGGCGTGCCTTTCATGTAGAGCAGAACCGGATTTTCGGTGATGTCGCGCTTGATGCGTTCGGTGACGGTGGCGTCGCTCATGCGAGGGTCCTTTGTGGCTAAGGTTCTCAATCCTGCGGCGCCGCGGTTTGCAGCGCCAGCGCGTGCAATTCGTTGCCCATGCGGCCGCGCAGGGCCTGATAAACCATCTGATGCTGCTGCACGCGGCTCTTGCCCTTGAAGGCGGCGGAGATGACATAGGCGGCGTAATGATCGCCGTCGCCGCGCAAATCGTCGATCCGCACCTGCGCATCGGGCAAGCCGGCCCGGATCAGCTTTTCGATCTCGCCCGCGTCGATCGCCATGTCACGCCTTTCCGCGAAGGCTTCAGCCTTCCATATAGGAGGGCAGCCAAGCCTCGTTGAGCCGCTTGAGCTCTACCACCGATATGGCACCGGCACCCTTAACTGTCAATTGATCGCCCCCCGTCATACCGAGGGCGATGACCGGCACGCCGGCCTTGTGCGCATTGGCCTTAACCACATCCGGCGCCGCCGTCGCGATGAGATAGCGGCCCTGATCCTCGCCGAAGAGGAAGGCATGGGCGGCAAGGCCGGGCGGGCATTCGATCGCGGCGCCGATCCCTGCCGCCATCGCCATTTCGGCGAGCGCCACGAGCAACCCGCCATCCGCGAGATCATGGCAGGCCGAGACGCGGCCGGCCTTGAGCTCCTCGCGCAAGAAATCGCCGTTGCGCCGCTCGGCCGCGAGATCGACCGGCGGCGGCGCGCCGTCTTCGCGGCCTAGCACCTCGCGCAGATAGAGCGAGGCACCGAGATGGCCCTTGGTCCCGCCGATGAGCAGCAGCGTCTCGCCCGCGCGCTTCAGGGCAAGGCTCACGGATTTTGCCGCATCGTCGAGAAGACCGACGCCGCCGATCGCCGGGGTCGGCAGGATGCCTTTGCCGTTGGTCTCGTTGTAGAGCGAGACATTGCCCGAGACGACCGGATAGTCGAGGGCGAGGCAGGCCTCGCGCATGCCTTCGATGCATTGAGCGAATTGGCCCATGATCTCGGGCCGCTCGGGATTGCCGAAATTCATGTTGTCGGTGATCGCGAGCGGCGTGGCGCCGACCGCGGTCAAGTTGCGCCAGGTCTCGGCCACGGCTTGCGCGCCGCCGCGCTTGGGATCGGCCTGGCAGTAGCGCGGCGTGCAATCGGTGACGAGCGCCAATGCGCGCTTGCCGTCGGGCAGCATCACCACCGCCGCATCGCCGCCGGGGCGCTGCACCGTGCGGCCCATGACGAGGTGATCGTATTGCTCCCAGATCCAGCGCTTCGAGGCGAGGTCGGGGCAGGCGAGTAGGGTTTTGAGCACCGCGATCGGCTCGCGCGCTTCGATCTCCTCCGCGCCGAGATCGCGCGGGGTTGCCGCCGGAACCCAAGGCCGGTCATAGAGCGGCGCTTGCGTGACGAGCGGCTCGATCGGCATATCGGCCGCGACTTTGCCGTTCATGCGCAGGACGAGGCGGCCGGTCTCGGTGACGCGGCCGATGCGCGCGAAATCCAGCTCCCATTTCTCGAACACGGCGCGCGCCGTCGCCTCGCTGCCGGGCTTCAGGATCATCAGCATGCGTTCCTGGCTTTCCGACAGCATGATCTCGTAAGGCGTCATGCCCTGCTCGCGCACCGGCACGCGGTCGAGATCCAGCTCGAGGCCGAGACCGCCTTTGCCGGCCATCTCGACCGAAGAAGAGGTGAGGCCCGCCGCGCCCATATCCTGGATCGCGACGATGGCATCGCCCTCCATCAGCTCGAGACAGGCTTCGATCAAGAGCTTCTCGGTGAAAGGATCGCCCACCTGCACGGTCGGACGCTTTTCTTCGCTGTCGTCGCTGAACTCGGCCGAAGCCATGGTCGCGCCATGAATGCCGTCGCGCCCGGTCTTGGCGCCGACATAGATGACGGGATTGCCCGGTCCCGCCGCGGCCGAATAGAAGATGCGGTTCTTATCGGCAATGCCGACCGTCATCGCATTGACGAGGATGTTGCCGTTATAGGAGGGGTGGAAATTGCATTCGCCGCCCACGGTCGGCACGCCGACGCAATTGCCATAGCCGCCGATCCCCGCGACCACGCCGGCGACGAGGTGGCGCGTCTTCGGATGATCCGGGCTGCCGAAGCGCAGCGCGTTCAAATTGGCGATCGGCCGCGCGCCCATCGTAAAGACGTCGCGCAATATGCCGCCGACCCCGGTCGCCGCGCCCTGATAGGGCTCGATGAAAGAGGGGTGGTTATGGCTCTCCATTTTGAAGATGGCGGCTTGGCCTTCGCCGATATCGATGACGCCGGCATTCTCGCCTGGCCCGCAAATCACATGAGGGCCCGTTGTCGGCAGACGCCGCAGCCATGTCTTGGAAGATTTGTAGGAGCAATGCTCGCTCCACATCACCGAGAAGATGCCGAGCTCGGTCAGATTCGGCGTGCGGCCGATGATCTTGACCGCGCGCGCATATTCCTCGGCGGAGAGGCCGAAGGACGCGGCAAGCTTTGGTCCGACGGCCGGATCGCTCAAGCGAGCGCCTCGACGAGCCCCTCGAAGAACCCGACGCCGTCGAGCGAGCCTTGCAAGGGGTGGGTCGCGTCCTCGGGATGCGGCATCAGGCCCAAAACCGTCTTGGTCTCGTTGAAGATGCCGGCGATGGCGCGCGCCGAGCCATTGGCGTTCGCCTCCTCGCCGAGCGTGCCGTCGGGCCCGCAATAGCGGAAGGCGATTCGGCCTTCGCCCTCGAGGCGGTCGAGCGTTGCCTCATCGGCGAAATAATTGCCGTCGTGATGCGCGACCGGCACGTCGATCACCTGGCCCTCGGCATAGCGGCTCGTGAAGACCGTCTGGCTGGTCTCGACGCGCAGATGGACGTTGCGGCAATGGAAGCGCAGCGTCTTGTTGGTGAGAAGCGCGCCGGGGAGGAGCCCCGCTTCGGTGATGATCTGAAACCCGTTGCAGATGCCGAGGACCGGCGTGCCGGCCGCGGCGCGCGCCTTGACCTCGCGCATGATCGGCGAATGCGCCGCCATGGCGCCGCAGCGCAGATAATCGCCATAGGCGAAGCCGCCGGGAATGACGATGAGATCGGCTTTGGGAAGCTCGCTGTCGCGATGCCACACCGTCAGGGGCTTCCTCCCCGAAGCGCGGTGCAGCGCGTCGAACACATCTTGTTCGCGGTTCGAGCCGGGGAAGACGATGATGGCGGATTGCATGGGGCTCAGATACTTCCGCGGGTGGGCGGCATCAAGAGAAAGGCTGCATGTCGATCCTGCGCCCTTCGACAGGCTCAGGGTGAGGAGAAACTGAAAACGGCATCGTCGGTCGATGCCGTGAGAAACTTCCCCTCATCCTGAGCGCCGCGCAGCGGCAGTCGAGGGCCGCACGAAGAGAATGCAACAGCATCAGCCCATCACTTGACGATCTCGACCCGGTAGCTCTCGATCACGGTGTTGGCCAGGAGCTGCTTGCACATCGCCTCGACCGCTTCGCGGGCGCGTGCCGGATCGGTATCGGCCAATTCGAGATCGATCACTTTGCCTTGGCGCACCTCGCCGACATCCTTGAAGCCCAGGGTGCCGAGCGCGTGCGCGATCGCCTTGCCCTGGGGGTCGAGCACACCCTCCTTGGGCATGATGTAGACCCGCGCCTTCATTGCATCGTCGAGGTGGTCTTGGCGTCGCCCGGCCCGCCTTCGGGCAGAATCCCCAAACGCCGCGCCACCTCCTGGTAGGCTTCCTCGACCCGGCCGAGATCGCGGCGGAAACGGTCCTTGTCGAGCTTCTCGTTGGTCTTCACATCCCAGAGCCGGCAATTGTCCGGGCTGATCTCGTCGGCGAGAACCAGGCGCATCTGGTCGTTTTCGTCATAGAGACGGCCGAATTCCAGTTTGAAATCAACCAGCTTGATGCCGATGCCGAGAAAAAGGCCGAGGAGGAAATCATTGATCCGAAGCGACATCTGCATGATCTCGTCGAGATCATGGGTTGTTGCCCAGCCGAAGCAGGTGATGTGCTCTTCCGACACCATCGGATCGCCGAGCTTGTCGTTCTTGTAGTAGTACTCGACGATCGAGCGCGGCAGGGGAGTGCCTTCCTCGATGCCGAGACGTTGCGCGAGCGAGCCGGCGACGATGTTCCGGATGACGACTTCGATCGGAATTATCTCAACCTGCCGAACCAGTTGCTCGCGCATGTTGAGGCGACGCACGAAGTGTGTCGGAATCCCGATCTCGGCCAGCTTCGTCATCAAGAACTCGCTGATGCGGTTGTTGATCACGCCCTTTCCGGTGATCGTGCCGCGCTTTTGCGCGTTGAAGGCGGTGGCGTCGTCCTTGAAGTACTGCACGAGCGTGCCCGGCTCGGGGCCCTCGAACATCACCTTGGCCTTGCCTTCATAGACTTGCTTGCGTCGCGTCATGGGGTGGGAGCTCCCGATCCAGCGGGGTCGAGAAATGTCTATAGCAAGCAGGGTGCGGCGAGGCCAGAGCCGGGCGCGGCGCGGCTCAGGAAAGCGGCACGTCACGCCACGGCGTTGCCGTCGGCCGATGCGCCGCGAATCGGAAGATCGGCTTCAGATCGCCGCGCTCGGGCGCGGGCAGGGCGATGAGGCTGCTCGAGACCGTGGCAAAGCCGCGCCCGGTATCGAAGCGCATCGCGCTGTGCGGGTCACCGCCGGGCTCGGCCGCATCGTCGAGCAGCAAGCGCTCCCAACTCTCCCACGCGCCGCGTGCGGGATCGGGCGGCGCGGCGGCGGCAAAGCGCGGGCGATATCGCGTGAGGCGCGGCGTGTCGTCGTCGAGATCGCCTGCGGCGATCATCGACAGCCCCGATTTCAATTCCCGCGCGGTGATCGGCAAGGTGCCGCTCGGATCGGCATGGCGCAGCCAGAACGCCTCGCGATTGTCGGCGAGGATGAGGTTGAAGGTGCGGTAGGCCGCGGGCTCGAG